>Ga0081540_1000400_pt1 | contig 42902 bp, 39 predicted proteins | sample TabmetS2T1R1_FD_71024 | JGI IMG/M metagenome (GOLD analysis project Ga0081540, IMG submission 71024) | Tabebuia heterophylla rhizosphere microbial communities from the University of Puerto Rico - S2T1R1 | ecosystem: Host-associated > Plants > Roots > Rhizosphere ...
GGGCGGGTGGATGCGTACAAGAAGAAGGACCTCGCCAGCCAGTACCTCGCGGAGGTCTCGCGCACCGCCGGCGGGTCCCCGCGGCCCGAGCCGAAGGTCTAGGCGAGAAGCCAGGGAGTCGTGGCACTCGGAATCGGCATCGTCGGACTGCCCAACGTGGGCAAGTCCACACTCTTCAACGCGCTGTCGTCGGCGGGTGCGCAGGCGGCGAACTACCCGTTCTGCACCATCGAGCCCAACGTGGGCGTGGTCCCGGTGCCCGACGAGCGGCTGGACCAGCTCTCGGCGCTGGTGAAGCCGCAGAAGACCATCCCCACCTCGCTGGAGTTCGTGGACATCGCCGGCCTGGTCCGTGGCGCCAGCAAGGGTGAGGGCCTCGGCAACCAGTTCCTGGCCAACATCCGCCAGGTGGACGCCGTGCTGCACGTGCTGCGCTGCTTCGAGGACCCCAACGTCACCCACGTCGAGGGCGGCGTCGATCCGAAGCGCGACCGCGACATCGTCGACACGGAGCTCTGCCTCAAGGACCTCGAGACCGTGGACAAGCGCCGGGAGCGTGCCCAGCGCAACGCCAAGGCCGGGGGCAAGGCGGGGGATGAGGCGAAGGCCGAGCTGGCGCTCCTGGACAAGGTGAAGGCAGGCCTCGACGCCGGAATCACCGTGCGTGCCCAGAAGCTCTCCCCGGACGAGCACAAGCAGCTCCGCGAGCTGTTCCTCCTCACCGACAAGCCCGTGCTCTACGTGGCGAACATCGGCGAGTCACAGCTCGGCAAGGAGGATACCGACCCGCACGTCGCGGCGGTCCGTGAGCTGGCCAAGGCCGAGGGCGCCGAGATGGTGGCCCTGGCTGCGGGGATCGAGGCGGAGATCCAGCAGCTTCCGCCCGAGGAGCGGCCCGGCTTCCTCGCCTCGGTCGGCCTGTCCGAGCCGGGGCTGCACAAGGTGGTGCGTGCCGGCTACCGGATGCTGGGCCTGCAGACCTTCTTCACCGTCGGTGAGCAGGAGTGCCGCGCCTGGACCTTCCACAAGGGTGCGAAGGCGCCCGAGGCGGCGGGCGTCATCCACTCGGACTTCGAGCGTGGCTTCATCAAGGCCGAGGTCTTCGACTGGAAGGACCTGATTCGCCTGGGCAGCGAGGCCGCCGTCCGCGAGAAGGGACTCCTGCGCATCGAGGGCAAGGAGTACGTGGTGCGGGACGGCGACTGCATGCACTTCCGCTTCAACGTGTGACCTGGCGCGGGGCCGCGGACCGCCCGTGAGCGCGCCGGCGCGCTCCGGCACGGATGGGCTGCGACGTCAACGTGACCAGACGTTCGGGGCGAGGGTGACCCCGTCCGGAAGACATCTTCCCCCGCTCTTCCCGCTCGCGCCGCCCTTTGCCGGACCGTATTGTCCGGCGCCCGGTGGTGCTCCCCGACACGGAATGGATGCGGCACGCCTTCGCCGCGCTCGTCGGACAGATCAGTCCCGAGACCGATCAGCTGATCCTTCGCGCCCGTGCCTCCGGCGAGCGCTGGGTGGCCGGCGTGCGGCTGTTTCTGGTCGCCGGGCTGAGCGCCCTGGTGCTCGCCGTCTCGCCGTCGCAGCGGTGGACAGGGCTCACCCTGCTCCTGGTGATCGGGTTGCTCCACGCCCTGCTGCTCGCCTGGCTCGCCTTCCGGGTGTCCGAGCCGTGGGTGCCGTGGCTCAGCTGCGCCGCGGACGTGACCCTGACCACCGCGTGGATGGTCTTCGTGCTGCGGCACGGCGGCGCAGAGGCCGTGAGCCACGCCCGGACGTTCTACGAGCTGTACTTCCTGGTCATCATGAGCGCCGGTCTTCGCTACGACTGGCGGCTCTGTCTCTGGACCGCAGGGCTGTGCATCGTCGAGCACGCGCTGTTGCTCTTCGTGCTCGCCGGTCCGCTCCATCTGGAGGGCGCGCTCGAGGACGACTTCGCCTCCGCGGGGCCGGCGGTTCGCTTCGTGCTGCTCGGGCTCGGCGGAGTCATCATGGCCGCGGTCGCCCAGCGCGCGAAGCGGCTGCGCCTCATGGTGGGGGTGGATCACCTCACCGGGCTGTCGCAGCGGGCGCCCTTCGTCGAGCGGGTGGACGAGGAGCTGGCCCGGGCACGCCGCCGAGGAGCCCCGTTCAGCGTGGCGATCCTCGACCTTGACGGGTTCAAGGCCTTCAACGACACCTTCGGGCACCCGGTGGGGGATCGCGCCCTCCAGCTCGTCGCGACTCGCCTCCGCTCCGCGGTGCGGAAGAGCGACCTGGTCGCGCGGTTCGGGGGGGAGGAGTTCGTCGTCGCCTTTCCCGAGACCACGGTCGAGCAGGCGCACCAGAGGCTCGAGCACATCAGGGCCGAGCTCGCGCGGGTGAGCATCCAGGTCGGCCGGGGCGAGCAGCGACAGGTCACCGTGAGCGCGGGCCTCGGCAGCTGGCCGGCAGACGGCGAGACCTTCGAGGCGGTGATGACCAGCGTGGACGCCCGGTTGTACGAGGCCAAGCGCCGGGGGAAGAACCGGGTGGTCGCCCCGGAGAATCCGATCGGCCCGCCGCCCGCGTCACCACCCCCGGTCAGCTGAACGACATCGGGAGTTGCGTCCGTCCACGAGCGGGAGCAGACCTACAACCGAATGACCCTCAAGGCGGACCTCGCGCGGCTGGGATTGCTGACAAGGGGAGCGCATCTTCCGCCCGGAGAGCAGCTGCTCGCCCTGTGCGACGCCGGAGCGCTCGACGGCGGCCTCTCCGTCGCCCTCGACCTCCGGCCGGACGAGCTCATCGGTCCGCTCTGCGAGCGCATCGGAGGCTCGGCCCGGCTCCTGAAAGTGCTCGACGTTCGCGAGGACCCCGAGGTCGCTCTGTTCGTCGACGCCGGAAACGGCGAGGAGAGCTGGGATGTGCGGGAGCCGCGCGACCTCGTCGAGCGCTGCAACGAGGAGTTCCGGGACGACGTCGAGGCGCGCGCGGTGGCGGTGCTCGGCGAGTGGGAGGATTCACTTCAGCTCTGGTGCATCCCCAAGCGCGCGCTGTCCTCCCTGCTGCGCGCGCCGTTCTTCCAGGCGGAGAACCGAGCTCGGCTCTCCGCCCTGGTCCCGGCGACTAGCCGCGGATCTCGATGACGTCCGAGACCAGCGAGCTGCGCCCGTGGCGGGCGATGTCGTGGTGCGCCTGGGCCGCCTCGGCGAACAGCGCGGCCGCCCCGAGCACGTAGAACAACGCGAGGGTCGCGAGCAGCAGCGGCAGCGCGACGAAGGCGAATCGCTTTTCCGAGATAATCGAGTTCATGACTGCTCTTCCGTTCCTTCCCTCATCGGTGGCTTTGAGCTGCCCACCGTGCCCTGGAGACGACCACCGTCTCCTGCGATTGCCTCGAGGGCGGGAAGGGCTCCTTTCCGGGCAGTTACCTGCTCCCGGCGCACCTGCGGTGCATGCAGGAAAGGGCTGTACCCGTTAGGCCTCTCCGCCACTGTATGAGCCCACGCCGCCGCTCAGCTTTCCTCACACCGTTCCTCACCGCGCTCGGTGTGTTTGCTCTTCTTCACGTGTACGTCGCACGCCGGCTGTTCCTGGAGACGAGCCTCCCTGCTGTGCTGGCGGTCGCGGGCTGCGTGCTGCTGGCGGTGCTGATCGTGCTGGTGCCGGTGGGATTCATCTTCAGCCGGCGCGATCGCGGCTGGCCCAGCCGCGTGTTCCCGCCCCTCGCGATCGGCTGGCTGGGTGTGTCCGCTGTCCTGCTCACGGTCACCGTCGTCACGGATCTGGGACGGCTGCTCTACAGCCTGTTTCACGGCTGGCCCGATGCCGCCGCGTCGCTGCACCAGTCACGGCTGCAGGCGGTGGTCATCCTGCTGGGAACGGCGCTCCTCGTCCCGTTCGCGATGTGGACGGCGCGCGGCAGGCTGGTGTTGAGCCGGGTGCGCGTACCGCTGGAGAGGCTCGCCCCTGGCGTGGCCGGACTTCGCATCGTGCAGATCAGCGATCTCCACATCGGCAACCGACTCGGGGAGGACTTCCTTCGCCGGGTGGTGGACCGGGTGAACGCCCTGCGGCCGGACGTCGTGGCCATCACCGGGGATCTGGTGGACGGCCCGGCGCACGTCGTCGAGCAGGCGCTCCGGCCGCTCGCGGACCTGTCCGCGCCGTACGGCGTGTTCTTCGTGACCGGCAACCACGAGTACTACTGGGGCGGTCGTGAGTCGGTTCGGATGGTCGAGGCGCTCGGCTTGACGGTGCTCCACAACGAGCACCGCGTCGTCGAGCGGGACGGCGGGGCGGTGGTCATCGGCGGCATGCCCGATCTCCACGGTGGACAGTTCCTCTCCGACCACGAGATCAGGCCTGACCTCGTCTTCGCCGGAGCCCCCGAGGGCGCCCCGCGCGTCCTGCTCGCGCACCAGCCCCGAGCCGTCACGAAGGCTGCTCCGCACGGAGTGGACCTTCTCCTCTCGGGCCACACCCACGGCGGACAGATCTTCCCGTTCCACCTCTTCGTGCGACTGCAGCAACCCGTTGTCCAGGGGCTCCGCAAGCTGCTCGGAGTCTGGGTGTACGCCCATCGAGGGACCGGGTTCTGGGGCCCGCCGATGCGCCTCTTCTCCACGCCGGAGATCGCCGAGATCACCCTCACACCGGCGGGGTGACGAGACGCTCGGACCGCTAGCCCCGCGAACGGAGCGTCGAAGCGCCCCGGTGAGGCATCCGCCCCCGAGGTGCCGCGAGCTGAGCGGCCTTGAGCAACGCCGCGATCATCGGCTCGGCGCTGGCCTTTCCTTTTCCGGCCAGCGCGTACGCCACCCCGTGATCGGGCGAGGTGCGTGGCACCGGGAGCCCGAGGGTCACGTTCACCGTCCGGTCGAAGTCCAGCGCCTTGGCCACCACCAGCGCCTGGTCGTGGAACATCGCCAGCACCACGTCCGCCGGCATCCGATCGGGCTGGGCGAACAGGCCGTCCGCGGGCCAGGGTCCGGTGCAGTCCACGCCGCGGCGGCGGGCGAGCGCGATCGCCGGAGCGATGACCCGGGCCTCCTCGTCTCCCAGCAGCCCACCCTCTCCCGCGTGGGGGTTCAACCCGCACACCGCGATGCGCGGGCGCCGACCGAGCACCGGCTGGAGCGAGGCCGAGAGCAGCTGCAGCTGCGCCGCCAGCCGCGTCTTGTCCAGGGCGCGAGGCACGTCGCGGAGGGCGAGGTGATTCGTCGCCAGCGCCACCTTCACCCGAGGCCCATCCATCAGCATGAGCACCTCGCGCCCGAACGCATCGGCGAGCAGCTCCGTGTGACCCAAGAACCGCACCCCGGCGCGGGTGATCTGCTCCTTGGAGACCGGCGCGGTGCACAGGGCGTCCACCTCGCCGCGCAGCGCTGCCTGGACGGCCGCAGTGACATAGGCGAGCTGGGCCTTGCCACCGGCGCGGCTCGGCTTTCCCGGGACGCGCTCCTTCGCCGGAAGCTCGGTGACCGCGACCCTCGCCGGACCCTCGGGGGGAAGAGGCGCCCGGGCCTCTACCGGCGGAAGCCGGCGGAGCGACGGTAGACGCTCGAGCGTGGGCCCGTCGCCGAACACCACCGGTACGAGGGAACGGCGCACGCCCGCATGCGCCAGGGCACGATCGACGATCTCCGGGCCGATGCCGGAGGGGTCCCCGAGCGAGATGCCGACCCGCGGGCGGCCGGCCGCGGGGACGGGGCTCAGATCTTCCTCTCCACCACCGCGGCGTTGCGGAGCGTCTCCATGTACTGCGACGTCAACCGGTCGGCCTGCTGGCGGCGAAGGCGGTCCTCGATCTCCGGACGGACCTCGGCGAGCGGTTTCATACCCAGCTTCCGGATCTCCTCGAGCTTCAGGACGTGCCAGCCAAACTGGGTGCGCACCGGCTCGGAGACCTCGCCGGTCTTGAGGTTGAAGGCCACTCGCTCGAACTCCGGAACCATCGTTCCGCGCTTGAAGTAGCCGAGGTCACCGCCATCCGAGGAGCTGCTGCCTTCGCTGCGCTTCTTTGCCAGCTCGGCGAAATCCACTCCCGGCTGGCGCGCCTCCGCGGCGATCGCCGTTGCCTTGCGCCGTGCCTCGTCGACCTGGGCCTGGGTCGCGGTGCGGGCGACGGCGATGAGGATGTGACGGATGTGGACCTCGTAGTCCTCGCCCTCGGCGCGGGTCATCCGGTCGTATTCGCTCTGCACGTCCGCATCGGAGACCTTGACGTTCTTCCGGACCTTCTCGCTGATCAGCTTGTAGCGGCCGATCTGCTTGCGCATCTGCTCGCGGTACTCGGCGATGGTGAAGCCCTCCCGCGAGACCGCCTGCGAGAGCTGATCGTCGGTGAGGTTGTAACTCTTCTTCACCTCCTCGACCGCCGCGTCGACCTCCTTGTCGCCGATGCTGACCTTGAGCTCCTTGAGCTCGTTGTCCACCAGCTTCTCGTCGATCATGGTGTCCAGGACCTTCTTCAGCGCCGCTGCTCGCTTCTGCGCGCGCTCCGGTCCGGTGGCCTCCTGGTCGACCCGGGCCAGCTCGGGGGCGGCCCGCCGCTCCACCTCGGAGAGGGTGATGACGTCGTTGTTCACCACCGCGGCGACCCGATCGACCAGCTCCGCACGGGCCACGGCACCTGCGAGGAGAGCGAGCGCAGCAAACCCGATGCGCGTGGAAGGTCTCATCGGTGACTCTCCTGAGCCTGGTCGGCCGGGGCGCGGGGGATGACCTGCGCCACCAGTGGCTCATTGATGCGAATGTCCGCCCTGGAGCGGAGCTGGGTGACGAACTCGGTCTGCGCCTGCTCCTGCTTCGCGCGGAGCAGCCGGCGCTCGACCTCGCCCCGGACGGCGGCCAGATCCCTCTTCCGGGCAGGGCGGCGCTCGAGCAGCTTGAAGATGTGGAACCCGTATTCGGTGGTCACCACGTCGGAAACCTGTCCTGGACCGAGCGAGAAGGCCACCGTGTCGAACTCCGGCGGCATCACTCCCCGCGGGAACCACCCCAGGTCTCCTCCGTTCTTGGCGTCGGCCGAGAGCGAGTGCTCGCGGGCGAGGTCGGCGAACTTCGCCCCGTCGCGCAGCCGGCCGCGGAGCTCCTTGGCCTGGTCCAGCTCCTTCACGACGATCTGGGCCGCGTGCACCTGCTCCGGCTCCTGGGAAAGCTCGGGATGCGCGTCCAGCTCGGCCCGGATCTCCTCCTCGGTGACCGCGACCCGCGGGTAGACCAGCTCGTGGAAGAGCCGCTCCTGGACCAGCTGGGCGCGAAGCTCGGCCCGGAGATCGTCCAGGGTCTGCTGCCGCTGGGAGAGGAGAGCCTCGAACTCGTTGGGAGGCCAGTCGGCGCGCATGCGTTCCAGCCGCTTTTCCACCTGCTCGGGGGGAACGTCCAGCCCCCGTTTCGTGGCCTCCTGGACGAAGAGCAGCCGATCCACTCGCGCCTGGAGGACCGTGCGGCGCAGGGTGGCGAGCTGATCCGGAGTGGGCGCGCTGCTCCCATCGGGCAACTCCAGCGAACGAGCGAGCTCCCGCTCGAATTCCGCCCGGGTGAGGACTTGGCCGTTGACCCAGGCCACGGGTGCGGCGCTCGGGTCCTCGGGGGGCCGGCGGCTGCAGCCGGCCGCGACGCCGACCATCAGGACCGCGGCCAGGGACAGCGCGTGCTTCATTTCGTCTCGGGCGGAGTGGGTGGGGGCGAGGCCATCTGAGGGCGGGGACCCGCGGGCATCCCGCCGGCTCCGGGGAGGCCCAGGCCCGGCATCCCGGGTGGCGGAGCGGGGGCGACCTGAGCCAGGGCCGCGTCGCTCAAGGCGTAACCCGCCTCGGCCTTGAGCCGCTTCATCAGCTCGTCGTTGGCGGCGGTGCGCCGCTCGCCGTAGAGGCGGCTGCGGATCTGGCTCTTCACCTCGTCCAGGGAGAGGACGCGGGCCGGCGTGCGGGCCTTCAGCCGGAGCACGTGGAATCCCTTTGCCGTGCCCACGACGGGAGAGATGTCCCCGGTGGCCTGCAGGGCCTTTGCAGCCTCGCCGACCTCCACGCCGTAGCGCGCCTCGAGGTCGGTGACGGTCATCGCGCGGAGATCCCCGCCGATGTTCTTGGTGAGCGCGTCGTCCGAGCTGGCCTTGACCAGGGCGCCGAACCCCTGCTCGTCGTCCGGCTTCAGGGCCCGGGCCTTCGCGCGGAGCTTCTCGGCCTCCGCGGCGCGGGCCTTCCGCTTGGCCGCGTCCTGCGCATCCGCGCTGAGGAAGAGGTCCTGCACCTGGAGGGTCTCCGGCCGCTGGTAATCCGCCTGGTGGCTGTCGTACCAGGCCTTCACCTCGTCATCGCCCGGCTGGGGCGCGCTCTTCTCCAGGGCGTGCTGGAGCGTCTTCTGGGCCAGGGCCTTCTTCACCGTCTCGAGCACGTCGGGGTCGTTCTGCAGCCCCTGGCGGACGCCCTCGCGAGCGAGCAGCTCGACCCGGATCAGACCCTCCACGTAGTCCTTCCGCGCCGCCGGCGTCTGGAGCCGCATCCGGACCATGGGCGGGAGCGCCGAGAGCTGGCGGTTGACCTCCTCCACCGTGAGCACGCCCCCCTTGAACGTGGCGAGGGGTGTCCCCTCCTTCGGCTTCTGGCCGAGATCGAGGGTGATGCGATCGGAGCTGCCCTTCTGGCAGCCCAGCAGCACGACGACGACGAGGGAGGACAGGAGGAAACGGGCCATGGGCGGCCCGTTGCCGTAGCATGCCCCCACCCGGGCTGACCAGCCTTCCCCCCGACCGTGCGCGACTGGTGCGTCTACATGCTTCGCTGCGGCGATGGGTCGCTCTACACAGGAGCCACCAACGACCTCGAGGTGCGTCTCCGGACTCACCGCAGCGGTCGCGGGGCGGCGTACACCCGGAGCCGACTTCCAGTGCGCCTGGTCTATACCGAGGCGGCGGCGGACCGGGGCGCGGCACTCAGGCGCGAGTGGGTGCTGAAGCAGCTCACCCGGCCGGAGAAGCTGGCCTTGCTCAGGCGGTGGCCGCGGGGGGCGTCGCGGGCGCGGAGGGCTCGGTCTTCCGCTTCCGTCCGGCGCCGAGGACGATAGCCAGCACGGCGAAGACGACGGCGCCGGAGAGCAGCCCCCCGAGCTCGATCATCAAGGTGTGCGAGACGGTGCTGACGGCCAGCGGCTCGCAGGCGCACTGGGACACGATCCCCGAGCCGGGCGTGTTGAACCAGGGCAGAAACACGCGGGACACGAGCCCTCCGGCCCACGTTCCGGCCAGGCCGCCAAACACGGCCCAGAAGAAGACGCTGCGGACTGCGCCCATGGTAGAGACCTCCCAGCGGGAACCTTCGCACGATGCTGGCCTGGACGGGTGCACTCTTCTCGATCGCCGCGGCGGCACTGACCGTGCCCATCCTCCGGCACGCCTTCGGGCGGAGCCTGGGGACGGGGCTGATGGTGCTGCTCATCCCGGCCTACGTGGCCTGGTTCGCGGTGGGGCAGTTCGAGCACCGGAGGAAGGCGCTTCTCGTGCCGGCCTGGTTTGCGTGCGTGGGCGTCGCGGCGGTCTGCCTCGGGGTACACGCCACGCGGGTGAACCTGGCCGACCTGCTGGCGCCGGTGCGCTGAGCGACCGGTTCTCGATCGAGATGAAGAGCATCAAGAGGTGACCGCGGAGATCCGGCTCGGCCGCTTCCTCGGCCCGAACACCTCGCGGCACACCTCGATGAAGGCGAGGAACGCTCGAGAGACGGCCCGGCACCAGGAACAGGCGTTTTCCGCGGACGAGCTCCCACCCGTAGATCGCACCCGTGGTCTGGGTGCGGTAGCCCAGACAGTCGTGGCTCAGGAGGTCGCTGGGCTCTCCTGCCTCTGCCGCAACGACTGCCTCCGCTCCGCTGGCACCCTTCACCATCGAGCGACGCGACGCGGGGCCGCGCGACGTGGCCATCGAAGGGATGGACGCCTCGGCGGGGGCCCCACCGGGGCGAAAGTGTGCTGGCAGCGGAGTCCCGGCCGGGTGATTTCTTTTTCGTGCGCGCGGCGTCGATTCGGCGCCGCTCACGACGGAGCTGTCCATGAACGGTGTGAACCTTGCTCAGAAGCTGGCCACCTTCTCCGAACACTACCGGCCGCGCACCATCGGCCAGTTCAACGGCCACGACCTCATGGTGGCGAAGCTGAAAGGGCCGTTCGTGTGGCACCGGCACGTGGACACCGACGACTTCTTCCTGGTTCTGAAGGGGCGGCTCCGGATCGAGCTCCGCGACGGAAGCGTCGAGCTCGGCCCCGGCGAGCTCTACGTCGTCCCGAAGGGCGTCGAGCACCGGCCCGTCGCCGACGAGGAGGCGCACATCCTTCTCATCGAGCCCACGGGGACGCCGAACACCGGTGATCCGGCCACGGCCGCGCCCCGTGTCGTCATCTGAGCCGCCGCTCTCCTTGCCTCACCGACCCGCTCAGACGCCACGTGCGTCCGGTGCCCAGAGCACCTTGTGCTGCTGCAGCTGAAACCTGACCGGTAAACGGTCGGCGATGATCCACTCGGCGAGCGTCGTCGGGGACAGCTCCCCGTGCACGGTCGAGAACAACAGACCCGCCGGGCCGTGGTCGAGACGGCGCTCGGCGATGCACGCCTTCGCCCAGTCGTAGTCCTCGCGCGAGGCCAGCACGAACTTCAGCTCGTCGCGCTCGGTCAGGCTGTCCAGGCAACGCCAGTCGTTGCGGTCCGCCTCGCCCGAGGCGGGGCACTTCACGTCGACGATCTTGTGCACCGCGGGCGGGACCAGCCGGACATCGATGGCCCCGGACGTCTCGAGCAGCACGATCAGCCGTTCGGCCAGCAGCGCCTCCATCAGGGGGTAGACCCCCGGCTGGAGCAGAGGCTCTCCCCCGGTCACCTCCACCCGGGGCGAGCCGAGCGCTTTCACCCGCTCCACCACCTCGGCCACCGGCATCCGCGTCCCGCCGTGGAAGGCGAATGCCGAGTCGCACCACCGGCAGCGGAGGTGACATCCGGTGAGCCGCACGAAGCTGCACAGCAGGCCCTGGTGGGACGACTCGCCCTGGAGCGAGAGGTAGATCTCGCTCACCAGGACGGAGTCGGCGCCCGGCACGCGCCGGGGCTCGATGTGAGGGCGTGCAGCCAGCATCGACGGCCGTGCTGTAACACGCTCGCCATGACCGTGGTTGTGGCGGGGCCCGGCGATCACGGCGTAGCGTGCCGCCTGCCATGGACTGGGTCCCGGGAGGCGCCGGACGGCTGCGGGTGGAAACCACCGGGAGTGGATCGGGCACCCCGGTGCTCCTGGTCCACGGGGGCGGCGGCGACCGGAGCCACTGGCACGCGCTCGTGCCCTTCCTCGAGACGGACCGCAGGGTCGTCTCCTTCGACCAGCGCGGCTACGGGGAGTCCGAGCCTCCGTCCGACGGCCGGCGCGACCTCGCAGCGATGGCGGCAGACGTCGTCGCGGTCGCCTCGGGCACCGGCCTGGAGCGCCCGATCCTCGTCGCTCACAGCTACGGCGGCGCGGTCGCCGGCGAGGCGGTGGCTCGCTTCCCCGACCGGTTCGCGGGTGCGGTCTTCCTCGACGCCGCGGGAGACATCCGGGCCATCCCCGAGTCGGACCTCGCCGAGTGGCGGGCCGGGATGGCTCCCGAACGGTTCCGAGCCTCGAGCCGCCGCTGGTTCGAGCAGATCCTGCACGACGCCAAGCCCGAGACGCGCCAGCACGTCCTCGCGACGCTCGGCCTCACGGTGCGCGAGACGTACCTCGGCTCGATGGAGTCCATGCTCGGGTACGACCCCACCGTGGTCCGGCGCTTCCCGGGACCGAAGCTGCTCATCACCGTCCGCGGCCTCGACGGGCCAATGGCGATGCGCGCCGCCGTGCCCGAGCTCCCCAACCTCTTCGTCGAGGACACCAGCCACTGGCCGCACCTCGATCAGCCGGCCGAGATCGCGGCCATCATTCGCCGGTTCCTCACCGACGTCGATCGACGCCGGGGCTGACAGCGGAAACCGCTGTGACGGCGCTCACTGCTTGAGCTTGTAGCCTCGAGCGAGCAACGCGTAGGTCACCGCGGTCGAGACCACCGCGAGGAGCAGGAGAATCAGCGCGCCGATGCCTGGCGCCAGCGCGGCGGTCCCCAGCATCCCGTACCGCAGCCCCTCGACCATGTAGACCATCGGGTTGAAGTGGCTGATCGTCCGCCACGGCTCGGGCAGCCGGCTGATGCTGTAGAAGACCCCGCCGAGGAAGGTGAGCGGGAGCATCACGAAGGTGGGGAAGAAGTTGATCTGCTCGAACTTCTCGGCCCACACCGCCGCGACGAGCCCGAGCGCGGAGAAGACATAGGCGGTCCCCAGCAGGAAGCCGAGGGTCACCAGGGGGTGCGCCAGCTGGAAGCCGGCGAAGACCAGCGCCACCGCCCAGGTGAGCAGGCCCACCGCGAGGCCGCGCACCATCCCGCCCCCCACGAATCCGAGCAGCAGCTCCCAGGGCCCGAGCGGCGCCACCAGCAGATCCACGATGGTCCCCTGGATCTTCATGATGAAGAGCGAGCTGCTCGTGTTGAGGAACGCGTTGTTCGCCAGCCCGAGGAACACCAGGCCGGGCACGATGAAGGGGAGGTAGGGATGCCCGGTGACTTCCTCCATCCGACCGCCGAGGCTGACTCCGAACACCACGAAGTAGAGCGTCGTGGAGATGAGGGGGCTCAGCACCGTCTGCCCGGGCACTCGCAGGAACCGGCGCACCTCCTTCACGAAGAGCGTCTCCAGGCCGGTGGCGTTCACGCCGCGCCCTCGTCGCTGCCGTGGAGGATCTCGATCAGCACGTCCTCCAGCCGGCTTGCCCGCGTATCGACCTCGGCCACCGGGAAGCCGCCCCGGTACAGCTGGGAGAGCACCTCTCCGGCGCTGGGCCGACCGTTGCGCTCGGTGACCACGAGGGAGCGGCGGTCCTCGGCCATCTCCGCCTTCCCGTTCAGCGTCGGCGGCAGCGGACCCACGGGTGCGGAGAAGGAGATCCGCACCCGCTTCTCGCCCATGCGACGGAGCAAGGCGACCTTGTCCTCCACCAGGAGCAACCGCCCCGAGTTGATGATGCCCACCCGGTCCGCGAGCTCCTCGGCCTCCTCGAGGTAGTGGGTGGTGAGGATCACCGTGGTTCCCTGGGCCCGGAGCTGACGCACGTAGGCCCAGAGGTCGCGCCGGAGCTCCACGTCCACTCCGGCCGTCGGCTCGTCGAGGAAGACGAGCTTCGGGCGGTGCACGAGCGCCTTGGCGATCAGCAGCCGCCGCTTCATGCCTCCGGACAGCGCACGGGTCTGCGAGTTCGCCTTCTCGCTGAGGCTGAGGGCGTCCAGCACCTCGCGGATGCGGGCCTCGTCCGGCGGGCGGGCGTAGTACCCGAGCTGGATGCGCAACGACTCGCTCACCGTGAAGAAGGGATCGAAGTTCACTTCCTGAGGCACGAGGCCCACGTCGTAGCGGGGCCGGAGCGGGTCCTGGTCCAGGTCGACCCCGAAGAGGCGGATGGTGCCGCTGGTCTTCTTCACCAGCCCGCAGACCGCGCCGATGAGCGTCGTCTTCCCCGCTCCGTTCGGGCCGAGCAGGGCGAAGATCTCCCCCGCGCCGATGGTGAGCGACACGCCGGCCAGCGCGGTGACGTCGCGGTAGCGCTTGACCAGCTGCTCGACCTCGAGGACGGGCGCGGAGCTCACGGGAACGCGCGGCATAACAAAGGGTCGCGCCTCTCCGCTCGTCTCCTGCAGGAACTGTCCGTTCTACTCCTCGGCCTCGTCGGGCACGGCAGCCTCGATCCCGTTGCCTCGCCCGGCCAGGGTGGCCCAGGCCTCGACGTCGGACAGCGGCACGTCGCCGCCCAGGGCCTCGACATAGGCGACCTGCTCGTCCGGATAGACGCAGACCTCGTGAGGCACGCGGTCGCCGAAGGCCCAGACCTCGAGCACCCCCTGGCCGGTGTTCTCCAGGGTGTGCGCCTCCAGATCGCCTGCGTGGTAGCTGACGAAGTCCCCCGAGCGCACGGCGACCCGCTCCTCGCCGTGGAGCAGCGTCCCCTCGCCGCGCACGACGACCAGGAGCTCCTCCTGGAACAGGTGACGGTGCCGCCGGGAAGCCCGGGCGCCGGGCGGGATGCGCTGGATCCGCAATCCGACGTTCCGGGTGCCCACCGCCCGGCCGACGTCTCGGACCTCACCACCGACCCCCGGCGCGATGGCGTACGGGAGCCACTCGAGTTCGGACAGATTGAGCTTGCGCACAGTTCCCGACATGGAGGCCGGCGGGCGCGCCGGAGGGCCGAAACATCGCGCAACCCCCTGACACTTGAAGAGCAAACCGCCACTTCACCGGTTTGGTTTGACACCTGATGATCAACGCCTTAACTATCAAGGCGTGAAGTCATCCATCTGCCCCAGGTTCGAGAAGCTCCAGCAACTCTCGCGGACGATCCCCGGCCTCGACCGGGACGCGGTCGCCGCCTGCGTCCCGCTCCTGTACTTCTACAAGGAGTTCGACGCCGCCCTCGAGCAGCACTACCAGGCGTACGGGGTCTCCCGCGGTCGCTGGCAGGTCCTGATGGCGCTCTACAAGGCGCCGGGGGACGACGGCCTGACCCCCGCGGAGCTGGCCGACTTCGCCGGCGTGACTCGCGCGGCGATGACCGGACTCGTCGATGGGCTGGTCGAGACCGGCTACGTGACCCGCGGTGAGGTGGGCGATGACCGCCGCACCTATCGCGTTCGTCTCACGGGCCGGGCGACCGACTTCCTCGCCTCCGTGCTCCCGGACCACCTCCGGCGGATGCAGGACCTGATGCACGCGTTCACCCCCGCCGAGCGCGACACCTTCGTGGAGCTCATCGAGAAGCTCCGCAGCCAGGTGCACGTGTTCCGTCACGAGTGACCTGCGACGGAGCCAACCCCTCCCCCCACGACTTCGACTCACATCTCCGAGGAACTCTCCACCATGTCCGCCACCACCACCGCGCTTCGTGACCACGCCCCCCGCGAGGTCCCGGCCCACGTGCCGGAGACCCCGGCCGCCGCGCCTGCCAGGCCGGGCTTTCGCCAGCGCCGCTCCACTCAGGTCTTCGCCGGGCTCGTCGCGCTCGCAGCCGTCGGCGCGCTCGTGGCCTGGGTGATCGGGCACGGCAAGGAGAGCACGGACGACGCCCAGGTCGAGGGCCGCGTGGCGAGCATCAGCCCGCGCGTCTCGGGTCAGGTGGAGAAGGTGCTCGTCATCGACAACCAGCAGGTCAAGCAGGGCGACCTCCTGGTCCAGCTCGACCCGAAGGACCTCGACGCGAAGCTCGCCGCGGCCCGCGCCGACGTCGAGTCCGCCAAGGCGAACCTCGCCTCCGCCCAGGTCAACCTCCGTCTCACGCAGGTGAACTCCGAGGCGTCTCTCCGTCAGGCGCGCGGCGGGCTCACCCAGGCCAGCTCCAGCGTGCAGGCCACCCGCAGCTCCTTGGCCCAGGCGAAGGCTGAGGTCGATGCCGCCGAGGCCGCGGACCGACTCGCCCAGGCCGACTGGGTGCGGGCGCAGGAGCTCGCCAAGGCCGAGGCCATTGCCCGCGCCGACATCGACGCCCGTCGCGCTCGCGCGGAGCAGGCGCGCGCCGCGCTCGAGCAGTCCCAGGCCCGGCTGGCGAGCACCGAGGCCAACCTCACGTCCTCTGGGGGTGGGCTGACCACCGCCCAGGGTCGCCTTGCGGCGGCCGAGACCGCGCCCGACCAGGTGAAGGCCGCCGAGGTCGCCGTGCTGGCCGCGCAGGCCCGCCTCGACCAGACGCAGGCCGCCTACGATCTGGCCGCGCTGAACCGGAGCTACGCCGAGGTCCGCGCTCCCGTGGACGGCGTGGTGAGCCGCCGCACCGTCGAGCAGGGCCAGCTGGTCGGCCCCGACCGGCCGATGCTCGCGCTGGTCCCGCTCCAGGACATCTGGGTGGTCGCCAACTTCAAGGAGGACCAGATCGGCGAGATGAAGGCCGGCCAGAAGGCCACCGTCCGGGTCGACACCTACGGCCGTCGGGACTTCCAGGGCCACGTCGAGAGCCTCGCCGGAGCGTCCGGCGCCCGCTTCGCGCTCCTCCCGCCGGACAACGCCAGCGGCAACTTCGTGAAGGTGGTCCAGCGCGTTCCGGTGCTCGTCCGCCTCGACCGGGCGCCCGACGTTCCGCTCCGACCGGGCATGAGCGCCGTCGTCACGGTGCGGACCAACTAGGAAGGGAACGGCCGTGGCGGAGCAAACTCCCATCCAGGGTAGCAAGCTCTGGATCACCGTCGCCGCGATGCTCGGCGCGCTGATGGCGGTCATCGACATCAGCATCGTCAACGTCGCGCTCAGCGACATCCGGGCGAGCTTCGGGACCCCGCTGGACCAGATCGCCTGGGTCTCCACCGGGTACGCGATGGCGAACGTCACCGTCATCCCGCTCTCGGGGTGGTTCCAGCGGCGCTTCGGGTTCCGGAACTACTACGCCGGCTCGATGCTCATGTTCACCGCGGCGTCGGCGCTCTGCGCCTTCGCCTGGAACCTGCCCTCGCTGGTGCTGTTCCGCATCCTCCAGGGCATCGGCGGCGGGGCCATCATTCCCACGTCGCAGAACATCCTCTTCGGCCGCTACCCGCACAAGGAGCACGGCATGGCCGGCGCCTTGTTCGCGCTCGGGGCGATCACCGGTCCGCTCCTTGGCCCGACCATCGGCGGGAAGCTGATCGACGTCGCCAGCTGGCACTGGATCTTCCTCATCAACGTGCCGGTGGGCCTGCTCGCCGCGTGGGTCACGTTCGTCTCCATCAAGGAGCCGGCCTTCAAGCCCTCCCGCGCCCCCATCGACGGCCGCGGCATCGGGCTGCTCGCCGTGGGCATGGTCGCGCTCCAGTACGTGCTCGAGGAGGGCAACCGCGACGGCTGGTTCGAGGACGGGCGGATCGTCTTCCTCGCCTGCACCGCGGTCATCTGCCTCATCACCTTCGTGGTCCACGAGCTGGAGACCCCGCACCCGGTGGTGGACTTCCGGGTCTTCAAGAACGTGAGCTACAGCGCCGCGACGGGGCTGAACTTCCTCGTCGGAACCGCGCTCTTCGCCGGCTCGTTCCTCTTCTCGCTCTTCGCCGGGACCGTCCTTCGCTACGAGGCGCTGGACATCGGGATGCTGTTTCTGCGCGGCAGCTGGATCCAGCTGCTGATCATGCCGCTCGTCGGGCGGCTCGTCGGGAAGGTCGACAACCGCGGCCTCATCGCCTTCGGGATCCTCTGGATCATCGCTTCGCTGTGGCTCAACGGCCATCTCACCCAGCTCGCCGACACGAACGCGATGACCCTCCCCATCTTCGTGCGCTCGCTCGGCCTGGGGTTCTGCTTCGTCCCGCTCTCGGTGGTCGCGCTGTCCGGCCTGAAGCCCAGCGAGCGCGGCAGCGCGGCGGGCCTGTTCAACCTCACCCGCGAGCTCGGTGGCTCCATCGGCACGGCGTGGATGAGCACGATGATCACCAACAGCGCTCACCAGTTCCGGACCGACCTCGCCCGCTACGCCGATCCGTACAACCCGCTGTTCCAGGAGCAGCTCCGCATGGCCCAGGGCGCCGTCGCCCGGCTGCCGGATCCCATCCAGAGCGGGTACGCGCTGATGGCCTCTCGCCTGGACCTGCAAGCGCTCGTCCGGGCGTTCAACACCGGCTTCCTGAGCCTCGCAGCCGCGTTCGCGGTGTCGCTCCTCCTGGTCTTCCTGCTCCGGAAGCCGAAGGGGAACGCGTCGGAGATCGCCGCGGCCGCCCACTGAAGCGCGGCGAGCTGGCCAGGCAAGCAGCCAGGCGCTCATCTCCACGAGGTGTCAGACACCTCGTGACGAAGGCGTGAATGAGCGTCGCCGATTCCGCGTGTGGTGCCCAACGAGCAGGCAGCCAGGCGCCTCGACGCTCGTTCTAGAGCTTGAACGGGTCGGGGTTCCTCTGCCTCTTCTGCTCGACCTTCCCCGAGGCCTGGGCCGGGGGACGGCTCGCGCGGGGAAGCGCGACGTGCACCTCGAGCTCGGCGTCCGGGAGAACCTCGATCTCGGTGGGCTTCCGCCCGGAACGCTCCAGGCGGAGCCGGCTCGGCGCGTCCGAGCGCGGAACCGCAGCGGTGAGCGGCGTCGTCCCGAGCGTGCGTCCCGAGGGGAGCTGGACCACGCGCGCGCCCGGAGGATCGGACACCACGGTCATCGCCACCTCCGCCGGCTGCGCGGCCGGTTCCGCAGGGGGCGGGGGCGCCGGGGCCGGCGTCGGGCCCCGGAGGAGCTTCCCGGTGATCAGCACCGGAGCGTCCGGAGGTCGAAAGGTCGATCCGGTGACCACGCCCACCCCGAGCGCCACCACCGAGATCGCTCCGGCCGCGAGCATCCAGCGCGGGGGCGTTCGGCGCACCGGCGCCTGCGCCGCGGTTTCGAGCGCCCGCGCCAGCTCGCGCAGCGACGGGTACCGGTCCTCGGGGTTCTTTGCCAGGCAGCGCCTCACCGCCGCCCACAGCGCATGAGGGATGCGCTCGCCACTCCGGCTGTGCCCCGGCAGTGGCGGCGGTGGCGAGGACAGCACCTGCGCCACGAGCTGCCCGAAGGCGGGTGCCTGGAACGGCGGATGCCCCGCCAGCAGCTCGTAGAGGACGACGCCCACCGAATAGAGGTCGGTCCGCGCGTCCGCGTTCCCGCCCGTCGCCTGCTCCGGCGCCATGTACGCCGGGGTCCCGACGATGGTGCCCTCGACGGTGGTGGTCATCGGCACGTCGCCGATCGGCGCCACCAGCTTGGCCACGCCGAAGTCGAGCACCTTCACGAAGTCCTGCCCGTCCCGCTCCAGGACGAAGAGGTTGTCCGGCTTCACGTCGCGGTGGATGACCCCCACCTCGTGCGCCGCCTGCAGCGCGTCACAGACCTGCCGGACGATGCCAACCGCCCGCGCCACGCCCAGCTTCTCCTTGCTCAGCAGCTCGGTGAGGCTCTTGCCCTCGAGCATCTCCATGACGCAGTAGACGCGGGCGCGCCCCGCCACCGAGGTCTCCTCGACGAAGTCGAGGATCTCCACGATGTGCGCGTGGTTGATCTGGTTGACCGCCCGGGCCTCGTGGAAGAAGCGCTCGATGAGGTGGGTGTTCTTCGCGTGCTCGGCCCGGAGCACCTTCACCGCCGCGGGCCGGCCGAGGCTCACGTGCCGGGCCTGGAACACCCGGCCCATCGCGCCCTCGCCGAGCACCCGCTCCAGCCGGTACTGCCCGAGCACGTCGCCCGGCTTCTCCCGCTCGGATTCGTCCACCAGGAGCAGCGGAGGCTGCTCTCCGCCCTCCTTGGTGGGGAGGAGCTGGGTTCGCGGCTGGGCCTCGAGCAGCGCCCGGGCCGCCTCGCCCGGGGTCATGAATCCACCCTCGGACTCGTCGAGAGCGCACCCGGCGTAGACCCCGTCGAGCCAGCCCAGGTGCTCGGGGCAGGCCTCGCGGATGAGCCGGCCGAGCGCAACCACATCGCCCCGGGCGTCGAAGGCCTCGCCGGCGTCGCCCAGCCCAGGCCCGATGAGCTTCGGGGCGAACCGGGGGAGGCCGCCCACCAGGAAGACCTGTCCCGCGGGGAGCGCCTGGACGACGATGCCGCGTTCCCGCAGCTCTTCCAGAACGCTGCACAGGGGAAGCAGCAGCAGCGCCATCTCATCCGGGGTCAGCGGACCCGCCTTGCGGAGGTGTGAGGCCAGGTCCTCCCCGTCGAGGTACTCGCTCACCACGTAGGGGCGTCCGTCGTCGAGACATCCGGCCTGGAGCTGCCGCGCCAGATGGGGGTGCTCCAGCTGTCCCAGGGCCTTGGCCCGCTCCTCGAAGGCGTCCCGGAGCTCCTCGTCACCCCAGCGGGCTCCATGGAACACCCGGACCATGGCGCGACCTCCGCTGACGCGGGCGCGGGCCCGCCAGGCCGTCCCGGACGGTCCCTCGTCGAGCTTGGTCAGCAGCTGGTATCCGAAGTCGCTGGTCATTCGTCAGCGGCGCCTGCCCCGCGTGACTGTCGCAATCGGCCCGGTGTTTCGCCGAGCGGGTCTAGGTCGGATGGGCCCCTCCACACCACCCTTCTGTGCACCAGAGGGCAGCCGATGTCACGGGGGGCCGACCGTCTGGCTGCTTTCGTACATCGAGGTCACGACGGACATCGGCGCTTGCCCGGACCGACCCGCGCTGTACTGTCGCGCGTCACACCATGGCCGAGAACTTCATCTTCACCATGCAGGACCTGCGGAAGGTCCGCGGCGGCAAGGACATCCTCAAGGGCATCTACCTGTCCTTCTTCCCGGGGGCGAAGATCGGGGTCATCGGACCGAACGGCGCCGGCAAGTCCACGCTGCTGCGCATCATGGCCGGCCAGGACAGCGAGTTCTTCGGAACCGCTCGCCCCGACCCGAGCATCCGCGTGGGCTTCCTCCCTCAGGAGCCGCAGCTGGACGCCTCGCTGGACGTGAAGGGCAACGTGGAGCTGGGCGTGAAGTCGCTTCGCGACGTGCTGGACCGGTTCAACGAGGTCTCGAACCAGCTCGGCGAGCCGATGGACGATGCGCAGATGGAGAAGCTCCTCGCGGAGCAGGCCAAGCTCCAGGACGCCATCGATGCGAAGAACGGCTGGGAGCTGGACCGGACGCTCGAGGTGGCCATGGACGCGCTGCGTCTACCGCCTGGAGATGCGCCGGTGACGCAGCTCTCCGGCGGAGAGAAGCGCCGGGTCGCGCTGTGCCGGATCCTCCTCGAGCGACCGGATCTCCTCCTGCTCGACGAGCCCACCAACCACCTGGACGCCGAGAGCGTGGCCTGGCTGGAGCGCGCCCTCCAGGAGTACACGGGCACCGTCGTCGGCATCACCCACGACCGCTACTTCCTCGACAACGTGGCGGGGTGGATCCTCGAGCTCGATCGCGGCGAGGGCGTCCCCTGGAAGGGGAACTACAGCAGCTGGCTGGAGCAGAAGCAGAAGCGGCTCGAGATGGAGGAGAAGGCCGAGTCCGCCCGCCAGAAGCAGCTCAAGCGGGAGCTGGAGTGGGTGCGGTCGAGCCCGCGTGCCCGGCAGGCGAAGAGCAAGGCGCGGCTCGCGGCCTACGAGCAGCTGCTCGCCGCGGGCCAGGAGAAGCGCGATCCCGCCGGGGAGATCACCATTCCCCCAGGGCCGAAGCTCTCCGGACTGGTGGTGGAGGCCCGGGGGCTGCGGAAGGCCTATGGCGACCGGCTCCTCATCGACGACCTGAACTTCAAGCTGCCCCCGGGTGGCATCGTGGGTGTCATCGGAGCCAACGGGGCGGGAAAGACGACGCTGTTCCGGATGATCACCGGCCAGGAGAAGCCGGACTCCGGCGAGCTGCGCATCGGCGAGAACGTGAAGCTGGCGTACGTGGACCAGAGCCGGGACGCGCTGGCCGGAGAGAAGAGCGTCTTCCAGGAGGTCTCGGGCGGGCTGGACCAGCTCGATCTCGGCGGGCGTGTCGTCCAGTCGCGGGCCTACCTGGCGGGGTTCAACTTCAAGGGCGCCGACCAGCAGAAGCGGGTGAAGGACCTCTCCGGCGGGGAGCGCAACCGCGTCCACCTGGCCAAGATGCTCAAGAGCGGTGGGAACGTGCTGCTGCTCGACGAGCCGACCAACGACCTGGACGTGGAGACGCTGCGCTCGCTGGAGGAGGCCCTGCTGGCCTTCGCCGGGTGTGCGGTGGTCATCAGCCACGACCGGTGGTTCCTGGACCGGATCGCGACGCACATGCTCGCCTTCGAGGGGGAGAGTCGGGTGTTCTTCTTCGAGGGCAACTTCGAGGATTACGAGGCGGACAAGAAGAAGCGGCTCGGCGCCGAGGCGCTGCAGCCGACGCGCATCAAGTACAAGCCGCTGGTCAGGGCTTGATGGCGAAAACCGGGGAAGGAACGGGGAAATGGCCGAGCTCACGGCAAGGTGCGATTTCGACGAGGTGATCGCGGACGGCGAGGTCCGGCTCCTCCCGGTGTCGGGAGCGCTCGAGCGGATCCGGGTCATGGTCGGCCGGCCGCGCCACCTGAGCGACGTTCCGGGCGACGACTGGGTCTGCCCGGTCTGGATGGAGGACGTCACCGAAGGGGTGCAGTGCTTCGGCGGAGTCAGCCCGGTGGACTCGTTGATGAATGCGATGGAATGGGTGCGCTCCCGCTGCCGGAGCCTCGAGACCGCGCGGCGCTGAGCGCAGGCGCGTGCCGATTGTCCCTCGGGCCAGTCCCGCGTTGGAGACGTGCAAGGGTTGCTTCCGGCAGGGCCGGAACCGTCCGCAGACTCGTGCAGCCGACCGGCTACTTCTTCGCCTTCTTGGTGCTGCCCGATTCCTTCGCTTCGACCTTCTTCGCCGTCATCGTGTACGTGATCGTGACCTTGTCGCCGGGCTTGACCTCGGTCTTGTCGTCGCCGCGGGCGATCTCCCAGTTCTCACTGCCTTTCTTCACCGTGATCGAATCCGCGGTCGAGGACACCACCGGACCGGTCACCTGGTAGGTGTGATCGGCCAGGGCGGCTGCAGGCACCACGAGCGCAGCGGCGAGGGCCAGGGTGCGAAAGTTCATGTGGGTCTCCCCTGAGGTGGGACTGCGGCCGACGCTCCGGCAGCCCGAGCAGACTGTCAAGCATCGTCTCCTCGCCGATGAAGCAGGGAGTGGGCCATGTCACGCCGTGCCAGGGCAGGAAGACTCACCCGCGGGCGGGCGTTGCAGGGGCGACAGCGCCTAAACTGATGGGACCCGGCACGCATCCATGGACCAGGAGACCGAGGCCAGCGCGCGGAGGCGAATCTGGATGAAGCGCGGGGCGGTTGCAGCTCTCGCTCTGACCTTCGTCGCGGTGACCCTTGTCGTCGCCCCGCGGGTCCGCGCCCGGGGTGGCCTGGGCGGAACCGGGTCGACCAAGGGCGCGTACTGCAACGGCGCGTACGCCGACGACTTCGCCGCGCTCTCGGCTGCCGCGCGCGAGGCCGAGCAGAAACCCCAGTCGCAATCCTGGGTCTACGCCATCCGCACCAGCGCGACCTACGAGTGCCTCAGCTATGCCGGGGACGGCAACGTGCGCCGCGTCCGCCGGAAGGCGCTCGCCCACGGCACGGGCTTCGGCTACCGGCAACAGAACGGCGAGACGTACATCCTCACCAACCAGCACGTGGCCGAGTGGCCCGCGGTCACCGATGACGAGCACAAGGTCGACGACGTGCCGCCGGGCTGCAAGCGGGTCTCGGACGCGGTCAGGATCGTCGAGTCCGAGCGCGACACCTACGACCGCGATGACATCCCGCTCCAGCGCGTGGTCACCGACAAGTCGATGGACATGGCGGTGCTGAAGGCGCACGCGCTCCTGCCCATCCTCCCCTGGAAGGTGGGCCGCTCGGCGGATCTCAAGGAGCGCAACGTCGTCGACGTGCGCGGCTTTCCGCTGGGCGCCTTCAAGGCGACCAACGTCGGCAAGGTGGTCTCCACCTACGACCACGACGACGAGAAGGACTGGGACCACGTCGACTTCGTCGTGGACGCGCAGCTGTCTCCCGGCAACTCGGGGTCCCCGGTGCTCGCCGTCTCCTGCCGGACGGGTGAGTTCGAGCTGGTCGGCGTGTACCACGCGGGTTACGCCGGCAACACGCCGCTGAACGTGGTGGTCGCCATCGATCAGGTGCGCGACATGATGACCACGCTCAAGAAGAGTCCCCGGCGCGACCGGACCGAGGTCTCCGCCCTGGACCGCAAGGCACGGACCCGGCTGGTCACCGGACTCGACGGCGCCATCGACACCTTCTTCCCCTTCGACGGGGCGGTCGCAGTCGCCCGGGGCCGGAGCGACGGCGCGCTGATCTTCGAGGTGATGTCGCCAGCCTTCCCGATCCGGAGCACGCCGGCGCTGGTTCTGGAGGACCTTCCCGAGGGGCAGCCAGAGGGCTACGGCGAGCTCGGCCGCGTCTGGGTTGGCGGCAAGTTCGGCCTCAAGGCATACCCGAAGGGCGGTCTGGACGCCGACGGACAGGCACTGGTCGAGCGGGTGCTGGACGGCCTCCGGACGAACGCCGGGCTCGCGCTGGATCTCCGCACCGCGCAGGGGCAGGCCGCGCGTGACCGGGAGCACTACGAGCACATGGGCAAGCTCGAGCGGCAGCTCCGACGCGCCGCCGGCGCCCAGACCGATCTCGCCAGCAGCATGGGTGATCTGGTGGAGCGGCTCGCTCCGAGGGTGGGCGAGACCACGGTGAGCCTGGGTGAGGCCTACGTCCCGCTGGCCCCGCCCACCCCGGGGAAGAACGTGGCCCAGGGGCCCGGAATGACGGAGTCTTCGCCCCAGCAGGCGACGCCTGCCCGGTAGCTCGCTGTCGCAGGTGTCACAGAAATGGCGACGACGGATCAGCCCTGTACACTGCCCAGCCAGTGAGCGACGGACGGGCAGAGGCGCTCCTCCGGAGTGCGCTCGAGAAGATCGTCTATTTCGAGGCACGCTCGGAGACGCTTCAGGCGGATGCGGCGACCCTCCGGTCGGAGACGGACGCCCTGCGCGCCGATCTGGCCTCCGCGTCCCAGCGTGAGGTGGAGCTGCGCCGCCGCGTGGCCGAGCTGGAGGTGGAGCTCGGCCGGGCGCACCGTGATCGCGAGGAAGGCGCCCGGGTACTCGACGCGATGCGCGCCGAGCGTGCCAGCCTGATGGGCAAGGTCCTGGAGGCCGCGCGCATCCAGGGCAACGCGGCCGACCTCGACTTCGACCTCGCCGGATTCATCGCCGACCTCCGGGCCGAGGCGATCGCCCTGCGGACCCCGGCGCTCGAGGTCGCGAGCGCTCCTGCGCGCCGCCTGGACGGAGCGTCCGCGCCGGCCGGGATGCTGGACCCGATGCGGGCCGGGGCCCCTGCACTGCAGACCGTCGCGGTGCACAGCGACGCGGCGCGAAGCGGGCTCTCCGCCCCTCCGCCGGGGCCGGGCCCGGGCATGCCGGCCCGACCGTCGCTGCGTCCCTCCTCGCCGTCCGGTCCCCCGGCTCCCGTGTCCCGCGGTCCGTCCGTCGGCGAGGCCACGCCCGTGGGCCCCTTCGCGCGGGATCGGCCGGGGGTCGGCGCCGAGCCGGCGATGTCCTCCGCGGCCACGCTCTTCGCGGTGACTCGCGAGGCCGAGCGGCTCCTGGAGCAGGGCCGCCTCGCGGTGCCGCCCAGCCCGCGGCTCGGGGAGGAGAGCCTCTTCGGCTTCTCCATCCGCGAGCTGTCCAGCCCCGACCCGTCGGCGCGCTCGCGGGCTGCCGAGCGCCTCCGCACGCTCGGGGATCGCGCCGCCGCGCCGGCGATCGCGGTCGCGCTCCACGCGGAGCGGGACGATACGGTGCTGTCCGCGCTCCTGGAGGCCTTCCGCGCGCTGGCCAGCCGCGAGGGAGCGGCGGTGGTGGAGCCGCTCCTGGGCGCTCCCGAGCCCGCGGTGCGCATCGCCGCGCTGCGGGCCATCACCCATCTGGACCCGGACGCCGCTCCTGCCCACCTGTCGCGAGCGGCGCACGACCCGGATGCGTCCGTCCGCCGCCGCACGGCGCTCCTCGCGGTGTCGCTGGGTCCGGAGCGGATGCTCGAGCTGGAGCGGCAGGTGTCCCGGGATCCCGATCCCGAGGTGCGCCGGCTGGCGGTCCTCGCCGCGGGAGCGGCCGGGGGCGATCAGGCCCGCTCGCGACTCCTTGGAGCGCTGGAGGATCCAGACCTCGGCGTGCGGCGCGCCGCCGCCCGGAGTCTCTCGGGCCTCCTGGGGATGGACGTGGGGCACGTCGCGACGCTCTCCGACGAGGAGCGACGGCGCGAGGTGCGCCGGCTGGCAACGGTGCCTCCCGTGCCGCTCTCCCACCGCGCGCGGCCCCTCGGCCTCACCCCGCGGGCGGCGCCGCGTCCCGAGCCCGAGCCAGCGTCGAGCCAGTGGGCCCCCGAGGTCGAGCTGCCAGCGGAGATTTCGTCCCCGGCGCCGGCGTCACTTCCGGTCGCCTCCGCGGCGCCGAGCCCGCTCGAGGTCGTCTCTCCGCCGGCACCCCGCGAGCAAGGCGCGGCCGGCCTTCACGCGGACGAGGCTCTCTGCCTCCAGATCATCTCCGAGCTTCGCACCTCGATGCGGGGCCGAACCGTGCTGGACCTGGCCACGCAGCTGGGCGTGACCGACGAGCGGGTGATCGAGGCCGCAGCACTTCTCACGGCGCGCGGGCAGGTGGTCCGGCGCGCGGCGAAGCTGTTCGTCGCCTGACGAGTACGAGGACTGACGAGATGGATCTTCCCATCTACACACCCAAGACGACGGCCGATCTTCTCGGGCTCTCGCCCAAGTCGCTCCGTTCCGCGCTCTCTCAGGAGAGCTACTCCGCGCAAGACCTCTGGGCGCTTCGCAAGGCGTTGCGGATCCACCCGCGGCCGATCGGGCACCGCAAGCAGCTGTTCCTCAACTTCAAGGGCGGGACGGGGAAGACCTCGCTCTCCACGTCCTACGCCTATCGCCTGTCGGAGCTGGGCTACTCGGTGCTCCTGGTGGATCTCGACAGCCAGGGGCACGCCACCAAGTGTCTCGGGTACGAGGGCGAGGACTTCGAGAAGACGCTGCTCCACGTGCTGGTGCGCAAGGCGCCGCTGTCCGAAGCCATCCAGCACACGCCGCTGCCCAACCTGGACTTCGTCCCCAGCAACCTGGGGATGAGCACCGTGGATCTGGCGCTGATGCCGATGGCCGGCCGTGAGTTCAAGCTCCGCAAGGCGGTGGAGGAGATCGAGGAGCGCTACGACATCATCGTCTTCGACGCGCCGCCCTCGTTCGGCCTCCTCAACCTGAATGCCCTGATGGCCGCGCAGGACCTCTTCGTCCCGGTGCTGCCGGATTTCCTGTCGTTCCACGGTCTGAAGCTGCTCTTCGAGACGGTGCAGAGCCTCGAGGAGGACCTGAACCACGTGCTCGACCACGTGTTCATCATCGTCAACGCCTTCAACCAGACCTTCAAGCTGGCCAAGGAGGCCCTTGCCGCGCTCAGGGAGCACTACCCGGAATACCTGCTGACCACTCTCGTGCGGCAGTGCACCAAGTTCGCCCAGGCCTCGAGCGAGGGCGTGCCGGTGTTCATTTCCGAGAGGGACTCGAAGGGCGCCCACGACGTGGATGCGTTCCTTCGGGAAGTGCTGCACCGGCTGGATCAATCTCAGGTACGGGCCGCCACCGACGCGCGGGCGGGGTAGGGAGAGCCGATGAAGAAAGCCTTCGATCAGAACGTGTCCCGTGCCAAGCCGAGGCTGAAGCTCGGTGGACCGCCGCCGGCTCCCGAATCGCGTGGAAGCGAGGAGGACTGGGTGTACGAGGTCGCGGCTCAGGTGGCCGGCCAGTCCGGAACCGCCGAGGTCGAGGCACCCACCGCGCGAGAGGTGCTCGCTGCCGCGGCGCGGGCGAGCGAGGCCGAGGAGGCGGAGGAGATGTCCGCCCGGAGCCGGGTCGAGGCGACCCTGCGCGAGGCCGCGTCCGTCCCCGAGCCGGTGGTGGTCCAGGAGGAGGAGCACGTCACCGTCGCAGTCGGGGCCAGATCGCGAGGCGCGAGCCCGAACGGCTCCGTGTCCGGCGCGACGACCGTGGTGTCGGGTCCGGCGCCGTCCGCTCGGCGCGAGGTCGACGCCCGATCGGGTCGTGCGCCCACCTCCGCGCCCCCGCCGACAGCGGCGTCGAGCCGTGCCGCGCCGCCTCCCGCTGCCCCGGCGCCGACCAGAGCCGCGCCTCCGCCTCCCGTCGCACAGCCGGTGGCCGCTGCACCGGACCGCCGTCCGTCCGCGGCCGTGCGGACCGAGACCGTCGTCGCCCCGCCAATCGCCGAAGCCCCCGTCGCCCGCCGCGCCGTGCCGCCTCCGCCGCCGGCTGTCGACGACACTGCAGCACGTCGCGAGCGCCTGAGAGAGCGACTCCGCACCGTCCGCGAGCACCCTCGCCCCGAGCCCTTGCCCACCAGCGTGGCTGCTGCCGGCGTCCTTGCGGTGGAGCGCATTGCGCAGCTCCAGGCCGAGCTCAACCAGGTGAAGCAGCACAACGCCGCGCTCCAGCACGACCTCGACGTGGCCCGGCGCGCCGCCGAGCGCGCGACGGAGGAGGCCCGGGGGCGGGTTGAGGAGGCCCGCCGCCTCGCGGCGCAGATGGAGGAGCGGGCAGGTCTGCTGTCGGAGCTGGAACGCGAGCTCCAGTCGGTGGAGGGCGAGCGGGACGAAGCGCTGCTCGCGGTCCAGGACGCGCGGACACAGGCCTCGGCCGAGCGGGAGCAGCGAGAACACCTCACCGCCGATCTCTCACGGAAGGACGCGGAGCTCGTCGACAGCCTCTCCGAAGAGGAGCGCCTCGCCGGGGAGCTCGAGCGCTTCCGCGACGACTCGCTCCAGCTCAAGAAGAGCGTCGAGGTGCTGAGCGCCGAGCGGGACACCCTCGCCCGTCAGGTGGCGGACCTCACCGCCGAGCGCGCCGAGCTGCTCGAGGCCCGGAAGGCGCTGGAGAGCGTGCACCGCGCGCTCACCGAAGCCGCGAGGCGCTGAACGACGCAGGCCCGCACGGCCTGGTCACCGAACATCCCGGAGGCGAGAGGCTTCATGGAGTCTCGCGCCGTAGCGGCCGAGTGCCGCCGAGGCAATCGGGCATCGAGCCGAGCGTGAGTCCGCACGGGAGGTGGCCCGGTGCTTCGCGTGCGCTCGACGATCGTCGCCGGTGACCGGCCCTCGGCGTACGACCCGCCGGAAGGACCAGTCCCGTGGGGTCAGCGGGTCTTGCTCGTCGCCGGAGCCGCCCTTGTCTACGGCGGCGGCAGATGGCTCGGCGACCTCTGGCGCCACGCGGTCCGGGACTGGTTCCAGCACCCACCGTTTCGCGGCTCATGGGTCACGGTGGAGCACGTGTTCCTCTACTCGACGCTGACCGCGGTCCTCTGCTCGGCCGCGTGGTGGGGATTCGCCCGGATCGGCTGGATGCCCGCGCCGGGAAGCGTCTTCCGCGGCCCAATCCGGCGGGTCATCGTCTGGGGCACGGTGCTCGGGATCGGGGTGTTCCTCTTCGATCTGGTTGCGCTGCTCGTGCTCCACGCGGCAGGGGCAATGCCACCGGGTCGTCCCCCGCTCGGATGGCACCCGATGACCGGATGGTCCTTTCTGGGAAATCTGTTCTCGAATTTCTACGAGGAATGGGTGTTTCGGGGCTTCCTCTTCGTGGTCGCGGTCCGGGTGACCTCGAGCCGCCTCGCCGCAGTGCTCATCACCAGTGTCCTCTTCGCCGTCGTGCACACCCAGTATTCGTGGGCGCTGCGGGGGCTCATCCTCGTCAGCACGCTCGCGGCCTGCTGGGTCGTCCTGAAGCTCCGCTCTCTCTGGCCGGCGTGGATCGCGCACCAGGTGGTGGACGTGCTCGGGGATAGCGTCTTCTTCGGGTGAGCCCGGCGGCCGCCAGGCTCAGCGTGCTGCGGCGAGCTCGTCGTGCAGCGGAAGCAACGGCAGCTGGGTCACGTCCTGGCTGAACGGCGAAAACGGTGAGGCGGGCCCGCTGGCGGTCGTGCTCGCCATCCGCGTCTTCCCGAGCAGGAGCTTCATCGAGGCCACCCGGTCACTCGGCGGCGGGTGGTGGGCGAAGAAGTTCTGCCCGGGAGGCAGCCCACCGATGAGATCCATGAACCCGCGCGGGCTGTACCCGGAGGCCACGGTGATCTCGAGCCCGGTGGCGTCAGCCTGGATCTCCTGATCGCGCGCGTAGCCGCCCTCGAGGTAGCGGTGGACGAACTCGTCGCTGAACAGGGTGAGGAGCGCGCTGTTCGCCGCCGAGTTGAGGTCGAGCGCCCCGCCGCTGAACGCCTGCAGCGCGGCGTAGGCCTGGTTGATGAAGCCCGGCGAGTACGCACGGAGCACCGCCGTGCCCTCCTTCTGCCCGGCCTTGGCGTAGGCGAGGCTCTTGCACTGATCCACCTTGGTCTTCTGGTAGATGGCGAACGCGTCCTTGCGCGTGACGTGCGCGATCTCGTGGGAGAGCACGCCGGCCAGCGCCGCCTCGTTGCTCACCCGCTTCAGCAGCCCGCGCGTCACGAAGACGTATCCACCGGGGGCCGAGACGGCGTTCACCACCTCGGTGTCGAGCACGCCGAAGGTCCACTGGAGCGTGGGCCTCGTCGAGCGAGAGGCCAGGTTCTTCCCCACCACGTTCAGGTACTTGTGCAGCCGGTTCCTCGGCGTGTCCTTGATGCCCAGCGTCCTGGGACTGGCGAGCGCCGCGCCGTCGGCGGTGGAGACGTCGACCAGCAGCCCTCCACCTTGCTGCACCCAGTTGAGGGCCACCGCGCCACCGATGGTGCGCTCCTCGTCGAAGGTGACCTCGGCCGCCCCGATCTGGTCGCACTTGGAGAGATCCTGGGTGAGGCCGACCACCGTGGTGGTCGACTCGGCCACCCCGCTGACGATGGAGCTGGTGTCGCCCTTCATGAAGCCCGAGGCGGCGGCGCACGCCAGCAGCCCGAGCATCGCCAGTGACAGGAGCGCGCGCCTCATCGCTGCTCTCCCGTGACCCGGTCTGCCTGCGCGGCGATCTCGGCGTCGGTGCGCTGGGCGGCGATGGCCTCGAGCGTCTGCGTCTGGCGGACGGATTCCTTCATCGTCGGTCGCAGCTCGCCCTTGTTCTTCTCGTCCTGGTTGCCGTAGCGGATGGCTCCCTCGGTGAGAGCCTTTCCGGCTGCGCCGGAGCTGGCGAAGGCCTGAGCGTCCACCTTCTTCGCTCCGGCCGGCGAGGTCAGCAGCTCGGATGCCGGCGGCGTGGAGGAGAGGTTGGCGAAGTAGACGAAGCCGCTCTTCCCGCCGGTCTCCACCCGGTGCCAGGTGGGCTTCTTCTTGTCGGCGCCTCGCCAGACCACCGCCTCGCCGGGCTGGAGCTTGACCAGCGTTGCCGCGTTGGTCGCGGTGCTCTGGAGGACGGCCACGTCCCGGCCGCGAACGTAGACCCGGTCACCCGGGGTGAGCGCCCACGCCGCGCCCGCGCCCAGGACGAGCGCGAGCAGACCCAGTGACTTTCGCATTCGGAAAACCCTCCGGACGGCGTGCCCGAGTCTACTTGTCCAGGTCGACGACTCCATCGGAAGCGGGCGGTGGCTCCTTCACGTGCCTGTTGCACCGCGCCAGCAGTGACCTGGAAGGCGCGTCTTCCGGGTCCATCGCGACCGCACGGGCGACGACCTCGCGCGCCTCGGAGAACCGGCCCGCTCGCCAGAGCGCAAGACCCTCGGCGTAGAGGGCGACGACCACCACCTTCGTCGGAGCGAGCTCGCCCTTCCGGCCGAGCAGCTCGTGGATCGCGACCGCCTCGTGCTTTCCCGCCACCCGGACCCGGTCCAGCTCCCGGGTCTCGAAGGCATCCGACACCAGCGCCTGGGTCCGCGGTCCAATGAGGATGCGGGAGCCGTACGGCTTGTTCGCCCCCTCCAGGCGAGAGGCGAGGTTCATCCCATCGCCCATCGCCGTGTAGTTGAAGAGCTGCTCGCTGCCGAAGTTGCCGACGAACATCACCGCGGTGTTGAGCCCCACGCGGGTGTAGACGTCCGGCAGTCCCTGGGCCGCGAAGTCGGCACGGATGCGCTCGACCTCGGCCTGGACGTCGAGCGCTGCGGCGCAGGCGCGGCGGGCATGGTCCTCCATCCGCAGCGGCGCCCCGAAGATGCACACCACCGCGTCGCCGATGTACTTGTCGAGGCAGGCGCCGTGCTGCAGCAGCACCCCGCTCACCCGGGTGAGGTAGGTGTTGAGCACGCGCACCAGCCCCTGCGGGTCGCTGGCAAACCGCTCGCTGAAGGTGCTGAAGCCCTTGATGTCGGAGAAGAAGGCGGTGACCTCGATCTGCTCGCCGGCCAGCCGCGGGAGCTCGGGCTGGGCGACCAGCTGCTCCACGACCTGGGGTGAGAGGTAGCGGCTGAACATCGTCTTCACCCGGGCGCGCTCGCGGTCGGCGTACAGATGGTTCACTGCCACGGCGGCGAGGCTGGCGATGGAGCCCGCGAGCACGGGGACCACCAGGGCCACGTGCACCTTGGACCAGACGAGGATCCATCCCGTGCCGAGGAAGAGCAGCACCGGCGCGGCCAGTGGCCAGAGTCCCTCCACCCAGACGTTCCGGGTGGCGAGGATGAGCAGCGCCGAGCCGAGCGCGACGAGGAAGGCCAGCGCGACGGTCACCGCGAACGGTGCGCGGGTGATGAAGCGGCCGCCGAGCAGCGCGGCGAGCTCGGTGGCGGGCTTGACCACGCCCACCGTGGCGCTGTCGAACGGCGTGGCCTTCATGTCGAACGTGCCCACCGCGAAGCCGGCGATGAGCACCACCTTCCCGCGAAAGAAATCCGGACCGAGGTGGGGCGGCTCGCCGCGCTCTCGCCGGACCGAGTCGTCGACCACCGCGAGCAGGCTCCGAGCATCGAAGCGCTGGCCGAGAGCACCGCCGTAATCGAGCGCTGCGCTGCCGTCGGCGTCGATGCGGACGCTCCGCGACCCGAGCTGCAGCTTTCCCGGGGTGAGCACGAGCCTGTCGGCACCGAGCAGATCCGCGGCGAGCGCGACCGCGAGCGTGACGTACCGATCTACCCCGTCGGTATAGGCGAAGCGGGTGCGCCGCAGCTTTCCGTCGGGATCAGGCTCCGGGTAGACGAGCCCGAGCGCGGGAACCACGTCGAGCAGCGGCCCGACCGGGGGGACGGGGTGGCGCATCGTCCTGGGCGCTCCGGGCAGGTCCACCGCGAGGTCCGGGAGCGGCTTGCCCGACTCGACCGGGAAGGCAAGCACGCTGGCCACCAGCTCTGGCGTGGGCGGCGCCTCCGTCCCCTCAGGTGGCGCGAACGGGTCCTCGGACTTCAGGCGTTCTCGGGGAGCCCGCTGCTCCACCGTCCAGTTCCGGGGCAGCACCGCGGGCAGTGGCTCGGCGTTCTGCGAGGGGACGTTGACCGCGTACCCGAGCGCCACGGGAATGTGGAGCTGCGCGATGGCCTCGCGCAGGAGCGCGTCCTGCCCGCTGTCGGTGCTCCGCTCGTCCATGGTGAAGTCGAGCACCACCCCGCGGGCGCCCATCGCCTCGAGGTGAGTGAGCACCCTGGCCCAGAGCGAGCGGGCGTAGGGCCAGTTGCCCCAGGCGCGCGCGTAGCTTTCGTTGGCGCGCAGCCCCTGCACCGTGGCGTCGTCGACCCCGAGGATGACGATGTCCTTGTCGCGGGCAGGCGGGGGGCTGAAGGTGGTCAGGCGGAGGTCGTAGGCGGCGTCCTCGGCGTTGTGCAGCCCCGGAAAGGTGCCGGCGAGGAGCGCGACCACCGTGGACGCAGTCGCCAGGGCGAGAGCCCAGGGCCATGAAAAGCGAAGGGCCGCCATGGATGCGGCCCTCGATGCTACCGGGAGCTGGAGAGGAGCGGAAAGTTACTGGTTGTAGGTGCTGCGGGCATCGACCGGGAAATTGTTCCGCATGCCCGGGTTCACTCCGTCGCGATCGACGCGCACGCCCTGGGCCGAGTCGCCGCGGGCGTCCTCCGGGGTGGCGCCGTCAAGGCACTCGGAGAGGAAGAGCCGGAGGAGGATCCCGTTCGGCTTCCGGACCGGGTCGCCGGCGATCTGCCCCACGTCACTCTCGTCGATCCAGGCGCTCACGCAGGTGTCCAGGGCGTCCTGGTTGTGAAACTTGGCGAAGGAGGAGATCAGGGCCTGCCCCGCGGCCGACGTCACGTAGCGGGCCCGTTCCGCTCGCTGGTCGACTGCCCCAGGCGACTGGTCCACTGCCTCGCTCTTGCGAACATCGCCGCCACACGCGGCGACAAGAAAGAACACACCCAGAATGGCCCGACGCATGGCAGTACCTCCGATTTGCCGCCACGGAGAGTTCCGGGCGGAGCCGCAGCGGGGTAGTGCATGCAGGCTGCCATCCTCGCGTCGCAGTCCCTGCGCGGGCTTGCGTGTCCGCCCCGTAGCGCCCTCGCATCTTCGGAGCCGGTCTCTGTTGCCTGCGGTGCGACGCGCACCTGGATCTGGGGCGAACTCTGGATCACGTGTCCGGTGTCGTGCGCCGGGTGTCGGGCGGTGGGGCGTCCCGAGCGGCAGGGCTGTCCGTGCCACTCACGAGGGGCAGTTGGCAGGTGGTGGCGCTGCTCGGCGCGCTGCGTCGTCGAGGCCGCTCCGGCCGTCACGCGGTGGCGGTCACGCGCCGTCTGGCGCCTGGTCACGAGGTGCCTGGCACGTCCCGGGAGTCCGGCGGCAGGAAATGAACGAATTGTGTAGATCCTGCGGTAACGAGCTGTCTGGCACGGGAGCGGTGCGACGGACCCGGACGAGCCGCTCCCGTCAGAGGCTTGCCGAGCTGCCCCGAGAGACGTGCTACTCGCGGACCGGGACGTCGACGGTCAGCCCGTCGTGCGCGACCTCCACCGGTCCCTGGAACTCCTCCCGCGCCTGCGCAAGCAGCCGCCCGAAGTCCGTGTCGTAGCGCGAGCTCAGGTGCGTGAGGATGAGCCGGTGCGCTCCCGCCTGCTGCGCGATGCGTCCGGCCTCGCGCGCGGTCGAGTGCCTCGTCTCCAGCGCCCGGGCCTGGTCGTCGTCAGAGAAGGTCGATTCGTGGATGAGGACGTCCGCGCCGCGGGCTGCCTCGGCGACGGCCTCGCAGGGCCGGGTGTCCCCGGACAGCACCAGCTTCCGGCCCGCCCGGGCGGCTCCCATGACATCGGAAGGCTTCACCGCCTTCCCGTCGATGGCGACCACCGATTCCCCACGCTGCAGCCGTCCGAAGTCCGGCCCCTCGCGGACGCCCAGCGCCCTCGCCCGCTCCAGATTGAACCGGCCGGCACGCACGTCCTCGTCGAGGACGTAGCCGAGGGCGTTGATCCGGTGCTGCACGCCAATGGCACGCACCGAGTACCCGTGCCGCTGGATCCGGTCGCCGTCCTTCAGCTCCACGATCTCCAGCGGGAAGCCGAGCTGGTCCACGCCGAGGTGCACCGCCTGGTTGAGGAGCCGCTTCGCCGGCACCGGCCCGTGGAGCACCAGCTTCTCCTCCCGCCCCATCATTCCGAGCGTGCGCAGGAAGCCGATGATTCCGAGGTAGTGGTCGGCGTGGAAGTGGGTGAAGAAGACGGCATCGACCGCGAACCCGGTCCCGTAGCGGATCATCTGCCGCTGGCTCCCCTCACCGCAGTCGAAGAGCAGGAGGTCGGAGTCCGCCTTCACCGCTAGGCCGGAGAGGTTCCGGTGGATCGTCGGCTGAGCGGCCGACGTGCCGAGAAAGGTGAAGCGCAAGAGTGACATCCCGGCGTTGCCCACGGCGTTCCCTCGGACCTCCAGTCACTTCTGGGGGGCACGGGCGTTAACACGCCGGTCGCGAGCGCGCCAAGCCGGTCGTCGGGTCCGCGCTCCAGCCAACGCCCTCGCGACGGCCGTTCCCCCAGGGCTCGTCGGTCGGGGGCCCGACCGGGCAGAGCCCCGGTCCCGACGCTGCGAGCGTCGCTCTCAGCTGCCGGGCCGCTCGAGCGCGACCAGCGCCGCCTCGATCTCGTTTCGAAGCGGGGGCGCGGTCAGCCGAGCGGCCTCGTGGAGGCTCCTGCCCGCGATGACCCGCTGCCCTACCCGGAGCGCGAGCCAGCGGCTGGTCGTCGCACCGGCTCCGGCGATGAGCTGCCGGCGGTCCGACTCCTTCGTCGAATCGAGCACGCCGCGCACGCGCCGGGCGAGCGCGGCCACCGCAGCCGGATCCTTGCCCTCGTTCGACAGGCGCAGGTCGGCGTCGCTCGCTTCGGGGTCCAGGGTGCGGACCGCGACCAGGGGGAAAGCTTCCTGCCACAGGCTCCACCAGAGCGGCGGCGGGCCCGTCCCGTTCCACGGCGGGAGCAGCGCCCCGGCCAGCGCGTGATGGAGCACCGGCTCCAGCGGTGCGTACGGGCCCCGGTAGAAGGCGATCGCGTCGAGACCGAGCACCAGCGTTCGCCGTCCGCTCACCGTGCGCCACACGGCCTCGAACTGGCTGAAGGAGAGGCTCAGCGCCACCGGCCCCGACCAGGTCAGCTCGGGGAACTGCTCCAGGAAGCGGAGGGTCGTGCGATCGACCTCCCCGGGCATCCGGTCGGAGAGGGCGCGGAGCTTTGGCTCGAGGCGGGGCATCTCCACCAGGAGGCGCTCGAGGTCCCGATCGAGCGCCACGCCGGGCCCGAAGACCTCCGGGCCGAAGAGCTCGGGATGGCTGGCCTGAAGCGCCTGGCGGGTCCGGGTCACCTGGTCGGCGCGGGGCGCGTTGCGGACCTCCTGCCAGGCGGCGAGGAACCCGGGGACCACTTCCACCTGCTCGAGGGTCCTCGAGCCCGAGGGGCCGGTCCCGTGGGCGCACGCGGCACCGAGCGCCAGCAACAGGAGCGGCCCGAGGGAGCGCCTCGGGCGAGGAGGGGTCCACATGTCCCGGGGCTTACCATCCGGGCCGCGACCGGGGCAGGCGAGTCGCCGCGAAGTGCTCGGTCGGCGGCGAGTCGGCCGGACGTGACGACGGCGCCACAGCGCTTCGCCGATCCCGAGAAGCGATCCCGCCGGCGCACTCCCCGGCCCGACCGGAGACCCGGAACGAGGACGCCCGCCGCGGAGCACGAAAGGCTCCGGGCGGGCGCCGGGGGAAACCGAGCTTGGAGCCGACTACGCGGCCTTCGCGGGGACCGGAGCCTTCTGCTCGACCGGGGTGGTCTCGATCCGCATCCGGTAGAACGACCGCCAGACGAAGACCAGCGAGGCGCCGAAGAACACGATCGCGAGGATGCTGCTGGTGCCGCGGGGCAGGGTGATGGCCAGCTCGACGGCGAGGAGCCCGAACAGAGTGGTGAACTTGATGATCGGGTTCATCGCCACGCTGGAGGTGTCCTTGAACGGGTCCCCCACGGTGTCGCCGACCACGGTGGCCGCATGGAGCTCGGTGCCCTTCGCCTTGAGCTCGGTCTCCACGATCTTCTTTGCGTTGTCCCAGGCCCCACCAGCGTTGGCCATGAAGATCGCCTGGTAGAGACCGAAGACGGCGATGGAGATGAGATAGCCCACGAAGAAGAACGGCTCGACGCAGGCGAAGGCGAGGGTGGCGAAGAACACCGCGAGGAAGATGTTGATCATCCCCTTCTGCGCGTACTGGGTGCAGATCTCGACCACTCGCTTGCTGTCGGTGACCGAGGCCTTCTCCACGCCCTCGAGCTTGATGTTCCGCTTGATGAACTCCACCGCGCGGTAGGCGCCGGTGGAAACGGCCTGCATCGAGGCACCGCTGAACCAGAAGATCACCGCTCCGCCGGTGATGAGGCCGAGCAGGAACGGGGGGTGGAGGAGGGACAGGGACTCCACGCCACGGGTCAGCCCCCCGGTGAGGAGAACGATGATGGAGAAGATCATCGTCGTCGCGCCCACCACTGCGGTTCCGATGAGGACCGGCTTGGCGGTGGCCTTGAAGGTGTTGCCTGCGCCGTCGTTCTCCTCGAGGAACTGCTTGCCCTTCTCGAAGTCCGGCTTGAAGCCGAACTCCTTCTGAATCTGGTTGGAGACGTCCGGGATGTTCTCGATCAGGCTCAGCTCGTAGACGCTCTGGGCGTTGTCGGTCACCGGGCCGTAGCTGTCGACGGCGATGGTCACCGGACCCATTCCGAGGAAGCCGAACGCCACCAGACCGAAGGCGAACACCGGCGAGGGGTCGATGGTGCTCCCGGCCACCGGGAACAGCGAGCCGAGGCCCAGGGTGCTCACGAAGTAGGCGAGGGCCATGAGCGCCACGATGACGATGCCCATCCAGTAGGCGCTGAAGTTGCCCGCGACCAGGCCGGAGATGATGTTCAGCGACGGGCCACCTTCGCGTGAGGAGGTGACGACTTCGTGGACGTGGGCCGACTCGACCGAGGTGAAGACCTTCACCACCTCGGGGATGATCGCGCCGGCGAGCGTGCCACACGTGATGATCGCCGAGAGCTTCCACCAGTACGTGCCGTCACCCAGGTTGGCAATGGTCAGGTAGCTGATGATGAAGGTCAGGACCACCGAGACGATCGAGGTGAGCCACACCAGGGAGGTCAGCGGCGCCTCGAAGTTCATCTTCGTCGCGTTCTTGTAGCGGGCGGACTGGATGGCCTCGTTGATCACGTAGCTCAGCCAGCTGGCGATGATCATCACGACGCGCATGACGAACAGCCAGACCAGCAGCTGGACCTGGATGATGGGGTCGTGGGCGGCGAGGAGGATGAAGGTGATCAGCGCAACGCCGGTCACGCCGTAGGTCTCGAATCCGTCCGCCGACGGGCCGACGGAGTCGCCGGCGTTGTCACCGGTGCAGTCGGCGATCACGCCCGGGTTCCGCGCGTCGTCCTCCTTGATGCGGAAGACGATCTTCATGAGGTCCGAGCCGATGTCGGCGATCTTGGTGAAGATGCCGCCCGCGATGCGGAGCGCCGAGGCGCCAAGGGACTCGCCGATGGCGAAGCCGATGAAGCACGGGCCGGCGAAGTCGGCAGGGACGAAGAGCAGGATGCAGAGCATGATCAGCAGCTCGGTGCTGATCAGCGCCATGCCGATGCTCATGCCCGACCGGAGCGGAATGGCGTAGCAGAGGAACGGCTTGCCGCGGAGGCTGGCGAACGCGGTCCGGCTGTTGGCGAAGGTATTCACCCGGATGCCGAACCAGGCCACGCCGTAGCTTCCGGCGATTCCGATGAGGCTGAAGATCAGGATGGTGATCACCTTCGCCACTTCCATGTGCTGCAGGAAGCCGAAGTAGAGGACCATCACCGCGCCGATCAGCACCCAGAGGGCGATGATGAACTTCCCCTGGGTGACCAGGTACGTCTTGCAGGTCTCGTAGATGAGCTCGCTGATCTCGAGCATCGCCTTGTGGACCGGCAGCTTCTTCAGCTGGGCGAACTGGTAGATGCCGAAGCCGAACCCGAACAGGCAGATCAGCAGGCCCCACATCAGAAGCGAACGGCCGTTGGTACCGCCCAGGAAGGTGACCTTGCTCAGGTCGGGGAGCTGCAGCTCCGCCTCGCTGGCGAACGCCGACCCCGACAGGACCAGCGTGGCCAGGCCCATCCATCGGGCCAGGCCCCGAAGACCCGGGCGAGCGCCGGGTGTGCGTGACGCGATCATGTGCTCATCTCCTCGAAAGGACGATCGAGGGGTTGGCCGCCCGCATCGCGCGGACGCTTCAGCGCAGCCTCGTTCCACGGAAATCGGGAGTTCGCCCCCTTCCGTGGCGGGCGGGCGCATAGCACACACCGGGGCCCGACTTGAAGGGTTGGCCGGTGGGCAAGCCGGAAGGTCGCGGGCGTGACTGCTTGGCGCCGTGAGAGGCGCTACCGGCCGGAGGGCACTCCGGAGGAGGGCGAGGCTCCGGTCCAGGCCCACCCCGTGGACCACGTGTCCAGCCAGGCTCCGGAGGTGGGTCTCAGGCGGGTATTTCTTGGGTTTTCCGCCGGCGAGTGCCCCGAGGACGCCGCCCCAGAAGGTCCCGAAACCGGAGTGGACCCCCTCTGGCGCGAGCGAGCGCCGCTCGGCAGGGATGGACGCGCCCACCGCCCCGGCGATGGCGCCGAGCGCGTCAAGGCAGGTTGGCTCAGGCCGCGCGGGGACCGAACACGGCGTCGGCCATCGTGCGGACCCCGGCACGCAGCGACCGCTCCGCCGGGGAATCGAGCCCCCAGGTGCTGAGCCACAGCCCGGTGTGGACAGGCCCCGTTCGACCGGGCTCCATCTCCACGAAGAGAAGCGCGCCTCCGAGAGTCGGGGACCTTGCCAAAGAAGTTGCTCGGGAGCTGGGAGTACTTACCGCCCGGCTCACCCGAGCCCTCGACCTGGGGCGCGAGCCATTCGGCGAGGCCGGCTGGGTCGGTCAGATGCCGCCAGACGGTGTCCGGATCGGTCGGGAGGTCGATGGTCAGCTCGAGCAAGCGAGGAGGCTTCGGGGGGCTCACCTGGGCTCATGACGGCGTCTCCTGTTCCGGCGAGGGCACGGCAGTCGGCTCCGGCGTGAGCGCCGGATGTCCGAAGAGCGAGATGCGGAAGGTCCGCCCGTCGACTGCATCGGGCCGGTGATGCCTCGCGACAAGGTCCGAGAAGGTGGCGAGCAACTCCTCGAGAAATTCGTTCTGCGATCGAGCCGAGGCGAAGCGAACCTCGGTCTGGAGGGTAAGGGTGGCCAGCTTCTTTCCCGCCGCCTCGGCCCTGGGTCGGAGCGTGCTGACCTCCTCGATGACCCGGTTGGCGGCCGCGAGCAGGTAGGTGCTCGAGAACCGGTCCCGGGCCTCGTCCGCGGACAGCCCGAGCTCTCCCAGAAGACGGGGCGCGAGCACGTAGGCGCGGGCGGTGGCCTGCAGCAGTCGCTCGACGCAGTTCCGCTTCTTCCGCTCGCCGACGCAGGTGAGCAGCCCTGCCGCTTCGAGCGCCCGGACGTGGTGCCCCACGCGCTGTCGGGGAAGGCCGAGCGAGCGCGCCACCCCGGCGCTCGAGTCGGGCTCCCGGAGGGCCGTCAGGATGCGCAACCGGGACGGATCCAGCACCGCCGCCGCCCTCTGCGCGGCATCCAGGACCTCCACGGCAGCCTGCGCTCCAGCATGCATGACCGGCATTCTTATCTAGACAGCAAGTCCTGTCGAGCGATCCATCATCACGAGCTCACGAGAAAAGCCAAACAAGAACCATGGCTTGAATGAATCTACGAGGTGCCAGACACCTCGTTACGGACACCTCGTTACGGATGTCGGGACGGCATCGCGGGCTAGAAGCGCATGCGCTCGAAGATGCGGATCGGCAGCGCCCGGATGACGGCCATGATCCACCGCCACTTCCCGGGGACGTAGACCACTCGCTCGCCCCGCTCGAGCGCACGGTGGATCCGGCGGCCCACCACATCCACGTCCGCCACCAGTCGCCGGGGCAACTTCCTCCCCGCGGTCATCGGCGTGTCGACCGGACCGGGCTTGATGACCACCACCGTGACGCCGGTGCCCCGCAGCCGATGCCCGAGCCCGCTCGCATAGGCCGTCAGCGCCGCCTTCGCCGCGCCGTAGACGTAGTTGTCGGAGCGGCCCCGGTCGCCAGCGACGCTCGACAGCACTCCCAGGACGCCGTCTTCCGCCACCGTCATCCGCTCGGCCGCGGCCTCCATCAATGTCGCTGCGCTGGCGAAGTTCACGTCCCACGAGGCGACGGCTCGCCGGGGGTCCTCCAGACAGGCCTGCTGATCCGGGAGGACGCCGTGCGCCACGAGCACGACGTCGAAGCCGCCCAGCGCCCGCTCTGCCTCGGCGATGAGCGTCCGGTGACGGTCGACCTCGCAGAGGTCTGCGGCCCGCTGCAGCACCACCTCGGCTCCGCGCACGGTGAGGTCCGCGGCCACGGCGGCCAGGTGCTCCCGCGAGCGCGCCACCAGCGCCAGCCGCGCTCCCTCCGCGGCGTACACGCGCGCGACCGCCTGGGCGATGCCGCTCGTCGCTCCGAGCACCAGGACCCGCTGCGCCCCGCTCATCCCATCACCCGCGACCAGAAGCGCGACCGGAACGCCGGGTCGATGAACGTCGCGAACTCGTCCAGCCGGGGATACCCGAGGCGGAAGGTCTCCGCCGACATCCTCGCGTCCTTCGCCGGGTACATCGCCCCGCCGTAGGTCCGGACCACCGCGTCCATCTCGTCCAGGTAGGCCAGCGTCTCCTCGCCGCGGTTGGGCACGTCGATCGCCAGCGTCCAGCCCGGTCGCGGGAACGACAGCATCCCCGGCGAGCCCAGCGACCCGAAACGCTTCAACACCGTCAGGAACGCTGCCTGTCCCCGGGTGGAGGTCAGCGCGAGGAGCGCCCGCACGCCCTCCATGTCCGGCACCACCGACTGATGCTGGAAGAAGCCGCGCCGACCATAGAGCCGATTCCAGCTGCCCAGCGCGTCGAGCGGATGGAAGAACTTCCAGACCGAGGTCCGCGACCGCCAGCGAGGAAGGTGGTCGTAGACCGTGTTGAAGGCCCGCAGCAGGAACGGCGAGAGGAGGAACTCGGGTGCCTCGAAGCCGATGCTCCTCGGGCTCGGACGCCGGGGCGGCGTCGCAGGGCCCTCGGCAGGATTGCCCCGGAAGTAGACACCGCGGCCGAGCGATCTTCCGCGCGCCAACCCGTCGATCCAGGCCACGGTCTGCGCGTGGGTGTCCCTGGACGCGTCATCGAGCGCCTCGGCCTCCTCCAGTGAGGCGAAGCGGATGCCCTGCGTCTCCACCCACCCGCTCGGCACCCGCTCGAGCTGGATCTCCACCCAGGTGATGAGGCCGGTCAGCCCGAGCCCGGCCACGGTCGCCGCGAAGAGCGGGTCGCCGGGATGGAGCGTGCTGAGGCTGCCGTCACTCCGTCGCAGTCCCAGCGCGCGGACATGCCGGCCGAAGGCGCCCGAGCGATGGTGGTTCTTGCCGTGGATGTCGTTCGCCACCGCCCCGCCCAGGGTGACGAACTGCGTTCCCGGGAGCACGGGCGGGATCCAGCCGCGCCCGAGCACCAGCTCGGTGACCTCCCCGAGCGAGGTGCCCGCCTCGGCCCGGAGCACGCCCGTGTCCGCGTCGAAGGAGATGAAGCGCCGGAGCCCACGGGTCAGGAGCACCGGGCCCTCGGCGTTCAGGCAGCTGTCGCCGTAGCTCCGCCCCATCCCGTGGGCCAGCACCGGGACCCCGGACGGGAGGGGGTCATCCGCCCACGCCAGCGGCAGCGCCTCCTGCGCCACCCTGGGGTACCGCCCCCAGCTCTCCGGACCAGTCACCTCGTCCGACCGCTCCACGGAAGGCTGGCGTACCACGGTCTCTCGCCCGGGCGACACGCTCGCATCACTTCGGTTTCCACATCGGACCGCGGTGGCGCCCGGCGGACGTTATGTGCTCGTGAACTGTCATGGCCAAGGAACCCGACGGGCCGCCGTCCTCCCGACTCACC
>Ga0081540_1000401_pt1 | contig 42877 bp, 32 predicted proteins | sample TabmetS2T1R1_FD_71024 | JGI IMG/M metagenome (GOLD analysis project Ga0081540, IMG submission 71024) | Tabebuia heterophylla rhizosphere microbial communities from the University of Puerto Rico - S2T1R1 | ecosystem: Host-associated > Plants > Roots > Rhizosphere ...
GACCCGCGGGGAGAGCCCGTCGCTCGCCGGCCCGAAACGGTCAGCGCGTCCGCCCAGCCGGGCGCGGACGCGCCACTCCAGCCAGGTGCCGTCGCACCTCCCCAGCCAGACGGGGAGGGGGCGCAAGCTGCCCCCGCGGGCGGCGGCTTCGGCCTGCCGGTGGCGGTCGCGCTGATCATGGGCAGCATCATCGGCGTCGGGATCTTCAACCTGCCGACCTCGCTGGCCACGATCGGGCCGATCACGCTGGTCTCGATGGGCCTCACGACCGTCGGCGCGATCGCGCTGGCGCTGATGTTCGCGGCGCTGTCGCGCCGGCTGCCGGCCGACGGTGGGCCGTACGCCTACGCACGCGCCGCGTTCGGCAACGTGGTGGGCTTCTTCAACGCGTGGTCGTACTGGATCACCGCGTGGGCGGGCAACGCCGGGATCGCCGTGGGCTGGGTCCTGTACGTCGAGGTGTTCATCAACAAGGGCCAGAACAAGCTGATCACGATCCTGCTCGTGCTGGTCGGGCTGTGGATACCGGCCATCATCAACCTGTCGGGCGTGAAGAACATGGGCTCGGTCCAGCTGATCACCACGATCCTCAAGTTCGCCGCGCTCTTGTTTGTATCGATCGTGGGCCTGTTCTACATCAAGAGCGCCAACTTCACGCCGTGGAATGTGAGCGGCGACAGCGCGATCAGCGCGATCGGCGCAGGCATGGCGATCGCGCTGTTCAGCTACCTCGGCGTGGAGGTCGCCTCCGTCGCCGCGGGCAAGGTCCGCGACCCCGACAGGAACGTCCCGAGGTCCACGGTGCTGGGGACGCTCGCCTGCGCCGTGGTGTACCTGCTGTCGCTGGTAGCGGTGTTCGGCATCGTGCCGAACGGCCAACTTCAGGAGTCCACCGCCCCGTTCTCGACCGCGGTCAACTCCATGTTCGGCGGCACCTGGGCCGGCTACACCATGGCCGTTGTCGTCATCATCTCCGGTTTCGGTGCGCTGAACGGCTGGACGATGATCTGCGCCGAGATGCCCCTCGCGGCGGCCAAGGACGGGCTTTTCCCCGAACGGTTCCAGCGCATTTCAACAAGGGGGGTGCCCGCCTACGGCATCATCGCCTCCACCGTGCTGGCGTCGATCGCGATGGCAATCAACTACATAGGCTCGGGCGGCGCCGATGTTTTTACCACGCTGGTGCTGATGACCGGCATCACCTCCGCCATTCCATACGGGTTCTCCGCGCTGGCGCAGATCAAGTGGCGCATTGTCGACCGCCGGACCATGCATGGCCAGCGGTTCGCGCGCGACATGCTCGTGGCCGTGGTGGCGCTGGTGTTCTCGATTCTGTTTATCTGGTACTCGCGCAACACCGGCGCCAGCGGCTTCCAGTACTGGGCCCCGTTCGTGCTGGCGGGAGTCGCCCTCCTGCTCGGCATCCCGGTCTACTTCGCGCAGCGGGGAAAGATGACCCAGCCCGAGCCCGTGCCGGAGTACCGCTGAGAACAAGGGGGACGAACCCGTGTCTGCGCTGATCCTCACCTTGGGACGGGTGGTCATAGGGGTCCCCCGGCGACATATGAAATGACCGGCGTGCCGGGCGGCCACGAGCGCGCGATCCTGGCCGGGGGCGGGCAATCGCCAGGACCGCTGGAGGCGGCGCCGGGCAGACCGGCGCCGGCCGACGGCTCCCCGCGGCTGGCGACGGAGGTGCTCGCCGACCGGATCGCCGTGGCGCTGGCGCACCATGAGCCGGGCTGGCGGCTGCCGAGGTATTCGGCCATGGCCCGCCGTTATCACGTCAGCACCGCGGAGATCGACGCCGCGGTCGGCGAGCTTGCCTCGCGCCGCATCATTCGCCGCTTGCCCGACGGTCAGCTGTACCGGGCCAGCCCGGCCGAATACCTGATCCCGCTGGAGGGCGTGGGCGGGCTGGCCTCGCACGTGGACCCGATGGGGACGGAGCTGAGCTGCCGGAGCCGGCAGGTGTCCTGGCGCCGTGTTCCCGAGGACATCCGGTGGGCGCTGCGGATCCCGCCCTCGGAGCAGGTCTGCGTGGTCAGGCTGGCGTGGACGGCGAACGGCGAGCCGGCCGCGTTCACCGTCACCTACCTACCCGAGGACATGGCGGGGGCGTTCACCGGCGGCGACCCGGCGCAGGAGGGACTGACGGAGGAGGAGTTCGGCGTGGTGGCTGGCCTGAACGTGTTGCCGCTCACTACCGCGCCGGCAGAGCCGGGGCAGGGGCGCGTCGGTCTGGTCCCGGCCGGCCGGCCCACGGCGGTACACGTCGAGATGCAGCCGCCGCCCGCATCGCTGGCCAGGAGCCTGCGCTTGTCCGCTGGGCAGCCGGCGGCCATGGTCGCCGTGCGGTTCGACGACCCGGAGTCCGCGCGGCCGGTCGCGCTGACCGTCGCCGCGGTCCGGCCCGACCTGTTCCGGATCGTCGTCGAGGCCGGTGAGGCGCCGTTCCCCCGGGGTGGCGAGGGCCGTTTCCCCGGGGGCTGGGTGCAGGCGGTGGAGGACCGGGGGTCTTGAGGACCGGCCGGTGCCTGCGCGGGCGGTCGCGGTTAGGCCAGGGGCCACCGTGATGCGCGGGCCTCGATGATTGGTGTGGGGGATAGTTTCCCGTGGTCCAGCTCTCGCAGGTCCGCAGGAGCGCCGACGATCAGTGGGTCCGGCTGCCCGACGATGGCATGGTCCTTGCGGTCGTAGTCGATGCCGGTCAGCAGGCTGCGCATGGCCTCTATCCGGGCGCGCTTCTTGTCGTTGCTCTTGATCACGGTCCAGGGCGCCTCCGGTGTGTCGGTGCGCTGGAACATCGTGACCTTGGCAGCGGTGTAGGCGTCCCACTTGTCCAGCAGGGCGATATCGGTGGGGCTGAGCTTCCACTGCCGCACGGGGTCGATCTGGCGGATCGCGAACCTGGTGTGCTGCTCGCCAGGGGTGACGGAGAACCAGAATTTCGTCAGCGAGATGCCCTCGTCGACCAGCAGCTTCTCGAACTGAGGCGCCTGGCGGAAGAACGTCTCGTACTCCTCCTCGGTGCAAAAGCCCATGACCTTCTCGACCCCGGCGCGGTTGTACCACGAGCGGTCGAACAAGACGATCTCTCCTGCCGTGGGCAGGTGCGCCACATAACGCTGGAAATACCACTGCCACCGTTCGCGCTCGGTCGGGACGGTGAGCGCGACGACCCTCGCCGTACGCGGGTTCAGATGCTCCATGAAACGCTTGATCGTGCTGCCCTTGCCCGCGGCGTCACGGCCTTCAAAAACGACAACGAGCCGGCGGCCCGAGTCCTGCACCCAGTACTGCAGCTTGAGCAGCTCGACCTGGAGCAGCCGCTTCAGATGATCATATTCCTCGCGGGTGAGCCGCTCCGTGTAGGGATACTCTTCCCGCCAGGTGTCCACCAGGCTCCCGTCCGCGTTGCGGAGCACCGGGTCATCCTCGTCGGTGTCATCCACCCACACGCCCGGCGGCACCACACTCCTGTCACCAGGATCGCCCGCACCGGAGCTGCTCACGTGGCCACGCTGCGCGTCAGTCATGTCGCAATCACCCGGGTCCTATCGATACTGCGCCCCACCGCTGCGCGCCAACCCGTCCCCTAGCCGTTACGCCCCACCGGCAGTATCCGTCGCCAGTTTTACATTCCCAATGGCCTGCGCGGCAAGATTCACGTGGAGTTCACTGCCTCTGCCCGGGCGGGGCGCCGCTTGACTGGGATCTGGGCTAGGCGGCCGGCACGCTCTTGTTCGGATCGAGGAAGGGGATCGCCGCGGTCTTGGCGGGGGTCCGCTGCCCGTTGTTCCACTCGATCTCCAGATCGTTGCCGGGATCCGCGAGCTCGGCTGGCACCCAGACGTACCCGATGTTGCGCTCCAGGCGCGGCGACCAGACCAGGTCGGTGACCCGCCCGACGCGCTGCCCGCCGGCCAGGGCCGGCCGCGCCTCGGTGATCTCGAAGAAGGACGGATCGCCGGGCGCCTCGATGCCGACGAGCTTGCGGGCGACCCCCTGCTCGCGGATGCGTTCCAGGGCGGCCTTGCCGACGTAGTCGGCATCTTGTGCCTCTACCAGCCGCTCAAGCCCCATGACCTCGAACGGGTTGTTGTCCAAGGTGAAGTCGGAGTTGTAGTTGAAGATGCCCGCCTCGATCCGGCGCGCCTCGCACGGGGCGATCGGCCTGATGCCATGCGGCGCACCCGCCTCCATGATCGTCTCCCAGAGCTCGTCGCCGCGGGCGGGATCGGTGAGAAAGACCTCGTAGCCGACCTCGCCGGTCCAGCCGGTGCGGCTGATGACGACCGGTATGCCGGCAATGGCCGTGTCCAGGGTCCAGTAGTACCGCACGTTGAGGATGTCCTCACCCACCAGCTCGCGCATCAGCTCCCTGGCCTTCGGCCCCTGGACCTGGACCGGGTAGGCCTCCGGCAGGGACACGGTGGCGTTCAGCCCCAGGCCCTGGGCCAGGCCCATCGCATACAGGTGGGCGTCACCGTCGGCCAGGCACAGCCAGAAGGTGTTCTCATCACGGCGCAGCAGCACCGGGTCGTTGACGATGCCGCCGTCGGGGGCGATGATCGGCGCGTACTTGCCCTGCCCAGGCGCGCACTTCGTAAGGTCGCGGCAGGTGAGCGCGTTGGCGAGCGCAAAGCCGTCCGGCCCGCTGATCTGTACCACCCGTTCCACGCCGACATCCCACAGCGTGACGTCGTTGACCAGCGCCCAGTACTCGGTGACCAGGTCGTCGAAGTAGGCGGGCAGGTACATGTGGTTATAGACGTCGTACGCCGTGCAGCCCCATCGCAGCGTCGCCTCGAAAAACGGCGACCTCCGGTACCACGGGCCGAAATACAGGGTGCTGGATGTCACCTCTGGGATCGCCCTGGCCTCACCGCTCACCGCCCACCTCCTTCGCCGGGTCCTTGCGCCGGAGGCCCGCGCGAACCCCGGTGCGGACCCGTCCCCGTCCGCCGGTTGGATTGAATCGTCGTTCAATCTTGATCAATTGTACAAGTGGGGGACCCGAAATACCTGCTACCCGGGAGCACGGCCAGGCGGCGGGCGGGCACGGGGTGGGTATTGTCGCTGAGCGCTGCGACTAAAGCGGCCGACGGCCCCTCATGGTCATGCGCGGTCGGCGACCGCTTGACGGGTTCGGTGGTGCCCGGGTGGGGCGTCGATGCCCAGCCGGGCTGCCTCGCGGGCCGCGGCCGTCCGGGACGAGACGCCGAACTTGGACAGGACCGCGGAGACGTGGTGGTGGACCGTCCGCTCGGAGATGAACAGGCGGCGGGAGATCTCCAGGTCGGGCAGGCCCTCGGTGAGCAGCGCCAGAACCTCTTGCTCGCGTGCCGTCAGCCCGGCCGGAGCGGCCCGCGTGGCCGGGCGGGGCCCTCGCGGGATCGCCTTCATCCCAAGATCCTTCATCCTCCGCCGGACCGCGGCGGCGGCCGTCCGCGCGCCCAGGCTGTCAAGGGTGGAAAGGGCTCGCCTGAGCCCGGCCTCGTCGGCAGAGCCCAGCCAGCACAGGGCGGCATCGTAGGGCCGGCCGAGCCGGTCCCATGCCGCCGCCGCGCCAGGCCAGTCTCCGGCCATCGCCCGGGCGAATGGTCCCGATAGGCGTGCCGGCGGGTCGATCGGCCCCTGGAGCCTCAGCAACCATGTCGCAACCGAGCCGAGCGTCCACGAATCGACGTGCCCCGCCGCCCGGTCGTAGCCCGCCCGGGCCTCCTCGGCCGCGAGGTCAGGCCGACCCGACAGCCATCTCAGCTCCGCCCGCACGGCCCGCACCGGTACGATCCACTGCGGCTCGGCCGTTCCCTCGGCCAGGGCAAGCGCCTCATCGAGCAGCTCCCATGGCCCCGGCTCGCCGCGGCGACCGCGGATGGCGCCCAAGACCCGCAACGGGTTCAGCCGATTCACCGGAGAGATGGCCTGGCGGCGCAGCATCTGGACGCAGATGTCGGCCGCTTCGTCCCACCGCCCCACGAGCATGAGATTGCAGGCACGATTGCCCGTCAGGCACGTGCTGAAAACACCCATCTCGCGCCCGTCGCAGTAGGCCATGCCCTCGTTGTAGTAGCGCTCCGCCTCCCCGAAGCGGTGCAGGGCTGAGGCGATGACCTGGAGGTTGGTGTACGCGCGCCCGGCCGCCTCCGGCAGGTTCTGCTCGAGCGCGATCCGCAGCGCGCGCTCGACCGAGCCCACCCCATCCCGGCCCGAGGCCAGCAGTGCGCAGCCGATCGTGTTCAGGGCGTGGCTGACGACATCGGCACGACGCAGGTCCTCGCCGAGAGCCCGCGCCTTCTCGCCAGTGCCAACGGCGAGATCACTTCGCCCCAGTTGCATGTAGCGGCCGCTGAGGTTCGCGTACGCCCAGGCCAGCTGCTGGCCGGTCGGCAAGGCCTCGAGAACCCGAACGGCTTCCTCGGCAGCCCGGTCGGACTCCTCCCCACGGCACAATCGCCAGAGCGTGGTGGAAAGCGAGCGGAGGTCCTCTCCGACGCTGAGGTCATCGCCAAGCTCGCGCCGGAGCCGGAGGGCACTGCGCAGCGCACGCTCGGCCTCCGTCCACCGATCAAGCAGTGCATACTCACCCGCGGCGCCCTCATGCAGTGCCGCCAGAGCCGGCCGGTCACTGTCGCGGGCGTACCGCAGGGCGCGCTCGAACTGCGCTGCGGCCTCCCGGTGTGCACCGAGTGCCGAGGAGCGCCGGGCCGCCTCCGGCGCGTGCCGCAGCACGGCCCGCTGGTCCCCGGCGCCTTCGGCGTGGTGTGCGAGCAGTGCGGGATCGTCGTCTCCGCGTTCCTCCAGTTCGGTCAGCAGGCGTGCGTGCAGTTCCATCTTTCTGTGCGGCGCTATCGCCGTCTCCACCGCCATCCGGACCAACTCGTGGCGGAACCGCAGGCCGGTGCCATCGGGAACGAGGATCCCGGTCGTCAGGCACTCATCGACCCCGGAGCCCGTGCCTTCCAGGACCGACGACAGGAGCGACCGGTCCACCCGCGCACCGATGATCGAGGCGGTCTCCACCATCCGGCGGGTGCCGTTACTCGACCGCGCCAGCCGGGCTCCCACCGCGTCACGGACCGTCGCCGGCACCGACGGCCATCCGGCCGCGAGAATCTCGCTCACGTAGAACGGGTTGCCGCCGGTGACCCGGTGGAGCTGGCCGGCGTCCACGTCCCGCTGCCCGATCAGCGACCGGACGGCCTGCTCGGAGAGCGGCGGCAATTTCATCCGCCGGGTGGCCCGCTGGGTGGCGAGATCACCCAGGACCATGCGCAACGGATGATCGCCGCCAAGTTCATCGTCGCGGAAGGTGGCCAGCAGCAGCGCCTTCATGCGGCCCAGCCGCCGTCCAAGGAAGCTCAGCAGGTCAATCGTCGCCTCGTCGGCCCAGTGGACATCCTCAACCACCGCCACGGTGAACGCCGGCGTGCCGATCTCGGCCAGGAAGGCCGCGAACAGCCGGTCCCGGTCGGCACCCCGGTGGCACAGATCGGCAAGCTCACCGCCAAGCTGCGAGCCGATGTCGAACACCGGGCCGAGAGGCCGCGGGGTCAGCAGGCCATCACAGGCGCCCCACAGCCAGCGGGCGCCCGTCAGGCGCCGCTGGAACGCCTCAAGCAGGACGGTCTTCCCGATGCCGGACTCCCCCGACACCAGGATCAGCCGGCCGTCACCGCGGACGGCATCAGCCGCATATTCGGCCAGCGTCTGCAGGAACGACTCCCGCTCCAGCAATTCCACGATCTGTCCCCCAGGTCCCCGCGAGGGTCGTGACCCTCCAGGCAAGTGCCGCAAAACGCCGGGCCCCGCGTCGTCGTGCTCACGGGCCACAGCGCCAACACCCTGACAACGGCCCTGCCCGCCCTCGGGTTCGGTCAAGAGCAAGTGGAACAGGTCACAGCCTGGCGGAAGACGCACGAACAGGCGATCCGTGCCAGGTCACGACGGCGGGCCGCCCCCGGCCTGAGCGGCTTCAAGGTCGGCCAGCCGGTGGGTCTCCTGCCCGAGGAGCTTGGTGACCAGGTGATGGCCGACGTGGTCCTTGCCGAAGGCCAGGTCAAGGAAGTCCTCGTAGGCGTCGATGATGGCGGCCAGGTTCCGCGCGGCGATGGCGAGGATCGCCGCGGGGTCGGCGCAGTTCGCCGGCATCGCGAAGTCGCCCGGCGAGCGATCGGCCAGCTCCCGTGGATGGGCGGTCACCGTCCCGCCGAGGTCGCCGACGCGGTCGGCGAGCTTGGCCGCCGCGGCGCGTGCGTGCTCGGCGACCTCGGCCAGCTCGTCTCCCAACAGGTACAGCGCGGGTCCCTCCAGGCGGTTCGCCACGGCATCGGCCCACAGCGAGACCGTCACGTTGTAGCCGTAGAAGCCGTCCAGTCGGCGGATGATCTCGCCGACGTCGAGGCCACGGTGCTCAAGGCGGGCGGTCGTTGCGCTCATGTCCAGGTCTCCCCTCATCGGTGCTCGTCGCCGCTTGCGCTGCCCGAAGGCTTAACAGTGTCGGCATGGACGGACCGCAGCGGCAAGTGCGGCCTGGTCCTCCTGCCCCCGCGCGGCGGCGCGCTGGCGTGCTGCGTCTTGTTGCGGCGCGGGGCCCATACCGGCCAGTTCCTCGCGGCGAACCCGGATAGTGGCGAGCCCGATGAGCAGGGCGAGCAGTCCGATTCCGGCCGCGACCAGGAACCCGCGCGAGAACCCGGTGGCCAGGGCGTGCGTCGCAAGCTCGGCGGGCGGTGCGGCCGGCTGGCGGCCGGCCGCGATGGCCGCGCTGGCGTTCCTGAGGTCGTTGGCCACCGTGGTCCACGCGATCGTGCCCAGCGCCGCCAGCCCGATCGCGCCACCGACCTGCTGGCCGGCGTTGAGCAGGCTCGCGGCGACACCGGCGTGCTCGTCCGCCACGTTGTGCAGAGCGACCAGTGACAGCGGGACAAACAGGAGGCCGAGCCCCGAGGAGGTAACCAGGATCGGGCCCAGCAGCTGGCCGAGGTACCCGGCGTGCTCGCTCAGTGTGGAGAACCAGAACATCCCGCACGCGGCCGCCGCGGTGCCGGCCAGTATCAGCGGCCGGGGGCCGATCCGCGCCACCAGCCGCGAAGCCAGCGCCGCCGCGATCACGATCCCGGCGGTGAACGGCAGGTAGGCGACGCCCGACCGGACCGCGCTATAGCCGAGCACGGTCTGGGTGAAGAGGGTGAGGAAGAAGAACATGCCGAACATCGCGGTGCCGATGCACAGCATGATCAGGTAGGCACCGGACCTGTTCCGGTCGGCGAGCACCCGCATCGGAAGCAGCGGAAACGAGCTGCGCAGCTCGATCAGCACGAACGAAACGATCAGGACCGCGGCCGCGGCCAGCGACGCCAGCACCAGCGCGTCGCCCCAGTGCGACGCGCCGTCCGGCCCGGTGGCCGCCTTCGACAGGCCGTATACGAGCAGCGCGAGGCCGACGGTTCCGGTGACCGCGCCGGCCATGTCGATCGGGCCCGGCCGGCGGGGCGACTCGGCCAGCGCGCGCGGTGCGGCGGCCGCCACGAGTATCCCGATCGGGACGTTGACGAACAGCACCCACCGCCACGACACATAGGTGGTCAGGATCCCGCCTAGCAGCAGGCCCACCGCCCCGCCGCCGCCAGCCATCGCCGAGTAGACGCCCATCGCCCGGTTGCGCGGCTTGCCCTCGGGAAAGTTGCTGGTGATCAGCGCCAGCGCGGTCGGCGCGATCACCGCGCCGCCGGCGCCCTGGACCGCCCGCGCGGCCAGCAGCCACCACTGGGAGGTCGCGAACCCGCCGGCGAGGGACGCCGCGGAGAACAGCAACAGCCCGGCGACGAACACCCGCCGCCGGCCAAGCCGGTCACCGGCGCGCCCACCGAGCAGCAGCAGCCCGCCGAAGGTGACCGCGTAGGCGTTCACCACCCACTCCAGGCCACTGCCGGTAAAGCCGAGAGCATGCTGGATATGCGGCAGTGACACGTTGACGATCGTGGCGTCGAGCACCACCATCAGCTGCGCCGAGGCGATGACCACCAGCGCCAGGCCCTGCCTGCTGCTCCGTGCCGCCCGGGGAAGTGCGCGTGTGTAGCCGGCCGCTTGGTCGTCGGGCGCGGGAATCGCCGACACTCGTCTGCCTCCCTCACGGCGGGACGGTGATGCCAAAGTCCCGCGCGAAGATCTAGTATTTTGATCCCTGACTGAATTACATGACTATCTCTATTGGCGACCCACCAGCCAGGAAGAAAACAGGCAGAGGGCCGGCAGTTTCACCGCTCGTGCCGTGCCACGCGTTGAGCCATTGCGTTGCGCCGCCTGCCCGCCGCGCGCGGGGCGGCCGGAACTGCCGGCGGCCTGCCGGTTGCGTTGCCTGGCCCTTCCCGTGCGTGTCATCAAAGATGTTGGCGGTGACGCGCCGGGATTGGCAGGACAGAACGGAGTACTTGCCCGTGGCAACATCGAACCCGGACCGCCAGCCGGACGCCAGGCGCGGTTATGTGCCGGTGAATGGGCTCGAGATGTATTACGAGATCCACGGCGACGGGTCCCCGCTGGCCCTCTTTCACGGCGCCATGGGAACGATCGACAGCTGCTTCGCCGGCCTCTTGCCCGCCCTCGCGGCGACGCGCCGGGTCGTCGCCGTCGAACTGCAGGGCCACGGTCATACCGCCGACGTCGACCGGCCCCTGTCCTACCAGCAGATGGCGGCCGACGCGGCGATGCTCCTGGACACGCTCGGCATCGGGATAGCCGATCTTGTCGGTTACAGTCTGGGCGGCGCCGTGGCCCTGCAGTTGGCGATGCAGCGCCCGGGGATGGTGCGGCGGCTTGTCTTCGCGGGCGGCACCTCCTACCGGCCCGATGGCCTCTACCCGGAAATGCTGGCGGAACCGGAACCCGGCACGGACGATCTCACCGGTTCCGTCTGGCACCAGGCTTACCTGCGGGTGGCGCCGGATCCCAGCAGGTGGCCGGTCCTCGTCGCCAAGAACCGCGAGCTCGACCGCACTTTTGCGGGCTGGGCCGACGAGGACATCCGGGCCGTGACGGCGCCGGCGCTGCTGATCATCGGGGACTCCGACATCGTCCGGCCCGAGCACACGGTGCAGATGTTCCGCCTGCTGGGCGGTGGCGTCCTCGGCGACCTTGCCGGGCTTCCCGCCTCCCAGCTCGCCATATTGCCGGGCACAACGCACGTTGGCTTGCTGGACCGCGTGGACTGGCTTCAATCGATGATCTTGGAGTTTCTGGGGTCGCCCGAGCCCCGGCCCCTTCCGCTCGATGGATACTCGATGTAGCCACGAGAGGGGAGCCCGTGCCATGCCACCGACCCACGCCCATTTCAATGGCAGCGTCAACCTGGCCGACACCGAGTCGGTGATGCGTGAGATCGCCGCGCGGATCCCGTCCGGCCTGCGGCGCGTTCCGGACGGGGAGACCGGGGACCGATGCAACTGGATCTTCTTCCAGATGCAGAAGTTCCTGCAGTCGCCCTCGCTGGTCCCGGCGCGGCCGCTCGAGGTGGTGGCCGGGGACTATGAGCAGGTACCGCAGCTGCGGCTGGCCGACGGGGTCGATCCGGCGGAGATGAAGTGGCCGGATCTGGGCTACGCGGACGCCTACCTCGAGTCGTACGCGACCTTTGCCGGGCTGCGCGACACGGGTGTGGTGCCGGCCGGCGTCCGCTTTCAGGTGCAGTACCCGACGCCGCTGGCCTCGATCGGCGCCTATATCGTCCCCGAGCAGCAACAGGCGCTGCTGGGCTCCTACGAGCAGGCGATGTTCGCTGACCTGGACCGGCTGCTCGCCGCGATTCCGCACGAGGATGTGGCCGTGCAGTGGGATGTCGCGGTCGAGTTCGGCGTACTCGAGGAGGCCTTCGCGCCCGGCGGCGCGCAGGCCTTTGACGCGATCGTCGCGGGCCTGGCTCGCGCCGTGGACCAGGTGCCCGCCGACGTGCCCGTGGGTCTGCACCTGTGTTACGGGGACTACGGGCACCAGCATTTCAAGCAGCCGGAGTCCCTGGCCCTGCAGGTCCGGGTGCTGAACGCGGTCACCGCGACGGCGAAGCGGACGGTGAGCTTCGTCTCCTTCACCGTGCCGCAGGACCAGCGCGAGGAGAGCTACTTCGCGCCGCTGACCGGGCTGACCGCGAACCCGGACACCGAGATCAACTTCGCGCTCGTGCCGTATCACCCGGCCGATCAGGCCCCGGGCACCACCAGCGAACAGGTGCGGCTCATCGACGGCGCGCTGGCGGCCAGTCCGGCCGGCGGCCGCGCCTGGGGCATCTGCACCGAGTGTGGAATGGGCCGCGCAGGCCGGGAAGAGATCCCGGGCCTGCTGGACCTGCACCGCGAGATCATCGCTGCCGGTTAAGCGGTTGCGTTGACGGCGCCGGCGCTCGCAGCTGCAGGTACTGGGTCACCTGGGTGGAGGCTATCGAGCCCTCGCCGACCGCGGACGCGACACGCTTCACCGAACCGTGACGGACATCGCCGGCGGCGAAGACGCCGGGCAGACTGGTCTCCAGCGGAAACGGCGGGCGCGGCAGCGCCCATCTGGCCGCCCGGCCTTGGCCCTCGGTGAGGTCGCTTCCGGTCACGACAAACCCGTGCCCGTCTCGGCCGACGTCCGGCGGGAGCCAGTCCGTGTGTGGCCCGGCCCCGATCAGTACCACCAGCACGCCGGCGGGAACGGTCTCCGCGCTGCCGGTCTTTGTGTCTTTCAGGGTCAGGGCTTCCAGGTGGCCGCTGCCCTCGGCGCCGGCGACCTGGGTGCCGGTACGGACGTCGATGTTGGCCGTCGCGCCGATCTCGTCGATCAGGTATTGAGACATCCGGGCCGCCAGGGAGCCGCCGCGAACCACGATCGTCACCTGCCGCGCGTACCGCGCCACGTTGATCGCGGCCTGGCCCGCCGAGTTGGCCCCGCCCGCGATGAAGACGTGCTCGCCACTGAAGGCGCTGCCCTCGGAGGCGGTCGCCCCATAGAAAACGCCAGCGCCGATGAGCGGGTCCAGGCCAGGAGCGTCGAGCCTGCGGTAGGACACGCCCGTGGTGATCAGGACGCTGCGGGCATGGCCTTCCCCCCCGCCGGCGAGACGCAGCGTGAATCCTTCCGCGGCTGGCCGGAGCGCGGTGACCGGCCCGGCCACCGACGGGACGGCGCCAAAGGACCATGCCTGCTCGAACGCCCTGGTCGCCAGGCTGGCCCCGCTGATGCCGCGCGGGAAGCCTAGGTAGTTGCGGATCAGCGAGCTGCTGCCCGCCTGGCCGCCGATGGCCTCGCGCTCGAGCAGCAACGTCGACAGGCCCTCGGACGCCGCGTACACGGCGGCGGACAGGCCGGCCGGGCCGGCGCCGACGATGGCCACGTCGACTGTTCCTTCGGGCAGGTCCGCCAGCCCGAAGGCGGCCGCGATCCGCTCATTCGGCGGGTCGACCAGGACCTCCCCCGTGTACATCACCGCCACCGGAAGCGCCGAGCCGTCCTGCCCTGCCTGTTGCAGCCACGACTGGCCATCGGCGGACTCGGCGGCGTGGAAGACGTAGGGAACGCCGTTGCGAGCCAGCGTGTCACGCAGCTCATGCGCGCGAGCCGACCGCTCCCGCCCGATGATTCGCACCGCGGGCAGGGCGGGGGTGGCGGCGGCGTGCGCCCACTCCTCCAGCAGCTCGCTGACGGCCCGGTGAAATTCCTCATTCCGTCCGGCGCCGGGAGCCGGCAGGTACGCGTCGATCATCCCGAGCGCGATCGCGTGCAGGACCGGCGTGGCCGCCTGCCGGTCTCGCACCAGCGGCACGGGAACTCGCAGGCTGGGCGCGGCCGGGCCGCCCCGCGGGACCACGAGCACCCGCTTGGAGGTCGCCTGGATGCCGCGGACGTGGCCGAGGAGCTCCGCCCCCGGCGCGGTGGTCATGCCCGAGGCCGCCATCACCGCCGCCACCGGCTCGCCAGCGTCCCGCGACTGCCGGAGGCGGCCGAGGGCCGCCGCCGGAGAGCCTTCGGTAATGATCAGGTAGTCCTCGCCGTACCGGCGCAGCGCGCCGTCGAGCGCCGACAGACCGTGCGGATCGTCGTCGACCGCCATCAGCACGGGAATGGTCATCGCCCTGTCCTTGCGTCGGCGTTGCTGGGCGGCCGGGGCGGTGATGCTGGAATGACCGGCCGCATGACGATCCTTGGCGTTCGTTAGAGCCTACGGCGACCCGGTGGACGCGCTCAGCGCCGCGGGGCATCGCGAACCCGAGCACACCCACCGCGACCCCAGCGTGATGATCGTCGATGGCCCGGCGCGGATCCACTACTACCAGGCGACACCCTGACCTTCTCCTCGCCGGAGGGCACCGCGGCTGAGGGCACGCACGCCGACTGGATGGACCCCGAGGGCCCGCATTCGGTCGAGAACGTCGATAACCACCCGTACCACGCGATTCGCGTTGACCTGAGAACGCGTGGGGGTGCACGCCTGCCGCAGTGATGCTGCTGCCGTCAAGCTGCCGGTCTTCTTCCGGTTCTTCGTCCTGGACGGCCATCTTTGGCGGTGCAAAGGTGAACAAGAGCCATCAGCGGGGGATTGGCCCACCCGCCTGAAACGATGGCGCACGGCCCACATGCCGTATCGCTTCTGAAAGAAAGACGGAAATGTCGGCTCATCACGTCACCATCACGTTGAACGGTGAACAGCGGATGGCCGAGGTCGAGGCCAGAAAACTGCTCGTTCACCTCTTGCGCGAGGATTTCGGCGTCACCAGTGCGCACGTCGGATGCGACACCACCCAGTGCGGCGCGTGCACGGTGCGCCTCGACGGCCACGCCGTGAAGTCGTGCACGGTCCTGGCCGTCCAGGCGGACGGCGCTGCGATTGACACAATCGAGAGCCTGAGCAAGGAGGGCGACGCGGAGCATCCCTTGCTGTCGGCGTTCCGCGGCCATCACGCCCTGCAGTGTGGTTTCTGCACCCCAGGCATGGTGATGAGCGCCTTCGAACTGCTCCGGCGTGAGCGGCATCCGAGTGAGGAGCGGGTCCGCGCGTGGCTCAAGGGCAATTTCTGCAGGTGTACCGGCTATCAGAACATCGTCGACGCGATCCGTGCCGCGGACGGGGCGCCCACAGCTCACGAGGCGGGCGCGGCCGGTCCGGGACCCTTCGGCCGCGCCATGGAGCGGCGCGAGGACGATCACCACCTGCGCGGCCGGGCGCGTTTCACCGACGACGTGAGACCCGCGGGCACGGCCGGCGCGCTGCACGTCGCCCTGGTGCGCAGCCCGCACGCTCATGCCCGCATCCGGTCCGTGTCGGTGGACCGGGCCGTGAAGATGCCGGGCGTGGTGGCCGTCGTCACCGGCGCGGACCTGGCCGGCTCGGTGTCCCCGCTGCCGACGAACTGGGTCCTGCCGGGAATGGCGGTTCCGGCTCACCCGGCGCTGGCCGATGAGGTGACCCGCTTCCAGGGCGAGGCGGTGGCGGCCGTTGTTGCCGGTGACGCCTACACCGCTGCGGACGCGGCCCGCGCCGTCGAGGTCGACTACGAACCGCTGCCCGCCGTGACGGACCCGTGGCGGGCGGCACAGCCCGGGTCTCCCCTCGTGCACCCGGAGCTGGGCAGCGCCGCGGAGGACGGCAACGTCGCGTTCCGGGTGCCGATCTACGCGGGTGACTACGCGGCGGCGCGGGAACAGGCCAAGGTCGTCACCCGCCAGCGGCTCCGGAATCAGAACCTCATCCCCGGTGCGCTCGAGCCCAGGTCCGTGCTCGCCGACTATGACGACCGGACGGGGAGGGTAACCGTCCACAGCAGCACCCAGTCGCCGCACATCATCAGGCGGATGCTCGCCGAGGTCTTGTCGTTTCCCGAGGACCGCCTGCGCGTGGTGGCGCCGGATGTGGGCGGTGGTTTCGGGTCGAAGCTGCACCTGTACCCGGAAGAAGTCCTGGTGACCATCCTGGCGATCCGGCTGCGGCGGGCGGTTAAATGGACCGCCACCCGCAGCGAGGACTTCACCGCCACCAACCACGGCCGCGACCACGTCCAGGACGTGGAACTGTGCGCCACCGGCGACGGCGTCATCACCGGGCTCAAGGCGACCCTGTACGCCAACCTCGGGGCGTACCTGTCCGGAATGGCCGCGGGGATCCCGACGGCGAACTGCAGCCTGATGCTGACCGGCTGCTACCGAATCCCCAACATTCACATCGACACGCTCGGCGTTGTGACGAACACCTCGCGGGTGGACACCTACCGGGGCGCCGGCAGGCCCGAGGCGACGTACCTGATCGAGCGCATGGTCGACCACCTCGCCCGCGAACTGGGCCTCGACCCGGCGGAGATCCGCCGCCGCAACTTCATTGCGCCGGAGGCGTTTCCGTATCAATCGCCCGCCCTGTTCGTCTTCGACAGCGGCGACTACGAGCACACCCTGGACACCGCCCTGGGCATCGTGGGCTATGAAGCGCTGCGCCGCGAGCAGGCGGAGCTGCGCGGCCAGGGCCGTTACCGGGGCATCGGCCTGGCCACCTACACCGAATTCACCGGCCTCGGCCCCGGCAGGGACAACGCCGCGGTGGGCTTCGCGTACGGCGGGTGGGAATACGCGCGGGTGCTGGTTCTTCCCACCGGCCGGGTCAGCGTGCACGTGGGCACCGCCGACCACGGCCAGGGACACGCCACCAGCTATGCGCAGATCGCCGCGGACGTGCTCGGCCTGCGGCCAGGCGACATCGACGTCGCCGAAGGAGACACCGCAACCGTCGAATTCGGCCAGGGCACGTTCAACTCCCGGTCGATGGCGGTCGGGGGAAGCGCGGTCTACGAGTGCAGCCACAAGGTCCTGGCCAAGGCCAAGCAGTTCGCCGCCCACGCCCTGGCCGCCGGGGCGCAGGACGTGCGCTACGACGCCGGCGTGTTCACCGCCCCCAAACGCGCGGACGACGGCCCTCGCGGCGGTGTGACGTGGGACGACGTTGCCAGGCTGGCTCACTTCGTCCCGGACATCCCGCCCGGGCTCGAACCAGGGCTGGACGAGCGGGTCTTCTACGATCCCAAGGGACTGGCGTTCCCGTTCGGGACCTACGTCGCGGTCGTCGACGTCGACGTCACGACGGGGGATATCGCCATCGACCGGTTCCTCGCGGTCGACGATTGCGGGCCCCTGATCAACCCCGCGATTGCGCGCGGGCAGATACACGGCGGCATCGCGCAGGGACTGGGCCAGGCGCTGCTGGAGGGCGCCAGCTACGACGACCATGGATCGCTGATCTCACGCGACTGGACCACATACGCCTTCCCGCGCGCCCAGCACATCCCCCGCCTCGAAACCGCGCACACGATCACCCCCTCGCCGTTCACCTGCTTTGGGATCAAGGGAATCGGGGAAGCGGGTGCGATCGGGTCGCCGCCGGCCATCGTCAACGCGGTCCTCGACGCCCTGGCTCCGCTCGGGGTTACGCACCTGGACATGCCCCTGCATCCCGAACAGGTCCTGGCCGCCATCCGCCGGGCCACGGGCGGCCGCGGCACCCCGGGAGGTGCCCGGTGATAGGGACCGACTTCGACTACCTGCGGCCGGCGAGCGTCCGCGAAGCGCTGGAGGCGGCCAGCCGCCACGAAGACGCCAGGTTCCTCGCGGGCGGTCACGCGCTGCTGCCGGAATGGAAGCTCGGGCGCACGCGCCCGCCCACCCTCATCGACCTGAGCCGCATCGCCGAGCTGCGCGGAATCGAGGTTGTCAGCGGCAGCGGGCGGACTGGAGCTGACGGCGAGGCAGACGCGGTGGTGCGCATAGCCGCCATGACGACCTCCGCCGAGATCGAGTACTCGCCCGACATCGCCCGCTACGCGCCTCTGCTGGCCGAGGCCGCCGCCGTGATCAGCGATCCTCTCATCCGCAACCGGGCCACGCTCGGCGGATCGCTGGCAGGGGCACCCCCGCGCGGTGACTGGCCACCGGTCGTCCTGGCGGCGGACGCGACCGTGCACCTGCGCAGCCGCGACGGCGAACGGGCCGTGCCGGCCCGGGAATTCTTCACCCGGGACGCCGCCGGCACCGACCAGGGATCCACCACGCTGCGCCCAGGCGAGCTGCTGACCTCGATCACCGTGCCGGGAGCCGACGGCCGGGCCCGCTCCACCTACCTCAAGCGCATGCACCCTGCCTCCGGGCACGCCATGATCGGGGTAGCAGTCGCCGCCGTGTTCGACAACGGGGGAACGTGTCGCGACTGCCGGATCGCGATCACGGGCACCGCGACCGCGGCGACGCGGGCGCTCCGCGCCGAAGCCGAGCTCGCGGGCTCCGCCTTGAGCCCCGAGAGCATCGAGGCCGCGGCGCAGGCGGCACGCGGCGAGATCGCATTCACCGGCGATGAGTTTGGGTCTGCCGCCTACCTGGCCGAGGTGCTTCCCATTTACGTCAGCCGGGCCCTATCTCACCTCGCAACCCCATCGAGCAATGCCTGAACCCGTGCAGATCCGTACACCACCTGGCGAGCCCATCCCTGAGGGGAAGTACATGCGCGCACGGATTCACGTCATCACGCTGGCGGTCGCAGATCTCGAACGGGCTCTTGAGTTCTACGGCAGCGCACTCGGACTGGAGTCACCGGGCATCGTCGGCACAGAGTTCGCCGGCGACGACACCAACCCTGCCGGAGCGGTCGTGATGTTCCAGCTGCAGTGCGGACTCATCCTGGCCCTGTACCCGCGCACGGAGCTGGCGAAGGACGCGAACATCCCGCTGGGCCCGCCGCAGGCTGGCGAATTCAGCATCGGCCACGCCGTGGCGAGTAAGGCAGATGTGGACGCGTTGCTCGGCCGGGCCGAGAAGGCGGGCGCCACGCCGACCGACCAGCCACACGACCGTCCCTGGGGCATCTACTCGGGGTACTTCCGTGACCCCGACGGCCACTTGTGGGAGATCATGTGGAGCCCTCAGCTTGACACCGAGACCATTTGAGGTATGCCCCAGATTGGGCAGCGCCTTACGATGGGATGGTTCCTGCTTTGCTGACCGGCTCGCCCGGCTGCCGAGGTATAAGAACGTATGCCCGAGCTGCCCACGACCAGCCCGCGGGAGTGCGTCGCGCCGGAGTGGGACCTGGTGGCCACCAAGTTCCACGTCCCGCCTCCGGGTCTCGTGCCGCGCCCCCGTCTGCTGGAACGCCTTGCCCAGGGGATGGGGCGCGGGCTCACCGTGGTCTGCACCCCGGCCGGGTTCGGCAAGACGACCCTGCTGGGCGACTGGGCGCGGCGCAGCCGCCAGCCGGCCGCGTGGCTTTCGCTGGATGCGGGTGACAACGACCCGGCGCGATTCTGGCGTTATGTCGTCGCGGCGCTGGAGCGGGCGCGGCCCGGGACCTGCGCGCCGGTGAAGGCGTTGCTGCGCGGCGCGCAGCAGGCGCCGCGGGAGGCCGTGGTGACCACGGTGATCAACGAGCTGATGACGCTGCCCAGCGGGGATCAGATCGCGCTCATCTTGGATGACTACCATCTGATCGAGGCGCCGCAGGTACACGACAGCGTCACATTTCTACTGGACCGGCTGCCGCCGGGGCTGCGGTTGGTGCTGGCCAGCAGGGTCGATCCGCCGCTGCCGCTGGCGCGGCGGCGCGCCGGCGGCCAGCTCGCCGAGCTGCGCGCGGCCGACCTGCGGTTCACGCTGGAGGAGACGGCCGCGTTCCTGCGGGAGGCAACCGGCCTCGACCTTGCCCCGGCATCGGTTGCCGCGCTGCAGGACCGGACCGAGGGCTGGGCGGCCGGGCTGCAGCTGGCCGCGCTGTCGCTGCAGGGACACTCCGATCCCGCCGGTTTCGTCGCGACGTTCGCCGGCAGCAACCGCTACGTGCTGGACTACCTGACCGAGGAGGTGCTGGCCCGCCAGCCCGAGGAGGCCCTTCGCTTCATGCTGGAGACCTCGGTGCTGGACCGGCTCTGTGGTCCGCTGTGTGACGCGGTCACCGGCCGGAGCGGCAGCCAGGCGCGGCTCGAGGCGCTGGAGCGTGCCAACCTGTTCGTGGTGCCGCTGGACGAGGTGCGGCACTGGTGGCGCTACCACCATCTGTTCGCCAGCCTGCTCCGTAACCGCCTCGCGGATGAACAGCCCGCACGCGTGCCCGAGCTGCACCGCGCCGCCGCCACATGGCATGAGGAGCATGGGTTCGCCGACGAGGCGGTGCGGCACGCGCTGGCCGCCGGAGAAGCCGACTGGGCGGCCCGCCTGGTGGAAAGGCACGTGGAGGGGTTGCTGCGGCGCAGCGAGGGCGCGACGCTACGCCGCTGGCTTTCCGCGCTGCCCGCGACCGCGGTCCGCGGCCGGGCGCGCCTGTGCCTGGCCCAGGCGATCACCGCCGTCGTCGGCGGCAGGCTGGATAGGGTCGAGCCGCTGCTGGCCGACGCCGAGCACGCGTTCGCTACCACCAGCGATGAGCCCCACGAGCCGTCGATCGGCCGGGCGATGAGCGTGCTGGCCAACGTCCCGGCCTCGATCGCGTTCCTTCACGCCGAGCTCGCGCGCCTGCGCGGGGACGCTGCCCGCGCGATGAGTTGTGACCGGCAGGCCATGACGCATCTGAGCGACGAAGACTGGCTGCTGCGCTCCCAGGTTGCGTGGAACCTCGCGGTAGCAGACTGGCTCCGCGGCCGACTCAAGGAGGCTGAGCAAGCCCTGGCGGGGGTGGTCGCGGACAGGAGCATGACCGGCGAGAGCTACTTCACCCTGCGGGCTGCCTGCGACCTCGGCCAGGTCCAGCAGGCTCAGGGCCGGCTGGGCGCGGCGCTGCGCACCTACCAGCAGGGGCTGGAGATGGGCAGCGAGGCCGACCACCAGCTGCCGCCCGCCGGGATGGCGCACGTGGCTCTGGCCGAGGTGCTGTACGAACGGGACGAACTCGCCGCCGCCTACGACCACGCCGCCCGCGGCGTGGCGCTCTGCCGGCAGCTCGCCTTCACCCAGCCGCTGGCCACCGGCCTTGCCATGCTGGCCCGGATCCGCCGGGTCCAGGGTGATACGGCCGGCGCGCTGGACGCGATCTGCCAGGCCGAGAAGGTCGAGCTGAGCCCTCAAGTGATTCCGTTGCTCAACCCTGTGCCGGCGTGGCAAGCGCGGCTCATGCTCGCCCGCGGCGAGGTCGCCGCCGCTGGCCACTGGGCCAGCGGGCGCGAGCTGGGAGCCGACGACGAGCCAAGCTACCCACGGGAGCGCGACTACCTCGTGCTGGCGCGGCTGCTGCTCGCCGAGCAGAACTATGACCGGGCGCTCAGGCTGCTTGAGCGGATGCGCGCCAAGGCCGCGGCCCAGCAGCGGACGGGCAGTGTGATCGAACTGGCGGCGCTGCAGACGCTCGCACTCGCGGCCGGCGGCGACCAGGCCGCGGCGATGGCGAGCCTGGCCGAGGCGCTGATCCTGGCCGCTCCCGAGGGCTACATACGCGCGTTCGCCGACGAGGGCGCGCCCATGGCGCGCCTGCTCGGCAGGCTCGCGGCTGCACAGCGAACGGGGCAGACGGCGCCCGGCGGTACGGTTCCGCTGGACTACCTCGACCGGCTGGCGCTGGCCTTCCAGCCGGGCAGTGCACGTCCCCCCCTCCCCCGCACGACCCGCCCCAGATCTGGCGTCGCAGAGCAGGCCGAGCCGCTGAGTGCCCGCGAGCTGGAGGTGCTCCGATTGCTGGCCGCGGGCAAGTCGAACCAGCAGATCGCCGACGAGCTCGTCGTGGTGCGTGACACCGTCAAGAAGCACGTCGGACACATCCTCGACAAGCTGGGCGCGGCCAACCGTACCCAGGCCGTCGCCCGCGCCCGGGCACTGGGCTTGCTGCGCTAGGCCGGCGCCCGCGTCCCGGTCATCCGTTTGGCACTGTTGGCGGCACCAACGGACTCCACCCCCGGGTCCCCCTTTGGGTGACGCGCCCCGGCCCCAGCCAGTCTTAGCGTGCTAGTAGGTCAGCTCGCCGACAGTCGCTAGGAGAGGACATGGAGCAACTGGTCAGCGCCTCGCCGCTGCCTCGCTCGTTTGGTGCGCTGCTGCGATCGCGCCGGCACCGGGCCTACCTCTCGCAAGAGCAGTTGGCGGCGCGCGCAGAAGTGAGCGAGCGCACGGTACGTAATCTTGAGGCGGACCGGGTGCGGTCGCCGCGCATCGACACCGTGCGGTTGCTGGCTGACGCGCTGAAACTGAGCGAGCCGGAGCGGGAGAACTGGTTTGAGGCCGCCCGAGGGGTGAACCGCGAGCGGGCGGTGCCCGCCGTCCCCGCAGCGGCCGGCCTCGCGCGCCGGTCCAGCGATCCCGGCGCCCAGTCCCTGCTGACCGCGTGGGGCCTCGGCGTGGTGAACGACCACCTGCGCCGGCGTCCATCCACCGGGATGTACAGGGTCGTTGATCTGTGCCAGCGCGCAGACGGGCCGGCCGGGTCGGCGGCGAAAGATGCCGACGCGCTTGAGACGCCGGCCCAGGCATGCGCCGGCCAGGCCGGATGGGAAGCCGGGACCCACCGCGACAGGCTGACGAGCGCGGACCAGCGGGAGCTTGTCGAGCTGCGCCAGGAGAACCGCAGGCTCCGCGAAGATGTCGAGGCCTTGAAGCGGGCCGCAGCCATCTTCGTGATGACGACCCGGTGAATGTCATCCTGGTCAAAGCACTTCGCCGGAGCTCAACGCCGCGGAAACTGCCGTGATTCTGCCGGTCATCTGCCTGGCCGTCGGCGGCCCCGCCGTGCCAGCCTCAAGTTGTCGCGGCCGAACTCGGTGCGGCAGACAGGACTCCTTCACGCGCGTCCGGAGGCAGACAGTTGCTCGTCCTGGTTACCGGCGGAACGGGCTACGTCGGCTCACACTCGATCGCGGCGCTGGCTGGCGCCGGGCACCGAGTCCGGGTTCTGGCAAGATCGCCGGAGAGGATTCCCGCCGCACTCGGGCCGCTCGGCGTCGACGGGGTCGAGACCGCCATCGGCGACGTGACCGAGCCCGCCGCGGTCGAGCGCGCGCTCGAGGGGTGCGACGCGGTCGTGCACGCCGCCTCGGTGTTCTCCCTGGACAACCGTCGAGCCAGCGAATTGAACTCGGTGAACGTCCGGGGGACCGAGATCGTTCTCGGCACCGCGCACCGTCTCGGTCTTGACCCGATCGTGCACGTGTCGAGCGAGGTCGCGCTGCTCCCGCCGGGAGATGGGGAGGTTCTCACCCCGGACTCGCCGGTGAAGCGGGCACCTTGGCCCTATTGCCGGTCCAAGGCCGACTCCGAACTGGTGGCCCGCAAGTTTCAGACGGCGGGCGCGCCGGTGGTGAGCGTCATGCCTGCGGCGATGTGGGGGCCCCATGACCCGCACCTTGGCGAAGGAGCGATGCTCGCCAGCAACGTGTTGCGTAACCGGTATCCCGTCGTCATGGCTGGTGGGATGCAAATCGCCGATGTCCGCGACGTCGCGGCGGCGCTCGCAGCCGTGCTGCAGTCGGGGCGGGGACCGCGCAGCTACACGGTCACCGGACACTACGTGACGATGCCCGACATCATCCGCACGCTTGGCGACCTCACCGGCCGTCGCATCCGTTTCGTAACGTTCCCGGCCGGGTTTCTCGCCGCGTTCGGGCGCCTGGCGGACCTCGCGCAGCGCCGGCTGCGGCCGCGACTGCCCTGGAGTGCCGAAAGCATCTGGATCATGAATTGTGATGCCCACTGCGACGACTCCAAGACCCGCGACGAACTGCAGCTCGAGCCCCGCCCCCTGCGGGAGACATTCGCCGACACGGTCCGCTGGCTGGTCGAGGCCGGGCACCTCGCCCCGCGCAAGGCGGGCCGCCTCGCCCCGTAACTCGCAGACCATCGGCACGGGGGAGCCCGCCGTGGCGAGCCATGTCCCGCTCTCACCCTGAAGGCGGCGGCCGACAATCGTGCCATTGGCCTGAGGTAGTTGCCAGCAGTGCTCGCGACGGGCTGCACTGTACCCATATGGGAACTGCCCGGCCAGAGGATAAGGTGAGCGCCGGATCGCGTCGTGGGCCTCGCCCGGGCCCGCTTGCCGCAGCATCGCTTGGGGGGAGCCGGCCCGTCCGGTGACCGGTACATCCGCCCCCAAGAACACGGACCGGCACCGGCCGCGGACGCGCCGGATCGTGCACGGCGTGTTGTTCGTGGCGCTGGTTGCAGGCGTGTTCGGCCTGCTGCCACGGCTTGGCGGGCTGACGCATGCCGCCGCTGGCCTGCGGCACGCCCGCCCCGGCTTCGTGGCGGCGGCGATCATGGCGCAGGCGGTGTCGCTCGGGTGCTATGCCCTGCTGTACCGGCGGGTGCTCGCCTCGCTCGGAGCCCGGCTCAGCTTCTGGCTGGCGGCCCGGGTCACGCTTGCGTCGTTCCTGGTAAGCCACGTCACGCCGTTCGGGTCGGCGACAGGCACGCTGGTGAACGTCAGCACGTTGGAGGCAAGGGGCATCGCCGCGTCCACGACCGGCGAGGCGATCGGCCTGACCAGCCTGGTATCCGCGGTGGCCCTGATCGCACTGTTCGGTACCGGGCTGGTTGCGACGGCCGGCCGGCACGTCTCCGCGACCTACCTCAAGATCGCGGGCATCGCCCTCGTGTTGGTCGTGCTGGTGCTGGCGATCGCGCTCCTGGTGGGTGCGCACCCGGGCGTCGCCGAGCGGGCGGCTCGCCGTGCGGCCTGTTGGGCGCGGCATATCCGGCGAAGCATCGATCCAGAGAAGGTAGCCCAGACCAGCGGGACGCTCGTGAGGCTTGCACGCTCCGCGCTGACCGGGCGCGCCTTCGCGCAGAGCTACGGTTTTGCCTCGGCCGACCTGCTCTTCGATCTGCTCTCGCTCGATCTCATGTTTCTTGCCTTCGGGTACCAGCCCGGCTTTGGGCCGTTGGCCGTCGCCTACGCGGCGGCCAATATCGCAAGTGCCATCCCCCTCACGCCGGGTGGGCTGGGCGTCATAGAAGTGACGCTCGTGGCCATTACCGTCGGTTTCGGGGCTCCGCGCGCGACGGCGGTCATTGCGGTGCTCGGCTACCGGGTCGTGAACTACTGGCTCCCGCTGCTTCCGGGGGCCGTGGCCTACCTTCGCCTCCGCTTGAACATCAACAAGCCGGGCAAAGCAAAGTCCCCCGCGCCGCCGGCCGGCTGATTAAAGTCCGCCGCTGAATAGTCCGCCGCGGACCGAGAGATCGCAGAGCGTCCGTCCGTCAGACCTGATATCAGGGCGCGCCGGCTACGACAGGCGAACGTTGGGGTGACCCACGGGGCGCGCACGGCAACACTTGGGAGGAGCCGGTCAGTGGCGAATTCGGTGGTTCACTTCGAGATCAGGTCCCCAGATCCGGACGCGACGCGGGCGTTCTTCGGTCAGCTGTTCGGCTGGGCGTTCCCCGGCGGGGGGATCCCCGGGTACACGTACGTAGATACGGGGACGGAGGGCGCGGTGCCGGGCGGCATCAGCCCACTGCAGGGCGGGGATCCGCTGGTCACCTTCTTCGTCGGAGTCGACGACGTCGCGGCTACCCTGGAGGCTGCTGTCGCTCACGGGGGGAAGATCATCCAGCCTGCGACGTCGGTGCCGGGGGTTACGTTCGGGCTGCTGGCCGATCCCCATGGGCAAGTGGTCGGTTTGGCCCACGCGGACACCTGACGCCCCGGCGCCGTACGCCCGGCGAGCGGGCCACGACACGGCCGCCTTGGCGCGGTGAAGGGCTGCATATGGCTGGTCTTACCGATCGTGACCTGCTCGCACGGGCGGTCGGCGGAGATGACACGGCGTTCGCCGCCCTGGTCGAGCCCAATCGGCGGGCGGTGTTCCGCCACTGCTATCGGATGCTTGGCTCGGGTGCCGACGCAGAGGACGCCACCCAGGACACGCTGGAGCGGGCGTGGCGCAGGCTGGCCACCTATGACGGGTCGGGGCCGTTCGGTGCCTGGCTGCAGCGGATCGCGACCAACATCTGCCTGGACGGGCTGCGGGCCAGGCGGAGCCGGATCGACCCCGCTGGCTACGGATCACCCGCGGCAGGTGGGACGGTTCCCGGGCCGCCCGACCCGGAGCTGGCGTGGGTCGAGCCGGTCGGCGACGCCGATCTGCGCGGGACGGCGGATCCCCAAGACGAGGTCGTCCGGCGAGAGGAGATCAGCCTGGCCTTCGTGGCGGCGCTGCAACGCCTGGCGCCGCGCCAGCGCGCCGCGCTCCTCCTGCACGACGTGCTGGCGTTCACTCACGCCGAGGTCGGTGAGGTGCTTGGCGTCGGCACCACGGCGGTCAACAGCCTGCTGTCGAGGGCCCGCGACTCGGTTCGCGCTAGCGCGGGCCGGCCGCAGCCCGACATCGCCGACCCCCGGGTACAGCGGCTGCTGGAACGCTACGTGCGGGCGTGGCACCTCGCCGACATCAACGGATTCGTGCAACTGGTCGCAGAGGATGTCCAGTTCTCCATGCCTCCGCTCACCGCGTGGTTCAAGGGCCGGGACGCGGTCGCCACGTTCGTCGAGCACGCGATCTTCGCGCCTGCCCGCCCGCATGGAGTACACCTTGTGGCGGGTTCCTGCAACGGCCAGGCCGCGTTCGGAACCTACCAGCCCGGCGGCGACGGCCGGCGTATGGTCACCGGCCTGCAGGTTCTCCAGCTCGGCGACCTGGGGAGCCAGCCCGTGATCGTGGCTCTGGTGTCCTACCGCGATCCCGCCCTCGCCATGCGTTGCGGCCTGCCGGCCGAGCTGCCGGCCACGCCTCAGATGTAGGCACACTGCCCGCCGGAGAGCGGAAAACCTGTCGCCGCTGCCCGGTGCCATGTCCTAGGTTCCTGGCGTGCGAAGCCCACCAGTGGACCTGGTGCCCGAGCGTTTGGCACGGGCCCTGGCCGAGGGCTGGCACCATCGCGCTGCGTCGATGGAGTACGTGCCGGAGGGCGGGGGCAGCCACCACTGGAAGCTGACCGGCGACGACGGCCGGCCCCATTTCGTCACGGTCGATGATCTCGACGACAAGGACTGGATGGGCGACACGAGGCGGGCCGTGTTCGAGGGGCTCGGGGCGGCCCTGGACACAGCCGCCGCCCTCCGGTCCGAGGCGGGTTTGGAGTTCGTCGTGGCACCCGTACCGGCGCGCGACGGCGAACTCCTGCGCCGCCTTGATGACCGGTACGCCGTGGCTGTCTTCCCGTTCCTAGCCGGTCGTTCCCATCCGTTCGGCCCCTACCCGGATGCGCGGCTTCGCGGGCTGGCGCTGGACATGATCGCCGTGCTGCATCGGTCCACTCCCGCGGTCCGCGGCCGCGCACCCCGCCATGCCCTGCGCTTCACGGGCCGGGGCGACCTGGCCGCCTTCCTCCTCGACCCCGGCCAACCCTGGGACGGCGGGCCGTTCTCAGACGCCGTGCGCCGCCTGCTGGCACCGCGCAGCGCGGATCTCGCGCAGCTCGTCACGGGCTTCGACCGCCTGGCCGACATCACCGCTACGGCACGATCGGACCTTGTCATCACCCACGGCGAGCCGCACCCGGCCAACCTCATGTCGGTGGACGGCCGCCTCCTCTTGATCGACTGGGACACCACCGCCCTTGCCCCGCCAGAACGCGACGTAGCGCTGATCGCCACCACCGGCAACGAGGGCGTCGACCGTTATCAGGAGGCGACCGGCCGCGAGCTCGAGCCCGCCGTCATCACGCTGTACCGATTGCGCTGGTACCTCGACGACCTTGCCAGCGCGATACGCCTGTTCCGCAACCGGCATCGCGACACCCCCGACACCCGGCGGTGGCGGGCCGACCTCGCACCCCTGCTGAGGGAGCTTCCCACCTGGCTAGATCTTCTGGACTAGGTGAGGGCGCTACCGGCATTCCGGCAGGTCCGGCTCAGTAACCGTATCCGCCGGTCCCGCCGCCACCGGCGTGCATGGCGATGAAGATCCAGTACCCGATGGCGATGAGCAGCGTGATGACGCCGACGATGATGCCTGCGACCGCCAGACCACGGCCACGCTCACCCGTTTCGGCGATCTTGCGGCGGGCGGCGGCTCCGAGCCAGATCCCGGCGACAGATCCCAGGCCGCCGAGCGTCAGAATCGCCAGGACAAGTGACCAGATCGCCATCCTGTTTGTGCGATCAGTCGTCGGCGGCCCGTATGCGGGTGTGCGGGTCGCGGTGTCAGGTTCGGACATGTCAGTCTTTCCGCTCCTTTGAGGATATTCCCGTGGCTCACGGTCGATGACCAGGAACGATGTCCACGTCCCTTCGGTGACCGGGGAGCCGTCCAACCCCTTATACGCAAACGGGCGGCCGAGCGTTCAAGGCCGCGAGGTCACGAGAACAAGGGACCGGACCCAGCCTGGCGGCGATGGCATGGCCATCGCCGCGTGACCTGCTTCTGCGGGGATCGTCAGGGGACGTGCCACTCGGCGGTGGTCCCGGGGAAGACGGTGTTGTGGTAACGCACCTTGGTGACGTGCTGGCCGTTGGGGACCTGGAACGTCACGCATCCGGTGGCGGAGGCGCTGCTGGCGAGCTTGACCTGCCCGTTGCTGAAGTTGCCGCAGCCGGCGATGGGGTTGTAGTTGGCGTGGGCGGTCTTGCCGTTGGACAGCACGACGGTGGTCTCGTTGTTGGCGTTGTTCTGGTAGGTGACCGTCGCCGTGTTCCGGACACGCAGCTTCACGCCGACGAAGTGCTTTCCGGAGGCCGGGTTGCTGTACTGGTTGGCGCCGCTCGCCGGGTCGATCACCTTCTCGACGGTGACGTCAAGTTCGGTGCCCCCGCTGTCGCTGACCGGGAGCGCCGTTCCCACTTGTGCGGAGTGCAGCGCCGTTACCTGGTGATTCTTGCTCGGCTGCGGCTGAGAGGGGGCGCAGCCGGCCAGAGCAAACACGGCGGCAATGATCAGTGTGCCCGCGCCAAGGGTGGCGGCTGTTCCTGTTGTACGCCGCATCATCGACCCCTTTCGGACTGCGGATCCGCGGGCCGGTGCCCGTCGAGAAGCTGATCAAGGGTGGCCTTGCCCGGGGTGTGTCCCGCCGAGGAGTGCCCGTCCGGCATCGTGGCGGGCGACGCTCCCGCCGGCGTCGTGGCGGGCGACGCTCCGGCCGGTACCGGGACGGGTGTCGTGGCCTGCTCATCGGGCAGGCCCTGGCCCTCGATGTCGACGTGCGGAAGCACCCTGGCGAGCCAGCGCGGCAGCACCCAGGTCCAGCGGCCGAACAGCCCCAGCAGCGCGGGCGCGAGCAGCAGCACCATCGTGCCCGCGAGCAGCACCGCGACCGACAGGCCGACGCCAAACTGCTTGACGGTGGGGTCGGCGTTGAGAATGAAGCTCCCGAACACCGCGATCATGATGATCGCCGCGGCGGAGATCACCTTCGCTGCCGCTGCCACGCCGGAGCGGACGGCCTGCCTGGGCTCCTCCCCCGCGGTGTGGTGCTGTGCGATCTGGCTGACCAGGAAGACCTCGTAGTCCATCGACAGCCCGAACAGCGCGGCGAACATCATCAGCGGTACATAGCTCGCGATCGGGACGGTGCCGTACGGGCTCTCCAAGCCGACCAGCTTCAGTCCCCAGCCCCACTGGAACGTCGCTGTCAGCACGCCGAAGGCGGCGCCCACGCACAGCAGGTTGGTGATCGCGGCCTGCAGCGGGATGAGCAGCGACCGGAAGGCGACCATCAGCAACAGGAAGCTCAGCCCGAGCACGACGGCGATGACCACGAACAGCCGGGATGTGATCTTGCTTGCGAGGTCCACGTTGCCGGCCGTGACCCCGCCGACGTAAGCCACGATGCTGGGCTGGGCGGGGTTACGGGCCGCGGCCGGGCTGGCGGCGGCGGACGCCTGCACGACCACGGACGTGGTGGTGACGCCGCTGGAGCGCGTCGCGGGCGGAATGACCGAGGTGCGCAGCTGGGTCACCAGGTTGGCGGTCGCGGTGGCCGCGGGCCGTGTGGTCGGGATGACGCTGAACGTGACCGCGTTTCCCTTCTTGTTGATGTTCGGCGGTGACACCTTGAGCACGCCCGATGGCGTGATGAGCGCGTTCTGCAGCTTGACCAGCCGCCGGTCGGTGCCGCGGGCGTCGCCGCCGGCGTAGGTCAGCTCGTCGGTGATCTGCTGCTGCAGCGCGAGCGCCTGCTTCTGCTCGTTCTTGGCCTGCTGCTGTTGCGCCTTGAGGCTGTCGCTCTGGTTCTGGAGTTCGTTCCCCTGCTGCTGCAGCGACGCTCCCTGCACCTGCAGCGCCGTCGCCTGCTGCTGCAGCGATGCCCCTTGCGCCCCCAGCGCATCGGCCTGCTGCTGCAGCGACGCCCCCTTGGCGGCCAGCCGACTGGCCTGCTGCTTCAGCGCGGCGGCCCGGTCTTGCAGCTGCTGGGCCTGCTGCGCCAGCGCGTCTGCCTGCTGCCGCAGCTGCTGTTCCTGCTGGGCGAGCTGGGCGGCTCGCTGCTGTTCCTGCTGGAGCTTGGCCGCGTTGGCTGTGAGCGCCTGGCGGGTTGCGGTCTCCCGCTGCTTGGCCGCATTGAGCAGCCGCTCCAGAGCTGGGCAGGGCGGCACGTCGGGGTTGGCGGCGCAGTTGTGCGCGGCGAGTTGCGCCTCGATCCGCTGCTCGATGCGCAAGATCACCGCCAGTCTTGCCTTGAGGCGGGCCCTCTCGGCGAGGGTCTGGCGGATCTGGGCGGCCAGGGCGGTGCTTTCTTGCCGCAGCCGCGCCTTCTGCTGGGTGAGCTCGGCTCGCTGCTGCTCCAGGGCTGCCTTTTCCCGCTGGAGCTCGGCCTGCTGCTGCCGCAGCGCCTCCTCCTGCGCCAGCAGCTGGTTTTCCTCCGTGATGAGCTGGCTCTTTTGCGCCAATAGCGCCTGCTGCTCCTGAGTGAGCTGGCCCTTTTGCGCCTCCAGCTGCTGCTGCTCTTGCTCCAGCTCGGCCTGCTGGGCTTTCAGCGAGTTGGCCTGCTCGTTCAGCGACTTCTGCTTGGCCTGCAAGTCCGACTGCAGCGCCTTCGCCTGGGCGTACTGCTGGGAATACTGCTGGCTTTCCTGGGCCGACGGCGACAGCTTCACCGCGACCAGCAGCGGGCCGTTGTAGCCGGGCCCGAACCCCGCCGACAGCAGGTCGAAGGCCTGCCGCTCGGTGGTGTTCTTCGGTGTCACCCCGATGTCCTCTTGGCCCAGCTCCAGGCTGAACAACGGGATGATCAGCGGGATGAGGATCGCCAACGCGATGAGCATGCACGCCAACCGGTGCCGGGTCACGATCGCCGCCCAGCGTTCCCAGAGGCCGGCGCGGTGGGCCTTGTGGCGGGGGCGGAGAAAGGCCGGCAGCTGGGCGCCGAACACATGCTTGCCGAGCAGCGAGATCACCGCGGGCAGCAGCGTGAGGGCGGCCGTGACCGCCGTGGCCACCGCGACGGCGGTGACGTAGCCCAGCGTGGCCACCAGTGGGATTCCCGCAACCGCCAGCGACACCAGCGCGATCACGACCGTGGTACCGGCGAACACGATGGCGCTGCCCGAGGTGGCGACGGCGCGGCTGACCGACTCACGGCGGTCGTGCCCGAGCGCCAGGTTCTGCCGGTACTTGGTGACCAGGAACAGCGAGTAGTCGATGCCGACGCCGAGCCCAATCATGGTCGCCAGCGTCGGCCCCACCACCGGAATCGTGAGCACGTGCGTGAGCAGGCCGATGATGCCGAGCGCGGTAGCCAGCCCAAGCACGGCGGTAATGATGGGCAGGCCCATGGCGATGAGGCTGCCGAAGGTGAGGGCCAGGATGAGCATCGCCGTGAGCAGGCCCACGGCCTCGCTGCTTTCGGTCGGCGAGGGAGAAAGGGCGCTGCCCATGGTGCCGCCGGCCGCCACCTGGATGCCCTGCTTCTGCGCCGGCTTGGTGGCGTCGAAGATGCGGCGCGCGATGTCCTCGGTCACCTGCCCGTTGCTGATCTTCAGCAGGACCGGGATGAAGACGGTCCGGTGGTCGGCGCTCGTCAGCGCCGACGAGGATTTCCCGAACGGATCGGTGGCCGAGTAGACGTCGGGCGCTTTGGCCAGCGCCTTGTGGGAGGCCTCCACCGCGTTCTTGTTCGCCCCGGTGGTGATGTTGCCCTTGGCGACGTGGAAGACGATTGGGTTGGAGCCGTTCTGCTGCGGCGGGAAGTTGGCCGCGAGCAGGTTGGTGGCTTGCTGACTCTGGCTGCCCGGCAGGTTCAGGTTGTTGCTGGTCAGGCTGCCCACGGTGCGCACCACCAGGCTCACCCCGACGGCGAGCACGATCCAGCCGATCAGAATGTACAGCGGGTGTGCCGAGCAGAAGCGGCCCAGCCGGTAAAGGGCGCGCGCCATAGTTCCCCCCTCGCGCCATGGGCCGCGCAGCTGCACCCGCCCTGACCTGCGGTGCCATCGCGATCAGCTAACGGCGACCGCAGTGCGCCCACGGCGATCAGTTTGGCAGAGCGAGAGCCGCGCCGCGTCGGCGCGGTCACCATGATTCCCGTCGTCGCCACCCGTCTAAGGGAATCGTATGCTCGATTAATGTGATAGTCTTATCCACTAAGACAGCCGTGTCAAGTGGCCGTGCCTAGCGCGGCCCGGGATCGGGCGATCACCGGAGGAAGCCCCGAATGAGGACCAAGGCATGAGCGAACCTGGGCGTGGGCGGGCAGCGCTGCTCGATGCAGCGGCGGTGCTGATGGACGAGCGGGGCATCGACAACGTCTCGCTGAACCAGATCAACCGGGCGAGCGGGCACCGTAACCGCTCGGCGGTGAGCTATCACTTCGGCTCGCGCGACGCCGTGGTGCGCGAGCTGATCGACCGCACCATGGAAACGCTCAACGCCGAGCGCAACGCCCTGCTCGACCACCTGGAGACCACAGGGGCCCCCCTCACCGAGCGCACCATCATGGAAGTCGCCGTCGGCCCGTTCACACGACAGCTGCGCACCGAAGAGGGGCGCCGATACCTGCGCCTGTGTGCCCAGCTGCTCAACCACCCCCGGTTCATCGCCGACCCCCAGCAGATCATGTCGGCGAACAGTAGCGTGGAGCGCTGCGCCCGCCACCTCGCCCCCGCTCTGGCCCAGCTCCCCCCCGAAGTCGCGGCCGAGCGCGCCAGCCAGATGCTCGGGTTGTTTGTGCGCGCCTGCGCCGACCAGGCACGGCTGCTGGACAGCGATCCGCCGCCGAGGCCCGCGCTCGGGATCGAGGCCTTCACGGGCAACCTCGTCGACGTGCTTCTCGCCATCCTTCAAGCGCCCACCACGTTCAACGCCGACGGTCCCCCATCCAGCAAATGAACCCACGGGCGGCCCGGCAGGCTCCCCCACACTGGCCGGCGCTGACATCGCCCGGCAGCCTTGCTCGCCACTGACATAGAGTGGATGTGGAGGATGACCTCCGCATAGGTTCCGGACTGGACGGGCGGTGAGCTAGCGGCTCCGGCCGCGCACGGCGATTGCCCGGGCCGGGCGGTCGGTCACCACGACATCAACACACGGGCTGGCCAGCCAGTGCGCCAGCGCCCGGTCGCTGTTGACGGTCCACACCATCGTCTTGATCCCCCGTGCCCGGCATTCCTCGAGCACGCCCGTGCGCGCCTGCCGGTGATGGACCACGGCCCAGTCCGCCGCGGCCGCAAGCACGCGATACAGCCGCGACAGCCCGGGCGTACGGGCTCGCCGCACGATGAATCCCGCTGTCTCGGCCAGATCGCCGCCGACGGTGAGCCCGACCGCCACCGCGGGAAAGCGCCGCTTGAGTGAGCCCGCGACCGCGCAGCTCTCGGTGGTGACGATCACACCGTCTGGGCCGAGGACCTCAAGCGCGCGCGCAACGATCACGGCCGCACGGCTGGTTTCCTTCACATCAAGGTGGCCCACCGCACGCCCGGCCAGCAGCCGCATCACCTCCGCCATCCGCGGTACCTGATAGCCAGCGAGGTCGCACAGTCTCGCGTAGCTCATCGCGGCGACGGCATGTCCCCACCCAGCCCGCGCCCGGTGGAAGACCACAAGTGCTCCGTCGGAGGTCCGCCGGACATCGAATTCGACGTACTCGGCTCCCGCCGCCAGCGCGCCCCGGTAGGCCTCATAGGTTCCCCACCGTGCGTAGTCGCTGCCGCCGCGGTGCGCCGAGATCGCGGGAACCCCGCCGATCGGCCCGTTCATGCCGGCCTCCTCCGCGGCCGCGGCTCACGGCGTGAGCCGGCATGTGGGCCCCCGGTCCGGGATGAGCGCCGGCGGGGCATTCAATCGACGAGCACCCGCACGCGCCCGCGAGCGGTGCCGAGTGCCTGTTCGACTTCTTCGGGGGTGTCTCCTTCGGCGAAGATGAAGCCCAGGTAGCGGTCCCCGTCGGGAAGCGGGTGGACGCGCTGGCCGGTCGGGATCGTGATGGTCAGGCCGGTGATGCCCGGCACGGCCGCGGCGTCGCTGCGGCCTTCAACGGCTCGCAGCACCCCTTGGCGTGGCACGGGAAGCATGAGCACACCGGCCGGCCGGGGCGTGTGGTGACGAGGCGTGGGATGGCCGAGGGCGTCGGCCAGCACCAGTTCCTCCAGGCTCATGCCGCCGCCAAGGCGAAGCGCGCGTGAACACAGACCGCCGATGGTGCGGGCCGCCAGCTCGAGCATGACCGGCCTTGCCGGGCCGCCGCGCCCGTCGATGCGCAGCTCGGCGTGGATGGGGCCGTGGATGAGCCCAAGGGCGCGGGCGGCGCGCTCGGCGGTGGCGATGGCCCGGGCAAGCACCGGCTTGGGCAGCCGGGAGGGCGTGACCAGCATGGTTTCTTCGAACGTGGGGCCCTCGGGAACCTCCGGCCTGTCGAAGACGGCGGTGACAGCCAGGCCGCCGCTGGTGAGCAGGCCGTCGATGCTCAGCTCGTACCCGGGCACATACCGCTCCACGAGCAGCGGCTCGCCCGCGGGCCGGCCGGACGTGGCCAGGATTCGCCGGATCCTGAGGGCTGCCGCCACCGCGGCGGCCGGATCGTCGGCGCGCAGGACCCCCTGGCTGGCGCTCAGGGATACCGCCTTGACCACGCACGGGAACCCGGCCGCCGCGGCCGCCCGGCGCACCGCGTCCGCTGAGGCGCCGGCGGGCACGAGCTGGAACTCCGGCTGCGCCACCGCGGCATCCGCCCACCGCCGCCGCTGCTCGGCCTTGTCCGCGGCGGCGATCACCGCCTCCACAGGGTTGTGCGGCAGCCCCATCCGCTCGGCGACGACCGCCGCGAGCGCCAGCATCGGTGTGTCCGCGGCCACGACCGCGTCGAACCGCCCACCGAGGGCCATGATCCGGCCGAGTGTGCCCTCCAGGTCGGCGGGACTGACGTGGACCACCGGGTGACCGCCCAGCGGGAGCGCACCGTCGCTGCCGATCGCAACGTCGACTCCCAGCCGGCCCGCCGCGGTGAGGAAGTCGGCGGCACGGTAGGTGCGGGCGGGCACCAGCAACAGCACCCGGGCCGGCCCAGCAGCCGAGCCGACATCGGCCTCACGACCGAGGGCCGGTTCCACGGCGGTCACCGTTTCTCGGCGGGGAAGAACGGCTGCGTCCCCGCCTCGTGGTCGGTGACGTCGACCACGCCCGCGATGCCGGGCAGCCGGGTCCGAAGCAGGGGTTCGATGCCCTGGCGGACGGTCACTTCCGCCAGGCTGCACCCCTGGCAGCCGCCTTGGAGACGGATCCGGACCAAGCCGCGCTCGACGCCGTCCAGCGCGACCTGGCCGCGGTGGGCGGCGATCACCGGGTTGATCTCCGTGTCGAGGATGCGGCGGGCCTGCTCGGCCAGGCTCCCGGCGCGCTCGGGTGCGGGCCGTGATCCCGGTGCGACGATCCGCACGGCGGTGATCTCCGGGATGGCGGCGCAGACCTGAGCTTCGATCCGGGCGGCCAGCGGTATCACGGCACCCGGCGACCCGGTCACCTCCAAGGTCGCGACCCCCGCCTCGACGGCGGCTACCCGCAGCGCAGCGCCGCGGGCGATGACCGAAGGCAGGACGCTGCGCTGCAGCACGGCCGCTACCGTCGCGACCAGATCCGTCACGGGCCAGGCTCCCGGCGAGCCGCCGGCGCCGCGGGCACGGCCGCGGCCGTGTCCAGCGCGGCGTCCAGGTCGGCGATCAGGTCTGCGGCGGCCTCGATGCCGATCGACAGGCGCAGCAGGTCGCCCGGCACCGGAGAAGATGGTCCTTCCGTGGCGGCCCGATGCTCGATCAGGCTCTCCACCCCGCCCAGCGAGGTGGCCCGTTTGAACACCCGCACCGCCCGCAGCACCGCCTTGGCCTGTTCGGTTCCGCCGGCCAGCCGGATGGACAGCATCCCGCCGAACCCGCCGTTCATCTGCCGGGCCGCGACCTGGTGACCGGGATGTGAGGGCAGCCCCGGATAGAGCACCGCCCTCAGCGACGGATGATCATGGAAGTGGGTGGCTATGGCCAGCGCGGTCTGACAGGCGCGTTCCACCCGCAAGAACAGCGTGCGCATCCCCCGCTGCAGTAGCCAGGCCTCGAACGGCCCCAGCACCGCGCCGCTGTTGCGGCGCCAGGACCGGATCCGCTCCCAGAACGGGTCCTGGCGGACCGACAGCACGGCACCGGCCAGCACATCGCTGTGGCCGTTGAGGTATTTGGTGGCCGAGTGCACGACCACGTCGGCGCCGTGCTCGAACGGACGCGTCAGCACGGGAGTGGCCACCGTGTTGTCCGCCGCCACGCGGACGCCGGCAGAATGCGCGAGCTCGCAGACCGCCGCCAGGTCGGTGATCTCCCACATGGGGTTGGCGGGGGTCTCCACCCACAGCAGCCGGGTTCGCCCCGGGCGGATCGCCGCCGCCAGGACGGCGGGATCGGTGGTGTCGGTGAACTCGACATCCAAGCCCCAGCTGAGCGCGAACTCGGCGAGCCACTTGCGCACTCCCCAGTACAGAACCCGAGACACCAGCACGTGATCACCGGGCAGCAGCGACTGGAATACCGCGGTGGCGGCCGCCATCCCCGAGGCGAACAGCGCGCAGGCGCAGCCGGCGCCCTCCAGCGCGGCCAGCAGCCGCTCGGAGTGCTCGAACGTCGGGTTGTCCGCCCGCGTGTAGGCCCTGTCCTGCAGGTACGCGCCGTCCGTCTGTTGCTCGTAGGTCGTGGATGGATTGATCACCGGGACCAGGCCGCCGGACACCGGGTCCACCTCGCCCAGTGCCTGGGCCGCCAGGGTCTCCGGTGACACCGGCCGCTGTTCCATCGGCCTCTGCCTCCCTCACCCCTGGCGGGGTCGACGACCAGCGCCGGCCGACTGGTGCACGCGGGTCAGCGGGCTTGATGCCCCCCGATCACGATATAGGTGGCGGAACGCGGTGTACTCACCACCAGCGCGTCTTTAGCGGCATAACGGACGCTGCCGCGCCGCGTGTCCACGGCGTGGCCTGCGCCAGTGTGACCACGGACGGCACGGGCGTACTCGGCCCCGCTACTCCTTGAAGGCGTCCTTGATGTCCTTGCCGGCATCCTTGGCCCGCTCGCCGGCCTGCCGCGCGGCTCCACCGAACCGCCTGCCCTGGCCCTTCATTTCAAGGGATGAGTCGCCGGTCGCGCGGCCGGCCTTCGCCTCGGCCCGGCCCCTGGCCATGCGGAACCTGTTCCGCAGTTTGTCGACGAGGCCCATGCGGTCCGTCCTCCTTTGCTCCGGATATCAGCCGCGTTCCTCTACCCTCGGCCGGCGAAATATGCCTCCCTGGCGCCTGTGCACACTCGGGCCGGGCACGTCGGCTAAGGTCAGGCCATCGAGCCGGACCGCCAGGGCGCGAGGCACGGCACTGAGGAGGCGCTACCGTTACCTGCGAACGCGGGCTGGCCCGGACAAGAACAACATGGGTTCAGGAGGGTTGAGATGGCATCACGGGTCGCCGTGATTGGCGCCGGACCATGCGGGCTGGCACAGCTGCACGCCTTCGAGGAAGCTCGCCGGCGGGGTGCCGAGGTACCCGAGATCACCTGTTTCGAGAAGCAGAGCGACTGGGGTGGGTTGTGGAACTACACCTGGCGCACCGGGCTCGACGAGCACGGAGACCCAGTGCACGGGAGCATGTACCGCTACCTGTGGTCCAACGGGCCCAAGGAGTGCCTCGAGTTCGCCGACTATACCTTCGATGAGCACTTCGGGCAGCCGATCCCGTCGTTCCCGCCGCGCGAAGTTCTTTACGACTACATCACCGGGCGGGCCAAGACGAACAACGTTCGCCGGCTCATCCAGTTCGGCACCATCGTCCAGTGGATCAGCTACGACGAGAAGGCCGGGAAGTTCGCAGTAACGGTGCAGACCAGGGGCGACGGCCGGAGCAGGACCGAGGAGTTCGACAAGGTCATCGTCGCGACCGGGCACTTCTCCACGCCGAACATGCCGTCGTTCGAGGGATTCGACCAGTTCCCCGGCCGCATCATGCACTCCCACGACTTCCGGGACGCCCAGGAATTCGCCGGCAAGCGGCTGCTGGTCATCGGCAGCAGCTACTCCGCGGAGGACATCGCGCTGCAGAGCAAGAAGTACGGTGCCGACTCCATCACCGTCTCCTACCGGACCGGGGCGATGGGCTTCCCATGGCCGGCGGGCATCGACGAGGTGCCGCTGCTTTCCAAGGTGGACGGCAGCACCGCGCACTTCGCCGATGGGACGGCGCGCGACGTGGACGCCATCGTGCTGTGTACCGGGTATCAGCACTCGTTCGGGTTCATCTCCGACGAGCTGCGGTTGCGCACCGCGAACGTGCTGTACCCCGACAACCTCTACAAGGGCATCTTCTGGCTCCACAACCCCGACCTCATGTACCTCGGGATGCAGGACCAGTACTACACGTTCACGATGTTCGACGCCCAGGCGTGGTACGCGCGGGACTACGTGCTCGGCCGGATCTCGCTGCCCTCGCGCGAGGAGATGGCCGCCGACATCGCGCAGTGGCGCGACCGGCTGGCCGAGTGCGCGGGGCCGCTCGACGAGATCGACTTCCAGGCCAACTACGTGGAGGACCTGAACAAGGATGTCGACTACCCCACGTACGACGTTGACCTGACCCGTGCGCACTTCAAGGAGTGGGAGCACGACAAGATGGCCAGCATCACCGGATACCGGGACCGGTCTTTCTCCTCACCCTGCACCGGAACCATCGCGCCGGTTCACCACACCCCGTGGTGGCAAGAGCTCGACGACTCCATGGCGACCTTCCTGAGCAACCGGACGTAAGGCGTATCCTGCCGACGGTATACACTTTCCATGGGGCGGGGGCCGATGCTGTACCTTTCGGCGCCCGCGCCGGTACCCGGTGCTGGTGAGCGAAGGGATGGATCAGATGTCTGTCGGCGCCGTCGACGTCACCTACCGGGGTGTCTTCCAGAAGAACCTCGCGGGCGTCATCACGAAGGAACTGGTGAAGGCGGCCCGCCGCGACGACAAGGTCGGCGGGACGGTCCAGCGCTACGGGGACTCCCCCGAACGCAACGGGATTCCGGCCAAGCAGTTCGCGGTGATCGCCGACGACATGGACTCGCTCCGGGTCGAGATGACCAGGTACGAGCCGGAGAACGTCACGGTGGTGTGCGTGATGGACGACACCCTCACCAAGGGCATCGAGTCCTGGGCCTGGTATGGCGTCCGGCCCATCAACCTCAACCTGGCTCCCGGCGGCACGCTGCTCGTGATCTCCCGTCAGTCCCCGGACGAGTTGCTGCGCCGGATTCCCCGCCGGCAGCACGCGTGGAACCTCGCGATCCTGCCCGGCGAGCCCTCGTTCGGCGGGCTGTGGGTGTACAACGACGACGGCACCGACTACCGCACGATGGGAGCGGTATCCCAGGTGACGGGTGGCCTCGTGGCGCTGGACAGCCTGATAGCCCAGGCCGGGAACGGTGAGGACGGCGAGCTCCGGGCGAGCCAGCTGCGCGAGGGCTACGACTCCGTCCGGATCCACCCGGTGGCCGCCGGCGTCGGGGCCGAGGACACGTACACGCCGGCCGAGATGCCCGACTGGACCCAGATGCGCGAGGGCCTGGTGATCCCGGCCGTCGAGGTGGGGAAGAAGAACAAGCAGTTCATGAAGTACCCGACCCGCACGGCCCGTCCGCTGGTCCAGTTCGACACCTGCGTGAAGTGCCAGATCTGCTACACGGTCTGCCCCGACGAATGCTTCATCCCCACCCCCGAAGGCCACTACGACATCAGCTACGAGAGCTGCTGCGGGTGCGGTATCTGCGCCCAGTCCTGCCCGGTCACCGGCTGCATCGAGATGGTGAACGAGTCCGTCTTCGACGACAACAACCCGCTGTACAGCCTGTACGAGAACGACCGTGAGGCCTATGAGAAGCTGCGCCAGGACAAGCTGGCCAAGGCCGGCGGGCCCGTCCCCCACTACGGGATCTACTGATCGCCGATCTGCCGCCAGGAGGGACAGCCATGACGACGGCGAAGGAGACAGCCCCCGGCACCGGCGCGGTGGTCCACGGGCAGGAAGAGATCATCACCGGCTGCGACGCGGTAGCGCAGGCGCTGCGGCTGCTGGACGTGGACGTGCTCGCGGGCTACCCGATCCGGCCCTACGACAGCGTCATGTCGGCGGTCAGCAAGATGATCGCCAACGGGCAGATGGACGCCGAGTTCATCGTGGCGGAGTCCGAGCACTCCCAGTTCGAGATCGGCAAGCACGCGTCGCTGGTGGGCGCCCGCGCGTTCATCGGCTCCTCCGGGGTGGGCTGGCTGTACGGCATGGAGGCGCTGGTCGTCACCGCCTCCCTGCGGCTGCCGGTGATCGCGCTGGTCGGCAACCGGGCACTGGATGATCCCGGGGCCTTCGGCGTCGAGCACAACGACGCGCTGATGGTTCGCGACACCGGCTGGCTGCTCTACTGGGTCGAGAGCGCCCAGGAAGCGCTGGACACCACGCTGCTGGCCTACCGGGTGGCGGAGGACAAGCGGGTGATGCTGCCGTGCGCCCTGTCCATGGACGGCGCGTTCCTCACCCACAGCCAGCACATCGTGCGCGTGCCGGATCCGGAGCCGGTAAGCCGCTTCGTGCCCCCGTACGACCTGGGTGACCGGCAGTTCCACCCAGACAACCCGATCTCCGTCGCGCCGCAGTTCAACGAGGACTGGGTGATGGAGGCACGCCGCCAGTCCGACGCCGCGATGCGCCGGGCCCGGGGCGTGATCAAGGAAGCGACGGCCGATTTCCACCGGGTGTTCGGCCGCGGGCCCGAGGACCCGTTCGTGGACAGCTACCGGATGGAGGACGCCGAGTACGCGCTGATCGGCATGGGAACGGTCGGCATGGTCGGCAAGCTAGCCGTGGATCGCTTGCGGGCCCACGGGAAGAAGGTCGGCTTCCTCCGTGTCAAGTGGTTCCGGCCCTTCCCGCGGCCCGAGTTGCGGTCCCTGCTCCGCAACCTCAAGGGCGTCGGCGTCGTGGACCGCGACTATTCCTTCGGGTCCAACTCTGACGCCGGGGTGCTGTACACCGAGGTCGCCGCCGCCCTCTATCCCGAGCCGCAGCGCCCTGTGCTCGTCCCGTTCATCGCCGGCCTGGGCGGGCGCGAGGTCTCCGCCGAGAACATGCAGGAGATCGTGGAGATCACCGAGCAGGTGACCGCCCGCGGCGAGCAGGACACCACCTGCCAGTGGATCGGCGTCCGCGGGCCCGAGGCCGATCCGCGACACGCAGCGGGACCCAGCCCGGAGCCCGCGGAAGGAGTTGCTCGCTGATGGCCGCACCGGAACTCATCGTGCCCGACCTGGAGATCAACCGCCGGCTCACCGTACTGCCGATGCAGGAGTACTACGCCTCCGGCCATCGCACCTGCCAGGGTTGCGAGAGCGCCCTGGTCATGCGGTACATGGCAAAGGTGGCCGGCCCCCGGACCCTGGTCACCGGGACCACTGGCTGCATGTACGTGGCCAACACCAGCTACAACTCCACGCCCTGGGTGCTGCCGTGGGCACACACCCAGCTCGGCTCGGCCGGCTCGTCGGCGATCGGCACCGCTGCGGCACTCAAGGTGCTCATGCGCAAGGGCAAGATCGCGGACGAGCGGATCAACGTCATCGCGTTCTGCAGCGACGGCGGCGGCGGCGACATGGGGCTGGCCACGCTGTCCGCGGCCATGCAGGACACGCGCTACAACCTGCTGATCCTGCTGTACGACAACGAGTCCTACGCCAACACCGACATCCAGGCGTCGGGAATGACCCCGTGGGGCGCGGTCACCGCCTTCACCCCGTCCGGCAAGGTGCGGCGGATCACCCATCACCGGTGGAAGAAGAACGTGCCAGCGCTGCTCATGGCCGGCCATCCGACCGGCCGCTACTTCGCCAACACCTCATCGGGCTTCGGCATGGACCTGATGGAGAAGGTTCGCACCGCGCTGGACGTGGGTGGGCCGACCTTCGTCCAGACCCACGACCCCTGCCCCAAGGGCTGGGATTACGACCCGCGGATGTCGCATGAGCTGGCGGTGATGGCGGTCGAGTGCGGGATCACCGTGCTGTGGGACTGCCTGGAGGGCGAGCTGCGGTACCAGGGGCTCACCAAACAGCAGGTGGAGGGCAAGGTGCGGCGCCGGCCGGTGGCCGACTACCTGCGGCGGCAGGGCCGCTTCGACCACTTCGCCGACGAGGACCTGGACTTCTTCCAGTCCCGGATCGACGAGATGTGGGAGGACTGGATCCTGCCCGGGGTGCTCCGGATCAAGCAGACCCCGCTTGGCCGGCTGCCCACCTCGTCCGCGCACCCGCAGGCGTCCGCGCATGGGCCCGAGGCCGCCGCTGCTCGAGGTCACCGTGACTGACCTGCTCCCCGGCGCGCCGGTCACCGATCTCCGCGCGCTCGGGCCGGCCGAGCCGCTCCCGGGCTACCGCGCGCGCGGCCGCTCCGAGGCGCCGCGGGCGGCCCCGACCGCCTCCCCCCC
>Ga0081540_1000402_pt1 | contig 42843 bp, 42 predicted proteins | sample TabmetS2T1R1_FD_71024 | JGI IMG/M metagenome (GOLD analysis project Ga0081540, IMG submission 71024) | Tabebuia heterophylla rhizosphere microbial communities from the University of Puerto Rico - S2T1R1 | ecosystem: Host-associated > Plants > Roots > Rhizosphere ...
CGTGACCAGCACGGCTCATCACATGGGCCGGGCTGTCAACCCGGCGAACCCGCACCTTCACGGCCGCTACCGGCCATGGCGCGCCTACGGCCAGGCCAAGCTCGCGAATTTCCACTTCGGCCTAGGGCTTCAGCGCGAGCTGGAGAACGCCGGAGCGACCACGGCCAGCCTGCTCGCGCATCCGGGGCTGTCGAACACCGATCTGCAGGCGGTCAGCGTGCAGCAGACTGACGGGGGCGCGAGCCAGCGGTTCTGGCTCTTTCTCGCCCGCGGCACCGGGATGTCCGCGGCCGACGGCGCGCTGTCGCAACTGCGGGCGGCCACCGACCCGGCCGCGAAGGGCGGCGAGTTCTACGGCCCGCGGTTCGTCAACAACGGGCCGCCGGTGCGCAAGCCGGTCGTGCGCAGGCTTGGCATGGACAAGGCGATCGCCGCGTTGTGGGAGGTCTCCGAACGCGAGACCGGACTAGCGATCGACGTGCGCGCGGCGGCGGCTGCATGACGGTCACGTCGATGGACCGCGCCGCCGCGGTGCGCAGCGCGCTGCGTACGCTCGTCGCGCGCAACGGTTTTCACGGCGCGTCGATGAGCGCCGTCGCCAGCGAGGCCGGTGTGGCGACCGGCACCGCTTACACCCACTACGCGTCAAAGGACGACCTGGTACTCGCCGCTTACTGCGAGACGAAGGCGCAGCTTGCCGAGGCCGCCATGGTCGGCCTCGACGCGAGATCAGAGGCTGACGCGCAGTTTCGCAGCATCTGGCTGGCTACCTACCGTCACCTCAAGGCGAATCCCGATCATGCCCGCTTCCTGCTGCAGGTCGACCACTCGCCCTATCGCAGCGCCGCGCACCAGGCGGCGATCGCGGGCGGCGACCCGCTGGCGGCGCAGGCGGCGATGCCCGATATCGCCGCCCGGCTGCTGCCTGTGCCGCTGGAGGTGATCTACGAGCTCGGATTGAGCCCGGCCGTGCGGCTGGCGGCCGGCGGGACCCCGCTGACCGATGAACAGCTCGACGAGATCGCCCGCGCTTGCTGGCGGGCTATCAGCCTGCCGCGCTCAGGCGGCGGTGACGAAGACGTGGGCCGCCGTGGTCTCGTCTAGTTCCACGACGTGGCTACCGGTTCCGATCCGGACCCGGTCACCGACCCGGGTGATGCGCATGACGGCGTTCGGGCGCAGCCCGGCGCCTCGCAGGCGGGTGAGCAGATCCGTGTCGGACTGTATGGGCTCACCGAGGCGGCGCACCACCACGCTCCCCGCCGCCGTCGGAATCTGAGTGAGCGCCATCACGCCGCCGAGGCCGTCATCGTGCTCGGCGTCGCCGAGTTCCGCGAGGCCGGGGATGGGATTCCCGTACGGCGACTGAGTCGGATGGCCGAGGATGTCGATCAGGCGCCGCTCGACCGCCTCGCTCATCACGTGCTCCCAGCGGCAAGCCTCCTCGTGAACCAGGTGCCAGTCCAGGCCGAGGACATCGGCGAGCAGGCATTCGGCGAGCCGGTGCTTACGCATCACCCGGGTCGCGACGTCGCGGCCGTGCGGGGTGAGCTGGATCCGGCGATCACCGGTGACGGTGAGCAGCCCGTCACGCTGCATCCGGGCCACCGTCTGCGACACCGTGGGCACGCTCTGCCCGAGCCGCTCGGCGATCCGGGCGCGAAGCGGGGTCATGCCTTCTTCCTCGAGTTCCAGCACAGAACGGAGATACATCTCCGTGGTGTCGATGAGGTCATCCGACCGGTTCACTGGCTTCCTCGATTCCGCAAACCCCAGCCTATCCCGAACAGCACGAAATAACGGTGTGCGTGACACCGGTCGCCGCCCGGCTGGCCGGCTTTTATTGCGGGAGCAGCTTCTTCGCGTCCTCGTAGAGGTCGGCAGGCAGGGGCCCCTTCTCGGCTATCGCGATGTTGCCGGCCAGGTGCCCCGGGTTCGCGGTGCCGACGATGGTGGTCGACAGGCCCGGGTGGCTGAGGGTAAAGCGGAGGACGAACTCCATGGCGGGTATGCCCGCATCGGCGAGCAGGTCCTCGATGCGATCGCCGCCCGGCCCGGCCCGGGCTTGCGGGCTGAGACGACCATCCCGACGAACGTGTCGCTGTGGTACCCGCCACGCTCGGCGTCCCGCGCCGCCGCCAGCCAGTGCTGGTAGGCGTGAGCCTCGAGGGTCCCCGTCTCGACCGCGGCGGCCAGGGCCGGGGCGACGAGCTGGCGGTGGATCGCGGGCGGCAGCGCGATGGGTCGCGGTTCGGCGACGATGTCCCGCAGCCCGGCCTGGTGAAACGCCCGGGCCAGGCCGCGGCCCGTCCAGCGGTGGGCGACGGTGTACCCGAGAGCGTCAAGCACCCGCTGCGCGGCTCCCCGGTCCGGCAGGTCGACCAGCGTCGCGCCGTAGTCCAGCTCGAACGCGACGACCCGGCCGCCAGGCCGGACCACCCGGGCCAGCTCGCCGATCGCCCGTTGCTGATCAGGGACGTACATCAGGACCCGTTCGGTCCGGACGCCGTCTACCGCGTCGTCGCCGAGTTCCAGCCGCTGCACGTCACCGACCTGGCATTGGACGGTACCGCCCAGGTCGGCGGTGCGGCGGCGGGCCTCGTCGATCATGGCATGGTTCATGTCGATGCCCAGCACGGAACCGCCCGGGGCGACCCGGCCGGCCAGCCTGCGTATTTCGTGGCCCATGCCGCAGCCGGCCTCCAGGAGATGCTGCCCGGCGCTGGGGCCGAGGAGCTCGGTCATGCGCCGCTTGATCGCCTGGACGTGCGGCAACCCGTCCACCCGCTCCAGGAAGGCGAACAGCCCGTCACCGCGGGCATCGGCATCGGCCCGCTGGAAACCCGCATGCAGATCAGACACGGAGGTACTCCTGGATTGAAACGGTCCTGTCCAGGGTGCGGCGGGCGGCCGAGAGCATCCATCCCAGATTTCTGGGTGGAGGCGCGAGGCGTGGGTATGGTCGGTCCGTGGTAGTTGCGGCTGCTGCGCGCAAACGTGTCCGTGGCGACGTCGTCAGGCTCGTCCACCGGAACCTCGGCGTGCAGGATTTCTCCCGGGCCGTCACCCGCGCCCTGGGCCGCGCCGTCCCCTTCGACGGGGTATGCCTGCTGACGATCGACCCGGCGACCCTCCTGCCGACCGGTGAAATCGTCGAGGACGGCCTGCCTGCCGCGGCGATGATCCGGCTCACCGAGATCGAACTGCGGGAGCCGGACTTCAACAAGTTCACCGCCCTCGCCCGCGCGGATCAGCCGACGGCCAGCCTCAGCGACGCCACAGCGGGCGACCTCGACCGGAGCCTGCGCCAGCGCGAGCTGCGGCGGCCGAGCGGTTTCGCCGACGAACTGCGGGCCGTGCTGTCCGGCACCAGCGGCACCTGGGGTGCGCTCACCCTGCTTCGCGAGGCGAGGAGCCCGCATTTCACGCCCGCTGAGGTGCGCTTCGTGGCGTCACTGGCCGGTGCCCTGGCGGACGGCCTCCGGCGGGCCGCGCTGATCGGCGACGCGGTCGACGGCGGCGGCGGCGACACCGGTCTGCTGGTGCTCGCGGCCGACGGCACCGTTGAGATGGCCAACCCGGCCGCCGGCCGCTGGCTCGACGAACTAGGCGCCGGGGACCGGCCCGGCGGGCATCTCCCGCTCGCGGTCCGCGCCGCCGCCAGCCGGGCCCGCGCCGCGGCCGCCGACGAAGCGAACGACGCCGACGGCCGCGATGACGGTGGCCCGGCGGCCCGCCTCGCCCGGGCCCGGATCCGGACCCCGGCTGGACGCTGGGTAGTGGTGCGCGGTTCGCTTCTCGGCGACGGCCCCGGATCCCGGGTCGCGGTCCTGCTGGAGGCGGCCCGCCCGCCCGAGCTGGCTCCGCTGATCGCCGATGCGTATGGTTTCACCGAACGCGAGCGGCTCGTCACTGAGCTGGTAGCGCGGGGCTTCCCGACCAGCGAGATCGCCGGGCGACTGCACCTGTCGGCGTACACGGTGCAGGACCACCTGAAGTCGATCTTCGAGAAGTCGGGCACCGGCTCCCGCGGCGATCTGGTAGCCCGGCTCTTTTTCGACCACTACGCGCCACGCCTGACCGCGGACGGCACAACCTCCCTCCCTAGGCCGGAGTGACCGTCTGGCAGTGGACGATCAGGTCGAACCATTGCGCCAGCGTGCCGCCGGCCATGTGGGCGTCCGGGCCACCGTCCGGCAGCCCGCGGGTGACGACCGGTGCGTCCAGCCAGCGGCGCACCGGAGCCGGAGCGGGCTGACGAAGGTCGACGGCAAACCGGTCAAATCCGACCGAGCCGAGCGGTCGCTCGAACCATCGCGGCCGGGGCGGCGGCGCGGCGGCCGTCTGCCCGGGACCGAGTCGCAGTTCTCCGTGGTCGAAGGTGAACCCGATGGACAGGTACCGCGGCCCGTACCAGCCCCGCAGGTAGGAGCCGGCGGACGGGAAGCGCATCTCCGGCGCGGGCGGGTCGGCGATGCGCAGGCCGGGCGCGTTGGCCGTGTGCGGGCTTGCCGCCCAGTAGACGATCTTGTCGCCGGAGAAGCCCCGCCACCATCGCAGGTTGCCGGCCGCCCTAGCGTCGCGGAAGACGAGGGCATCGGCCGCGGACAGGCTGAAGTGCTCGTAGAAGTACGCGATCTGGCGGGCCTGCTGCACGATGAGCGCGTGTGCGGGGTCTCCCGGCCGGTGCGGCAGACCCTCCAGGAACCTGACCACCTCGCGTGCTGCCCGGATGTACGGCCGCTTGTCCGGCTGCTTCATGTACCACTGGATGTGCGCGAAGACGTCCGCCGTCGCCGGGCGCAGCGGGTCGAGAAGCGCGCGCAACCCGGCCAGCCGCCCGGGCGCTGTCGCGGCGACGTACGCCGCGACGGCGTCGTATGCGGGCTGGCCGGTCAGGTAGTACTCGACGCCGGCAAACCGCACCTTGTCGCCGCGCCCGGTGTTGAACGCGCGGAGCCAGCGCAGGACGTCGGCAACCTGGGAGGAATGCCACTGCGCCAGCATCTGGGCGACGAGCGCGTCGGCGTCTCCCGCGCCGCCGCGGATGTAGCGGTCGATCCGCTGACCGGTGGCCCAGTCCTCTTCCCAGGCGACACTGCGGAATCCCCGTTCCTCGACGAGGAACCGCAGCACCCGGAGCTTCAGCTCGAGTTCCTCGGCGGCGCCGTGTGCTGACTCACCCAGCCCGGCGATCTGGGCCTGGCCTACCGAGCGGCCGAGCGGGGCCAGGTCGTCGAGTGCGGCCCTGGGATCGACGGTCGCGAGTGGTGTCGCGTGATGCGCGACCCAGCTGGTCACCGTGACCGTCGGCGGGCCGGTGGCGTCGGCTTTAGCGATCGGAACACCGGCCACGATCAAGCCGAGGGCGACCGCGACCGCGGTGCCTGCTCGGCGCGCAGCCATTCCATGTGGTCGGCTCATCTGTGTACGGTCACCCGGCCAGCACGTCGGCTACCATCCCAGAAATCTGGGTTCGGCGATAACGCCCGTTGCGGATAATCCGGACGGCGCCGGGTAGCTGCAGGGCGTGGCTAGAGCCAGAACCGTAGGCGGGTACGCAATTCCCGCAATCGCCGTGTTCTTCTTCTGGTTGGTGGTCGTGATCCTGGTCATCATCCTGCTCGCATTCATCGTCCACTGGGCCGGCGGCGGAGTCCTGAATCTGCGGCTCGGACACTTCGTCCTGAACGTCGGCTTCACCTGATCGGCAGCGCGCGCCGTTAGCCGAGGGAGAAACCACGGCCGTTCGGCCCAAATGATCTTTTTTCCGAACGGACGGTGGCGCGTGCGTGCGTGCAGGCCACTGCGACCGCCGCCGGGCGAGTTCCCTCGTCTAGGCTGCGGTCGTGCCGGTTCTGATCGCGATGTGCGGGCTGCCGTTCTCAGGTAAGTCCGTCCTGGCTGAGGCGCTGAGCCGGGAGCTGCGGATCAGGCTGCTCTCCTACGACCGCGGAATCTACCCGGTACACAGCCGCTCGGCGCCGGCCGGCTCGTCGGTGGCCGGCGAGTACGACTTCGTCCAGGCCATCGCCCGCCGGGAGATAGCCGCGATCCTGGCCAGCGGGGAGTCCCTGATCTACGACGACCTGCTGCTCCAGCGCGAGCACCGCAGGAAGCTCGCCGCCGTCGCCGAGACGCACTGGGCCGACCTCGTGCTCGTCTACCTCGACACCCCGCTCCCGGTCATTGACGAGCGCCGTGCGGCGAACTCGGGGACGCGCAGGCGGGCCAGCATCCCCGAGGCCAGCATGCGGCTCGACATCTCCGTCCTCGAGCCGCCGCTGGATGCCGAACGGGCCATCTACGTCAGCCCGGACTACGTCCTGGCGGACGTGCTGGCCAGGGTCAGCGCTCGCCTCACGGGACGCTGAACCGGCCAGGCCCGGCTCAGGCCTGTGCTGATCTCACGGAACGGCCCCGGGATCCGTCTGCCGGGTGCGCCCGCCGGAAGGGCGCAGCTGACACTCACGGCAAGAAAGGGGAACGATTCATGTCGATCGAGGAGAACAAGGCCGTCGTGGGCAAGTGGTTCACGGAGTTCTGGGGCAAGGATTTCAACCCGGACGTCATCGACGAGCTCGCGGCCCCGGACATCCGGTTCGAGTACTCGCTGCACGCGCCCCTGCGTGGTCGCGACGCGGTCCGCTCGTTCGCGCAGAAGTTCCGCGCCGCGTTCCCGGACCTGGGTTTCTGGGGCACCGCCGACCTGATCGCCGAGGGCGACTACGTGGTCGGCCAGTGGGAAGGGGGCGGCACCCACACCGGCGAGGCCTTCGACGACATGCCGGTCGGTGCCCTCCCGGCGAACACCGGGAAGACCATGCGGTTCACCGGCACGACCGTCCTGAAGGTGGAGAACGGCCTCATCACCGAGGAGGTCGGCCTCGACGACGGCGTCACGGTCCTGCGCCAGCTCGGCCTCATCACCGAGGCCTGAACACGCTGAGAATCAGGCCCGTGTTCGCCGGCAAGGAGCGGAGATGACACCTGGGCCGTTCGCGACGGGCAGCTGATCAGGCCGCGTCGTGGAAGACCAGGGCGAGCGTGTGCCGCTGGCCTGACCTGATCGCGGACACTCCGTGGCGGACCGGGGCGGCTGACCATCCTCGTGCCGAACGGACGGGCCTGTCCCTGGTCGTGAACAGGTACCCGTGACCGTTCGGCAGGAGGGTGGCGGTACCGCGAGACTGCGCTCGCGGCCGCTGCTCGAGGAGCAGGAACTCGCCCCCGGTGTGATCGACCCCGGGTTCGTTCAGGTTGACGACGACCTGCAAGGGGAAGACGAGGTCGCCGTAGAGGTCGCGGTGCAGCGCGTTCCAGTCTCCCCGGCCGTAGCGCAGCAGGATGGCCGTTGACTTGGCCTGACCCGCGTCGTGACACATCCGCAGCCATTCGTCCAGCGTGTCCGGCCACGGGGCGGGACGGCCGAGCCTGGCCCACCAGTCGCGGGCGATGGGCAGCAGCCGGGGGTAGAGCGCCTGCTTGAGCCGCTCGACCGGCTCCGGGTACGGGGCCTTGAAGTACCGGTACTCCCCTTCGCCGAAACGGTGGCGGCCCATGTTGATCGTGGAACGGAACAACGCGTCGTCGGTGTACAAGGAGCGGATCCGGGCGGTTTCCCCGGCCGTGAGCAACTGCGGCAGCAGCGCGCCACCGTACTCGTCGATTTCGGCCGTGATGGCGTCCCAGTCGCCGGCGTCGACCCGCTGCCGCCACGGATCGGCGCTCTGCGTATTCCTCAGGTCACGAACTGCGGTACTCATGCTGCTGCCTCCAGGTTCAGGAGCGTGGTCTTGGCGGCCGGACCGCCGACGTAGCCGCCTTGGGTGCCGTCGCTGCGCAGCACCCGGTGGCAGGGCAGCACGACGGGCAGCGGGTTGGTGGCGCAGGCCGTGCCGACCGCCCGTACCGCCCTCGGATGGCCGACGAGCTCGGCCACCTGCCGGTAGCTGCGCGTCTGCCCGTAGACGATCGACGGCAGGTGCTGCTGCACCAGCAGCCGGAAGCCCGTGGACAGCGACAAGTCCAGCGGGATGCCGAAGCTGCGCCGGCGCCCGCCGAAGTACTCCTCCAGCTCCCGGGCCGCCGCGTCCAGCCTCCCCGGCGAGTTCAGCATCCGCGGGCTGATCCGGCCCGCCAGTGCCTCCAGCACCCGGTCGTGGTCCTCGACGTCGTAAGCGACACGCACGAGCCCGCGGGGCGTGGCGGCCAGCAGCAGCGTGCCGACGGGAGAGTCGACCGTCCGGTACGCGACATCGAGCAGGCCTTCGCTTTCGGCAGCCTGCTCGAGCCTGCGGTGCAGCCGCGTCAGCGTGTCGTCGTCGGCGGGTGTCGTGAAGAGGTCGTCGAGTTCGTTCATGATGGGACTCCGCCCGGGTAGTTCTTCCGCAGGTTCTTGATGCCGTCGGCGGCGGCCCTGCGCGCCGCCTCGCTGGTACCGCCGAGGATCTGCGCGATCTCGGCGTAGGGCAGGCCTGCGACGTAGTGGTAGGCGATGGCCTGGCGTTGCTTGTCGGGCAGCGCCCGGACCGCCCGCCACAGATCGTCGTCAGCCGCGCCCGGGATGCCGAGGCCGGTCTGCTCATCGGGGAGTTTCCCGGCCGGGACCGGGGCCCGGCCGCGGGCTCGCAGCACGTCGATGGCCTTGCGGTGCGCGATCGTGACCAGCCACGCCTCGACGTTCGCGGTCTCCGGCAGGTCTGGATAGGCCCGCATCGCCGCCAGGAACGTCTCAGACCAGGCGTCGTCGGCGTCATGGCGGCCAAGCAGCACACGGCAGACGCGCAGCACGGTGCCGCCGTGCTCCGTGACGGCCTTCTCGAACGGCTGCTTGGTACCCATGCCCTGAAGACGCTCCCCCGCCGCGAAACGTGAGATCTCCGGTCAGAATCCCGATAGCGGTCCGCTGCCGGAGAGCTGCCGGACGCACTGGAACCGGGAATCCACTGCGTTAGAACGCGCTGGATCCGGGGTTTCATGGCGTTCTACTGGGGCGCACGGAAGCTTCTTCATGCCAGCCCGGCCTCCTCGAGGGCTGCGGATAGCGACCGGAGAGCGGCTACGGCATCGGCCAGCGGCTGCTCGCCGAGGGTCTTGGCCAGCCGGCCGGCGGCCGCGGCGTGCCCGGGGCTGATCCGCGCGATCGCGTTCCGGCCCTGCTCGGTCGGGGTGAGGAGCCTGGCCCGGCGGTGCGCCGGGTTGGGAAGATACCGGGCCAGCCCGCGTTCGGCCAGGATGTCCGCGACGCGCTGCACGCTCTGCCGGGTGATGCCCATATCCCGCGCGATGCCGGCTACGGTCAGCGGCTCGCCCAGCACCGCGCCGAGCACCTGCCACCACGCCGCGGTCAGCCCGGCCGGCCGGGCCAGTTCCTCGGCGAGGGCGAGAAACTGCCCGTTCAGCTTGAACGTCGTGATCGCCGCCGCGGACAGCAGTTCCTGCTCGCGACGCGTCACGCCGGTCCGTCCGCCGGTACCGCCATCAGCTCGTAGAACCCGGCCGGATCGCGATCTCCGTAGAGCTTGAACCAGGACGCGGCCACCTCGGCCGGGTAGACCGCCAGCCGTTCGAAGATCGCCCGGGCGAAGTGGACCGGCGCCACGCTGCTGGCGGTGATCAGGTCCCCGTCCACCACCGCGGGCTCGGCGACGAACCGGTCGCCGCCGGCATATCCGGTGAGCGCGAGATACTCAGCCGCGTTGCTGGTGTGCGCGCGGTCGTCAAGCAGCCCTTCGAGGGCGAGCCCGAACGTCGCGCCGCAGATCGCGGCGACGGGCACGCCGGCCGCCAGGAACTGGCGCGCGGCGGTGCGGAAGCCGGCCATCGAGTCCTCGCCCCATGTCTCGCCGCCCGCCAGGATCAGCATCGCGCTGTCCTGAGGGCGGAGCTCATCCACGGCGATGCCGGGCATGATGCGCATGCCGCCCATCGTGGTCACCGGCTCCCGTGTCGGGCCCACGGTGGTGATCGAGTAGCGGCCCGGCTCGCGCTGCCAGTTGCGGCTGCGGATGTGCGCGGTCGCGTAGCCGACCTCCCAGTCGGCGAAGGTGTCGAACACTGCCACGTGCACCGTTGAGGAAGTCATGACAGTATTCTGTCAAATGGACAGCAGGCTGTCAACTAGTCGTCCCGGCACCTGCAGGCGTTTCACGAGCCCGTGATAGTCCATGACACCCGCACCTCATCTCGTGACGAGGTAAAGAGCCAGGGGCAGCGCGACGATCAGCGCGCAGATGCCGAAGTTGACCGTTTTGTAGCTGAGGAATACGGCGGCGAATTCGCGGAGCATGGCGCTCGGCCAGTAGTAGCCCGCGGTCCGCGCTCCCGTGACCTGGCCGTTGACCCCGAGGCGGCGGGCGACGATGGCGGTACGGAACACATGGTAGTTACTGGTCACGATGATGCACCGGTAGCCGGGCCGGGACCGCTCCATGATCGCCTGGCTGAACGTCAGGTTCTCCTCGGTGGTGCGGGACTGATCCTCCCGCACCACGTGATCCTCGCAGACCCCGCGCCCGATCAGGTAGCGGGCCATGGCCTCCGCCTCGGAGACACGCTCGTCGCTGCCCTGGCCGCCCGAGACGATCAGCACGGGCCTGGTCCTGCGGCGCCCGGCCAGCATCTGGTACACCCGCCGGGCCCGTTCCAGCCTGCTCGCCAGCAGCGGCGGGACCCGGTCGCCATCGGTCAGGCCGGCGCCGAGAACCACGACGAAGTCGGCCCGCCGCAGCCCCGTTATCCGGCTGTAGACCAACGCGTAGATCACGTACGACACCAGCAGGAACGAGATGTAGCCGGACAGCAGGGCGATGATCACGAAAGACACCGTCAGGTCGGGGGACCGGGCCAGGAACGTCGCGATCATCAGCCCGAGAAGCCCGAAGATGCCCAGGCCGGCCAGCAGGGACAGCAGGTTGGCGGGACGAATGCCTTCCCGGCGCACCATCGTGATGCCGTTCAGCACCAGATAGCTCGCCACCAGGACCGGGCCGAACGCCACCAGCAGGCCCAGGGCCAGCGCCAGGAGCCGGGCTACCGGCCCGGTGGCTTCCGTTAGCCGGTGAGCCGCGGCCAGCGCGGCCAGCGCGAGGCCCGAGCCGAGCAACACCGCGTTGCTGAAGCTGCGGGGATCGCGCAGCACACCCGCCACGAACAGGATCAGGGCCGCCGCGGCGAGATAGACGGGGAGCACCCTCACCAGGATAGGCAGGCCGCTGGGATGAGCAGAGACGACGGACCGTTCGGGATAATGCTTGTGCGCCGGCCGGCTGCGGGCCCCATTTGGCCCATGGAATTCGGATGTGATTGGACCTAGGTCGCAGGCCAATCCGGCCGTAGCGTGGTGTACCTGGCCTGGTGCCGGGAGCACGGCGCGCAGCCGGCCGCGCAGATCAGCGGCTGACCTGGCGGACCGGGCCCCGACCACAGGAAGGACACTGTCATGAACGATGCCGTCCGCTCGATGCGCGCCATGTGCGCATCGAGCTCCGATCCGGCCAGCGTGGCCAGCCAGAGCGTCCCCATCCCCGATCCGGGGCCGGGAGAACTGCTCGTGGAGGTGTGCGCCACCGCGATCACGGCCGGCGAACTGACCTGGCCGGAGAGCTGGCCCGCCATTCCCTGCCATGACCTGTCCGGGGTGGTGTCGGCCACGGGCCCGGGGGCCGACGGCTGGCGACCCGGCGACGAGGTCTACGGCCTGGTCGGTTTCGACCGGCCCGGCGCGGCCGCCGAGTATGTCACCGCCCCCGCCGCCGATCTGGCCCGCAAGCCCGCCTCGGTCGATCATCTGGCGGCCGCCGCCGTTCCGCTCGGCGCGCTGACCGCCTGGCAGGCGCTGCACCAGCACGCCCGGCTGGCTCCCGGGCAGCATGTCCTGGTCCTCGGCGGCGCCGGCGGCGTCGGTGCCTACGCCACTCAGCTCGCGGCCCAGCACGGCGCCCGGGTGACCGCGACCGCGTCCGCGCGGGACCGGGACTTCGTCACCGGGCTCGGCGCCGATGAGGTCCTCGACTACCGCGGCAGGTTCGAGGACCACGTCCGCGACGTGGACGTGGTGATCGACCCGGTGGGCGGACCAACGACCGAACGGTCGTGGCAGGTGCTGCGCGGCGGCGGGATCCTGGTCGACATCGCGGAAGAGCCTGACCAGGCCAAGGGGGGCCGCGACGATGTCCGCAGCGTCTTCTTCGTGGTCAGCCCCGACGGCGGCCAGCTGCGCGAACTGGCCAGCCTGGTCGACGCGGGGCAGCTGCGCCCGGTCGTGTCGGCCGTCTTCGAGCTGAAGTCCCTGGCCGAGGCGTTCGGCGCTCAGCGCGGCAGCCGGCCTCCGGGCAAGGTGATCATCAACGTCGGGTGTGGCTAGGTCCTTTCGCGCCTATCCGACCTGGGCGGTCCGGCCGGCCCAGTAGGGCGCCCGGAGCTGGCGCTTGAGGATCTTGCCCGAGCCGGTGCGCGGCAGCTCGTCCATGAAGTCCACCGACCTGGGCACCTTGTAGCCGGCCAGGTGCTCGCGCGCGAACGCGGCGATCTCCTCCGCGGACAGCGACGATTCCGGTGAGCGGACGACCGTGGCGTGCACGATCTCGCCCCACTCCTCGGACGGGATCCCGAACACCGCGACGTCGTAGATCTCGGGGTGCTGCTCCAGTGCCGCCTCGATCTCCGCGGGGTAGATGTTCATGCCGCCGGAGATGATCATGTCGGTCTTGCGGTCGCAGATGTACAGGTAGCCCTCGTCGTCCCAGTAGGCGACGTCGCCGACCGTGTGGTAGTCGCCGCGGCTGTTCGACTCGAAGCTGGCGTCGTTCTTGTAGTAGGTGTCGAACGCGCCCTTGGACCGCACGAATACCTCGCCGGCGTGGTCGGGGCCCGTGCCGGTGACCTCGTTGCCGTCGGTGTCGAGCAGCGCGATCTCGATGCCGGGAGCAGGCTGGCCGCAGGACCCTGGCTTGCGCATCTGGTCCTCGGGCAGCAGGACGGTGTCCACGCCGAGCTCGGTCGACCCGTACACCTCGAACAGCGACTCGGGCGGGAAGTCCGCCACGTACTGCTGCTTGAGCGCGTAGCTCCACGGGGCCGCGTTGGCGATCATGACGCGCATGGAGGAGCGGTCGTAGCGCTCCTTGACCTCCTTGGGCAGCGCGCAGATCATCCGGACGAGCGCGGGCGCGGAGAACGTGGAGCTCGCCTTGTACTTGTCCACCAGCCGCAGCCAGTCCTCGGCGTCGAACTTGCGCTGGACGATGACGGTCTGGCCGAAGAGCATGCCGGCGCCCATGAACGCGCTGGGTCCGCTGTGGTACAGCGGGCCGGAGGTGATGTAGACGTCGTCGGGCCGGTAGCTGAACAGGTTCAGCAGGGCGCCGAGGAGTTCGGGATCCGGCGGGCCGGACCGGACCGCCCCCTTCGGCTTGCCCGTCGTGCCGGAGGTGTAGATCATCGTCCCGCCCGTGCCCTCCGCGTCCCCGACGTCGGGCTCACCGGCGGGCGCGGCCGCGATGTCGGCGTCGGTCAGCATCCCGGCTGGCATCTCGCCTGCGGCGGGACCTCCGGCCACGATGATGTGCCGCACCTTCTCCAGCTGGTCACGGAGCGCGGCGAACATGGGCGCGTGCTCATAGTCCACGTAGGCGACCTCGGCGTCGCTGTGGTTGATGACGTAGAGCGCTTCCTCGGGCGTCAGCCGGTAGTTCAGCGGCACGGCGACCGCGCCGATCTTCCTGGCCGCGCTCATGATGGCCACGACCTGGGGAGAGTTCGGCCCGCACCACAGGACCTTCTTGCCCGGGCTGATGCCCAGCGAGAGCAGCAGGTTCCCGATCCGGTTCGCCTGCGCGTTCAGCTCAGCGTATGTCCAGGCGACGACGGTCCCGTCCGGCTTGTCGTCGATGACGCCCGGCTTGTCCGGCTGGCTCTGGGCATACATTCCAAGGATGTCCGGCATCGCACCTGTCCCTTTAGAAACGCAGTCGGTGAGCACCGGCGGCTGACCGCATCCGCCTAGGGCCAATCTACGGAACCGGCATCGATCGGTAAATCCATGAAGTTTCAGGCGTCGGGAACCGTGGCGGCGGACCTCAGGCCTGGCTGAGCCTTTCGACCTGGTCCAGGTCACCGGAGCAGGGGTAAAGCAGCGCTCGCCGACTACGATGAGAGCTCGCCGGACGTGCTCGTCTGAGAATCGCCGGGGCGCGACCTATCCGGTTACACGTGAGCGGGCCGCCGGGCGCCCGACCAGTAGGATTCGGCGGCGTCGAGGATGAGGTCCCGGGAGGTCACCGGGTCGAGCGAGGCGTCGGCGAGCATCTGGAACGCGATCCGGTGCAAGTACGTCTCCCGCTCTCCTTCCAGGGTGAAGCTGTTCTTCAGCTGCTCGGTGACCACCACGTCCTGCAGCATCGCCTCGCTGTCGTAGCCGAATCCGAAGACGACAAAGGATTCCCCGAAGACCACGTGCTGCGCGTTCAGGGGGAGGATCTGCAGCGTCAGGTTGGGCCGTTCGGCCTCCCGCGCGAGCCGCTGAAGCTGGTCGTACATGATCGCGTCGTTACCGATCCGGCGCTTCAGGACGGATTCGTCGAGTACCACCGACACCTGCAGCCCCTCGCGGTTCAGCACCTCCTGGCGTCGCATGCGGACCCGGACCAGCCGTCCGATCAGGGCCGGCGGGATCGGCTCGACCCGGCTGTAGGTGCTGATGATGTGCCGCGCGTAATCCTCCGTCTGGAGCAGGCCTGTGACCACGTCGACATGCCAGATGGACATGGACGCCGTCTCGTGCTCCAGGCCGATGAATTGCTGGTAGTCCTCGGACAGGCTGTCGGCGAACTCCTCCCACCAGCCCTTCTGCGTCGCATCCTCGGCCAGCCCGAGCAGGAGCTCCCGGTGCGATCCGGTGATCTGGTAGTAGTCGAGCAGCCGCTCGACCTCCCGGGGCCGCAGGCCGGTCCTGGCCCGCTCGTACCTGCTGATCTTCGACGGCGACCACTTCAGTGCCGCGGCGACCGCATCTCCGCTCTTACCTTTGTCTTCCCTGATCCCGCGCAGCTCGGCGGCCAGCCGGCGCCGCCGTACCGTGGGGCTTCCAGGCGCGATCATCGGGCGTTCCTCCTCCTCGGCGCCGCGCGGGCGGACCAATGTGACGGTCACGCAGATTTCAGTGAAACATGCGCTTTAATACTTTTAGTACCCATACACTCGCCCATCGTAACCATTACTTCGGCCCGGCTTCCAGCCGGGTCCGGGGGGATAATCAGGCATTTTGGGGTCAGCCTGAGACAGTTGCGGGCGGTGCTTACCTGTGATCGCGGGAGGTAGCCAGCTGGTACGGGTGCGTTGCATGAGGCTCACGGGCCTGCTGGGAGCCTCGGGGATAGCGGCACGAGGATCCGGATCCCCTTCAGCCCCAGCGGCACCACTCGCGCTAAGGCCGTACTGCATGAATGCCTCGTTCATGTCGCTTGAACTGCATGATCGGGGCTTTCATGCAGTTAGAACTGGGGCCGCGGCGGGGCGAGGTGGGTAACAGTGGTCACTGCGGTGTGCCGGGAGCGCACTGGTACCAGGCGCAGCGGCCGGAGCCAGGCTTCAGCGTGACCGGGATCCGGAGGTCTTCATAGGGCATGACCGAGCCAGCGGATCAGCGGCGGCTCGTCATCGGCGGCGGTGGCCCAGGCAATGTAGCCATCGGGCCGGATCAGCATGGCGCGGACGCCGGCGAATTCGCTGGCGTCCGCGGCCAGTTCCGCGGTGACGGTGTCCAGGCGGTCCGCGTAGCCGTCCGGAACGGCGGGGGCGGCGGCGGCGGGCTCCAGGTTGAGCAGGACGAACCGCGCGGGAGCCAGGAGGCCGAAGAGGGTGGTAGGGCGGCCGCCGACGGCGCTGGCATCGCGCAGGTCGAGGTCGGGGGCCCGCTGGCCCGCCATCAAGAAGAGCTGCCCCGGCGGCGGGACCTGGCCGGGCGGCGGGACCTGGCCAGGCTGCGGGACCTGGCCGGGCGGCGGGTAGCGGATGGCCAGGCCGGAGAGGCGGACGGCCAGCTCACGGCACAGCGACGGGTCAGTACCGAGGATCGCGTTGAACCGGTCCCGCAGCGCGACGCCCTCCCGGGTCGGGTTGGCGATCAGCCCGCACTGGGCCAGGGAGTCGTCGATCACGTCGAGGCCGACCGGGTACCGTTCGGCATGGTAGCTGTCCAGCAGGCCGGGCGTGGCCCAACCGCGAAACTCGGCGGCCAGCTTCCACGCCAGGTTGGCGGCGTCCTGCAGCCCGAGGTTCAGGCCCTGCCCGCCGGCCGGGTAGTGGATGTGCGCCGCGTCCCCGGCCAGCAGCACGCGGCCGGCCCGGTAGCGGGCCGCCTGCCTGGCCGCGTTGCCCACCCGGCTCAGCCACGCGTCCGGCGTCTGGAGCATGCCGAAATCGGTCCCGGCCAGCCGCAGCGCGCTGGCCCGCAGTTCGGCGAACGTAGCCGGCTTGTCCACCGGGTCGTGCAGGGTCGCGTGGTCGATGACGGCCAGCCGGTACCGGCCGCCGCCGATCGCCACCATGTACATCGACCCGCCCGGCTGGTTCAGGGTGAGCGCGGGGGCCGGCGGCGGATCGGTCAGCTCGATGTCGCCGAGGATCGTCCGCCAGGTATCCGGGGTCCCCTCGAAATCGATCCCGGCCGCGGCGCGGACCACGCTCGTGGCGCCGTCACAGCCCACCGCGTAGGCGGCACGGACGACGGTGGGCCCGCCGGGTGAGTCCACGTCCAGGTCGACGCCGGACTCGTCCTGCCGAAGGCCGGTGACGGCGTGCTGCCGCAAGTACGGCACGCCGAGCTCAGCCAGGTGCTCCTCGAGCAGTTCCTCGGTGCGCCGCTGCGGCAGGAACAGCGTGAAGGGGTACCGGGTGGGCAGGAACGAGAAGTCCAGCCGGTTCGTCAGCAGCGCGAAGTGCGAGGACGGCACGGGAGTGCCCTCGGCCAGCCAGCGGTCCACCAGCCCGCGCATCGCGAACTGCTCCACGGTGCGCGGGTAGATCGTGAGCGCCTTGGAATACGGCGGCCGATCCGCGCGCCGTTCGAGCACGACCGGGCGCACTCCCCCGCGGTGAAGTTCGGCCGCGAGCCACATGCCGACCGGGCCGCCGCCCACCACGGCCACATCGTACGCGTCCATAAGAGGTAGGAGTAGTCGACGGCGGCGGCGATCGGCTCGGGGCCCTCCGCCGGGATCAGGCCGCTGGACCGCAGCGCCGCGGTCACCGCGGCCAGGGCCCCGGGGCTGGACCGCAGGTCCCGCGGGATGACGCCCTCGGCGGCCAGCGCCTGGCAGGCCAGCAGCGCGTAGCGCGGCTCGATCGAGGTGCGTGCCGCCGCGATGGCGGCCGACTGCTCGACGTGGCCGCGGAACCATTCGGTTGCCTCGGCGAGAGCCTGGAGGAAGGACGATAGCCAGGCCCGTTCGGGCCCAATGGCGACGCAGACGGAGTTCAGGGCAAATTCCTCGGTCACCGGTCCGAGGTCGGTGAAGCCGGCCTCGACGGCCATGACGTCGTACGGGATCATCTGCAACGCCGCGTCGATCGTCCCGGCCTGCAGCGCCTTCCACCGCTCGACATGCGAGCCCTCGAGCGCGAAATCATAATCGGCGGGGTACGTCAGGCCGTACGCGGCGAGCATCCGCTCCGCGACGTGCCGGGTGCCCTCGGTCAGGGACGACGTCCCGATCCGCCCGCCGCGCAGGTCGTTGACCGTGTGATGCCGGGGCAGCGCGATCATCGACAGCGGCGGGGACGGTGTTCCGAGGGAGGAGTCACGGTCCACCGTCCCCGCGCGTAGACCCGCTGCGGGCCGCGTCCGCCTGCCGCGGGAGCCTCGTCGGGCTGATATGTCTGATCTGCCTCGAAGGCGAGCGTGAAGTACACGGCCTTGCCCGTCGGGGTGGGGTAGAAGCCCCACTCGTCGGACAGCGTCTCGACCAAGAGCAGGCCGCGGCCGGTCTCCGCGTCGGCGGGAACCTCTGCCACCGCCGGCCGGGAGCACGACGTATCGTGCACGTCGACGCGAAGCCGGCCGCGGGAGCTGACGATGGCGAGCACGACGGCCTGGGCTCCCTGACCCGCCTCGTGCCGGACGGCGTTGGTCACCAGCTCGCTGGTCAGCAGGAGGGCGGCGTCCAGGTCGACGGAAATCTGCCAGGACCGGATGGCGTCCCAGACCCAGCGGCGAGCTTCGGCGGCCGCGGCCGGTCTCGAGGCCAGCCGGACGCGGCACGCGTGGCGCTCCTGCCGTTCGTGGCGTTCGTGCCGTTCGGCCGGGCGGGGCGGCGCCATCGTGGTCATCGGGTTCCTTCGTGCGCTGGTCCAGCCGGCCCGGGAGACCTCCGACGGGATAGCGTGCTACTCGATGTCGGTTGACGCAAGTATTGATGCAACTTGCATTGCAAGACATCGGTCAGCTGACGGATATTGGCTACGGTCAGCTGGGTTGCCGATTAGCAGCCAGTCGGGAGGGGCGCCGGGCGGACAGAGAACTCGTTACCATCGGAGCGTGCCTGTTACCGGTCCGCTACAGATGATCCAGGCGTTCGCCAATACGCTGGGCGCCTCCCCCGGCGCGGACCAGCTCGGCACCCGGGACGAGGCAGCCGCCTGGCTCCGCACGGCGGGATGGCTGCCCGCCGAGGCCGGGCTGAGCAACTCCGAGCACGCCGCCCTGCTGCGCCTGCGCGAGTCGATGAGGGACGTCCTGGCCGCGCACACCGCCGGCCGCCAGGACGCCGACGCCGCCTCCCGCCTGACCCGGGCGCTGGCATTGTTCCGCGCACGCGAACTCGTCGTGACGGGCGAGCAGAGCCGCGGGCCCGTTCGGGTGATCTAGCCGGTCCGGCCGCCTTGACATCGAACTAGAACACGTTACATTCTTGCCGTGACCGACGCGATCAGCTGGGAAGCTCCCGACGGCGATCATCCGGCGCGCCGCGTTTCGCGCCTTTCCATGGCTGCCGTCGCCGCCGGGCGCAAGGATGACTGGCTCGCCCTGTTCGCCCCGGACGCGATCGTGCAGGATCCCGTCGGCCCGTCGCGACTGGATCCCGGCGGCCGCGGGCACCACGGGCACGAGGGGATCGGGAGGTTCTGGGACCGGAACTTCGGCTCGGTGAGCCGGTTCCGCTTCCGCATCACCGATTCCTTCGCCAACGGACCGTGCTGCGCCAACATCGCCAGCATCACGATGTGGCTCGGCGACAGCGGCGCCACGATCACGGTCGACTGCGTGGTCATCTACACCGTCGGCGAGGACGGGCTGCTCACCTCGATCCGGGCGCACTGGGAGCCCGAACGGGCGATGGCCACGCTCACCCGCCCCTGACTCGCCCTCCCTGGCTAACCGGCCCCGGCGGCTCCCCTGGCAATTTCCAGATGCCTGGAAGCTGACCCTGATTCGTTGACTCGCGGGCGCGCGGGACCGCATCCTCGGTGACGAGGGATGACGATCACTACTTCGGGTCAGGACAGGTCAAGGACGGTATCGATGACTGGAGGCGAGGAAGCGGCACCCCGGCGGGGGCGTGCTCCGCTGCGGCAGCGAAGCCGCAGGCGCTGGGCCATCGCGGGGGGCGTCGCCGCGGGCTGGCTGGTGCTGGAGATCATGACGGGTTCGGCCATCTCCGCCACGCTGGTGCTGGTGGCGATCGCGGCACTGGCCGGCGCGAGCCTGGCCGGCCTGCGCGCCCTGGGCGTCACCAGGGATCATCCCTGGATACAGCGGATGGCCTCGCGGCCGTGGCGCGACGGGCAGGACGTGCTCAGGATCGCCATGCGGCACCTGCCGGACGTGTTCGTGATCACGCCCAGCGGGTCGCTGCTCGCGCCGGCCGTGGTGGAGCTCCAGCTGAACCCGGCTGACCTTGATTCCCTGTGCGAGCGGATGGACCTCGACGTGATCAGCACGAGCCTGACCGAGGTCTACGAAGAGCAGGTGGTCGCGTACCAGGCCCGCCCGGCCGCACCGGGCCGGGCCCAGGTGTACGTCATCGCCAGCGGTTCGGTCGCTCCTGGCCGCTACCACCTGCGGCAGGGGGATCCGGTGCGGGCCGGCACCCGGCCTGACCTGCTCGACGTCCCGTACGCGCAGGCCGCACCCGAGCTCGCCAACGCCGGCCCGCGGCGTGCCTACGCCGGGCCCGTCAGCCACGTCTGGCAGGACCCGGGCCACACGGTGGCAGCCGACGGGACCGTGGCAGCGGGCGGGACTACGGTGCTGGAACGGAGCGTGCCCTCCGTCCCGGCGCTGCGGCTGGTCACCGGCTCCTCGGTCGCGGAAACACGCATGTCGGGCGCCCGGGCCGGGCGCGGGCCCGTGGAGCTGATGCTGCCCGACGTGCCCACGGTGTCCAGGGAGCACGCGCGATTCACGTTCGCCGAAGGCCGCTGGTGGATCACCAACCAGGGCAGGAACGGGCTCACCCTCAACGGTGCCCCGGTTACGGGTAAGCGGCCCGTCAGCAACGGCGATACGATCCGCTGGGGGAGCAATCCCGACGCCCCGCTGTCGCGCGTTGAGATCCGCTGACGCCCGGGAGCGATACCGGCTGGGCGCGCAGGCCTTGCGTAACGCGACATTGCCGGGGCAGCGAGGTGCGAGAATTGTCATCCCGGGAGCGTTAGGCGAGACCGGCGACTTCGGGGTACGGCACAGACATGGCGAGACGGGATGGCCGCGCCGGAGGCGCGCGCCGTCCGGGAGTGGCGAACCAGTGGCGACGGGCCGACTTTTCCTCTGGTCAGCGGCGCGCGGTGAGTGGGTGAACTGTCCGCCCGACGAGATCACCTGGCTGGACCGCCGCATGCTCAGCGGCGACGAGGACCTCACCTTGCACCGGGCACCGCGGTGCGCGGGCCTTCGCTACGTCCATCACCACTGGGAACTGTTCAGCCGCGACACGACCTACCGGATCTACCTGGCCCCGTACGCAGCCGGGACACCGCTGACCGCGGAGGCCGTGGAACGGACGGCGCGGCACGTCCTGCCGGTCGCCCCGACCCGCTACGAGGCGCTGCCGGTCCCGCTCGCGGAGGGTTCGTGGCTCGTCAGCGTGGGCCCCTGGGTGCTGCAACTGCGGCTCGAGGTGTCCGGCCGCCGGCCCGCCGAGCCGCCGGCCCAGGCCGACGGCCAGCAGCTGACCACCCGGGCCGGGACCATCATGCGGCGGGGCAGCGAGCCCGGCGAAGACGCGGTGGCCCGGGTGCGCGGTTACTTCGAGCGGAACGTGACCGCGCGGCTCGCGATGGCCTATTACTACCAGGAGTACATCCTCGGCCTGGCCGCCCCGCAGACGGTGCCGATGATCACTGTGGTGATCGCCCTGGACCTGAGCGGAGAGGGTGCGGTATCCGACTACAAGAAGCTGCTGCAGGGCCTGATCTGGAAGGAGCGTGGTCATGCCCGCGATCTCGCCGACTTCCTGCTCGCCAACGGCCTGCTGACGCCGGCCGATCTTGACGAGGCGCGGCAGGTGGCCGCGGAGAACGAGCGTACCGGCGTCTGCGAGGTAGCACGGCAGCGGCTCCAGTACCGCCCGAAGGAGAAGTGAGCCGGCGGCAGCGCGTTACTGATCCGCGCGAGCGCATAACTCGCGTGGGCGCGTTCGGCATTTTATCGAATTCCGGGAAAGAGCATCGGCAGCCATCCGGCCGGTGCAGCGGCGATATGGGCAAGCTGATCGCAGTGCACTAGCGAACGGATCTACGACCTAAGCCCCATAGACGCCAGTAATGGTTGCCATGATAGCGGAAGCGGAGGAACTCCAGACTCCGGAGATTCCTCCGCTTCCGTTATGCCCGAAGGCTATCAAGTTTTTCTTTACGGTCGCTACATGCAGAAACGGTCGAATTCCCCGTTGCGCACGCCCCCGAGGAATGCGCGCCATTCATCCGACGTGAATCGCAGAACCGCCCCTTCGGATTCCCTGCTGTTCCGGACCCCGATCTCGCCGCCGGGTAGGCTAGCTACCTCGACACAGTTGCCGTTGGCGAAACTCAGAGAGCTTTTTATCCAATTGAAACCAGAATTTTCTGGGTTTTCGAGCGTAGCGCTTCCCACCGTACTACCTCACTAATTGATGTATATGTCCGGAGTGCGTAGATGACTACGAATCGCAGTGGATTTGCTACATGTAGTAGCCATTCAACTCTAAGACTAACAGACACCAGCGGTGGCCCGTGGCATCTCTGATCTCAATTGCCAATACGTCCAGTAAAGATACGTTGTGTCCTTGCGGCACCGTACGACTCACGCATGCACATGCGCCCGCGCCCGCGCCTGCGCCGGCCCGGTCGCATCGCTGGCCCGCAGTCGGCGCGTCGGCCGGGCCTACCATGAGCACCTGCGGAAAGTCCGCCTCCGCCGGAAAGATGGGTCAGCCATGAGGTCCAACCGAGACATCGTCACCGATGCGTTCCGCTCCTGGGCGAACGGGGACGGCTACGTCGCCAGCATCTTCGCTGACGACATGACCTGGGAAATCACCGGCAGATCGGCCGTTTCCAAGAGGTACGCCAACACGCAGCAGTTCCTCGATGAGGTCCTCCGCCCGTTCGGCGCGCGGTTCAGCTCCAGCGACCCGTTCCGTCCGGTCAGCATCCGGGCCATCTACGACGACGAGGACAACAGCACCGTCGCCGTGGTGTGGGATGGCCGGGGCACGACCACCGCGGGTACCACCTACCACAACACCTACGCCTGGTTCATGACCCTCAGCGGCGGCAAGGTCATCGACGGCACGGCTTTCTACGACAGCATCGCGTTCAACGAGCTCTGGGACGGCGTCGCACCCTGACCGGCATGGCCAGCATGGCACCCAACTGGGCGAACACAGCCCGTCACGGCACTAACGATTCTTAACGGTGGAGGTTCCGGCCTTGCCTGCGCACCAAGTCCCGACCGGTCACCGGGCCGGTGACCGGTGGTGCTGGCAGTGCCCTTGTGGCTGGCGTGGCTCCCGCGGTGTCGCGCCGCGGGCCGCCGGAGCGTCCGGCCCGCGGATCAAACGGCATGAATGCCCCGTTCATGTCGCTTGAGCTGCATGAACGGGGCATTCATGCAGTATCACGCGGCGCGGGCGGGCCCGGGGGCGCGGTAGCTGCGGGACGGGCGGGGCGGGCGGGACGAGAGGTGATGCCGGGGCCGGGACTGCCCGGACTGGGACGCCGGGCCGCGGCGGAGACGCCGGGCCGGACGGCGCGGCCACGACCGGAACAGGCGGGTAGCGGCTATATCAGGCGGTAACCTCCGCCAGTGAGGATCGTTAGGCGCCCGACCAGTATCCCTCGGCTGTTTCGAGGATGAGCTTCCTGGAGGCCACCGGGTCGAGCGCCGCCTCGACGAGCATCTGGAACGCGATCCGGTGCAGGTACGTGTCGCGCTCCCCCTCCAGGGTGAAGCCGCTCCTCAGGTGCTCGGTGCTCACCACGTCCTGCAGCATCGCATCGGCGTCTTGCCCGAAACCGAAGACGACAAAGGATTCCCCGAAGACCGAGTGCTGCGCGTCGAGGGGTAGCACCTGGAGGGTCAGATTCGGCCGGTCAGCCTCCTTCACGAGCCGCTGGAGCTGGTCGTACATCACCGCCTCGTCGCCGATCCGGCGCTTGAGGACCGATTCATCCAGCACGACCGACAACTGCAGCCCGTCGCGGTCCAGCACCTGCTGGCGGCGCATCCGGACCCGGACCAGCCGCCCGATCATGCCCGGTGCGACGGGCTCGACCCGGCTGTAGCTGCCGATGATGTGCCGCGCGTACTCTTCTGTCTGCAACAGCCCGGTAACCACGTCGACGTGCCAGATGGCCATCGACGTCGCCTCGTGCTCCAGGCCGATGAACTGCTTATAGTCCTCGGACAGGCTGTCGGTGAACTCTTCCCACCAGCCCTTCTGGGCCGCGTCCTCCGCCAGCCCGAGCAAGAGCGCGCGCCGGGGTCCGGTGACCTCGTAGTAATCGAGGAGCCGCTCGACTTCCCGGGGTCGCAGGCCGGTCCTGGCCCGCTCGTACCTGCTGATCTTCGACGGCGACCACTTCAGCGCGGCGGCGACCGCATCTCCGCTCTTGCCCTTGCTCTCCCTGATCCCGCGCAGTTCAGCGGCCAGCCGGCGCCGCCGCACCGTCGGACTTCCTGGCGCGATCATCGGGCGTTCCTCCTCCTCGGCGCCGCGCGGGCGGACGAGCGACGGTCACGCAGATTTCATCACAATAATTGGTGAAACCATTAGTACACCGTCCACATGCCATCGTAACGAAGGCCCCGGCAATAAGCAGTCTGCAAGAACCGGCAAATTCGGCCACAGGTACCAGGCGCAGGCGCACTATCCACGGCCCGGCGGGTTGATCGAGGGCCGGCGGCGTGTCCCCGGGCTCGGGCCGTGGTGCTGCTGTGCTCCTGGCGGGCGGCCGGCCGGCCGTAGCGCGGCCCGGGGCGCGGGAGCCACGCGGCTCGGTCCGCTGCCGGACGCACTGGATCCTGGCTTGATGGCGTTCCAGGACGCGCTCGAACCGGACATTCACTGCGTCAGGGCGCACTGGAACCGGGGTTTCATGGCGTTCCAGCCGGGTGTTGCGACTGCTGTAATGCTCTATGGCGAGAGGTACGGCGATGAAGAAGCGCGCCTGGAGTTACTTGCCGGATCGACGCCCGGGATCGGAGAAAGTACGTGTTCCGGGCGGCCGCGGCTCAGTTACGGCCCGGACCAGGGTAATCATGAAAACGGCCTGTTGCGGATTCGGTGAATCGGCAACAGGCCGTCAGTCATGCGCTCGGTTAATTACGTGTGATACCACGTGTTGGGGACCTTGGCGATGGCAGTGACGTGTACCTGCGCGCCGGATGCCTGCGCAGCGGCTGCGGGCACCGCAACGCTGGCTAGGATTGACCCGCCCGCGCTGAGTGCTAGGATAGCTGAGATGATGATGTTTTGCCCTCTGCGCATGACTCCTCCATGGCTTTACCGAGGTCAGCAGCCTGCTGCATGGCTCCGGCGGCCCGCACGGCACGTCTGAACAATTAGGCTTATTGCCGGTCTTCGGCAATTCCCGTACACCTAGGGTAATTCGCCGAATACAGATTATCAAATATCAATTTTTTTACTGGTAATTGATCTGAAATAATCATTAACCGAGGACATGAAAATGTCCGTGATAATTGCACTGAAAGATACCGTGCAATTTTCACTGCACGGTAAGCGGCTGGCACAGAAGAAACCAGCTTAACACGTTAATATCGCATGCCGAATTAGTGTCCGAATAATACCGCTTGTTCCGTATATGCTGGGGTAGTAAAGTTCGCTGCATGCACCCGGTGACCCCGGCCGGTGCGCTGGTCGGCCGCGACAGCGAGATGGCGCGGCTCACCGGACTCATAAAGGACCTCGCCCGTGGCCGGGGTAGTTCGGTCCTCATCGAGGGCGAGCCGGGCATTGGCAAATCCGCGTTGGTGCGAGGCGCCCTGGCGGAGGCACCCGAAGCCGGCTGTCAGGTTGTCTGGGGTGCTGGTGACGAGCTCGGCCAGGAACTGCCGCTGCTGCCGTTCCTGGATGCGCTGCGGGTGCGCGAGCCGTCGGCGAATCCGCGCCGCGACACGATCGTCCGGCTCTTGCGCGGTGAGGTCGCCGCCGACCGCGGCACGGACGTGCCGGCCGTGCTGGCGGAGCAGCTGCTCGCGCTCGTCGCCGAGCAGTGCGCCGTCCGGCCGACCATCCTGGTCATCGATGACCTGCAGTGGGCTGACCAGGCCAGCATCACCTTGTGGGGGCGCCTGGCCAAGGCCGCGCAGCAGGTACCGCTCCTGCTCGTCGGGATGCTTCGCCCGGTACCGCTGCGGGCCGAGGTGCTCGCGCTACGCCGCATGGCCGGCGACGCCAGCAGGCTCCAGCTCACCGAGCTCACCGGCGGGGCGGTAGCCGACCTAGTCGGGAAGCTGGCCGGCGGGCAGCCCGACGATAACCTGCTACGGCTCGCCGATGGGGCGGCAGGCAACCCGCTTTACCTCACCGAGCTCGTCGCCGCTCTCGCCCGCGCCTCCAGCCTGACCGTCACCGAGACGGGAGCCGCCGAGCTGGCGGGCGGTGCCGCGCCGGGATCCTTGTCCGCGGCCATCGCGGACCGTCTCGGCTTCGTGGCCGGCCCGGTACGCGACGTAGTCCGGGCGGCGGCCTTGCTTGGCGCGGATTTCGCCGTCACCGACCTGGCGATCGTGCTCGGTCGCAACGTGGCGGACCTCATTCCGGCGGTTGACGAAGCGCGCGCGGCCGGCGTGCTGGCCGAGTCCGGTCACGGTCTCGGGTTCCGGCACCCGCTGATCCGGACGGCGCTGTACGACGACATGCCGGCGCCGGTGCGCGCGGCCTGGCACCGCGATGCGGGGCACGCCCTAGCCGAGGCGGGGGCGCCGCCGGACCGGGTGGCCAGGCAGATGCTGCGGGCCGCCGACGGGTTCGGGCCGGGAAACGGCGAGCCCATGGATGACTGGATGCTGGGCTGGCTGGATCACTCCGCCGACCTGCTGATCGGCCAGGCACCGGGCGTCGCGGCCGAGCTTCTCAGCCGGGCCGCTGCCAGCTGCCCGGCCGGCTCGGCACAGCACGGCTGGCTGGCCAGCCGGCTCGCTGACGCCCTCTACCGCACCGGTGACACGGCAGCGGCCGAGCAGGTGGCGATCCGCGCGCTCGAGTATGCTGCCGAGCCCGATCTCCTCGAGGACCTGCACTGGACGCTGGCCCAGTGCCGGATGCGGGCGGGTGAGTCCGCGGAGTCCCTGGCCACCTTGGACCAGGCTCTGGCGTCGCCCGGGATCTCGGCCCGGTACCGCTCCAGGCTGCTCGTGCTCGCCGCGCGAACGCACAGCCACCTCGGCGAGGTAGACAAGGCCGGGCGGGTCGCCACCAAGGCGCTCGAGGCGGCGTCGGAGGCGGGCGACAACTGGGCCATGGGCTGGGCGTTGCACGTGCTGACGCTCGTGACCGCCACGCAGGGACGGATGACCGACGCGCTGCCGCTTTTCGACCGGGCGCTGACCGTGACCCAGGCCGATCCGGCGCTGACCGATCTGCGCCTGCTGCTGCAGATCAACCAGGCGAGGACGCTGGGCTGCCTCGACCAGTACGAGCAAGCCTTCGCAGCGGCCGGGCAGGCACGGCAGCTCGCCGACCGGCTCGGCACGGCGATCCGGCTGGCTCAGGCGCATGGCGCCCTGGGCCAGTTGCTCTTCGAGACGGGGCGCTGGGATGAGGCGCTGACCGAGGTAGAGGCCGTGCCTGAGGACCTGAAGGAACCCGGTGCCGCCTGCTGCGATCTCGGCATCGCCGCCATTATCAGCTTCCACCGCGGCGAGACCGCCGAGGCACGACGCCACCTCGCTGCCGCCGTACCGCATGCCAAGCGGATCGGAAACCGGCCTATCGGGCCGTTGGCCCTCGCCCGCAGCCTGGACTGTGATGAGGCCGACGCACGGCACGAGGCGCTAGCCGTACTGACGGGCGCGCTTGACGGCAACGCGGAGGATCTCGGTGAGGTCGAGGATCTGCTGGGGGACGCCGTCCGCCTCGCCATCGGTGTCGGCGACCAGGGCACGGCTAAGGCTGTCGCGGGCCACGCCGACGCATTGGCCGCCGAGTCGGAGATCCCGCACCGGCAGGCGAACGCGCTGTACTGCCGCGGTCTGCTGCATCGCGATGCTCCCCGGCTGCTCGCGGCCGCCGAGCGATACCAGGACGCCGGCCGGCCACTGCAGCGGGCCACGGCACTAGAGGCGGCGGCCGGGTACTTCGTCGACGCCGACGACCGGGTCCAGGCGCGGGCCGCCTTCACCACCGCCGTCGAGGTCTACACCGCGCTGGGCGCCGCCGCGGACGCGGCCCGGCTGCAGGCCGCGTTCCGGGCCCACGGCATCCGGCGCGGGCCGCACGCCAAGCACCGGCGGGCACAGAGCGGCTGGGACAGCCTCACCGCGACCGAGATCAAGATCGCCGCGTTCGTGGAGGAGGGACTGTCCAATCCCGAGATCGCGGCCCGGCTGCTGCTGTCCCGCCGGACCGTGGCCACGCACGTCTCCCACATCCTCAAGAAGCTCGACGTCAACTCGCGGATCGACATAGCCAGGGAATCTGCCCTGCGCACCGTCCCGCCGAAGTGACGCAGCCGGGAAGCGAGGTGACCCGGCCCGGAAAACAGGCATCCCCTGGAACCCCGCGGCCGGGGCGCGGGGTCCCAGGGGAATCCGGTGGGAACTGTGAGGCGCCGGGGTAATGACTCACAGTCCCCACGTCTGAGCGCGTCCGTCGCCCCCGGGAGGACCGGGCTCGAACGCGAGCGTGAAGTACACGGCTTTGCCCGCTGGCGTGCGGTAGATGCCCCAGGTGGCCGACAAGGTGGCGACCAGCATCAGGCCCCGTCCGGCCTCCGCGTCGGCGGCGGCGTCCACGAGCACCGGCAAGGTACGCGACGTGTCGTGGACATCGACGCACAGCTGGCCGAACGAGCACGTGACGGCCAGCGTGATGGTCTCGCCCGCCTCGTGACCGATGGCGTTGGTCACCAGCTCGCTGGTGAGCAGGACCGCGATGTCCTCATCGACCGGGATCTCCCAGGCGCGGATGGCCGCCCGGACCTGGCTGCGGGCCTCGCCCGCCGCGGCCGGGCTGGCGGTCAGCCGGACGCGGCAGACCTGCAGCTCGGTGGGGCGGGTTAGCGCCATCGCGTTCATCGGGATCCTTATCGGTCGCGGGGCCGGGCGTTCTGCTGAAATACCCGGTACCAGTTGCAAGGAAATAGTGCTGCAACTTGCACTGCAAGACATCGGTCAGCTGACGGATCTTGGAAGCACGGGGTTACGCACGTCGGGCACCACGGTTCCCGCCGCTCCCGAACTGGTCAGTCGCGGATGATGGTGATCACGGTCCACGCGCCCAGGTGGATACGGTCGCCGTCGCGCAGCGGCACGACCTGACCCGGCGGGACGTCCTTCCCGTTGACCACGATGCCGTTCCCCGAGCCCGCGTCGACGACCGACCAGCTCTGGTCCGGGCCGGCGGTCAGCACGGCGTGCAGCCGCGAGACCCCGGTATCGGTGGGCGGGCCGGTCAGGTCGATCTCCGGCTCGATGTGACGGGACACGCTGCGCCGCCCGATGCGGACCTCGGCCCCGGAGAGCCGGTACCGCCGTTCGGGCACGAAGGCCGGGAACGCGATCGACGCGGCATCGGTGTCGCTGACCGCCTGCACGCTGTCGTAATAGGCGCGGTCCGCGGCCACCACCGCGGTCCAGGTTCCCGCTGCGGCCGGCCGGGACGGTGAGCCTGACCCTGCCATCGCAGGCGGCGACGGCAGGCTCGCCATCGACGGAGGCGAGGGCGAGGCGGGCAGCAGCTTGGTCGGGGGCGAGTCCGGCGGGATGGTCAGCGGCGCCGTCGCCGCATTCCGCGAGGGCGGCATGGCGGACGCCCTGGCGGGCCGGGAGGGGTCGTAGGGCTCCAGGCCGAGCGCCTCCCGCAGCGCGTCGGCAAAGGCTCCGCAGCTGTCGTACCGGTCGTCCGGCTCCTTGGCCAGGGCCCGGGCCAGCACCTGGTTCACGGCATCCGGCAGCTCCGGCCGGGTCGCGGTCAGCCGCGGCGGCGGCACGGACAGGTGGGCGTAGAGCACCGCCATGGGCACCTCGCGCCGGAACAGCACCGCACCGCTCAGCAGGGTGTACGCCACGCACGCCAGGGCGTACTGATCGGCGCGGCCGTCCACGTCCTGGCCGCTGATCTGCTCGGGCGCCGCGTAGTCGGGCGTGCCGAGGAACTGTCCGGCCCGGGTCAGCCCGCTCGATGACATCACGCCCCTGGCCACCCCGAAGTCCGACAGGTATACGTGCTCTGGCCGGCCGGGCCCCACGTCCACCAGCATGTTCGCGGGCTTGACGTCGCGGTGCACGAGCCCGGCGTCGTGCGCGGCATCCAGCGCCGACGCCACCGGGGAGATGAACGCCGCCGCTCGCCGCGGCCGCAGGGCGCCCTCCCGGCTCACCACCACCCTCAGGTCATCTCCTGCGACGAAGCGCATCGCGATGAACAGCACGCCCTCGGCCTCGCCGGCCTCGTAGACCGGGATGATGTGCGGGTGGTCCACCGCCGCGACCGCCCGTGCCTCACGCACGAACCGCTTGCGGACCACCTCGTCGCCGGCCAGCAGCTTCAGGGCCACCACCCGGCCCAGCCGCTCGTCGCGCGCGCGGTACACCGCCGCCATCCCGCCCACACCGACCAGCTTCTCCAGCAGGTACCCGGCCACCCGGGAACCGGCGGTAAGCCCCGCCAGCGGACCACCCGGCTGCGCGGTGGATTCTCCGGCCACCACCCCTCCTCCCGAGCAGCCATCACGCCGATCCCAGTTTGACAGCAAACCTACTCCGGGCCGGCGGCGCGGACCCGGGCGGCAGGCGGCCGGAGTACCGAACGGCCTGTTCGCCGGCTACTACGGCGACGCGGAGGCGGACGCGAGCCGGATCCGCGACGGCATGTACCGGAGCGGCGACCTGGGCTCGGTGACCGGTGACCAGGTGATGGCGTGCATCGTGGTCCGCGGCGGGGCATCGCTGACGCCGGCCGAGCTCGGCGCCTTTCTGGCGGCCCAGGGCGACCTCGGGCCCAGGCAGCATCCGTGTTTCGTCCGGGTCGCGGGTCAGATGCCGCGCACGGCCACGTTCAAGGTCCTGACCCGGGTGCTGGCCGCCGACCGGTGGAACACCAGCGATCCGGTCTGGTGGCGTCCCGAGGGCCGGTCCCGCGGGTGCGTCACGCTAGACCCGGACGAGGCGGCCGCGCTCGACGCCGTGATCCGGGCGGGCCGGTGACGGGGGCGATTTCGCTGGACCGTTCGGTAGAAAATCAGCCGGCCAGCACCTTCCAGGGCAAGATGGGCAGGTCGCGCACCCGGATCCCGGTGGCGTCGTGCACCGCGGCGGCGACGGCCGCGTCCACCCCGGTGGCGCCGAGCTCGCCGATGCCCCGCGCCCCGATCAGGCTCGCCGCCTCGTCGTATTCGTTGGTGAACGAGACGTCGATGTCGGCCGGGATGTCGGCGTTGACCGGTACCGCCACGTTGGACAGGTTCTTGGCCAGCCACCGTCCGTGCACCGGCTCCTGGTCACTCTCCTCCATGGTGGCCTTGCCCCAGCCCCAGATGATGCCGCCGGTCATCTGGGCGCGGGCGGTGACCGGGTTGACGATCCGGCCGGCTGAGTAGACGCCGACCGCGCGGCGCAGCCGCAGCAGCCCGAAGTCGGGATCGACGCCGACCTCGGTGAAGATCACGCCCCAGGTCCTGATCGCGTACGGCGTGCCCTCGCCGTCCGCGTTGAACCCGGCGCCGCCGGGCAGCTCGAAGCGGCCCTCGCCGACCAGCTCGTCGATCCCGGCGCGGCCGAGCGCGTCCAGGGGGTCGCGGTCGCCGTGGCCGAGCTCGGCGAGCTGTTTGGACACGTCGCGGGCGGCGGCCGCGACCGCGCTGCCCGTCCCCATGGTCGTCGAGGAGCCATAGGTGGGCCCGGTCGCGGGCAGGTCGGTGTCGCCCCAGCGCGTCTCGACCCGGTCCGGGGAGATGCCGAGTTCCTCGGCGGCGATCTGGCTCAGCACGGTCTGCACGCCGGTCCCGATGTCGTGCACGTTGGCCTCGACCACGGCGCCATCGCGGCGCAGCCGGACCCGGCCGGCGCCGGGGAACCGGAAGCTGCCCATCGTGCAGGTGGCCATGCCGTGGCCGATCACCCACGGGCCGTCCCGGCGCGCCCGCTGGTGCCGGGTGCGCCAGCCGTAGCGGCGGGCCCCCTCCTCGTACGCCTCGCGCAGGCCGTTGGCCGACCACGGCCGGCCGTCGGCGGGCGAGACCTCGGCGAAGTTGGCCAGCCGGACGTCGAGCGGATCCAGGCCGGCGGCGTCGGCCAGCTCGTTCATGGCGCTTTCCAGGGCCCACAACCCGGGGCCCTCGACCGGCGCCCGCATCGGCGTGGGCACGTTCAGGCTGACCCGCTCGACCAGCTGCCGCAGCCGCAGGGCCGGCACGGCGTACAGCGACTTGCTGGCCTCGGTGGCCGGCTCGATGTGGGTGTCGGCCAGGGCCGTGTTGTTGACGACCTCGTGCTCGAGGCCGAGCAGCACACCGTCGGCGGTCGCGCCGAGCCGGATCGTCTGCTCCATCCACGGCTGGTAGCCCACGTTGCTGAACTGGTCCGGGCGCCGCAGGTGCAGCTTGACCGGGCGGCCTGCCAGCCGGGCCGCGGCGGCCGCGAGGATTTCGTGCGGCCAGATGTAGCCCTTGGCGCCGAACCCGCCGCCGGTGTGCGGCGCCACCACGTGCACGTCCGCGGCATCGATGCCGAACGCGGTGCTCACCACGCCGATGACGGTCGAGCTCGCCTGCACCGAGTCCCACAAGGTGAGCCGGCCGCCGTCCCACCGCGCGACCGTCCCCGACGTCTCCATCGTGTGGTGGTGCCGCGGGGCCTGCAGGTAGGTCTGCTCGATGGTGATCGCCGCGGCGGCCAGGGCCGCGTCGACGTCGCCCCGGACCTCGTCCTCGCCCATCGCGGGCTCGCGGCGGCCGCGCCCGATCAGCACCGGCGTCTCGCGCTCGCAGTCGACGATCACGGCGGCCCGGCCCGCCTCGGCCGCCTCGACCGACTCGGCCAGGACGATGGCGACCGGCTGGCCCTCGTACCGGATCCGGTCGTCGGAGAACGGCATCACGCGGACCGCGGACGGCGGCGGCAGCTCGTGGAAGGAGGGCAGGTCGGCGGCTGTCAGCACGGCCGTGACCCCGGGCAGGACCAGCGCCGCCGCCGCGTCCACGCCGCGCAGCCGCCCGGCCGCCACGGGCGCGCCGACAAGGATCGCGTGCAGGACCCCGTCGGGCCGGTGGTCGGCGGCGTAGCGGGCCGCCCCGGTCAGCTTCAGCGGCGCCTCGACCCGGGTCTGGCTCTCCGGGCCCGGGCCGGCGGACCGGGTGGCGGTCACGACGCACCGCCCGCCGTTAGCAGGGCCCGAACGGCCGCGTTTCTCGCCATCGTCACCTTGAACCCGTTCTGCGGCAGGGGCGCGGCGTCGGCCATCGCCCGCTCGATAACCGGTATCAGCGCCTCGCGGGTGAGCGGGGTGCCGGGTAGTTCGGCCTCCGCGGAGGTCAGTCGCCACGGGCGTTGGGCGACCGAGCCGAGCGCCACCCGGGCCGCGGCGATGCGCTGCCCTGCCTCGAGCCGCACGGCCGCCGCGGCGGACACGATCGCGTACTCGTAGGACGCCCGCTCCCTGACCTTGACGTAGGCCTGGCCGTCGGCGCTGGCCGGCAGCCGGTAGCCGGTGATCAGCTCGCCGGGTTCGAGCCGGGTCTCGCGCATCGGCTGGCCGGCCTCGGCCGCTTCGCGCTGGGTCAGGTGGAAGTCCCGCATCGGGATCGTCCGGGGCCCGGCCGGGCCCAATACGTCGGCCTGTGCGTCGAGCATGGCCAGGGCAACCGCCGGATCGGAGGGCTGCACGGCCACGCAGTCCTGGGTCCAGCCGAAGATGGCCTGGCGCTCGTGCCGGCCGGCCAGCGACGCGCAGCCGCTGCCGGGATCGCGCTTGCTGCACGGCCAGGGCAGCGGTTCCTCGGCGCGGAAATACGGGCAGCGGGTGCGCTGCAGCACGTTCCCGCCGATCGTGGCCCGGTTCCGTATCTGGGCCGAGGCGGCCTGCAGGCACGCCGAGGCAAGCGCGCTCGCCGCCTGTGTGACGAGCGGGTGCTCGCCGATCTCGTTCAGCGTGGCGAGCGCGCCAATGCGCAGGTCGTCCCCGTCGGTGGCGATGCCGCGCAGCTCGTCCAGGCCGCCGATGTCGACCACGTTGTCCGCGGCGGCGATGCCCAGCCGGAACCAGTTGAGCAGCTCGGTGCCGCCCGCGATCACCGACGTGCCGGGGTCGGCCAGGGTGCCCACCACCGATTCGGCCGTGCCCGCCCGGGCGTAGGCGAAGTCCCTCACCGGCCCGGCTCCTCCCGCGCGGCGGCCAGCACGGCCGCGGTGATCTGCGGATAGGCCGAGCAGCGGCAGATGTTGCCGCTCATCCACTCGCGGACGCTGGCGTCGTCCGCGGCGTGCCCCTCGGCGATGCAGGCCACCGCCGACAGCAGCTGACCCGGGGTGCAGTAGCCGCACTGGAACGCGTCGTGGCGGGCGAAGGCCTGCTGCACCGGGTGCAGCTCCCCGCCCGCGCCGGCCAGGCCCTCCACGGTGGTGACGGACCGGCCCGCGCACTGCACGACCAGGGTCAGGCACCCGTTCATCCGGCGCCCGTCCACGAGCACGGTGCACGTGCCGCACGCGCCTTCGTTGCACCCCTTCTTGGCCCCGGTCAGGCCGACATCCTCGCGCAGCCAGTCGAGCAGGGTGGTCCGGGGCGCGACGACCGTGGTCAGGTCACGGCCGTTGAGGCGCAGCGTGACCTCTACGCGGCGGGCGAAGTCGAGTGTCATGGATCCGTTTCTCTCGTTAGCCTGGCGGTACCGCCTTCTTCCGGCAGCTTGTCACGCCGGTACCGGGGAAAAGAGGGTCCAAACTTGCGGTATACGGGGAGTTCGAGGATCCGGTGGCCGGGCATGGTGTCCGTATACGCCGTGCTGGGGCCGCAGGCCGGGGTGACCACGACGGGCGCACACCAGGTCGGCATCGACTTCAGCGGCCACCTCGGTCTTGTCCGCGAGATCGATGGCCGGGCCTGGCGGCACGACGCGCCGCCAGGAGCGGTGTACGTGACCGCCCGCAGCCCGATCACCTGGCTCGAGGTCAGCGATCCGACCGAGGCCCTGGAGATCTACCCGGACCGCGACCTGGTGGAGCGGCTGGCCGGGGGCCTTCGGGACACGCTGCCCATTCCCGGCGAGGTGCGGCCGTCGTTCGCGGAACCCGACGGGGTGGTCTTCGCCGTCGCCTCCCGGCTACGCCGGGCCCACCTAGACTCCGGAGCCGGTGCGCTCACCGACATCGAGGCCAGCACGCTCGCCCACCTGCTGGCCGGGCACCTGCTGCGCCGGTACGGCGCCGGGCCGGTGCCGCGCCGCGGGCCGGTGCCGCGCCGCGGGGCGGCCGGGGAACTGCGGCCGGGCGCTGTCGACGTCGTCGCCGAGTACATCCACGCGCACCTGGCCGACGTGATCACCCTGGACAACCTGGCCGGCGCGGTCAGCCTGAGCCCGTACCACTTCGCCCGGTCCTTCCGCACGACGACCGGTATGACACCGCATGCCTTCGTTACCGAGCACCGGCTGATGGTCGCGCGGGACCTGCTGCTGCGCGGCGACGCCAGCGTGACCGGTATCGGCCTGTCCGTCGGGTTCTCGAACATCAGCCATTTCCGCAGGCTGTTCCGGCGGCGCTACGGCCTCACCCCCGCCGGCCTGCGCGCCGTGGCCCGCTAGCCCGTGCCGGGCGGGGAGCTACCGGCCCGGCTCCGCGACGTCTACTGGATCGGCGGCGGGAGCGGGGCGGGCAAGTCGACCATCGCCCGGCGGCTGGCGGCCCGGCACGGCCTGCGCCTGTACGCGACCGACGAGGTGATGGCGGATCACGGCCGCCGCACCTCCCCCGTTGACAGCCCGTTCATGGCCGGGTTCGCGGCCATGGACATGGACGAGCGGTGGGTCAGCCGGTCACCGCAGACCATGCTCGATACCTTCCACTGGTTCCGCGGCGAGGGCTTCGGGCTGATCGTGGAAGACCTTCTCAGCTTCCCGGCCGGACCCGGCGTGATCGCCGAAGGCTTCCGGCTGCTGCCGCGCCTGGTGCGGCCGCTGCTGGCCGACCCCGGACACGCGGTCTGGCTCTGCCCGGAGCCCGGCTTCCGCCGTGCCGCGTTCGCCAGCCGCGGCTCGCTGCTCCAGATCGCCGGACAGACCAGTGATCCGGACAGGGCCCTGGCCAACCTGCTCGAACGTGACCGGATGTTCACCGGCCGGCTCCGCGAGGAGGCCGCGGGTCTCGGCCTGACCGTCATCGACGTCGACACCACCATGACCGAGGACGACCTGACCGGGCGGGTGGCCCGGGCGTTCGGCCTGGGTTAGAGCGCGCCGACGATCTCGGCCAGGGCGGGCAGCGCGCTCTCGGCGGCAACCAGGTACGACAGGCCGAAGCGCGCCCGGCGGGCCAGCAGGTCGTCCCGGATCTGGGCCGGGCTGCCGATGAAGGTCGTCGGCATCTGCCACACGGTCTCCGCGTCGATACCGGTCCAGCCGCGCTGCCGGATCAGTTCCTCGGTGCTGGCGCGCCGGGTGTCCGTGATGATGAACGTGCCGAAGGCGCTGATCTCCAGCTTGGAGAACCGATCGCCGGCCGCCTCGCGGAGCACGGCGAGCTTGGCGTCCCACGCCGGCGGCAGCCGGTCGGCGGGGTCGTCGTCCTCGTCTTGTGCGTTCTTGATCGGCGCGGGCAGGACCCCCACGATGTCCGCATGACGGGCGGCCAGGCGCAGCATGCGCGGGCCGCCCGCGCCGACCAGGAGCCGCGGCGAACTGCGCGGCGCCGGGAGCACGTCGAGGTCCAGGCCCTCGACCCGGTACCAGGTACCGGCGTGGTGCACCTCGGTGCCGGCGAGCAGGGCCCTGATGATGCCGAGCGACTCCTCGAGCCGGCCGATGCGCTGCCCCGCGGGGTCGAACCCGATCCCGGCGGCGTCGTATTCGGGCTGGTACCAGCCCGCGCCGAGGCCGAGCTCGAACCGTCCCCCGGACACGAGGTGCAGGCTGGCGGCCTCGTGCGCGACGATCGCCGGATGGCGGAAGTCGTTGGAGAGCACGATCGTGCCCACCCCGAGGCGGGTGGTCACGGCGGCCGCGGAGGCCAGGGCGGTGAACGGCGCCAGTTGCTGGCCGAACGCGCCCGCCGAGAAGTGATCCCGGATCAGCAGCACGTCGATCCCGGCGTCCTCGATCCGGCGGGCGTGGTCCAGCCACGCCCGCCCTTGAAGTACCGACTCGCTGACCACGCCGAATCGCAGCTCTGCCATGGCATCCTCCCGTGGTCAACCACGGTATTGGAACCAGGGCCCCGGGTGGCCGGCCAGCGGTCGTTAAGTCCGGAACGCGCGCATCGCGTGCGCGCGCCGCGCGGACGGCGGCCCGGTTCAGCGCCGGGGCGGGGACGGCGATCACCGGGCAGCCGGCGTGGGCCAGGCAGTACCGGCTGACCCGGCCGTGCCGCAGGCGGCCGAACGTGCCGCGGCGGCCAGCCCCTACGACCAGCCGGTCGCCGTCCCGGCTGGCCGCGCCGACCAGGACCGGGCCCGGGTTCCCCCGCATGACCAGCGGCTCGGCTTCCAGGTCCGGCGGTAGCCCGCCGAACGCCGTGTCCAGGGCGTGCCACATCCTCTGCCAGGCGTCGTCCTGCCACTGCATGACCAGCGGGTCGGAGGGAAACTGCCAGGCCGCGAACTCGGGACCGGGGGGCAGCCAGGCGTGGACGAACGTCAGGGCGGCGTCATAGACGCGGGCCAGGTCCGCGGCGTGGCGCAGCGCGGGCAGGTTGCCCGGACTGTCGCTGACGCCCGCGACGATCCTGCGGCTGCGGGGCATGCCGGCCTCCTTCCGCCGGCAGGCCCGTGTTGACCGGCGCTGCGTTGACTGGCCCTGTGATGGCTGGCCCTGTGTCGACCGGTCCTGGGCTGATCGGCACTGCTGCCCAGCGAACCCCCGCCCTGTGGACGGCGGATGCCGCCGATGTGGTGACCATATGAAGATCAGCGGAGGCTCCGGCCGTGACTACAGAACCACGGCAATGTCACATCGCTGTGGTCAGGACCACAACAGAGTCACATCGCCGTGGTTCGGCGGCGGGGGTGCGGTGGTGCTGTTGCGCGGAGAGTGACAGATGTGATTAACGGGGTTCGGCGGGCGCGGCCGGGTGGGGCTAGGCGGCGCCGAGGCCGAGGAGGAGGCCGTCGGCGGCGACGGCGGGGGAACTGGTGATGAACATCGGCACGCCGGCCGCGGGGGCCGTGATGGTCTGCAGGAGGCGGGCGCCGTCGAGGCTGCTGACGGTGCCGAGCAACTGCCCCGCGGCCACGGCTTCGCCCGGGCTGACGGCCGGCTCCCACCAGCCTTCGTCTTCGCAGCGCAGCCACAGGAAACGCCGGAGGTAGGCGGGCTCGCTGGCCGGGCCGGCCTCCGCCAGCGAGGGGCCCTGCGGAGGGCCGGTCATGCCGAGCGCGGCGAGGATGCGGTCAAGCCCGCGGACGTGCGCGTCGACGGCGGCCCGCTCGACCAGGCCGCACCCGCCCGCCTCGGCGATGATCGCGGGGATGCCGGCCTCGGCCGCGGCCGCGCTGGTGGAACCGCCGACCGCCCGGTCCGGGCCCGGCTCCTGGCGGATGACGTAGCCGAGCCCGTACGCGCTGGCCAGCTCGCGCGCCCGGGCCTCGGCCGGGCCCGCGTCGTACAGCGCGAACGGTTCCAGGGCCTCGACCATGTCGCCGGTGTGCGCGTCGACCAGGGCATCCGAGCCCGAGATGAGCTGGGTGAACGCGTCGTACGCGAGGCGGTCGGCGAGGGTGCCCGCCGGGTCGCCGGGGAAGCATCGGTTGAGGTTCTTGCCGTCGTCGGGAACCACGAACGGGGTGCGGGCGCGGAACGCCGGCAGGTTCAGCACCGGGACCGCGACGACGCGGCCCCGCAGTTCACGCTCCTCGAGACCGCGGGCCCAGCGGCGGACGGCAGCCATCGACGCGTACTCGCAGCCGTGCACTCCGGCCAGCACGACCAGGCGCGGGCCGTCCGCGGCGCCGGCTACCTCGACGACGGGCACCTCCAGCCCGGCTAGCGTGAGCGTGTGACGGCGCGTTGTCGTGGGCATGCGTCGGTCCTCCCTGGCTGAGCCTTCGGAGCTGGGCCTTCATGGCTGGGCCTTCATGAGCTAGTGCTGTTCCGCGATCAGGCGCTCGGCCGCCGCGGCGACCCGGAGCAGGGCCGCGTCGGCGCCGCGCCGGCCGGCCAGCTGCAGGCCGGCTGGAAGGCCCGCGATGGGCACGGGCAGCGATACGGCCGGGTGGCCGGTGAGGTTGTACGGGCCGGTGAACCGGCTCTCCCCGTTGTCGTCACCGGCCCCGAACGGCGGGTCCTGTTCCGGTGCCTGGTAGCCGACGGTGGGACCGGCCAGGACGTCGACGCCGGCCAGGCTGGCCTCGATCGCGGCGGTGAGTTCGGCCTGCCGGGCGAGCGCGGCGGCGTAGCGGGCGTCGCTGACCGACGCGCCGAACGCCAGCAGGGCTCGCGTGCCGTCGGCGTAGCGGCTGGTGTCCCGGTCCTTGTGCACCAGGTACGCCTCGCGGGACACGATGACGGCGAGCACGTCGTCCCAGGCGGCCAGCTCGTCGAGCCAGGGCGCGGCCAGCTCGGTGATCCGCCAGCCCGCCGCGGCCAGCGCGGCCAGCGCGGAACGGATGGCATCGCGCACCGCGGGTGTGACCGAGGCATCCGCCAGCTGGGCCACGAGGATTCCGACCGTGAAAGTTACGGAGCCAGAGGGGTCGGAGGGCGTCGGGCGGGCCAGGACGGCGAGCAGGTCGGCGGCGGCGGCCACGGTGGCGGTGAGCGTGCCCGCGTGGTCGCAGCTGGGCGCGAGCGGGAAGATCCCGTCCAGCGGGAGCAGTCCGTAGCTCGGCTTGAGCCCGACGACGCCGCAGTACGCGGCCGGGATCCGCACCGAACCGCCGGTGTCGGTGCCGAGGGCCAGGTCGCACACCCCCGCCGCGACGAGCGCCGCCGATCCGCCGGACGATCCCCCCGAGGTGCGGGACGGGTCGCGCGGGTTGCGGGTGTCGCCGACCTCGGGATGCGCGAACCCGGCCGCGTACTCCAGGCACTGGGTGGTCGCGAACACCTCGGCCCCGGCCTCCCGCAGGCGGCGCACCAGGGCCGCGTCCGCCACGGCCGGCCGCGGATCGCTGGCCGGGCTGCCGCAGCGGGTCGGCACCCCGGCCACCGCGATGATGTCCTTGACGCCGACCGGGCGCCCGGCCAGCGGCCCGGTGCGGGCCCGGTCCGGCGCGCCGATCGCCGAGCAGACCGCGTTGAGCGGCCGGCCGAGCCGTTCCAGCCGTTCGTGCGCTGCCAGCAGGTCGAGGTTGGCCGGGGAACAGGACCGGCGGTCCTGCTCGACGGCCCGCGTGAGCTCGACGATCCGCCGCAGGAGCGCGCCCTCGCGCGGGGCGAGCATGGCGGGGAGTTCGGCGAATCCGGAGCGCGGGTTCGCCGCCCGCCGGCTGGCGTGCTCGAGCCGGGCGAGCGAACCGGGCAGGTCGGCGGGGTCGAAGGCGCCGGCCGGCGCCGGCGGCACCGGCGCCCCGGCCAGCACCTGACGCGCCACCTCGAGCAGCAGCGGCTGGTAGCGCGGATCGCCCAGGACCGCGGCGGCCGGCTGACAGCTGAGACCGGTGACCGCCAGCACTGCGTCCTGGGCCAGGCCGGACTGCAGGACGCCGCTGATGCGCCCGGTTAGCTGCGCTCCCGGGATGTGGGAGGCGAGCAGGCCCGTCCGTTCGGTATCAAGGTTGTCGAGCTCGCCGACCAGGAGCGTGGCCCGGTCACCGACCCGCACCACCCCGGGCCCGATTTCGGCGGCGTCGAAGTCGGCCCACGCCGCCACGACCCGGCCGACCCCGCCCTCGGCCAACCCCTGTGCCTCAATTGCTACGACCACGACCACCAGGCCGTGTGGAACAACCAGGCATCCGAACTGTGGCGGCGCACCCGCATCGCCATCGAACGCCACATCCGGCGTACCGCCAAGCGACGCGGCATCAACCCCAAGACGGTACGGCTGGACTACGGCAAGGTCGCCGAGATGCAACGCCGGGGCGTCGTGCACTACCACGCCATCATCCGCCTCGACGGCACCGACCCGGACAACCCCGACCTGATACTGCCGCCACCGGCCAGACTCGGCGTCGGCGACCTGGTCGACGCCGTCGAACACGCCGCCGCCGTGACCGCGCTCGCCACGGTTCCCCACCCAGCTCAGCCAGGCGGCTGGGACATCCGGTGGGGCAAGCAGCTCGACGTCCGGGTCATCAACGTCGGCGCCGACGGTGCGATCACTGACAGCATGGTCGCCGGCTACCTGTCCAAGTACGCCACCAAGTCCACCGAAGCCACCGGCCACCTGTCACGCCGGCTCACCAATGAGACCATCGACCTGCACGCCGACCCGGACGGCTCACACGTCGAGCGCCTCGTCCACGCGTGCTGGATGCTCGGCCGCCCCAAGGAATGGCGGTCGCTGCGCCGCTGGGCACACATGCTCGGCTTCGGCGGACACTTCCTAACCAAGAGCCGCCGCTACTCCATCACCTTCCGGCTCCTGCGCGAACGGCGCGTCATCTGGCGCCGTACCGAGCCACCGCCGGGCACCGACAGGCCGACCGAGCCGGAAACCACGCTGGTCATCAACTTCCTCGCCTACGTCGGCTCCGGCTGGCACACCACCGGCGATGCCCTACTTGCCAACACCTCTGCCGCCCTCGCCCGCGAGCGACACCGCATCGGCCGTGAGGAGTCCACGGCGCAGAACTGATGCACGTGCGAGGCGATCGTCCACATACGACAGAGGAGGGATACCACGTGGACAAGTTGCTCCTGACGGCCGAGGAGGCGGCCGACGTTCTGAGCGTCGGGCGGTCGACCGTCTACGACCTGATGCGGCTGCGGCTGCTGCGTTCGGTGAAGGTCGGCCGTTCCCGCCGCATTCCCGCCGCCGCCTGCAAAGAGCTGGTTGATCGACTGATAGAGCAAGCGGAGGGGACATGAGTGAAACCGAAGGTCGCCGACCCCGGCGGCGCAACGGCGAGGGCAGCATCTACCAACGCAAGTCCGACGGGCTGTGGGTGGGTGCCGCGTACGTGCTGACGACGGCCAGCGTCTACAAGCGCAAGGTCGTCTACGGCGACTCCTGGGAGGAGGCCCGGGCAAAGCTCACCCAGCTCGTCGCGCGATCGGAGCAGGGCATCCCGGTACCCGACCGGTCGGCCCGGGTCCGGGCCTACCTCGAGTACTGGTTGGCTGCCTACGTCGCCGAGCTGCGCCCGACGACGGCCCGTGGGTACGAGAGCGTGGTCCGGCTCCACCTGATCCCCGGGCTCGGCCCCAGGCAGCTCGACAAGTTGACCGCGCAGGACGTCCGGCTGTTCCTGGCCGCCGTGCGGCAGAAATGCCTGTGCTGTGCCAACCGTCTCGACCAGCATCGCCGACCGGCCAACCAGTGTTGCTCGGCCGGTCGGTGCTGTGAGCGGTACCCGAGTGCTCGGCAGATCCAGTACATCCACGCCGTCCTCCGGAACGCGCTCGGCCAGGCTGTCCGGGAGGAGCTGACCCCGCGCAACGTGGCAACCCTGGTTCGGGTGCCGGCGCCGCGGTACAAGGTCGGTAAGGGGCTCACCGTCGATCAGGTGCGCACGCTGCTCCGCGCGGCCGAGGGTCATCGGCTGTACCCGCTGTACCTTGGCGCCGCGACCATGGGCCTCCGGCGTGGGGAGCTGCTCGGCGTGCGGTGGCAGGACCTGGACCTCGACGCCGGCACACTCCGGACCGAGAAGACCGTCCAGCGAGTCGGCGGCGAGCTGCGCCTCCAGGACACCAAGACCGAGGAGTCCGACAGCGTCCTCCCTCTGCCCGAGGTCACCTGGGTCACCCTGCTCGACCATCAGGCCGCGCAGGACCGAGAGCGCACCCGGGCAGGGAACGCCTGGCAGGATCACGGCCTGGTCTTCCCGTCCGAGGTCGGTACCCCGATAGAGCCGCGCAACCTCAACC
>Ga0081540_1000403_pt1 | contig 42593 bp, 33 predicted proteins | sample TabmetS2T1R1_FD_71024 | JGI IMG/M metagenome (GOLD analysis project Ga0081540, IMG submission 71024) | Tabebuia heterophylla rhizosphere microbial communities from the University of Puerto Rico - S2T1R1 | ecosystem: Host-associated > Plants > Roots > Rhizosphere ...
AGCGCCTCCGAGACCGACCGTTACGAGGAGCTGCTGGTCAACCCGGGCGTACTCACGCTCCTGCGCCGGCGCGGCGAGATCGACTGCGGCGGGCTCGACCACGTGTGGATCCGGTACGGGAACTTCTGGACCGGCCTCTTCCCGCTCGAGGACGGGCACGTCAACGTGGGCCTGGAGCCGGACGCCGTCCCGACGGAGCTCCTCCCCGATATCCGTGCGGCGCTGGCGCGCGCCGGGCTCGGTGGGGGTTCGCCTCCGGCGTCAGCTTCTCGATGAGCGACGCGGTCAGTGACCCGCCGGCGTCCCACGTGCCGGCCGGGAGGCCGTGACCGGGCCGACATAGAACACGCCGTCGAAGCCCTCGGCGCGCGCCTTCCAGAAGTGGACGGAGCGCGGGAGGAACCCGGGGGGCGGCGCCTTGCCCATGGCCTGCTGCACGAACCGCTCCTCGGCAGTGGTCCGTTCCCCCGGTGGCCAGGAGCGCACCGGGTGCACGCCGCAGCCGAGGCTCTGGCCCGGCGTGCAGCCCCAGATCGTCCCCTTGTCGTAGGCCATCACCAGCGGCATCGGGCGGAGACCGAAGGACTCGAGCCTTGCCCCCAGGGGGACGTACCCCTGGGCCACGTTCCCTGATGCCGTGCTCGCGTGGAGATTTCCGACCAGCACCACCATCGGTCGGTCGAGCGCTTTGCGGCGCATGGACTCGATCTGCTCGGCCATCGCCTTGTCCCGGGCCTGGCCAATCCAGCGTCGGTCGTCGATCCCGGCCAGCTGGATGTCTGCTCCTGCCTTCCGGAGCGCTCGGAGCTGCTCGATCAACGCGAACACGGCCTTGCTGGAACGCCCGTCCTGCCAGTCGCGCTGCCAGGTGTCCGTGTCGAGATATGCCTGACGGTCCGCTGCCGTGCCCGCCGAGGCGAGATACGCCTCGAGCGCGGCATTCCCCTGACGCGGCAGCTCGAGCCCCACGGCCAGCGGGATTCCCAGCGCCGATGTCCGACAGGCGACCGCACCCAGGAACTGCGGCGCCTGCTCGCTCCCCTGAAGCTCTCCGAGGAGGACGAGTCGATGCGCCTCGAGCAGCGGGTCGATCCCCGGGACGTCGGGACAGCCGCGCGCCACCTCGCGCACCGCGGGCGGCGGCGGTGCGGGTGGGGATGGCGCCGGCGCCTCCATGCTCCGGTTCACGACCGCCTCCTCGTGAGCGATCGCCCCCGCTCCGGTCGGGTCCAGGCCCTGGACCAGGGCCCACTCCAGCTCGTCGTCCTGGACGAACTCGGGCGTGGTGGTGCCGGGAGGAGGCGCGAGCTGAACGACACCGCCTCCGCCCGGAGACGTCGCCGCGCCCTGCTCCGCCGACGGATTCACCCTCTGCGCGTTGTCCGCCGTGAGCAAGGAGGTCGCGGTGCCCCGCTCCACGCGGAGCCGGTGGTGAGTCGGGTCGATCTCGATGAGGGTGACCCGGCGACATTCGTAGAGGACCGAGGCGGTGGTCCGCTCCGGTACCTCGAGTGAGCCGCCCACGGTCTGCGGCACGTTCAACGCCACCCAGGGCGTCTGCAGCGTATCGGGAGCTGCCTGCACGAGCTTGAGACGGCGCTCCGCGAAGACGCGCGTCACGCCGGCCGCGAGCTCGTCCCTGGTGCCGAGGTAGACGTGGTCCGCCGTCAGCTTCTGCCTGTCGATCTTGCCGGTCGTCGTTGCGCACGCGGCCAGGACGCCGAGGAGGATCAGCGGCCAGCAGTGGGCAGGAGGCGCGTCGGTCGACATCGAACAGGGCCCCCCGACCGGGAAGGTCCCAGAGGCCCCGGGAGGGGTCAAGGTCCAGCGCGCTGCCTCACTGCTCCCGATAGATCGCCACCCGTGCGAGATTTTCCGGGAACGTCGCGCCGACTCCGAGGATGACCACGAGGCGGTTGCTGGCGTCGTACTGCAGGCCGACCCCGCCGATCCGCATCTTGGCAAGAAGAGCCGGAGTCCATCCATCGCTCGAGCGGACGATGGTGGGCCCTTCGTCCGTACCTCCGAGGATGGCTGTGTGGTTCCCGTCCGCGGATCTCGCCAGCAGCAAGCCAAAATCGGTGACGGTCAGGACCGGGACGGCTGCGGCCCAGCCAGAGGACGGGTCGCGGCGGACGCGTGCAACCTGTCCGTCCGCGAACCGGACCGTCACCAGGGTGAGCCCCGCCTCCGGCTCCGGAAGCAGACCGACCAGCGTGGGATCGTTCCGGCGGAACGAGCTTCCCGGAGGCAGGTCGACGGCCTCGGACGACCAGCTCCCGTCGAACCTTCCGTAGGCGGTGGTCGTGCTCTGTCCGATGACGTGGATCACTCCGTCCGGCCCCACCCCAACCCAGAGCGACTCCATGAAAATGCCCGAGGGAAGCGCCAGGGAAACGTCGATGGCCTGATACCCGGCTCCGGTCCAGCGAACGATGCGGATCGCCTGGGGGTTCCCGGTCGAGAGCGCGGCGACCGGGTGTCCGGAAGGATCCAGATCGAAAGTCAGGACGTTCAGGCCCTCGAAGCGCGTCATCTCCTCGGTGTGCCACGACTCGGCCTCCAGCCACTCGTGCACGATCGCGTAGGTCGAGCCGCCCGGGGTCAGCAGACGTGCCTGCACGTTGTGGATCCGGTCGGCCGGGTCCAGCAGGAGCGACCCCTGCAGCGGGTGCGGCGACCAGGAAGGATGGTCTGAACGCTCGACCAACCCAAAGTAGATCGAGCTGCTCGCCAGCCGTCCCTGGGAGTCGAGCAGGACTTGTGTCGGAAGGCTCCCGACCACCCGGACGTCGGCGGTCCAGCCGCCCGAGCTCGCCGGGGGCGGCGTGATGACCACCACGTTCCTCCCCCCGGCGGTAACCTGCGGAGCACGCGCCTCGACGCGGTACGTGTGCGGGCCCGGCGGGACACTTGTATCGGTGAAGCTGGTAGCCAACGGTGACAAGAGGGCGACGGCCTGGTTTGGGATCGCATCGGACGCGGCGTCGGCGCGGAGCACCGCGATCTCGGTTGCCCGAGAAGTCTGGTTACTCCACGAGAGGTCGACCAGGTCGCCCGTGGGCAGAGCGATGAGATTCGTGGGAGGCCGGAGCGGAGCAGCGAGGCTGTTGACGATGGACGATCGCCCGTCGATCGCGCCCGCTCTCCATTGCAGGAGGTAGAAGTAGCTCCCTCCCTCCTCCGCACTGGTGTCCACGAACCGACCCGAGGTCGGATTGACCGCCGCGATCTCCGTCCACGGTCCGTCGGCCGAGTCTCCGCGTCGCACGACCAGTGCGTCCACGTCGGCGCGCGCCCGGAAGAAGATCTCGATGAAGCCGTTGAGGACCGTGCTCGTGAGGATCTCCGGCTGGCGGAAGCCGGAGTTTGTCGTGACCGGTTCCGACCACTCCGAGACCCGGGGGCCATCGCTGGCCCGGACCCGGAAGGCCAGCGGCGTTCGCTCCTCGAGCGGAGGGATCAGCCCCGCGAGGTCAGTCGCGCCACCGTCGTAGAGAGACACCGTCCGCCATGGCCCACCATCGACCTGCACCTGGAGCTCCGTGATCCTCGACCCATCTGTCGGCGGGTCCCAGCTGAACCGGAAGTAGCCAAACCCGAAGTACGGCTCCACCTTCAATCCCGTGGGGGTCTGCACCGGGAACCGCGCATTCTCGGGATCCTGGGTGGCCGCGAGCGTCACCTCGAATCGCACGAGGTCGGCCGGACAGCCGGTGCTCGCCAGCCGGCGACTCGTGCCCCGGAACACGAGGGTCAGTGTCCCGCCGTTCAGAGTCCCGCTGCCGCTCTCCAGGCTCGTCACCGTCGTGCACTGGCTCGTCGCGGGGGAACACTGGTGGCTCCCGAGCGTGAAGCTGGTCGGCGAGACGACGGTTCCGACCGGGCCAGGGTCGGCTCCATTGCAGAAGCCCGGAATCCGAACGGCGTTCCGCTCATGAACCAGGATCTGCACCCGCGCCGGCACGACCGCCGATGCGGTCGTCCCGTCGCTTGTCGTGTCGGTCTCGAGAGCAAGCCCGTACCAAGTCCCTGCGAAGGCGGGCGCGTGATCCGGCTCGAGGCCCGAGCCACCACACGCCGTCGCGGCGAGGAACAACATCAAGACCGCGGGTCCGAGACCCCGTGCCATCAATCCCCCCTCAGCGGAGCCTGGTCGCCCCGGAACTCTAGGCACAAGCTGAGCCCCGCGGCCCTGGGTCGTCGGTGACAACGAACAAAAAAATGCGTCGCCCCGGTGCAAGCTGGCTTAGCCTCGCCTGCGGGTCACGCAGAAAAGGGGGGGCGATGGGTCCGGTCGCGGCGGTCATCTTGCTGTTTACCACCGCCGGCCCACCGCGTGTGGGCATGGTCCCCCTGTCGACCCAGGGTTTCACCGAGGAGCAGCGGACCTTCTACGAGGACCATCTCCGCCGAGCTCTCCTTCGCTTCGGCCTTCCCGTCGATTCCGTCGACGAGACCCGTACCCTCACCGGTGGAAACGAGCTGGACGGGTGTGCCCTGAAGACGCCGACCGGCTGCCGCGTCGAGAGTTATGCAGGCATCGTCGTCGGCGAGCTCACCTCGTCGGACCAGGGTTACTCCGGGCAGCTCGCGGTGGTCGATCCGGTGAGTGGAGGTCTGCTCGCGGCGGAGACGTTCGCCTCCTCCGAGACGCGAAGCTTCCTGGACGCCGTGACCGCGGCTGCGGATCGGATCGCGCAGAGGACCGCGAGACGGCTCAACTACGACATTCCCCCCGATGCACCTCTCCGTGGGGCGGCGGTGTATCCACTGGTCGCGGGCGGAGCCCTCATCGCCACCGGCGCCTACTTCCTCGCCTCCGCATCGTCCGACTCCAGCACCCTCAAATCATCGAGCGTCCCGCTGGGTGAAGCGGTGAGCGCGCGCGACAGCGGGCCCAGGAACCTGACGCTGGGGATCACGCTCACCACTCTCGGCGTGGCGAGCACCATCGTCGGCATCGTGTTCTATGCGCCGGGCGCGGAGCGGAAGCCCCTCGTCCGCCTCTCAGTGGACCCGGTGGGTCAGCGCGTCGCGCTGTCCGGAGCGCTCCCGTGAGACCCTCTTGGGCAGCCGTCACCGGTTTTCTGGCCCTGGCTGGCTGCCAGTTTCAGCAACAATTCGAGGAGTATTGCCTCGACACCGGCTTTTGCCAGTGCACCGAGGGCGTGTGCTGCGCGGAATTCGGGCAGGAGTGCGGAAGCCTGGGGTGCTGCGACGGCATGTATTGCGGCCCCTCCGGCCTGTGCGAGGGAAGCGTTCACCTGGTCTTCGATCCGCCGACTCTCGAGCTGCGCGCCGACGACGTCGGCGTCGCCCCGCCCCCCGCACACGTCCGGCTTTCGAATCTCGGGCAGCGGACGGCGACCAATCTCGCTCTAAGGGTAGACCCGGACATCAAGACCGAGATCCGGGTCGACTTCACCGGCTGCGGGCGCGAGCTCGCCTCGGGGGAATCGTGCGACATCCGGGTGAGCTACACCCCGACCACTCCCGAGCGCCTGCAGGTCCAGCTTGTCGCGAGCTCGGCCGGCAACGGCGCCAGCGCGCTCGTCTCGGCGATCACCGGCGTGCGGCTCTCGCTGGAGTACCAGCGGGTGTGGCAGGGCTCGATCCACTCCGACCCGGGAGGGATCAACTGTCCCGACGTCTCCTGCGAGATGTACGTGGTGCGGGGAACCTCGGTCCGTCTTTACGATGATGGGGTTCCGGGGGTCCGGGGGACGGTGGGGCCTCCCTGCGGCGACCTGCCGTGCACCGTGACGGTCGACGACGACCTCTCGCTTTCGGCAAAGCTGGTGCCGTTCCTCACAGTGGAGCGTAAGGGGATCCCCGGCTCGAACTTCCTCGTCAATTCCCGGTACTGTTCCGACTTTGCGGGGTGCTCGTACGCGTTGAGCGGACGGACCGAGATCGCGCTCGATGGTCTCTCTGTCGTTCCGTGGACCACCGGGCCCTGCGCCAATCAGGAACCGGGCTGCATCCTGGACCTGCAGGACCCCGTCACCGTGGAGGTCGAGTTCCAGCCGCTCAACCGGATCTGGCTCGCCGGGCCAATTCGCCCCGTCGACGTCGGACCCGGAGGGGCCGAGGCAGACATCCGCTGCAACGGGGGCATCGCGTGGCTGTTCACCAGCACCCGCGACCCGAGGACGGCCCTGGCTGCCTCGCGCGGCTGGAGCGTCGGAGACGTGGGCTGGCCGTTCATCGACCGGCTGAGCGATGTCGTTTCCGGCCGCGTCCAGAGCCGCCCTGTGCTCGGGTCCGATGCTCCCATCATCTCCGGGCTGCAGCCGGGAGGGGCGCTCCCTCGACCGGCCGACGTCTGCAACGACTTCGCGAGCTCCAGCGGAACGATGGTGGCCGGCAGCAGTGGCCTCGGCGGGATCGCCTGGTACCACGATGAGGGCAGGCCTCCCCTGGGGTGCACTGAGGAGGGATACGTCATCTGCTTCGCTCCGGGCTCGCCGGTGAGGGTTCTGCCTCCGTATCAGGACCGCCGCCTGGCGTTTCTCTCGCAGCCCTGGATTCCCGCCGGCGGGGTCACCTCCGCGGACGCCTTCTGCCAGGCACAAGCGATCGCCGCGGGGTTGAGCGGGACGTACCGCGCGCTTCTCGCCTCGACGGGAGGCTCCGCCATCAACCGCTTCGTCGTTCCGTCGGGCCGGGGATGGCGAACGGTGACCGGGGTCAGGCTCGAGCCCCCGTGGGGGGCAACCTCCAGCTTCCCCGTCACCCCGTACCTGAACGCGACCGCCGACGGGGGCATCGTCCTGTCCACTGGCGATGCCTCGACCGGAACGCTCGTCTGGTCCGACGAGGCGAGCACCAGCGATCTCGATACCTGTCTCAGCTGGGCAGGCGGCGCCTCGCGAACCGGTCGTGTGCGCCGCCCCGAAGGTCCAGGGCCGTCCACCACACGCGTCAGCTGCGGCACGGCACAGAGGCTGGTGTGCCTCCAGGACGAGTGAGCACGTCCCGAAAACCGAAGCCGAGGCGTCACCCGCCGTTCTTCGCCGGGAACTTCTCTCGCAGCGCGCGAAACACGTTCTCCGGCACCAGCTCGGACACGTCTCCGCCCAGGGACGCCACCTCTCGTACCAGCTGGGAGGAGATGTAGAAGCTGTCCTGGCCGGTCATCATGAACACGGTGTCGAACTCGGCGTCGAGCTTCCGGTTCATGTTCGCGAGCTGGAACTCGTACTCGAAGTCTGACACCGCCCGCAGGCCGCGCAGGATGGTGTGGACGCCCTTCCTTCGCGTGTAGTGGACGAGGAGCCCCTGGAAGGAGTCCACCTCCACACGCGGATCCGGCATCGCCTCGCGGATGAGCGCCTTCCGCTCCTCCACGCTGAACATCGAATGCTTCCGTGGGTTGTTCAGCACGGCCACGATCAGCCGGTCGAACAACTTGAGCCCGCGATGGATGATGCTCAGGTGCCCGTTGGTGAGCGGGTCGAAAGAGCCGGGGTAGATGGCGGTGGCCACTCGGGCCAGGAGCATCATCGGACGGTCGCCGGACCGTCAAGGAACGGTTGCAGCCCGGTAGAGGCTGACCACCGTGTCCCCGAACCGCCGGGAGTCCACCCGCTGCAGCCCGGCCACCGCGTCCGGCGCGACCTCCCGGCGTCCGTGCTCGACGACCAGCGTCCCGCCCTCGGCCAGGAGCTTGCCCTCGCCCACCGTCCGCACGACCTCCGCCACCGTCTCCTCCGCGTACGGTGGATCGGCGAACACCAGCGCGAACCGCCGGCCCTCCGCCGACAGCCGAGGGACCGCCCGGGCCACCGGCATCCGGAGAAGCTCGATCGCCCCCTCCATCTCCAGTGTCCGAGCGTTCTCCTGGACCAGCCGCGCCGACTCGGCTCCGCGGTCCACCAGCACCGCCCGCCGGATTCCCCGAGAGAGCGCCTCGAAGGCCAGTGCCCCCGTGCCGGCGTAGAGGTCCAGCACCTCTCCACCCTCGAAGAACTGCCCGAGCAGGTTGAAGATCGACTCGCGGACCCGGTCGGCGGTGGGACGCAGCCCCGGGCCTCTCGGACCGGCCAGCGGACGACCGCGGTGCGTGCCGGCGACGATGCGCACGGCCCGCGGCGGTTATCCGGCCCCCGGGCCGGCCAGCGCCTGACTCTCGATCTGCAGAGTGCTGTGGTCGATGCCGAACCGCTCCACCAGCGCGCGCTTCGCGGCCACCAGGATGGTGTCGTTCTCGCAGGCGCTCGGCTCGTCCACCACCAGGTGCGCCGAGAGGGCCACCATCCCGCTTCCCACCGTCCAGATGTGGAGGTCGTGCACGGCGGTCACCCTGGGAATGCAGGCGAGCGCCTTCTCCACGCCCTCCACGTCGACGTGCGGTGGAACGGTCTCCAGCAACACGTCCACCGCCTCGCGGAGCACCCGCCAGGCGCCCACCACCACCACCGCCGAGATGCCCATCGAGATGACCGGGTCCACCCACTTCCAGCCGGCGATGGCCATCAACCCCGCGCCGACCAGCACGCCCACGCTGGAGAGCGCGTCACCGAGCACGTGGAGGAATGCGCTCCGGGTGTTCAGCGACTGCCCGGAGTGAAGGAATCCCAGCGCCAGGAGATTCGCCCCGAGCCCGATGGTGGCGATCACCGCCATGGGCCCGACGGCGACCGGCGTGGGGTGCTTGAGCCGCTCCAGCGCCTCGACCACGATGAACACGGTGATGGCCAGCAGCAGCACACCGTTCACCAGGGCGCTGAGGATCTCCAGCCTCACGTAACCGTAGGTGCGCTTGCGGTTGGCCGGACGGCCCGCAAACCACGCCGCGAGCAGCGCCAGGCCGAGCGCGGACACGTCGGTCCACATGTGGCCTGCATCGGAGAGCAGGGCCAGCGAGCCGGTGAGCCAGCCCCCGACCGCCTCCACCACGGCGATGAGGCAGGTGAGGACCAGCGCCGCCGCCATCCGCCGGGTGTCCCTCGCCCGGACCAGGTCCCCGGCGCGCAGGCCCGGACTGTCACACGGCTGGGCGTGGTCCGCGTGCCGCTGGTCGGAGAAGGCAGGGGGATGCGAATGGACGTGGGTCACGTGCGAGTGCTCGAGGCTCTTCGTTACACTATGACCCGGTGAGTCGAGACGCCATGCCCTCGCCCGCCCCGGGCGGCTCCGCGCCCAGACGCCCGTCCGCACGCGTTCGCCAACCACGCGGGCCGAGGACCTTCCGGGTCGCGCGACCGGATGGCGCCGAGGTCCACGTCGAGGTCGAGGGGAGCGGCCGCTCGACCGTGGTGCTCTGCGACGGCCTGGCCTGCGACGGCTTCGCCTGGAAGTACCTCCGTCCGGTGCTCGCGGAGCAGCACCGGGTGGTCCACTGGCACTACCGGGGGCACGGTCAGTCGCCGCTGCCACCCCCGGGCGTGGTTCCCTCCATCCCCCAGTTCGCCGACGACCTCGCCGCCGTGCTCGACGCGCTCCGGGTCAAGAGCGCCGTCGTCGTCGGGCACAGCATGGGCGTGCAGCTCGCGCTCGAGTTCCACCGCCTGCACCCGGATCGGACGCGTGGGCTGGCGCTGGTCTCCGGGAGCCCCGGTCACCCGCTGGACACCTTCCACGACACCACCCTCCTTCGCCGCGCGCTTCCTTCCCTCCGCCGCGGCGCGGAGCGGTTCCCGCGAGTCGCTGCGGCGCTCACCCGGGCCGGCGTCCGGACCGGGCTGGCGATGGAGATCGCCATGTCCACCGAGGTCAACGCGAGCCTCCTGCGCCGCGCGGACCTCCAGCCCTACTTCGAGCACATCGGGCGGATGGATCCCCGTTACTTCCTGCGGGCGATGCAGGCCGCCGCGGAGCACGGGGCCGAGGACCACCTCCCCGCCGTCGACGTTCCGACGCTGGTCGTCGCCGGGGATCGCGACCGCTTCACCCCGACCTGGCTCTCGCGGCGCATGGCCCTGGAGATCCCCTCCGCCGAGCTGTGCCTGGTCCGGGGTGGGAGCCACACCGCGCTTCTGGAGCGACCGGAGGAAGTGAACCGCGCTGTGCTCGATTTCCTTCAACGAATGCCGCCGACCCGACGGAGGCTGCGCCCTTGACCCTCCGCGCCACCGGGCGTCACGCTCTCCTCATCTGCCGAGGCTCGCTGCACCCTTGAGCGACGACACCACCACCCTCCATCCCATTCCCACCACGCAGCCTCAGCCGGTCGCGGCGTGGCTGGTGGTCACTGCTGCCTCCACGCCGGGCACCGTGGGACGGAGCTTCAAGATCAGCGGCGAGGAGTCCATCGTTGGCCGGAGCCCCGAGGCCCAGGTCCGCCTGATGGAGGAGGGCGTCTCCCGCAAGCACGCCCGCATCATCCGCACCCTCGAGGGCAAGTTCGAGCTCTCCGACCTCGGCTCCACCAACGGGACGTACCTCAACGGGACCCGCCTGGCCGGCCCGGGTCGCCTCGACGAGGGCGACCGGGTCCAGCTCGGTGGCCAGTGCAGCCTCCGCTTCACCTTCAAGGAGACCTCGGACGGGGACGAGAACCTGCGCGAGGCGCTCGCCGCCGCCCAGGTGGCCACCTTCAGCCTCGATCTGCGCAGCAGCGTCATCAGCTGGAACGAGACGGTGGAGCGCGTGGTGGGCGCGCCGGCGGGCACGCTGTCGCGGACCGCCTTGCCGATGATGGACTTCGTCCACGCCGACGACCGGGAGCGGGTCCGGGGCGCCGTGGACGCGGCGGTGCAGGGCCGCCGGCAGTTCGACGCCGAGTTCCGCTTCATCCGCCCGGGCGCCGAGGGCTCGCTGTGGGTCGCGGCCAAGGGCAACGTGATGCGCGACGCGGACGACACGCCGCTGCGCATCGTCGGGACGCTGATGGACGTCAGCGCCCGCAAGCAAACCGAGCAGGAGCTGCGGCGCGAAGCGCTCCTCTTCGGGAGCCTGAACGACGGCGTGATCTTCCTCGACCTGCAGGGGAACGTCGTCGACTGGAACACCTCGGCCGAGCGCCTCTTCGGCTACTCCAAGGGAGAGGTCCTCGGGCGCGCCTGGTCCGACGTGCTGAAGCTCTCGGAGTCGAATCTGCAGGCCACGGTCCTCGCGGCGCTGAAGCGGTACGGCCGCTGGAGCCGCGAGGTGGTCGCCCTCCGGAAGGACGGTTCGGAGACCTTCTGCGAGGTGACGGTGGTGCCTCTCCGCGACCTGGAGGGGCGCCACATCGCCACCATCGCCGTGCACCGCGACATCGGCGAGCGGCGGGCGATGCAGGCCCAGCTGCTGGTGGCGAGTCGCCTCGCCTCCGTGGGCACTCTCGCCGCCGGCGTGGCGCACGAGATCAACAACCCGCTGGCCTTCGTGAACGCCAACGTCCTCTACCTCGCCGACGAGCTGGAGCGCTTCCGGGCGGCGCTGGGGCCGGCCACCGACGAGATCCTCCAGCTGGTCGCCGAGACCCGCCAGGGCGTGGAGCGCATCGGCCTCATCGTCCGTGACCTCAAGGCCTTCAGCCGCGTCGACTCCGAGGACGTGTCGGCCGTGGTGGACGTCCGCAAGGTGCTCGCCTTCGCCGAGAAGATGGCCGGCAAGGAGATGCGCCAGCGGGCGCGCGTGCTCCGGGACATCCAGCCGGTGCCGATGGTGAAGGCCAACGAGTCAAGGCTGGGACAGGTGTTCCTCAACCTCCTGCTCAATGCCGCCCAGGCCATCCCCGACGGCGCCGCCGCCGAGAACGAGATCCGCATCCGCACCCGGACCGACGGCCTCGGTCGCGCGGTCGTCGAGGTCTCGGACACCGGGAGGGGCATCCCCGAGGACCTCCGGGCCCGGGTCTTCGACCCCTTCTTCACCACCAAGCCGGTGGGCGAGGGCACGGGCCTCGGGCTGTCGATCTGCTTGGGGATCGTGCGGTCGCTCGGCGGCGAGATCCTGCTGGAGTCCGTGGTGGACGAGGGCAGCACCTTCCGGGTCGCGCTCCCTGCCCACCAGCCGGAGCGGACGACGGCCGTGTTCCCCGCCCCGGAGGCGGTTCTGCCGCAGCGGGTGAAGCTCCTGGTGGTCGACGACGAGCCCTACATCTGCACGGCGATCCAGCGCCTGCTCCGGCGCGAGCACCGGGTCACCGCGCTGACCACCGTGCGCGAGGCGCTGGCCCTGCTCGAGACCGGCGAGCGCTTCGACGTCATCCTCTCCGACCTCATGATGCCGGAGCAGAACGGCGAGGACTTCTACAAGGAGCTCCATCGGGTCGCGCCCGACCAGGCGAAGCGGATGATCTTCATGACCGGCGGCGCGTTCACGCCGCGGAGCGAGGAGTTCCTCCGCAGCTCTCCGGTGCCCCAGGTGGCGAAGCCGATCAGCCTGGAGATGCTCCAGGGGGCCATCCGGCAGGTGGTCGACGCGACGTCACGAAGCTGAAGTTGCGAACCCGCGAGGGCGCAGGCTATGAGCACGCCGCGCCGCGGCAGCGCCCGGCAAGCCCTTCATGATTCCTCGCGAAAACATCCGGAACGTGGCCATCGTGGCCCACGTCGACCACGGGAAGACCACCCTGGTCGATCACATGCTCCGCCAGGCGGGCGTGTTCCGCTCCAACGAGGTCGTGGCCGAGCGGGTCATGGACTCGAACGATCTCGAGCGCGAGAAGGGCATCACCATCCTCGCCAAGAACACCGCGGTCCAGTACCAGGGCCACCAGATCAACATCATCGACACCCCCGGCCACGCCGACTTCGGCGGTGAGGTGGAGCGCGGGCTTCGTCTGGTGGATGGGGTGCTCCTGCTGGTCGATGCGGCCGAGGGTCCCCTCCCCCAGACCCGGTTCGTGCTCTCCAAGGCGCTGGGGATGGGGCTCCGGACGGTGCTGGTGATCAACAAGATCGACCGCCAGGACGCGCGCCCCCGCGAGGTGCTGGACCAGGTGTACTCGCTGTACATCGACCTGGGGGCGGACGAATCGCAGATCGACTTCCCGGTGCTCTATGCGGTCGCCCGCCAGGGCCAGGCCTCGACGTCGCTGGCGCAGCCGGGCAAGGACCTCCGGCCGCTGTTCGAGGCGATCCTGTCCCACATCCCTCCTCCACCGGCGCCGGCGGAGGGCGAGGACCGCCTGCGGCTCCTGGTGGCCAACCTCGACTACGACGACTACGTGGGCCGCCTCGCCATCGGTCGAGTGCACTCGGGGCGCATCACCTCCGGCGCGCCGCTGGCGGTGGTTCGCGAGGGCGGGAAGGTCGAGCAGGGGAAGGTGCTGAAGCTGTACGGCTTCAGCGGGCTCAAGCGGGTGGAGATCCCCGACGCCGGTCCGGGCGAGGTGGTGAGCGTGGCCGGAATCGAGCAGGTCAGCATCGGCGACACGCTGGCCGACCCCGAGAGTCCCGTGGCGCTGCCCCGCATCACGGTGGACGAGCCCACCATGATGATGATCTTCCGGGTCAACGACGGTCCGCTCGCAGGCCGAGAGGGGAAGTACGTCACCTCCCGGAACCTCCGCGAGCGGCTGTACCGCGAGGCGTACCGGAACGTGTCCATCCGGGTGGAGGACACCGACGCCCCTGATGCCTTCCGCGTCGTCGGGCGGGGAGAGCTGCAGCTGGCCGTCATCATCGAGACGATGCGCCGCGAGGGCTACGAGCTCACCGCCAGCAACCCCGAGCCCATCACCCGGGAGATCGATGGGCAGGTCCACGAGCCGATGGAGCTGATGGTCTGCGACGTCCCGGAGGCGTCGGTCGGCGCGGTGACCGAGCGCCTGGGCCCCCGCAAGGGGCGGATGACCGACATGAGCGCGCTCGGGAGCGGCCGCACCCGGCTCACCTTCCGCATCCCCGCGCGGGGGCTGGTGGGCTTCCGGAGCGAGTTCCTGACCATCACCCGCGGCGAGGGCATCATGTCCTCGCAATTCGATGGCTACGAGCCCTGGTTCGGCTACATCCCGAAGCGGAGCAACGGGGCCATCGTCTCCGACCGGCAGGGCGACACCGTCCCCTACGCGCTGTTCTCCATCCAGGAGCGCGGGACGCTCTTCGTCGGCGCGGGAGTCCAGGTCTACGAGGGGATGATCATCGGCGAGAACGCCCACCCCTCGGACCTCAACGTCAACGCCTGCCGGGAGAAGAAGCTGACCAACATCCGCGCGGCCGGACGGGACGAGAACGTCATTCTCACCCCGCCGCGAGAGATGTCGCTCGAGCGGGCGCTGGAGTGGATCGCCCCGGACGAGCTGGTCGAGGTCACTCCGAAGTCGGTGCGGATGCGCAAGCGGGTGCTCGCCACCGGCGAGCGCTACAAGGCCGACCGCGACCGGAAGCGGGACCAGCTCGCCTCGGGCGAGTGAGCCTCTTCGCCCCCTCGCCTCCTCCCCGCCCTACCTGGGCGGCGATCCAGCCCGCCGATGCCTACCCTCCCGCGGAGAGGAGGCGACAGGCGTGAGCGCGACAGGGGTCCAGGAAGGGATGGAGGTGTTCGACGCGGGCGGCCACAGCGTCGGGTACGTGGAGAGCCCCAGCAACGGGTACTTCTTCCTCACCCGCGAATCGCTCCTGCCTCTGGTGACGGAGCGCATCGTGGTGGATGTCTCGGCCTCCGTGGTCTCGGTGGATGCCCGCGGCGTGCACCTCCGGCACGATCGCCCGGAGCTCCTGGCGCGCCAGGCGCGGCCTCCCGGGGCCCAGAGCTCACGGCAGGTCTCTCCGGGAGAGGACACCTCGACGATCCGGCGCGGCGACGAGGATCGCCGGCCGCTCGATCGCGGCGAGGCGAGCAAGACGCCCGGGCAGGGCCGCACACCGACCTGAGCCGCGAGGCAATGGCGTCTGCAGTCCCGCGTCCCCTGGGCTGCTGACCTGCCCCGGGGGTCTGGATGTCGCATCTCACGGCGTTGCTCGCGCTGTCGGTCGCGGCCGGCGGGGCGAGCTGGACCGAGGCAGAGCCCTCCTCGGCGGGGATCGACCTCGCTCCGCTCCGCGCCGTGGAGGACCAGGTTCGCTCCGGCGCGCTGGTGAAGCTCACCGGCGTCCTCGTCGCCCGGCACGGCACGCTGGTCTTCGAGCGCTACTTCGGCGGCGCGAACACGGAGACGCTGCTCGACACCCGGTCGGCCACCAAGACGCTGACCGGCTACCTGGTCGGAGCGGCCATCGACCGGAAGCTGCTGCCGGGAGGCGTGGCGACGCCGGTTGCGCCGCTCTTCAAGGATCGCCGTCCGTTCGCCAACCCGGATCCGCGAAAGGAGCGCATCACGGTCGAGGACCTCCTCACCATGAGCTCGCTCCTCGAGTGCGACGACTGGAACCAGTACAGCAGGGGAAACGAGGAGCGGATGTACCTGGTGGAGGACTGGCCGAGGTTCTTCCTCGACCTGCCCATCCAGGGGTTTCCCTCCTTCAACCCGGGACCGGAGCAGAGCAAGTACGGCCGGAGCTTTCGCTACTGCACCGCCGGGGTGGCCACGCTGGGCTTCCTGCTCGAGCGCGCGGTGCGCGAGCCGCTGGACCGGTTCGCGGACCGTGTCCTCTTCGCCCCGCTGGGCATCGACCGGCTGCAGTGGGTGCGCTCACCGCAGAAGACCGTCCAGACCGGCGGAGGGCTGCGGCTCCGAGGCCGCGACCTCCTGGCCCTCGCCCAGCTGGGCCTCGACGCCGGCCGGTGGCGGGGGACGCGCGTCCTCGACGCCTCGTGGATCGCCGAGTCCACACGCCCCCACGCGGAGGTCGAGCCCGGCGTCGAGTACGGCTACCTCTGGTGGCTGAAGGACCTCCCCTGGCGCGACCGGAAGGTCCGCGTGGTCTACATGTCCGGCAACGGCGGGAACAAGGTCGGCTTCGTCCCGGAGCTCGGCCTGGCCTTCGCCATCACCAGCAACAACTACGGAGCGAGGGGCATGCACGAGCAGACCGAGCGGGTGCTGGTGCAGTCCGTCCTCGCCTCCGTCCAGAAGTGACGGTCACTCTGCCCCTGCCGGCTTGAAGATCCAGGGGAAGTTCACCCTGACGACGCCGTTTCCGGCCGGCTCGGGGAACTTCCAGCGGCGGATCTTCGCCAGCATGCACTTCTCGGTCTCGGCGTTCTTCAGCGTGGTCTCCGAGACCTGGCTGTCCACCACCGTGCCAGTCCCGTCGATGGTGAAGAGCACGGTCACCTTGCCGGCGAGCGTCGGGTTCCGGTTCAGCTGCACCTCGTAGCAGTACTTGATCTCGCTCTGGTGCTCCTGGATGACCCGGGCGATCACCTCGCGGGCGAGGCCACCCACCACCGTCGTCTGGCCGGGCACGACGCGGACCGAGTCCTTCTTCTTGCCGCCGAGGTCCACCTTCCCGTAGCCGCCCGACCCCTGTCCCATCCCCACCGTCCCGGCGCCCCCGATCCCGAGGCCCTCCCCGCCGCCGCCGAGGCCCATTCCCCTCGAACCCATGCCACCGTAGCCCTGCTGGGTGCGGTTGTCGGACGTGCCGATCTTGAGCCCGCCGATGGCCTGGTTCATGCCCGTGCCTGCAGTGCCCGGCCCCAGCACGTCCGAGATCGCCTGACCCTTCAGCGCGCCGAGCAGGCCGCTGCGGAAGGCGCGGGTGCGGTTGGCCTCCCGCGACTTGGGATCCACCGCCGGGCTTCCCTTCTTCGACGCCTCGGCCTCCTTCGGGGTGGCGTCGGTCTTGCCGACCTTCCCTGCGTCCTCCGGCGCGGCCTTGCCCTCCTCGGCTCCCGCGTCCTCCTTCTTCTCGCCGCTCTTCGGCTTGGGCGGAGGCGGCGGAGGTCGCCGGACCAGCGAGACCCAGTGCTGGTTGTCGGCGAGCGAATCCCACGCGACGCGCTTCACCGGGGGCGCGCTCTGGATGGCGGTGATGAGCGTGCCGAAGATCGCGACGCTCCCCAGCAGCATGGTGATGAAGCGCAGGGTCTCCCAGCCGTTCGGCAGCAAGCCCGCCCGGCGTGCCGGCCTCACCCAGCGGAGCAGGAGCGAGACCTTTCCGAACCGCACCCGCACCGACTCGCGCAGCCGCGGCAGGAGGACCTCCGACCCCGCCGCCCCGAGCTTGAGGCGCCCCTCGTCCCGGATGTCGGCGATGGCCACCGGGTGCGAGCCGTCGAAGACGGTCCACTCCGCCCCCTCGGGAACGGTGACCCGGAGCTGTCCCTTCTCCACCCGCGCGAGCTCGAAGGCCTTGCCCAGCCCGTGGTGGAACACCTGGAACGTGGAGGCCTCCGCGTCCTCGCCCACCGACAGTGGCTGAGTCTTCGAGAGGTACTCCACCCCGAGCAGCTGGTCCCCCCAGACCAGCGCCGCCTGCAGCACCTTGTGCTTCTCGTTGGGGGCGAGCGCGGCAGGCAACGGGCCGAGCAGCAGCCTCCAGGCGCTCGCCTCGGCACGGGGACCTGCTGCCTGCCGCACCGGAAGCATCCGCGGCACTGGCACCGGATCCATCGCCAGCGCCGTGGCGCCGTGCATCCGGGGCGCGGGCCCGGAGGGCATCGGGTGCTGCCGGGGGGTGAACGGCTCGTGGCGCGGCAGCGAGGCACGCCCGGGCACCGTGGGGCCGGTGGCGGGCGCGGCCCCGAAGTACACCGTGAGCCGCGAGCGCCCGAGGCGAATGACGTCCTCGTGACGGAGCGCCCGCGGAGCCTGCAGCGGCGTGTCACCCACCTGGGTCCCGGCCTCGCTGGCGAGGTCGATGGCGAGCACCGTGTCCCGGTGGCGCTTCAGGAGGAGGTGCAGGCTGGACACCGCCGGATCGTGAACCCGCAAGCCCGCAGCGGGTCCCGAGCCGAGGATGAGCATCTCCTCCTTCAGAGGAACGTCCCGGACGGTTCCCTCCGCGGTGGTGAGCCGCAGCGTGACCGGCGCGCCGTCGCTCATCGCGGCAACCCGTCGGTGGAGGCGCGCAGCTCGCGCTCGAAGCTGGAACGCAGGCGGACCAGGCTCTCGAAGCGGCTCCGGTTGCGCTCGAGGATGTAGTTCCCTTCCGGCCGGACGATGTTGCCCTCCACGGTCTGGTCGGCGAAGTCGACCCGGGTCTCCTTGCGGACCACCGTCCGGTCGGCCTCGTGGATGACCTTGTCCTCGGCCTGCGCCGTCGACGCTCCGAGGAGAAGCAGGGCTCCCATCCACCATCGCCGCATCGCCGCCTCCACCCTTCGCCTCCCCAGTCCTTTCCGGACCCCGGCTGTAAGAATCACCGGCTTCCCCCCGTGTTCGCGCCTTGCTCCCTCGGGCTGCCGCCCGTTCCCCGGGACGAAGCAGGTTCCGGGCCAGCTGGCCCCCGGGCCATGGACTCGAGCACCGACAGCCGTCCGTCGATGCGCCGCCGCTCGGCCGCCGAGGTCTCCGGAAGCCCGCGGCACCGGCGGAGGAGCGTTCCCGCTTCCGCGGCGGCCTTCCGGTCCTGCGCGAGCGTCCACCCGGCACCGCAGATGGCCTCTGGACGGTCGGGGGTGCGGGCGAGCACCTCGCGGTACGCCGCCGCGGCTGCCGCCGCCTTCGCCGGATCTTCCGAAGCCTGCGCCGCGAGCGCCTCGGCCAGGTGGAGCCTCGAGTCCACCACCCACGGCTCGAGATCGGCCGCCCGCCGGTACGCGCGCTCGGCTCCGGCGTAGTCGCGCCAGCCCAGCGCCAGCGCGCCGAGGTTCGCCCACGCGTCCGCCGAGCCCGGATCCAGGGCGGCGGCGCGGTCGAACTCCGCCCGCGCGCGGCCCACGTCCCCGAGCCGGTAGGACACCAGTCCCAGCGTCACGTGAGTCGAGGCGCGCTCCTCGTCGAGCCGCAGCGCGGACAGCGCGAGGAGCTCGGCCTCGCGGTTCTGTCCCCGGGCGGAGGAGACCAGCGCCAGCGCCTCGTACGCGCTCGGGTCACGGCGCAGGCTCAGGGCCCGGCGCGCCGCCTTCTCCGCGTCGGCCAGGTTCCCCGCCGCCCGCTCGGTCATCGACAGCTGCACCCAGAGCCCGGGCTCGGAGGAGAGCTCCGGCTTGCGGGAGGCCGCCTCGAGGAGCTGGGCCGCTTGCTCCGCCCGGCCGGTCCGGCGCTCGAGCCGGGCGAGGTTCACCAGCGCAGGCACGTGCTCGGGGTCGAGGTGCAGCGCTGCCTGGTACGCCGAGCGCGCGCGATCCGCCGCGCCGAGGCGCTCCTCGGTCAGGGCCAGGTTGAACTGGGCGTCGGCATCGTCCGGGCTCCGACGCAGCGCCGCCCGGAAAGCGTCCGCCGCCTGCTCCCACTTCCCGGCCCGGAATGCTTGCACGCCCTCTGCGAGAGGCCCCTCGGCTCCGCGCGTGGAACCGGCGGCCGGGGCATCGGCGGCGTTCGGTTGTACCGGTCCGGAGCTCGCCCCTGTCCGGGACTGCTCCGGAACGGGCCGGGGCGCGCTCGCCGACGGAGCCTGGCTCGGAGGGGCCGCCTCCTCGCGCGCGCTCGAAGCAGCGGTGGACGGACCCTCGGAACCGGCGGCGCGCGAGCCTGCGCAGCCGGCGAGCATCGCTCCTCCGAGGAGTGCCAGAAGGGCCCAGCGGCTCATCGCGCGGCTCCCTTCCCCAGCGCCACCGAGGTGGAGCCCTGCGGTGAGGCGAGCGGCGCGGGTGGATCCGGCGGACGGAGAGCCACCCGGGTCTGCGGCGGATAGGTGCCGGGCTGCAGCCCGTTCACGTCGTCCTGCGCCCGCAGAGTCCAGTCGGTGTAGATGCCCAGCTCGTAGGCCTTGCCCAGCCCCTTCTGCAGCGTCTCCAGGGCCCGTTGCTCGAGCGGCGCGGCGACCTTCTCCAGCTCGTCGCGGTACTGAGCCCGGTCCTCCTCGGCGAGCTCCTTGGGCGTCGGCGCCTGGCGAATCTTGTTCGCGAAGTCGGCGTACGCCTCACCGATGCGGGTGAGCGCCGCGATGCCGCTCCGTCCGTCGCCGGTCGAGACCACGGCCACGTACGCCTGCTCGAGTCCCTTGAGGGAAGTGCGCTTCCGGGTGAGGTCAGCCTGCACGGTGTGGGTGCGGGCAAAGTCGATGTGCCGGTACTGCTCGAAGAGCGGCTCGGCGTCGTCGAAGAGGAGCTGGGCGTAGGTCGAGACCACCGCGGGGTCCTTCCGCGCCTCGGTGCCGAGGCCGGCCCAGAGCTGGCGCACCCGCTGCTGCACCGCCTTCACCCTCGAGGGCTGCTTGGCCTTGCGCCACGTGTGCAGCTGGAGCCCCAGCGCCTCGAAGCGCCGCGGGGCCGAACCGGGCCCGACGAGGGTCTCCGCCTTCTCGTACGACTGCGCTGCAGCCGGGAGCTTTCCCGCGGACTCTTGCAGCCGCCCGAGCGACAGCGCCATGTCCGAGGCGTCCTTCCGGTCCGGGAAACGCTTCAGGTACGCCTGGTAGGCGTTGATGGCGCGCTCGGTCTTCCCCACCGCGGCCCAGTACAGTCCCGCCTCGCCCTGCGCCGCGGCCACCCACCCGGAGGCCTCGTCGAGCAGCGTCCGCTCGATGCGGGGACCATCCTTCCCCGCCCGGGCGCGATCATACGCCGCGACGAAGGCCTCGCTCGCTTCTGCGGCCTGGCGGAAATCACCGAGCTGCGCCGAGAGGTCGGCCAGGCCGTGCGCAAGCTTCAGCCGCATCGGCGTCGCCGGGTACTGCGAGAGCGCGCGGTGGCCGACCTCGACCGCTCGCTGGAGCTGGCCCTGCTCCTCGAGCAGCGCCATGGCGTAGGTCAGCGCCTGGGGCGCGTGCTCCGAGCGCGGATAGTCGTCCGCGAAGCGGAGGAACTCCTCGGCGGCGCGCAGGTCCTGGTGCTGCTGCTTGTGGACCACCTCGCTCACCCAGGCATACCGGCTGGCCTCGGCGACCTTCGTCACCCGCTTGGCGAAGTCCGTGCCCGGGCGGGCCAGCGCGCCGCTCCGGGCGTACTCCTGCGCCTTGGCGTTGAGGGCCAGCCAGTCGCCCTTCGTCTCCAGCACGTTGAGGGTGAGGTCGGCCGCCTGCCGCGCCCGCTCCGAGTCCGGGGCCAGGGCGATGAGCTTCTCGAACCGCGCGAGCGCCGTGGGGGTCTGGCCTCGCTCGAAGAAGACCACCGCCGCCTGGTAGCGGATGTCGAGCGCATCCTTCCCGTCCGGGAAGCGCTCGGCGTACCGATCACAGGCAGCCACCAGACGCTGCTCGGCCGCGGTCAGCGCCACCGTGGTGGTTGCGGCGGTGGGCGCATGCGTCCGCAGCCCGCCCTTCCCCTGCTTGCCGTCCACCCGGCTGGGGGCGGCCTGGGCCCGCCCGTGCTCGGCGTCCACCAGACGATCCCAGGCGAGGACGGCGTCGAAGGCCGCAGTGGCCCGGTAGCGCTCGTCGCTCACCTCACGGGCGGTGGGGCGGTCCGGGATGCGGAAGTCCAGCACGCGCTCGTACTGCTCGGCGGCCGCGCGCCAGTCGCCCAGTCCCCAGGCAACCTCGGCCGCGTAGAAGCTCATGTTGAAGGCGTAGTCCGAGGTCCACTCCGGATCGTCGTCCCGGGCAAAGGCCGAGAGGTAGGCGCGGTAGACGTCCGCGGCGAGGCGGTGGGTGCGGGGAGATCCGGTCCGCTGGGCCTCCTGGTGGTAGGCCGTGACCAGCGTGCGAAGCGCCTCCTCGGCGGCGTCGAACCCTGCCCGGAGCGCTTGCGGTGAGCTGGCGTTGGCCGTCCACCAGCGCGTGCCGGGGTGACACATCTCCGCCAGGCGCTGCGCCTCGGTGCGGACCCGGTCGCGATCGTGGAGCCCGTCGTAGGCTCGGACCACCGCCTGCTGCCACGTCGCCGCCTCCGGAGCGAGCGGCTCGGCCTGGAGGGCGGCCTTGTAGACCTTGAGCGCGCCCTGGAGCTCGCCGGCGTCGGCAAGCGTGTTGGCCAGCCGGGTCACGAGCTTCCTTCGCTCGGTCCCCTCGGTGGTCCGGTGGAAGTAGGCGAGCGCGTCGTCGGGCCGGTCCAGGCGCACGTAGACCCGCGTCAGGTCGATCAGCGCCTCGGTCCGGAGGTCGAGGAGGGTCTTCGTTCCGCCGGCGCTTCCGTCCACCACCCGCGCCAGCTTCTCGCGCGCCCCCTCGAAGTCCCCGAGGTTGAAGTCGCACCAGGCCAGCTTGTACGTGGCGTAGCTCCTCACCCGCGGCGAGCCGATGCGCACGGCGTGCTGGTAAGCGTCCTGCGCCGCGGCCAGCTCGCCCTTGTCGAAGGCGTGGTTTCCGAGCTCCAGCCAGGCATCGGGGGCAAACTTCGATTTCGGGAAGTCGCGGAGGAGCGTGCGGTACTGCGCCACGGCCTCGTCGCCGCGGCCCACGTCCTCGAGGTCGTAGGCCAGCGAGAAGAGTACCTCGTCGCGCCGCTCGTACTTCGGAAACCCCTTCAGCAGGCGGGTGTAGGCGTCCATGGCGCGGGTCCGGACCGCATCGCTGCGGCGGTGGTCCGCCTGCTTGCCGTCACCGTTCGCCTCGGTCTCCGCGCGCCGCAGCGCCTTGCTCTTCTCCCAGTACGCCTCGCCGAGCTGGAACAGGAGGTCCGGCTTCCGCGGGGAGCTGTCCGGGAAGCGCTGCACCAGCGTCTCGAGCTGGGCGATGAGCTCCTCGCGCTTGGCCTCGGTGAGCTGCGCTCGCTGGGCGTCGGTCAGGTCGAGCCGGAAGACGGCCGGGCCGGTGCGCTCGGGTTGTGCGGCGCGCGCAATGGCGCCCCACCCCGCCGCCCACACCAGCAGCCCGATCGTCGCTGCCCGCCACCCGACCACCGTCACCCTCACCTCCGCCCCACCCTGGCCTCGTGACCCGGGTCTCACGGACCCAAACTCGAACAAGCTAGGACCGCGCTCCTGACCGGAGAAGGCCGCGCGCCGCGAGGGAACGTGCGTCAGCGGACGCTCGGCGTGCCCTTCGGGGCGGGGCATCCATCCTTCAACGTCGCCCGCTCGAAGCCGATCTCGTCGGACCACCATTCTCCGTCCACACGCCACCGTTCGTCCGCCGGTCCGCCGGTGGGCAGCGGCGGAAGGGGACGTGAGGCGAGGAGCTTTCGCTGGTCCACGTCGGCGTCGAGCAGCTCCTTCTCGCCCCGCGTCATCTCGAAGCGCAGCACGTCCGCCTGCTCGAGGAGATCTCGCAGCGAGGCCGAGACATCCGCGAGCCGCGCGTGGATGGCCTGTGCCGTCGCCTGCTCGGCCTCGGCGCGAACCCGGTCGAGCTGCTCCAGCGCGGGACTTCCCGGGCCCACCGAGAGGAGACGCGTCCGCTCGGCGTCGAGCGCCTGGAGCAGCCGCAGGCCCGCCGCGATGCGGGGCTCGGCCCGAAGCGACGCCTCCAGCCCCAGGCCGAGCGTCCCCCGCTGGGCGGAGTCGGTGAGCAGCGCGACCTCCTCGGCCGCGGAGGAGCGTCGGTCCACCAGCGCGCTCAGCCGCTCGGAGAGAGGGCGGTAGTCGCCGGTGAAGCCGTCGAGGACGCTCCGGGTCTCCGGATAGAGGCAGGCGTGAAAGAGCACTGTCGCTTCCAGGATGCGCGCCTCGGGAAGGAAGGAGGGCCGCAGCTGTGGGGCGCGCGTCGCGTGCAACGTGCCGAGCGCCCCACCATCGTCGCCCGCGCGGAAGCGGGGGTAGCCGCGCTCGAACAGCGACTCGGGCCAGACCCTGCTGCCGCGCGGCACCTGATCGTAGGCTGCCGCGGACGCGGCGTCTTGACGCAGGCCATAGAGGATGCGGGCGATGCCCAGCTGCGCCAGGGCGCGGATCTCCATCCCTTCGGGGCCTCCTCCGGTGCCCCCCGCCACCGCCTGGAGCTCGTTCAGGGCCGCCTGCGGCCGCGGGCCCCCGGGAAAGCGGGAGTCGGACAGCACGATGCCGAGGGCGTATCGCGCACGCGGAGACAGGGGAGACCCCGCTGGGATGCGCCGGAGAAGGGACTCGGCCTCCTGCAGCGCCCCGGTGCGCTGAGCCTCCAGTCCCCGGAGCAGCAGCGCCCTCTCCTCGAGCGCGGCGGAGGTGGGACGGGCATCCGGATGCGCGGCGAGGAAGGCGGGGACGAGGAGCTGCTCGTCGAGACGTTCCTGCGCGGCGAGCAGCGCATCCACCGCCGCCCCCTGCCCCGGTCCCGGAGCGGCCGCGGCGTTGCGCAGGGGTCCGAGGGACGTCGCGTCGAGTCGCGCGGCCTGGAGCGCCTGGCCGAGGGCGAGCGCGTCGGAGGGAGATCCATCCGGCGCGTGAGCCGCCGCGAGCAGCTCCGGCGTGGGGCCGCCCCTGGCGCAGGCCAGCAGACCGAGCGCAGCGGCGAGGAGAGCCGACTTCACAGCTGCACTCCGAAGCCGAGGTAGACGCCCACGACGTGGAGGGTGTCGGTGCCGCCCTCGTTCACCTTGGCCTGCGCGATGCCGACGTCGTTGCTGCGGTCGTAGCCCCCGCTGGCCGTCCCCTGGAACGCGCGTGCGTTGCACTGCCCGCTGACGCCGGAGCCGGTGATGCCACCGGCGGCGCGCTGGTCATCGAGGATCTGGAGGTCGGCCGCGTCGCACCCGTTGATGCGGCTCACGCTGCCCCAGTGGATGAGGTCCTGGACCTCGAGCCGCACCGTCCACCGGTCTCCGAACTGCATCCGGAACCCGGCGCCTCCGGTGGCCACCATCCGCAGGCCGGTGCTTCCATAGGTGGCAGGCCCGCTGGAGTCGGCGATCTTCAGCTCGATCTCGGTGCTGCCCACGCCGGCACCGGCGAAGATCACCAGCCCGTAGCGGACGATGCCTCCGAAGGCGGCGAACTTCCCCCGCACGGGCGACCACTCCGGAGCAGCGACCACGCCCCACTGCAGCATCACCGAGCTGGGGGCGGCGGCGTCCTGCCGCACGCGGCTGAGGAGCTCGCTGGAGAAGCGGGACCGCGCGGCGTGCCAGACCCAGAAGGGCTGCAGCCGCAGCCCGAGCCACTCGGTCGCGTGGAAGGTGTACGTGAAGCTGCTGAGCCAGTGGGTGGTGAAGGTCGACCCGACCTGGGGAACGAAGGGCTGCAGCGTCAGCTCGTGCCGGAGCGCGTCCGGAAAGGGCTTGGGCTCGAGCACCCGGAACTGCACGTTGGGGCTCGTGGTGAGGGGATCGGGCGGGGGCGTCGGCTCCGGGCTGGCGCCGAGCGCGGTGACGAGGACGATGGCTCCGAGGACGGACATGGCGGCGGGCCTCAGAAGATGAAGGCGTACCCGAGCTGAACGAGCATGGTGTTGGTGAATCCCGGGCTCGGTGCCGGGTGGCCGGTGACGTTCCCCGCCTCGGCCGCGGCCCGGTCGACCCCGAGCAGATAGTCGTCCTTCCAGACGATGCTGCGGAGCTCGAGGACCACCGCCCCGTGCAGGCCGGTGAAGAGGCGGAAGCCCAGCGCCACGGAGACGGCCGGCGTCACCCGGCTCTCGGTCAGCCAGTCGCCGCACGTCCCCTCCTCGCGCGAGGTGACGTTCCGGCAGACGACCACCGAGGTCCGGTCGAGCCAGGCGGCGCCGCCGCCCAGCCAGAGGTAGGCCTGGTAGCGGATGGGCAGGTCCGGACCGAGGTTGAACTTCCCGTACACCGGCGCGAGCCGTACCCCGGCGAGGGCCATGGCCTTGAGCTCCCAGAGGTCGGACAGGTCGTCGACCGTGCCCGCCGGTGGTGTCTGGAGCAGGTGCTGCCCGATGCGGTCGGCGAGCGCGGTGTGACCGGAGAGAGCCCCGGTGACCGAGGCGTCCAGACCGAGCCACTCGTTGAAGTCCCACCCGGCGCGCAGCTCGAGGGTGCCGGTCCGGGTCAGGGTGTCGAAGACGCTGATGCCGACCGTGGCGGCGAGCGAGAACCGGCCCCCGACCGGGTACAGCCGGGGCTGGACCGGGGGCTCGGGGCTGGCGTGGGCGCGGACAGGGGCCAGGAGGGCCGCCAGCCCGGCGAGGGCGAGCACTCGAATGGGGGACACGTGGCCCGCCAAGCTGGCCCGTGCCCCCGGTGCTGCCAACGGGCGATCAGCGCGAGTTGCTGCCGGAACGCCCGATGGTCGTCATTGGACGGCCGGGCAATGCCCGCGTCCAGACGTTTACTCCGCTTGCGCTACTTCTTTCCGTGCTGCGCGCGGAGGGAGACCTTCACCGACGGACGGATGAAGACGATGCCGTCGCTGTGGCCGGGGACCGCGCCCTTCACCAGGAGGAGGTTCTTCTCCGCGTCCACGTCCACCACGGTGAGGTTCTGGGTGGTGACCTGCTCCACGCCGTAGTGCCCCGGCATCTTCTTGTTCGGGTACACGCGGCCCGGCGTCTTTCGCTGACCGATGGCGCCGGGGTGGCGGCGGTACTCGTGGGTCCCGTGGGTCTGGCCGAAGCCCCGGAAGTTCCAGCGCTTCATGACGCCCTGGAAGCCGCGCCCCTTGGTGACGCCGGTGACGTCGACCAGCTGGCCCTTCTCGAACAGCGCCACGCCCACCGAATCGCCCACGTTCATCGCGGCGGCCTCGTCCGGGCTCATCCGGAACTCCTTCAGGACGCGGCGGGGCTCGACCCCTGCCTTCTTGAAGGCGCCCTTCTGGGCGGAGGTCAGGCGCTTCTCCTTCGCCTGGCCGAACCCGAGCGTGACCGCCGAGTACTGATCGCGCTCGGGGAGCCGCTTGCCGACGACGGTGCAGGTGGAGGCATCAATGACCGTGACCGGCACGAGGTTCCCGTCCTCGTCGAACACCTGGGTCATCCCAATCTTCTTACCGATCAACCCCTTCACGGTCGCTGCTCCTCGCTGGATTCCCCGGGGCCGAGCGCCGCCCTCCTCTCCGGGAGGGGGGTAAGCCGGGAAGCGGGGCTACATAACAGCTTGCCGGGGGGCGTCAAGGCGGGAGGAACCCCCGGAGGGCCGCGTCCAGCCTGGCGGCATCCTCCGTGAAAAGCGCACCTCCCTGAAGCCACGCCTGAGGACGGCCCGAACGGTCGAGGCGGACGAGTGCGGGCACGGTGTGGAGGGAATGCCCGAGGACCGGGCCGGGCGGCAGTGCGTCCACGTCCACCTCCACCAGCCACCATCCGGCGAGGACCGCGCGATTGCTTTCCCGGGCGAAGGCCGCATCGAGCGCACGGCACGGCTCGCACCACGACGCGCCCAGCTCGACCAGCACGCGAGCGCCCGCCCGGGACGCCTCCTGCGCCAGGGCGCGAAGCTCCGGACCGAGCTTCCGTGGATCGACCCTGACCCGGCGGATCAGCGGGGTGCTGGGCGCAACGGCGTCCGCGCCGGCCGGGGCCCCCGGAGGGAGCTGCTCGATGAGCGGCGCGACGCCCCCGTCCGCCGAGGAGACCAGGAGGAAGACCGCGAGGGCGAGCATCGGAGAGGACATACACCGGAGCTCGCCGCGGTCGACCGGACTTCAGGGCTGGACGCGTCCGTGGGTGGGCGCGGCCCAGGTCCCGCGCGTCCGGGGCAGGTGCCGGCCGGCCTTCATCAGCGCCAGCGCGAAGTGCAACAGCGCGAGCAGGAGGAACAGGTGCACCCACTGGCCGACGGTCCCGCCGGCCATGTAGCCCAGCGCCCAGAGCATCAGGAGGATGCAGCCGTTGGTCCAGAGCACGGCCGCCATCCTGGGGCGCCTGACCGCCCGCGGCCAGTCCTCCATGGCCCCGGAGCGCCGGGAGCGGACGGTTGAAGTGTCCAACGTTGGGCGCCATGCCGACGCGAAGGCTGCGAAGGCGCGCTTTCCGGAAATTTCGACCGGCCCGCGCACGGACGTCGTCGCCCAGACGCTCTGAGCCCGCGAACGTCCGCGGCTCGTCCTGGCACGGAGGGTGCTAGCCGCGACGTCCACGTTGGAACGAGGGGACAGGCGAGGGCGGCGGCCGATGGCGATGGGACGACTGTGGTTGGTGGCACTGGGCGTCGGTCTGGCGGGCAATGCAAGTGCGGACACCGCCGAGGAGCCCACGCGGGCCATCGAGCAGCGCGAGCCGCGTGAGCTGGAGAAGCTCCAGGACCTGCTCACCAAGCGTGAGGCAGAGCTGGCGACGATGCGCGACCGGCTCCGGACGATGGAAGACGAGGAGCGCTGGTATGCGTGTGCCGAGGAGCTCGGCATCACCGATGTGCTCCGACGCTCCGCGCTCGCCGAGCGGGCGCAGCGACGCGTGGCGATCGCCATCGTGCGGGAGGCGGAGGCGAACGGGCTCGACCCGCTCCTGGTGGTGGCCGTCATCCGGGCAGAGAGCTCCTTCAACGCCTACGCCGTCTCAGGCGTCGGGGCGATGGGCCTCATGCAGATGATGCCGACGACCGGGAGCTTCCTCGCGACGCAGCGAGGAACCACGCTCCGCCACCGGCAGACGCTGTTCGACGCCGAGCTGAACATCGAGCTGGGTACCGCCTATCTGGCCTCGCTCCTCCGGGAGTTCGGCGCGGTGGAGGCCGCGCTGCTCGCGTACAACGGCGGGCCGTCGTACGCACGGCGCGTGCTCCGCAACCCCCAGTCCCGGAAGCGACTGGTGGCCGGCTATCCGCGCGACGTCACCGCGGAGTGGCAACGCCTGCGGGTGCGTCAGTCCGAGGTGGAGGCCCGGCGGACCCTGCCGAATCCGGACCGGACGCTGGCCGCCGAGCGAACAGTGTCCACCGCCCAGTGAGTCCATTCACCAAGCGACGTTGAAGCGAATTTCTGTCTCGTCCGTAACGAGGGCCCGCTCCGAGAAACATTCTGGTCCAAGGCCGAAAAGGCATGCTGGTGGGCCCCCTGAAAGGTTCGCGCATGGAGCGTCTCGACATCCGGCTGGAGAAGGGAGAGCACCGGGTGGTGCTGCGCCTCGAGGGCACCCTCGACGGGGACACCGCGCGCGCCGTCGCGCAGGCACTTCGCGAGCTGCCGGCCGTGCCCGTGACCCTGGACTTCTCGCGCGTGCGTACCTTCGTCGACCTCTCGGTCGATGCACTCACCCGGGCGCTCCGGAACCGACCCGTCTCCCTCACGGGGCTCGGCCGACACCAGGCACGAATGTTCCGGTACTTCGGGCTCCGGATCGACGAGCAGGAGCAGCCCGCGGAAGCGTGATCCGACGGCCAGCGGCTAGACTGCCCCTGGCCAACGTGACCGCTCCCGCACTGCCCCGCTCCCCCCTCGCCGCAACCGCCGCACATGCGCTCCTCGACCGGGCCAGCGAGGCGCTCAGCCGCGTCATCCGTGGCAAGCGCTCCGCCGTGGAGCTCGCGCTGACGACGGTGGTCGCCGGAGGGCACCTGCTCCTCGAGGACGCGCCGGGCGTGGGCAAGACCACCCTCGGCGAGGGGCTGGCGCGGGTCTGCGGCCTCCGGCTGGCGCGCATCCAGTTCACCGCCGACCTCATGCCGGCGGACGTCACCGGGGTGCAGGTCTTCTCCCCGAACAGCGGCGAGTTCCAGTTCCGTCCGGGACCGCTCTTCCACGAGCTGGTGCTCGCCGACGAGCTCAACCGGTCGCCGCCCCGCACGCAGTCCGCTCTGCTCGAGGCGATGGCGCATGCGCACGTCACCGTCGACGGGACCACGCATCTGCTTCCCCGGCCCTTCATCGTGGTGGCCACCCAGAACCCGCTCGACCTCGCCGGCACCTACCCCTTGCCCGACGCGCAGCTGGACCGGTTCTTGGTGCGGCTCACGCTCGGGCACCCCTCGCCGGAAGTGGAAGCGGAGCTGGTGTCGACCCGCGGACCCGGCGAGCCCGTCTCGTCGCTCGGCGCGGTGCTGGATCCCGAGCAGGTGCGGGCGCTCCAGGCCCGTGCGGCGACCGTCCACGTCGCGCCAGAGGTCGCCCACTACCTGGTCACGCTCGCCCGGGCGACGCGCGAGCACCCGGGGCTGGAGCGCGGCGCGTCCACCCGCGCGGTGCTCTCGCTCACCGCGGCCGCGAAGGCGCGGGCGCTGTGGGAAGCGCGCGATTTCGTCATCCCGCAGGACGTGGCCGATCTGTTCGTGCCCACCCTCGCTCACCGGGTCGTGCCCCGCGGAGCGATGCAGGGGCTCGCCGCACGCGACGAGGCCAGCGCGCTGCTCGAGTCGGTGCTGGCCGGCGTGCCTGCACCGCGATGAGCGCGCGGCGCGAGCGCTTCCTCCGAGCCTGGCGGCGCTTCTGGAAACCGCCGCGCCGGCTGCGCACCACGCCTGCGGGACGGACCTACCTCGTGCTCACCGTCGGGGTCGGGCTCGGCGCGCTGAACACCGGGAACAACCTCCTCTACCTGGTCCTCGGGCTTCAGCTCTCCCTGGTGGTGGTGTCCGGGATCCTGTCCGAGCGATGCGTTCGTCGGATCCAGGTCAGGCGCCTCCTCCCGGCATCGCCGCGCGCCCGGGCGCCCTTCCATCTCGCCTGGGGGCTGCAGCTGCCCCGGGGCCAGGCCTTCGCCCTGTCGGTGCGGGAGGTGCACCCGGTGATGGGCTCGGCGGTGGGTCAGCTGGCCTGGCTTCCCGCCGGTGAGGAGGTGGTGGTGCGCGCGGTGGCGACCGCACCCCGGCGGGGGCCGATGCAGCTGAGCGCCGTTCGCGTCTCGACCCGCTTCCCGTTCGGCCTCTTCGAGAAGAGCCGAGATCTGGAATTGCCGGGTGAGCTCCTGGTGCTCCCCGGCCGCGTGCCGCCACCCCCCGAGCCGCGCTCACCGACCGGTGGTCTGGGGCTGGAGCAGCGTTCGCTGCGGGGGCAGGATGGAGGTGGCGATCTGGCCCAGCTCCGCGAGCTGCGGGACGGGGAGGACGCTCGCCGCATCCACTGGCGGAAGAGCGCACAGCTCGGAACTCTGCTTCGCGTGGAGCGGGACGCGCAGCCCCAGCCCCGGATCGTGCTGCAGCTCGATGACCGCGCCCCACCGGAGGCGCTGGACGGGACTTGCGAGCAGCTCGCCGCGCGCGCCGAGCTCCTGCTGGCGCGCGGGGCGGAGGTGGGGCTGGAGAGCACCGGCGGCGTCTCGGTGAAGCCCGGAGCCGGAGCGTTCCACTCGCAGGCCATCCTCCGGGCCCTGGCCCGCGCCGGACATCCGGGGAAGACCGGATGAGGTCCGCGCGTCTGCAGCTCCTGCTGCGGGACCTGGCTGCGGGCGCGGCCTTCGCGGCCATGGCCATCTCCGGACAGGTCCCCGTCTGGGCGGTGGTGGTGTTCGTGATCGCCCTCGTGCTGGCGCTGGCCGGTCGCCGTCCGCTGAGCGACGGCAGGCTCAGCGCGGTCATCCTCTTCGGGGCGGTGGTGCTGGTCTACGCCGCCGTGCTGGTGGAGCAGCTGGACCTGGTGGTCGCAGCCTGCGTCACCGCCTCGCTGCTCACCGCCCAGCGTCTCCTCTCCCGCCCCACAGGCAGGACGACCGACCAGGTGCAGCTGGTCTCGCTCCTCATGGTGGCCGGAGGCGCCGTGCTGAGCGCCGATCTGCTCTTCGCGCTCTGTCTCGTCGTCTACGCGGCGCTGGGGGTGCTCGCGCAGGGTCTCTCGGTGGTGGCGGAGGTCCCTGGCGGCCCGCTCCCTCCGATCGGGCGCGTGCTCCGGCCCCTGGGGCTCGGAGTGGCGCTGGCGCTCGTGGGATCCCTGGTCCTGTTCCTCCTCTTCCCCCGGCTGTCGTGGAACGTCGCCGCCCGCCGCGCGGGTGCCTCGCTCGGCGGAGCGACCACCGGCTTCGCGGACGGACTGCGGCTGGGAGGCGCCGGGCTGCTCAAGTCCAACCCTCGCGTGGTGTTCCGGGCGCGCATCGACCCGGACCCCGGGACCGACGGGCTCGATGCCTACTGGGTCGGGCGGCGGTTCGACACGTTCGACGGGGTCCAGTGGTCCTCCGCGGGGAGGCGCGGCCCGCCCTCGCGACAGGTGCTGCTGGGCGCGCCGGGGCGAAAGCTGGTCCGCCAGGAGATCGACCTGCTGCCGGCCTACGGGAGCCGGACCCTCGTTGCGCTCGACACGCCGGTCCGGTTCGCCGATGCCGAATCGCAGCAGACGACGTTCAGTGTCCGGGCCGAGATCTACTCCTCCGGCGCCCGCGAGGTTCGCCTGGTCGGTCCTTCGGAGCACGTCACCTACCGCGCCTTCAGCACCGCAGGGCAAGATCGGATCCCTCCGGAGGACGCGGCGCCCGAGCGAACGCGACGGCTGCAGCTCCCCAAGGGGCTGGATCCGCGCATTCCGGTGCTGGCGGAGACGCTCGCCGAGGGCGCGGTCGGAGATCGGGCCGTCGCCCGGCAGATCGAGCGGGCGCTCCAGTCCGGCTACGCATACACGCTCGAGCTGCCCGGGCGGGTCAAGGATCCGCTCGCGGATTTCCTCTTCGACCGTCGCGCCGGACACTGCGAGGACTTCGCCACCGCGCTCGCGGTGCTCCTCCGCACGCGGCAGATCCCCGCCCGCGTGGTCGTGGGGTTCCACGGCGGTGAGCGGGCCGCGGGCGAGTACCTGGTCCGCGCCGGCGACGCACATGCCTGGGTCGAGGCCGAGGTCGACGGCTACGTGCTCCGGCTCGACGCCACCCCGCCTCAGCATCGCTCGGCGGCGGGAATCGGGATCGCCGGGTGGCTCCTCGCGCGCTGGGAAGCGCTGCAGATCCGCTGGCTCGATCGGGTGGTGGAGTACTCGCTGCTCGATCAGAGCCAGCTGGTGCAGCGCATTCGCGGACGGAGCGGCCAGACCGCCGGGACGGCTCGCGCGGAGAAGCGGCGCGACGAGGGTGCAGCCGTGGCACTGGCGGCGCTCGGCGCGGCGTTCCTCGTGGCCCTCCTGCTCGGTCGGCGGGGCGCATCGAACGATCCGGTCGAGCTCGGGCGCAGGCTGTCCCGGCTCCTGCGACGCGGTGGGCGCCTGGGGCCGGGAGGCTGGCTCGACGGCGCCCGGGTCGGCGAGGCGGAGCTGGCGCCGGTGCGGGAAGGGATCGCCCGCTACCGTGAGGCACGCTTCGGCCGGCGACCGCTGCTTCCGGGGGAGGGACGCCGTCTGGTCAGGCAGGCGGACCAGGCATTACGGGGATTCGTCGCCCTTCCGCTGCGGGACCTGGGCGCCCAACGTTCCGGGCGTGACCACGCCTCCTGATCTGCCGCCTCCTCAGAAGCCCCCGACCGACCTGCCCGCGGTCCCCACGCCGGAGATCCGCCCCTACACCGGAACGGAGGACCGTCCCGGACAGAGCACCCCGGAGGTGCAGCCCGAGCGCCAGCGCCCGGAAGAACCGGAACCGCCCGGCCCGCCGCGCGTGCCGCCGCCCCCGGGGCGGGAGATCGAGCCGCCGCGGCATTGAAGCCTGACGTTTCTACAGGGGTCGGACCCGCCGGCGTGAGTCGGTGTCGTGATTCCGCCGGGTTCGCGGGGTCCTGCGTGGCACCCACCTTGCTCATTCACCGGGTGTCGTCGCAACCCCGAACCTCCAGGAGACGTCCAGAATGCAGCTCGCCTCCGACCATTCCGTTACCCCCGGTTCGCTGTCGCTCTACCTCACGGAGATCAACCGCTACTCGCTGCTGAAGGTCGAGGAGGAGCAGAAGCTGGCCCGCCGGTACAAGAAGGGAGATTTCCAATCCGGCCACCGGCTGGTGACGGCGAACCTCCGCTTCGTGGTGAAGGTTGCCTACGAGTACCGCTCCTACGGCATCCGCATGTCCGACCTCATCCAGGAGGGGAACATCGGGCTCATGAAGGCGGTGCAGAAGTTCGATCCGGACAAGGGCATCCGCCTCATCTCGTACGCCGTCTGGTGGATCCGGGCGTACATCCAGAACTACATCCTCAAGTCGTGGTCGCTGGTGAAGCTCGGGACCACGCAGGCCCAAAGGAAGCTGTTCTTCAGCCTCGCCCGCACGCGTCGCGAGCTGGAGAAGTACAACGCCGGCGACGGCGCGATTCCGGTGGAGGAGATCGCGCGGCGGCTGCGGGTGAAGCCCACCGAGGTCCGCGAGATGGAGCAGCGGATGGGCGGGCGCGATCTGTCCCTCGACGCTCCGATGGGCGAGGACGGCACCAGCACCCACGTGGACTTCGTGGCCTCCCCCGCTGCAGGACAGGACGAGGAGGTGGCGGACAAGGAGGAAGCCGGGATGATCAACGCCCGGGTCCGCACCGCTCTGACCCGGCTCGATCCGCGGGAGCGCTTCATCATCGAGCAGCGGGTGATGAACGAGCGGCCGATGACGCTCAAGGAGCTGGGCGAGCACTTCGGCTTCAGCCGTGAGCGGGCCCGCCAGCTGGAGATCCGCGCCAAGGACAAGCTGAAGGGCGAGCTGGCCGCGCTGATGGCCGAGGTGGAGCCGGAGATGGCGGCCTAACCTCCGGGCGCACCCTTCTTTCCGTGGTCGGGCTCCGGGCGGCAGCGTCCGGAGCCCGTTGTCTTTCTGCCGCCCTCGGGTAGAACGGGCGCTCTGCCCGGATGAACGACCCCGCCCCCGCCCGAGCGACCGCGGCACCCGAGTTGCCGCTCGCCCCGGCCCCGCGGGAGCTGACCGTTCGCGGGCTCGTGCTGGGGAGCGTGCTGGGAGTGCTCTTCGCCGCGAGCTCGGTCTACCTCTCGGTCAGGGTGGGCCTCACCGTCTCTGCCTCCATCCCGGTGGCGGTGCTCTCCATCGCCCTGTTCCGGGTGCTCGGCCGCTCGAGCGTGCGCGAGAACTGCATGGTGCAGACGACGGGCTCGGCAGGGGAGTCGCTCGCCTTCGGCGCGGCCACCGCGCTCCCCGCCTTGCTTCTGATGGGTTACGACCTGGACCTGGTCCATGCGCTCCTGGTGGCGCTCACCGGGGGGCTCCTGGGCGTGGTGCTGATGATCCCTCTCCGGCACGGGCTGGTCGTGCAGGAGCGGGAGACGCTCACGTTTCCGGAGGGCACGGCCTGCGCAGAGGTCCTCATCGCCGGGGATCGCGGCGGCACCACCGCGCGACTGGTCGTGACCGGCTTCCTCATCGCGGCGGTGTACAAGGCGCTCTACGCCGGCCTGAGGCTGTGGAGAGAGATCGTCGGGGCGGCGCTTGGCTCCGTCCAGCGGCTGCCCGATGGGAGCATGGTGCGGCACGGGTTTCCCGGTGCCTCCATCTCCATGGAGATCAGCCCCGAGCTCCTCGGGGTGGGGTACATCATCGGTCCGCGCATCGCGGGGATGACCTTCGCCGGGGGGGTGCTCAGCTACCTGGTGCTCATCCCGCTCATCCACTTCTTCGGCGACGGTCTCGCGGGCCCCCTGCTGTCACCGGAGGGCACCTTGATCCGCGACATGGCTCCGGATCTCGTCCACCGCACCTACGTGCTCTACATCGGGGCAGGCGCCGTCGCGACGGGTGGGTTCATCAGCCTGGCCCGCTCCATGCCAGCCATCGCTCGCGCGTTCCGGCGCAGCCTGGACACCTTCCTGGCCGCTCGCCGGGGCAAGGCCGTCGAGGTTCCGAGGACCGAGCGCGACCTTCCGATCACCGTGGTCCTGGGCGGGACGGTGCTGCTGTTCCTTGCGGTGTGGCTCGCCCCGCCGCTCCACGTCAATCTCTTGTCGGCAGTGCTGGTGCTGATCGGTGCCTTCTTCTTCGTCACGGTGTCCGCGCGGATCACCGGTGAGATCGGGAGCTCGTCCAGCCCGACCTCGGGGATGACGGTCGCGATGCTCCTGGCCACTTCCCTGGTGTTCCTCGTCCTCGGCTGGACGTCGCCCGATGACCGCTTCATGGCCCTGACCACCGCGGCCATCGTCGGAATGGCGGCGAGCAACGGGGGCACCACCGCGCAGGACCTCAAGACCGCGTACCTGGTGGGGGCCACGCCGAGCCGCCAGCAGATCGCGATCACCGTCGGGGTGATCACCTCTGCGCTTTGCGTGGGCCCGGTCCTCGCGGCCATCAACCTGGGCGTGACCGCGAACGTCCCCGAGTCCCATCCCGGTGTCCGCGTCACGCATCCCTCGAGTGAGCAGGTGGTGCAGTGGGAGTTCCCTTTCAACGCACGTTCCGGAGCATTCTCCGAGGCGACCATCACCGGAGAGGAGCTCGCGCAGCAGCTCTGGGGGCGTGGGCTGGAGGTCCGGCTCGACGCGGCCGGCACGCCCGTGGCCTTCCGCAGCTTCCGGCGAGACGTGACGCAGGGCACCGTGGCGGCGGAGGAGGTCCGAGCACGGGAGGCGGGCGTCCCTGAGCCGCTGGTGAATCGCGTCAGGCTCGGAAGCCTGGGGATCCTCGGCCCACCGCAGGAGCGTCGTCTCCACGTCGGGTACGTCCGGAACGATGCACCGATCCCAACGGGCAAGTACCTCAGCGATGCCGCAGGAAACATCGAGTACGTCGTCGACCCGGGCATCGGCGGCCGGGTGGACGAGGTCCACGGCGTGAGGCTCACCCGCTACGAGGCGCCGAAGGCCCGGCTGTTCTCCCTCATCGTCGACGGAGTGCTCACTCGCAAGCTGCCCTGGGATCTGGTGCTCCTCGGCGTTGCCCTGGCGATCATGCTGGAGCTGGCCGGGGTGGCGGCGCTTCCGTTCGCGGTGGGTGTCTACCTGCCGGTGTCCACGAGCGCGCCACTCTTCGTGGGCGGGCTGGTCCGATGGTGGGTGGACCGACGGGGCACCGGCCCGGAATCGGAGGCAAGCCCGGGCACCCTGCTCGCGTCGGGGTACATCGCCGGCGGCTCCCTGCTCGGGGTCCTCATCAACCTGCTGCGCATCCCCGCGGGCGGCTCATGGGTCGACGGGCTGGACGTTCCGGCGCGACTGGCCGGACGCCCGGGGTGGTTCGCCCGGGTGGTCGAGGCGGTGGGTGACTCGCCCCGGGCCCACCCAACGGCGTCGATCCTGTTCGGCCTGCTGCTGTTCGGTGCGCTCGCGCTGTACCTCGGCCGGGTGGCGCTCCGGACCCGGGAGGCGAACGGCCCCCATCCGGTCTAGACTCGGGCTCCGTTGACTGCCGCAACGGACGCCGCGACCGCACCCGATCCGCTCGCCGACCCGGAGAACCGGCAGCGGCTCGATCTGGCAAGGGCGTTCGCCTTCCAGCTCCTCAAGGGCATCAAGCAGATCGGCATGTACCGGCACAACGAGACCCGGTACGCCGAGTACCTGGCCAAGGCGCACGAGGCCGTTCACCAGTACACCGAGCGCTTCGGGCCGCTGGTCTTCAAGGTCGAGCAGCAGAACTTCATGCTGTTCGAGCAGACGCTGTTCTCCGAAGACACGCCGCTTCCCTTCAAGTTCTGGCGCGACGGGATCCGCCAGTTCATCTTCCGCCCTGGTCTGCGCCCGGACGAGCTGCTCACCTTCACCCTGGTCGCGCTGAGCGACGTGGAGAAGCAGGGCGAGGACACGGTGGCCCAGCTGTGGCGCTCGCCCCTGGACAACCTCGAGTACGTGGTGGTCGAGGGCTTCAAGGTCGACGGCTTCACCGACGAGGAGGTGCAGATCGCCGTCGACAGGATCGTCGAGTACCTCTACTCGCGGCTGCGGAGCCACTCCGACGACTTCCTCCGCTTCGCGCGGGTGACCGCCGAAGATCTGGAATTGAAGCTCGAGGGGGTGGAGCAGGTCCGCGGCGCGGTCATCTCCGGAGTGACGGCCACCGACGAGCTCAAGGCCAAGCTGCAGAAGGAGATCACCGAGGAGGAGCAGAGCCGTCTCTTCCCCAAGCTGGTCTCGTCCATCTTCCAGGTGGCCGAGGCGGGCGTCGACGATCCAGAGCTGCTGGAGGAGATGTTCCTGCAGCTCCTGGATGCGCTGCTGCTCCAGGAGGACTTCGCGATCATCAACCAGATCGTCCTCAAGCTCCGGGCGATGGAGGACCGGGTGGGGATGAGCGGCATCCGCCGGCTGAAGGCCACCTTCGTGGAGAAGATGGGCGAGGAGCAGCGTCTGGTCCGGGTGGCGGACGTGCTGCGCGTCGCCCGTCCGACCGTGCTGGCGGACATCGGCCGGTACCTGTCGTCACTCCAGCCGAGCACGCTGCCGGTCCTTCTCGACGTCCTGGAGACGCTGGATGCGCCCGAGCACCGTCTGGTGCTCTGCGATGCGATCGCCGAGTTCTGCAAGGCCAACGCCACACCGATCATCCAGCGGCTGTCGTCGGAGCGCCCGATGACGGTGCGGGACATGGTCTACGTGCTCGAGCGGGCGCAGCACCCGGACCGGATGCAGTTCTTCGCCCGGGTGCTGAAGCACAAGAACCTCGCGGTGCGGCTGGACGTGATGGGGACGATCGCCCGTGGGCGGAGCGTCGAGTCCCGCCGGCTGATCGCCGAGGCGCTCAAGGACGACAACGCGCAGGTCCGGGTGCAGGCGGCGCGACTGCTGCCCGAATACGACCGCGAGCAGGCGTACCAGCAGCTGGTGGCGGTGGTGAAGGGCAAGGAGTTCAAGAAGCGAAGCGCCGAGGAGCAGGCGGCCTTCTACACCGCGCTGGGGAGCACGGGTCTGCCCATTGCCCTCACGCTGATGACGCAGCTGCTGGCGGAGAGACCACAGCTGTGGAACCGGGCGCGGGTGCTGGATGACAAGCTGCTCGCGCTGCACGGGCTCGCGGGCGTGCAGTCCATCCAGTCCTACAAGGCGCTGCAGGCGGTGGTGGAGGACCGTAGCCAGCCGTCCGAGGTGCTGGTGGCCGCGCGGCGGGCGTTGGCCGAGACGCGCCGCAAGCTGTTCGGGGACGCGGCGCCTCCGGAGGCAACCTAGTGCTCACCACACCCCGGTCGAGGCACTGATGCCCGACAACCTCAGGATCAGCGGCGCTGGAGACGAGAGCATCCTGGAGTTCGGCCGGGATCACTCCGAGAAGCTGCAGCAGCTCTCGCGGTCGGTGCTGTCGACGCTCTACATGCTGGTGCGCTCGGCGAAGATGTACGACCCCGACAACTCGGTGTTCGAGCGCCCGCTGATCTCGCTCCAGGACAACCTGAACCTCATCATCTCGCGCGAGGGCCGCTTCGACCTGGTGGGGATCAAGAGCTCGTTCTACGTCAACAACATGCTGGTGAAGGTCGAGCTCAACGCGGTGGAGAACATCCGCTACCTGCTCGAGGAGATGCGAGCAAAGGACGTGGGCGGGTTCACGCTCGCCAAGCCGGTGCAGATCGCCGAGCTGAAGAACTTCGTGTGGATCTTCGCGAAGGACACCGCGGAGCTGCCGGACGAGGAGGGGCTCGCCAGACGCAAGCTCCTGGCGATCAAGATCTCCCGGTGGAGCAAGCTCCGGGAGAAGCTCGAGAAGGAGAAGCTGGACGACGAGGAGAAGGTCGACCGGAAGAAGTACGCGATCACCGTCTACGCCCGCGCGGTCTTCTTCATCTCCAGGTACCTGGACTCGGTGCGGCGAGGCACGCCGATGGTCGCGGTGCGCGCGCTGCGCATCGTCCAGGACCTGGTCGACATCTGCTACGACGCGAAGGTGCACTTCCTGGGCATGACCACGATGCGCCAGGAATCCGATTACCTGGTGTTCCACCAGGTGAACACCTGCCTCCTCTCGATCGTGTTCGGGGTGGAGCTGGGCTTGACCAAGGCGCAGCTCCGCGACCTGGGGTTCATCGCGCTGTTCCATGACGCGGGGATGGCCACCATCCCCGACGAGCTTGCCGGGAAGCGGGGCGGGCTGACCGCGGAGGAGCGGAGCCTGGTCGCGCGCGCCCCCCTGATCTCGGTGCGGAACGTCCTGATGGAGAAGGGCTTCACCCGGACGACGCTGCACCGGGTGGTGACGACGCTCGAGTACAAGAGCGACTTCGGGACCGCGGTGCGCGACGCCCGCGGCAACATCCAGATGATCATCCCCAAGTCGTCGCTGGGGCTCTACGCGAAGATCATCGCCATCACCGCGGGCTTCGACGCGCTGACCAGCAAGCGTCCGTTCCGGGACGCCTACGGTCCCGAGGTGGCGATGATGCTGATGTGGAGCGAGCTCCGGCACAAGTTCGACCCGGAGCTGCTGAAGGTCTTCATGCGGGTGCTGGCGATCCCGCCGGTGAAGGTGCTCTCGCGGCGCCAGCAGGGCGCGCTGTCGGTCACCGGGCTCTGAGCGCGGGGAAGCAGGGACCCGGGCTCAGCCTCCGCTGTGCCTTCGCCGGCGGCGCTCGCGGAGAGCGGCGAGAACCTCTTCCGCGGAAGGGGCGTCCTCCTCGGCCTCGACGGAGCTCGGCGGAGTCGGCGCGGTCGCTGCGGTGGGACCGTCACCCTGCGGCTTCGTGGGCTGGATCCTGAAGCGGAACCGGTACTGCTGCTCGCACCGGTGGCCGCAGAACCAGCCCACACCCGGCAGGAGCGTTGCCCCCGACGTGCGACGCTCCTCCGCGTCGTCGGCGAGCAACGCGCGGCAGCCGACGCAATGCTCGCCGGGAGCATCCTCCGGTTTCGCGCGTCGCGACCGCATCCAGGTCAACACCACAACCGACTCCGTCTCCCCGCTCCGCGATGCTCCGGATTGCATCGGACGCGCCGGGCGCGGCCCCCCGGAATCCGCCACCTTGCCTGCCCCGCGCTCGGGTCAACCGCGGGCCGCGGGGCGATGCGACCCCACGGAGGCGGTCAGCGGGCCGGGTGTCAGCCCCTGTCCGACAGCGCCTCGACGGCCCGGGAGAGGTCCGGGGGAATCGGGGCCTCGCAGCGCACCGGCTTGCCCGTGCGCGGGTGCGGGAAGACGAGCCTCCAGGCGTGGAGGGCCTGTCGGCCGAGCTGCTGCTGCACGGCCTTGACGCGGGCGTCGCCCTTGCGTGTGCCGCCGTAGAGGGCGTCGCCGAGGAGCGGATGACCCATCTCGGAGAGGTGGACACGGATCTGGTGCGTGCGCCCGGTCTCGAGGCCGACCTCGAGGAGAGCGGCGCCATGGAGGCGCGTCCGCACGCGCCAGCTCGTCACCGCTGGCTTCCCGGTCCTGGTGCGGGACGTGAACCGCTTCCTGTCGCGTGGGTGCCGCGCGTGGAGCGTCTCCATCCGGCCGGCCTCTGCCGGGTGGCCGTGCACCAGCGCGAGATAGGTCTTCTCGACGGTGCGTGCCTGGAACGCGCGCTGGAGCGCCTGGAGCGCGGCGTCGTTCTTGGCGACGACGAGGCAGCCCGAGGTCTCCTTGTCGAGGCGGTGGACGATGCCAGGCCGGAGCACGCCGCCAACCCCTGACAGCCCGGTCACGTGATGCAGGAGCGCGTTCACCAGCGTGCCGCGCGCGTGGCCGGCCGCCGGGTGGACGACGAGGCCTGCCGGTTTGTCGAGGACGAGGAGATCGGGGTCCTCGTGGAGAACGGCGAGGGGGAGATCCTCCGGCTCGGGGATGGCCGGCTCCGGGGGCGGGACGGAGACCTCGAGGGACTCGCCGCCCTTGAGGCGGAGGGCAGCTCGACCTGGTCGCCCATCGACGAGGACGCGTCCGGCCTCGAGAAGCGCCTGGACGCGCGAACGGCTCAGCTCGGGAAGGCTGGAAGCGATCGCGCGATCGAGGCGTTCGCCCCGGAAGGCCGGTCCGACGGAGATCCGGTGGACGGCGCCGCCGGCGGTGTCACGCTCTGGTCCGGTGCTCACGTCTTGCGAACGAGTGTAGCCGTCGCCCTTGGCCGTCCCGCGGGGGTGCCTCGGGGGGTCCGGCGCCCAGACGCTATAGCGACAACCAAGACTGGTTGTGTGTGGCCTCCCCTCGCAACCGCCTGTTCTCAGGTTCGACAAATCCACTCTCGGTGATAGTTCTTGCTATTACCTCTGGACGCTCGCCCCCCTCCCCCCCGGTGAGTCGACGCCGGTCGCAGTCTCATCCGCGACGCGCGCAGAAGGTGTCCGGGCAGCTCATCGCCCGCCCAGGTCGGTCTCGCTGGCAACCGACGAGCTCGTCGCCGGGCAAACTTCAGCGCGGACGTCAGCACTGCGCGAGCGAAGCGCCTCGGAGCGCATCGGTTCGCGCAGGCCAGCCGGACGAGGCACGGGGCCAGCCGGGGACGAGCCGGCGTCTCCTCCAGGCGACCCCTCGAGCAGCCCGCGAAACCGAACCGAGGCCGATCAGCGCGATCCAGCCAGCTCGGGCCCGGCGCGGCCCCGGAGCGCCCTCACCAGATCTTCGACCGCACGTGCGCCTTGCCGCGCACGATGATGTCCACCACCGCCCGGTCGAAGAAGTTGGTGACCGTGTAGACCTCCTGGCTCACCCGGCTCCGGTAGAGATCCCGGCCCTCGTCGAGCTCCTCCTTGAGGACATCGAAGAGGTTGTCCTGCTCGATCCCCTTGATGATCTTCTGCTCGTTGTAGAGCGAGATGTCGGAGGCAATCGCCCGCGCGAGTCGCAGCGCCTTGGTTCGCTCTTCGTCGGTCATCCGTCAGCTCCTCCGGTCCTCACGACCCTCGCGCATGCGAGCGCTGGGCGGCGAGGAGGTAAGTCTTGCTCACCCGGGCTGGGTCGAGGCGCAGCTCGCGGGCGAGGTTCACCAGGATGCCACGAAGGTACACCGTCGCGGGAAGGCGGTCGTAGCGGTCCGCCTCCACGTTTTCCAGGTGGATACGGGTGATCCGGGTCCGTTCTGCCACCTGCTGCAGCGACAGACCGTACGATTCGCGCACCCGGCGCAGCAGCTCGCCGTTGAACTCGGCGTCGGACGGGATGTCCAGCTTGAGCTTGCTCTCGCGGGTGCGCGTCGGGAGCTCCGGTGGGCGCTCGGGGGCGGCGCTGGCGGGAAGCGGAGGAGGTAGGCGCGGGGCGGGAGGCGGCGGGGGGGGCTCGGCGGAGGCCGGCGGGGCGGAAACGGGCCCGGCCGGGGGCGGGTGCGGGGCAAGCCTGACCCGCAGGCCGAGGGCGGGGGGCAGCACGCCGCC
>Ga0081540_1000404_pt1 | contig 42588 bp, 62 predicted proteins | sample TabmetS2T1R1_FD_71024 | JGI IMG/M metagenome (GOLD analysis project Ga0081540, IMG submission 71024) | Tabebuia heterophylla rhizosphere microbial communities from the University of Puerto Rico - S2T1R1 | ecosystem: Host-associated > Plants > Roots > Rhizosphere ...
ACGTCGTCGACAAGCACAAGGTCAACATCTTCTACACCGCGCCGACCGCGATCCGCGCGCTGATGCAGGGCGGCGACGAGCCGGTGAAGAAGACCTCGCGCGCTTCGCTGCGCCTGCTCGGTTCGGTCGGCGAGCCGATCAACCCGGAAGCCTGGGAATGGTATCACCGCGTGATCGGCGATGGCCGCTGCCCGATCGTCGATACCTGGTGGCAGACCGAGACCGGCGGCATCCTGATCACGCCTTTGCCGGGCGCGACCAAACTCAAGCCGGGCTCGGCGACGCGTCCGTTCTTCGGCGTGGTGCCCGAGATCGTCGATGCCGACGGCAAGACGCTGGAAGGCGCAACGCAAGGCAATCTCTGCCTGACAAAGTCATGGCCGGGCCAGATGCGCACCGTCTATGGCGACCATGCGCGCTTCGAGCAGACCTACTTCTCTACCTACAAGGGGAAATATTTCACCGGCGACGGCTGCCGCCGTGACGAGGATGGCTATTACTGGATCACCGGCCGCGTCGACGACGTCATCAACGTCTCCGGCCACCGCATGGGCACCGCCGAAGTCGAGAGTTCGCTGGTCGCGCATGAAGCGGTGTCGGAAGCCGCTGTCGTCGGCTATCCCCACGACATCAAGGGCCAGGGCATCTACGCCTATGTGACGCTGATGGCCGGCACGGAACCGAGCGAAGCGCTGCGCAAGGAGTTGGTGGCCTGGGTGCGCAAGGACATCGGCCCGATCGCCTCGCCCGACCTGATCCAGTTCGCGCCCGGCCTGCCCAAGACCCGCTCGGGCAAGATCATGCGCCGCATCCTGCGCAAGATCGCCGAGGACGAGCCCTCGAGCCTCGGCGACACCTCGACACTCGCCGATCCCGCGGTGGTCGACGACCTCGTGCAGAACCGTCAGAACCGACACCAAAGGTAGTTGACGATTGATCGAGTAAAGGGCCGAGAGCAGTTACTATGAATCTCAATGTAGTCTCTATCGGAATATCACCGCCAGATGACATCAACATCGTTGTTGAAGTGCCATTGGGCGGAGGGCCGATCAAGTATGAGTTGGATAAGGCGGCTGGCACGGTAGCCGAAGCGAAGCCACTTATTCTGCAGGCGATCGCACGGTTTGAGCAGTCTGGAATTAATGCCAACGATGTTCGCGTTTCCCAGGAGCGTAAGGAGGGGGATATGAGGGTCGTGTTGCTAGGGCCGCCTGGAGCCGGCAAGGGTACCCAAGCGGAGAATATCGTGGAGAAGTACGGCGTATTGCATCTCTCTACGGGACACATGCTGCGTTCTGCCGTTCGAAAGCAGACCGACATAGGGAAGAAAGCAAAGGATGTTATGGCGCGCGGCGAGCTGGTGCCTGATGAACTCGTTGTCGCTGTGGTAGAAGAACGAATTGCGCAACCTGATGCAGATCGTGGCTTCATACTCGACGGATTCCCCCGTACCATAACGCAAGCAGCAGCGTTTGATGCCTATCTCGAGGCAAACGGCCTTATTCTCGACCACGTTGTCGAGCTGAGGGTTGAGGAAGGGGTCTTATTAGACCGTGTGCAAACGCGAGCGCGTCAGGCGAAGGAGAATGGGCAAGCCGTTCGTGCGGACGACAATGCAGCGGCACTCAAAATCCGTCTAGATGCCTACTATCAAGAAACTGCTCCACTCATTGAATACTATCGATCTAAGAACGTGCTTCGAAGCGTCGACGGCCTTCAGTCAGTTGCTGAAGTATCGAAGGATATCTTCGAGGTGCTGAAATGAGCGTAATGGTCGACGTCTGAGAGCCGCTTGCAAAGCGAAGTGCTAAATCGATGATAAGAGTCGCCTCTAATCAAGTCCGCTGGCAGAACGGTAATTCTGCCCCTCCCGTGACTTGAGGGTCGCCCTCAGATTGCTCTTCTGCGGGGCGGCCCTTTTCTTTTCATGCAGCGGGCTAGAGCCAAATGCGTCGCTCGAGATTGACTATGGAGAGACTTAGTGACGACGAACAGACCTCGCGAAGTGGCTACGATCTGCTCAACAGTCCTCTGTTAAACAAAGGGACGGCGTTCAGCGACGACGAGCGCGATGTGTTTGATCTACATGGCCTACTTCCGCCGACCATTTCCACGCTCGATGAACAAGTGACACGCCGCCTTCAGGCCTTGCGGCAACTACCGAATGAGTTTGACCGATACGTCTTCCTTCGCGGCTTGCAAGACAGCAACGAGGTCCTGTTCTACGCGTTGCTTGTCCGCAACTTGGAAGAACTATTGCCAATCGTCTATACGCCGACTGTGGGCCTGGGCTGCCAACATTTTAGTCAGGCATTTCGCCGGCCGCGGGGTCTCTTTTTCAGCATTCCTCATCAGAAGCGCATTCAGAATATTCTCGCACATCCTCGTTTCGATAACGTCGAGGTAATCGTCGTAACAGACGGTGAGCGGGTGCTGGGTTTGGGCGATCAGGGCGCCGGTGGCATGGCCATTTCAATCGGTAAGCTCTCACTCTACTCAGCATGCGCGGGCTTTCATCCAGTCACCACTTTGCCAGTGTTTCTCGATGTTGGAACCGATAATTCCGAACGCTTGTTGGAGCCTCTTTACATAGGGTGGCGCCACGAGAGGGTGCGCGGGGAGGCATATGACGAGTTTGTCGAGGCGTTTGTTTCTGCGGTGGCGGTTCGTTGGCCGCACGTGCTCCTTCAGTGGGAGGACTTCTCCCGCGAGAATGCCACGAGGTTTCTCGAGCAATATCGCGGGCGGCTTTGCAGCTTCAACGATGATGTCCAAGGTACGGCCGTCGTTGCAGCCGGTACGTTGCTCGCCGCGGTGAACGTCACCGGCACGCCAATGCGAGAGCAGCGGGTGGCTATTTTGGGAGCTGGGGGAGCGGGTATCGGGATTGGAACCTTGATGGTGCGGGCCATGGTCGAAGATGGTCTCTCCGCAGATGAGGCTCGCAGGCGCTTCTATTTTGTCGACCGTGACGGTCTCCTCACCGATGACATGAGTGGCTTGCTGCCGTTTCAGAGGCCATTTACTCACTCGCGAACCAACATACAGAATTGGGAGTTAGAGCAAGAAGGTAGAATCTCACTTTCAGACGTTGTTAACAATGTTCAGCCGACGGTCTTGATAGGAGTGTCGGGCCAGCCGGGCGCATTTTCTGAGGCAACCATTCGATCAATGGCAGCTTGCGTTCCCCGTCCGATCATTTTTCCGCTGTCTAATCCAACATCTCGCGCCGAGGCGACGCCGGGAGACTTGATGGCTTGGACGGACGGAAAAGCAATCGTTGGAACTGGAAGTCCGTTTCCGCCAGTGCTCAAGAATGGCTCGTTTTTCCGGGTAGACCAGACAAACAACTCGTATGTATTTCCCGGCATTGGCCTCGCGGCGGTGGCAGTCCGCGCGAGGCAGATCTCAGATGGGATGCTCATGGCTGCCGCGCGAGCGCTCGCAGATTTGTCACCGGCGCGGCAAAATCCCAACGCGAACTTGTTGCCGCCTGTCACCGAGGCGCGAGACATTTCCGTTCGCGTTGCCTTAGCTGTTGCGACGCAGGCATGCAGGCAAGCTTTGACGCAGCCTATGAGTCCAAGCGAAATGACCCGGAGGATCCAAACCAAAGGTTGGATGCCGGCCTACCGACCCTACAGGCGACGGAATTAGCAACATGCAAGTCGAGAACGCAGTAGGCGCGGCGGATTGTACTGGCGACGTCGAGGATGGAACCCGACTTCGCATGATGGCCGTGTACTGCGTGCAAATGGCCATGCGCTGTTTGATGGCGGCGGAGCAACTGTCATCAGAGGCAGATCGGATGCGAATGATAGAAATTGCCGACCGATGGTCTGACCTCGGCAAGCAAGCCGAATCCCGTCGAAATAGCGACGCAACTCGGCAGCCCTCACTCGATGCGGCTGGATGAGGAGCCAGCAGGGGTAGGAGCGAGCCCAACCGGCGAGGGCGAACACATTTTCCCGATTGCCATTGCACAGAAGTTCGTCGTCGGGCCTGACGGCGGGTTGGGGCCGCTGACCACCGGCAGCACGCGCGGTCGCGTTGACCGTGACGCACGCGGGGATCGTGAAGGTGAAGCGGTTCAGCTTTCACATCGAGTGTAGTTAAGCGTCGCGTTCCCGCTTCCACCTCGTGTATAGCGCCATCATCTTGTCAAAGTGCTGTATGTCGTCTTCACCGCCGGTCTGAGACCATTTCTTTATCCCGGCCATGTGTTCAATGTGATCGCTCAGAATAACCTCGAACTGATCGCGAACGATCTCGGGATCATAGTGGCCGCGAGCCACGCCGATGGCGATGGACTCGAAATAGTTGAATAGGCTGTCGAGGTCCACCGCGTACTTCGTCGGGTCCTGTCTTAAGCTCCCATCATCTCGCGCGTTCTCGAGCCGCCGTGTGATCTGGTCGAGCACCGGATCGATGTCATACCGCTCGCACGCAGCAAGAGTGCGGTTCGTCTTGGCGTCGCGCTTGACCGTCAAAACCTGATAAACAGCGAATACTAAAAGTCCCAGAGTAAGAAACGCCAGCATCGAGTTTGCGATGGCACTGATCGCGGTCCAAGCTGTGTTATCTAAACCGGCGAACTTGCTCCCTGATGCGTCGGTGACGAAAGTTGTCCAGGGAAAGTGGATCAGCGGCAGTATAACGAATATCCACGTTCCGAGCAGGACAAGTCCGAAGATTGCGACTCTCCCCTCAGTGGATTGCATTATGGACGCTCCAGGTGCTTGCGCATCTTGCCGGGATAGGAAGCTATGGAAGTCTGACGGAGTCGACGCGGTAGTTAGCTGTCACTCGATAAATGAAAGGCTTCGGCGTATTCAGTCGGGTCTTGATCTTGTCGTAGGTGCGAGCAAGGCATACATATTTGTCCCAGGTCGGCACCTGCGCTCCCCAAAGGTAGAAGCAGCCGATCTTATGCTCTTTGATGGCGGCGATAGCGGGCATCTCGCCGTGCCACTTCTTGTCGTGGCTGAAGACAATCCAGTTCTTCGCACCGACAATCTGCAGCCAGGCATCGTCTTCCATATTCTGTGGGAACTTGTTCGTCGGACTATCGTGATATTCGACGCCGAACGGCGTCTGCATCTTGAGCAGCGCCTCTGGAAACCGCTTTCCAAAGCAGCGGTCGAAATAGAAGGTCAGTGCTGCCACTTCTTCTGTTGCCCCGGCAGAACGCCCTCGAACCTCAAGGCTTCGCGCACGGACGGGACGTCTATGCCGAAGTCTTCTGCGATGGCGCTGTCGTTCTCGCCAGCGTCAAAGCGGCCCTTCAGTATCCATGTTGGCACACCGTTCACGGTCGGCGCACCGAACGATAAACGTGGATCAATGATGATCGGCGAGGACGGCCCGGCAACATGCCAGCGGATCGCCACGCCCTCGCGTTCGTACTCGAACTCCTGCAGCACAGGCCCCACGATCTCTTGCCAGGTGAGCTGACCGGCCTGAGTAACCTTCAGGAGCTTCTTTCCTCCGGCGTCCTCAAACTCGGTGAAGAGGGATTTCCCGTGGCGCTTGAACGAGAACTCAGCGAAGGGATGCTTGCTCTTCAGTTCATGCATCATGTAATCGCGGGCCGCGCGGATGCCGGGCAGGGGTATCTTGGCGTTACGGAACGCCGCCACCACGGCCAGCTCGATTAACTGAAGATATGAGAGCCGCTCACGGTCCTGCTTCTCGGATAGGACGCGGCGGTCGTTGGACTTATGCCATGCCAACACCGTCTGCGCGGAAACCTGGGCATAACGCGCAGCTTCCCCAACCTGATAGGCGGGGATGTTCAACCGCGTTCGCCAACCCTCTGTGCCGGTGTTTGCCACGTCAGTACCCAGTACGCCTCGCTTGCCCGATGTCCAGTGTACGCGAGTCGTCCTTTCTAAACATGGAACACGGGGGAGGAACAAGGGTTGAGGCGCACCGCAAGCACCCAAATGGTAGTAGGTTGGCGGAGCCCTGGGGCTCCCGCGCTGGGCTGGTCAATCGGCCCGAAGGCTTACTGGTCTCGCTTCAGCTTCCTCTTACTCCAGTGGTGATCCTTACGGCTCGGATCGAACACCTGAACCTTGTTCCGGTGGATTGCCTGCAACGTCACCGCGCGCGAAGAACAGCGGGTAGCCTTGCTCGGCGGAGCGGGTCAGGTGATCCGCCGCGACCAGCACCTTCTCATGATCCAGTTCAGCCTTGGGGACCGTCCTCGACGCGCAAACCTTGGCTTCCCTCAGTGATAAACTGTCGGGAATAAGTGCCGCTCCATGCGACGACTTGCGCTTCACAGTGACATATTAATAGTCATCGTGCCATTGCTCCATACCGCCGAACTGGATGGACTAGTTGTCGCATGCAAAGCCGCGAGGCTGAACTGGTCAACTACCACAATGATCGTTCGTCATCCGCCCGGGGCCGCAACTGTTGCCGACAAAGAACTCGAACAAGCTAAGATCATGCTTGATGCGTTGTCCATTTCCGTTGCGCAGCGGACGATTCGGCTGTGGTAAGCCTATTTTCTTGAACACGCTTCGTGCACCGCTTGAGGCTACTTCTGTCCTCCTTTGAGGTCGGAATTTTTGCTCTGAAAGCTGCCTCGCCGGAAGCGGTCTGCTAGGGTGCGTACTCATAAAATCTGCTGTAGGGTCGGCGCACCTGATGTCCGCTTGCCCCCAACAGCGGCGCAAAAGCGGACGTTGTCGGACTTTCGAGAAGGGCCACAAGCGGACCTTGTCAGGTGCGCGGTTTGCGCCCTCCTAATTCTTTGGCATCAACTTCTCAATCACGCGCTCTAAGCTGAAGCTGGCTGGCTTCTGACGGATCGGATATTCCTTGAAGGTTTCCAGCCATCTGGCAGCGACGGCCTGGATCGGCACCTGAATGAAGATGCGATCGGCAACCCATTTGTCATAGAACAGCGTGCTTTCCTCAGCACGTTCGAAGGGATCCGAACGCAAGTTGAACAGCTTAGGAATCCGCATTTGCGAGAAGGGCTCACGCCACACGGCCATACCTTTGCTGCGCTGCTCGAGAAACACGACCTTCCAATTGTCAACACGAATTGCCAGAAGGTCGCCGTCGTCGCTCCAATAAAGAAATTCCTTGCGTAGCGCCTCACTGACCTCGCCCTTGAAAAAGGGCATCAGGTTGTAGCCGTCCAGGTGGACTTTGAAGGTCTTATTGCCGATCTGAGAACCCCGGTGACATTTCGCGACGATGTCCGGATCGCCGCCCGCCGCCGCAAACGTCGGGATCAGATCATAGTGCGAGAACATCTCGTTGTAGACCGAACCGGGCTTGATGACGCCGGGCCAGCGAATGACCATCGGGACGCGGTAGCCTCCTTCCCAGTTGGTATCCTTCTCGCCCCGGAACGGCGTGGCGCCGCCATCAGGCCAAGACAGCACCTCAGCGCCGTTGTCGGTGGTAAAGAGGACGATTGTGTTGTCGAGGACGCCTAGGTCTTCAAGTTTCTTCAGCATCTGACCGACGTAACCGTCCAGTTCGACCATGCCATCAGGATATGTGCCGAGGCCGGTCTTGCCTTGCGACGCCGGTTTCAGGTGCGTCCACACGTGCATGCGGGTCGGATTGTAGTAGCAGAACCAAGGCGTGTTGGCCCTGTGTTGGCGGTCGATGAAGTCGAGCGCGCCGGCGAGAAATTCTTCGTCCACTGTCTCCATGCGCTTGGTGTCCATCGGACCCGTGTTCTCGATGATCTGCCTGCCGACCCGGCCGTAGGCCGGATCAACGGTCGGATCGTCGCGGTCGCTCGCCTTGCACTTGAGCACGCCGCGCGGTCCGAACCTCGCACGGAACCGCGGGTCTTTCGGGTAATCCGGATTTTGCGGCTCCTCCTCGGCGTTGAGGTGGTAGAGATTGCCGAAGAATTCGTCGAAGCCGTGCACGGTCGGCAGGAATTCATTGCGGTCGCCGAGATGGTTCTTGCCGAACTGTCCGGTCGCGTAGCCGAGCGGCTTCAGCGCTTCCGCAACGCTCATATCTTCGGCGCGGAGACCTATCTCGGCACCCGGCAGTCCAACTTTTGTCAGTCCGGTGCGGATCGGCGACTGTCCAGTGATGAAGGCTGCACGTCCGGCCGTGCAACTCTGTTCTCCGTACCAATCGGTGAACTTTGCTCCTTCCTTCGCGATGCGGTCGATATTAGGGGTACGATAACCCATGATGCCGTCATTGTAGGCGCTGACATTGAACCAGCCGATGTCGTCACCCATTATCATCAGGATGTTCGGCTTGCGCGCGGACGGAAAGGCCTGCTGCGCTTGCGTTGTCGGTTGTTGTTGCGCTTGGGCAGTCGGAACGGACTCTGCTAAGGCCACTGTGGCAAGTGTAGTTCCACCCAACAGTACTTTGCGCCGACTGATCTTGGACTTGCGACTTTGGCTATCTTTTGGAGTCATGCTCTCCTCCGCCCGGTTCTTCAACCTATAGCTAAGGCAATCAAGATTGCGTCCTGGACCCGCGTTGACCTGCGACCGAGATCACGAGCCTCTGAAATACTCACGCCCCTTGAGTTGATTTAGATCAAGGATGTCTGTTTCGGGTCATGAACGACAAAACTCAAGGCGAGCATAATAGGTCCGCTTTCGGGTGCATAGCGACCAGTTGAGCCTGACAGCTGAGCCATGATTCAAGCCACCTAACAGAAGGGGGCGAATCATGCGCTACGAACTGATGGACTATGAGTGGTTGGCCATTAAACCGATGCTGCCGAATAAGTCGCGCGGCGTGCCACGAGTTAATGACCGTCGTGTCCTCAATGGCATCTTCTGGGTCTTGCGATCCGGGGCACCGTGGCGCGACCTGCCAGAAAACTTCGGTCCGGTCCCGGCGAAGCCCACGACGTTCGACTTTCCGGGAAACTGCTCTCTTGCTTGAAGCCTGGGTCAATGCTGCTTGCCGACCGTGGCTACGACGCCGATTGGATCAGGGAGCTTGCAATGAAGCAGGGCGCGTGGGCCAACATCCCGCCGAAAAGCAATCGCAGCGGTCCGATCTGCTTTAGCCCATACCTCTATCGCTCTCGCAACCACGTCGAACGGTTCTTCAACAGGATCAAGCAATGCCGTCGGGTGGCGACGCGCTACGACCGGCTTGCAGGAAACTACCTTGCCTTCGTCCAGCTCGCATCTATCCGCCTGTGGCTGGCCGCGCGTTATGAGTCCGCGCCCTAGTGTACGATTGCGCACATTGAGCATTGTTGTCTTTACTGACACCTAAAGCTACTTTCGTACACAAAATTTAATGCGTCGGCTATCTGCCAGTTCTGATGGTCTCGTGCGCGCCCATCTGAGGACACGTAATAGCGCCTGCAAATGGAGCTCGCGGGTGATTTCTGGCTCGTGCTCTTGGATGGCCGAGGTCACGCCCTCCAGGAGTCCTCGCCACGCGGGAGTTTCTTCATATACCTCGATGGTGAACCCGGCAGCCGTGAAGCTGGCGGCATAATCTACGAATGCTGGCGCGGCCAATGCAGCGCTCGGTGAGGCCAGCTCGAATGTCGTACCTGCAAAGCAGGCACTAGGCCTGAGGACGCGCGCCACCTCTCTCAACGCTTTGGCCTTGTCTGCCACAAAGAGCAGGACATCGAGGCTTGCCGCGCCTTCAAACGTTGCGTCCGGTATCTCAGTCGCTGCCATGTCTGCGACGTGAAAAGCAACCCTGTTGGAAAACGTCGGATCGTCGCTCCGTTCTCGCGCCAGACGGATTGCGTTCGGGTTAACGTCGAGGCCTTCGACCTGCGCCGCAAAATTGCGCGCCAGGAAACGCACTAAGGCGCCCGACCCGCAGCCAAAGTCTACGAGTCTTGATGTCTGTTTGGTGCAAAGGCGCTCGGCCACAAAGTGGACGTCATCGAGGGTCGCCAGCGTCCAAGGAGGGTCAACGTCCCTCCAGAACTGATTGCCGTAGACGCTCGCCCATATTGAGCGCAGCGTCGGGCTCTCCACGACAGAGCGGTACGCCTGATAAGCGTCCTCATCCATTGCATTCTCCCAACGGGGCGGAGGCCTCTCGCGACCATGCATCGGTTAAAAAGTGATCTGAGAGGAGGGCAGAGCCGCATCATCGATCAATCAATAGACCTGTCGTGCCTGAATCCAGATGCTGTTATCCGATTTCACAAAAGGGTCCGCTTGGTCCTCCGTGGAGTGATGGTCAGATTTAAGTTAAAGCAAGTTGACTGGCAAGCCAGGCGTCGCGTGGTCGCCACAAATGCTGTTGTCCGCACCATGGGCATTCCAGGCCAACTTCGACGTCGAGAAGGGACTCGAACTTTGGGCTATCCGGATTTTCGTGTTGAATTGTCCTCGGCTTTAGAGGCCGGTCAGTGCTGGCGCGATGTTGAGATTGTTCAACCTCGTTCTCAATCACTCCAGGTTTCAGGTTTTTGGCGAAGCGTAGCCATGGACAGGCCGAGAAGGGAAAGAGTTAGGGAATTAATTCAAACGCTGCAGGCGGTCCAGACGCAGGTTCACGACTTATCGATCGAGGAAGGAGAAGTTCGAAAACCGGTCTCCTCCTTCGAGGGATTTCGCTTCCCTCGAAGCTGCATTTGATTTGGGCGAGGCTTCGGATCTCATTCAAGTTGCCATTGATCATTTGCAAGAAGCCGCAGGGTATGATGATTAGGCTCGCGTGGAGGTGGGTCTAGCTTATAGGGTCGGAGAGCGTTTTCTGATTACGCGCGCTGGTCGCTCTAGTGGAATGGCCGATTTGCAGCGCCTTTATCGCAAGGCGGGCGTGGTGGGCCGCTTCCTCGGAGCCAGCCCTGGTAATCTCCTCGAGAGCCCAGACGAGATATTGCGCAGCAGCTTCGGCGGCAGGATTTCGATCACCACTCATGGAATTTTTTTACACTTCCGCTCGCATTGCCGTACACAAGGAGAGATTATAACGAGATGAGCGTGACGAAATTTTGCCGGCTTGCCATCTTTTCCCGGTTCCGTAGTATCACGCATACCGCATAAGTGTCAAAAACTAGCAGATGACTGAACTGCCGCTGACACCACGAGAAAAGCAATTGCTCCGGCGAATGGCCAAGGGTCGATCGAACGCGGAGATTCGGAAGGAAATGGGAGGCACTTCAGATCAAGTGCTAGACCAGCAATTCCGGCTCATCCGCAAATTGAAGGTCAATTCCGAGGCTGAGCTAATCAAAGCAGCCAGATTGATTCGACACGGAAACGAAAAGACGTGAGCTGAAGGCGCTGAGGTTCGCCGCCGGCTGCGCGACAATGGTGTCACCCCGGCTTACCTGCCAAAACGAATCCACGCCCGCGCTGAGTCACCAGCGGGCTATCGAAATCAAGCAAGGGAGCGCGAAGTCGCTGACCGATCCGGGTGCATCTGGGCATCACAAGCCCGTGTAACCCAGCCAACAACTTTGGAACTCCGCGGCTCGGTGATCCTTGACCGTGACCATCCAATGCTGGAGGCGGCTATGAAATCGACACGCACAATCATTCTCGGCCTGGCGGCAGCTGCGATGTTTTCGCTCTGCGCGCTCGCCCAAGAAAGCCGGCAAGGCACGATCAGCCGGATCGATCCGTCAAAGGGTACGATCGCTATTGCAGAAACTGGCACGACAGGTTCGAGCGCAATGTCGGGGGCGCAGGAGTACAAGCTGCAGGACCCATTGATATTTAACGCGATCAAGGACGGCGATCGCATCTCGTTCACAGTGGAAGATAAGGACGGCGTCAAGACAATTACAAAGCTGCAAAAGCAGTAGCGTACTGAGTCAGCTGTCGGCCATGCTTAGGTGAGGATGTCAGCTTGGGGCCAACTGGCCACTCGGTTAATGAGGCTAAATCGCGGGCTCGCGCGGCGCTCGTCAACACGACTTCCAGCATCGTCAGAATAAGCTCACTTAGTTCGGCCGCATCTCTGATCCTGTCGACTAAGGGCCGTGCCCATTAAAAAAATTAAACGAGGGGTGTCGGGTGTCAAGATTGGGGGGACCTCGGTCGCTGCACTCCAAATGGCGAGATCTAAACGTCACCCAGATGCTGCTAAAAAGTTATAGGGAAACATTCAAGCTGGCACCGCTCGAGGCAGAGGCCCGTGTTATATTCGGTTATGGGATAGGCTCGTTGCCGCGGCCTTACTCGCTGATCGGCTCTGAACTTAACGATCACTTTGGGTTCGGCGTGTCCGAATTGGTCGAGACAGCAAATGCTTACTTTCGTCAAAAGCTATACGAGTTGCTCGAACGAATTTAAGATCGATGCAAAACCGATCGCATGCCGTGATGGCTCAACGAGTAGGCCGTTATACCCGACGGGTTGTGAAACAGTTCATACTTGGTGCGCCGTTCCTCACTCAAAAGGGATGGGGAGTAATGGCATGACCGAACCTCCAACGCGCATCCCGAGTCACGACATATGAAGGGAAAGGGCCAGACCCAAGGAAAGGGCTTCGGTTACGTAATGGCCGTACCAGTGGCCGTGCTCCTATTTGTGGCGGTGAAAACCGTCTACGACTACGCGAATGCTCCGTTCGAGAATGCTTCGTTCCAAGGCATAAACGCGAGACCAGCGACATACTTAGCCGAACCCTCTGAACCCTTCTGTTTAATGGAGGGTGTTTGGCATGATTGGGAGAAGGACGAAACGATTACGCTTGGCTGTCTTGAGGTGAGGGGGAATATTCGCGAGGGCAGCTATAGCTCTGCGACCGGACCTAGAGCGACCTCGAATTTTTCGATAAGCGGCACTTATGACATCGATTCTGACGGCTCGATGCGAATTATCATCAAAGACCGGCAGGGGAAGGGCGTCGAATTCAACGTACCGATCTATGTCGATGACACAGAGTATCCCACGCAGCTGATCATCGCCGATAAAAAGAGGGAGAAAAGTCTCTACATTTGGAAGAGAAAAGAATAGCTCAGATGGGCATCCGACAAGTCGCGCCTTGCGATTTAGTCAGACCCATAAATCAAATCCTCGCCGCACCTTGCGCAGTATCAACCAACTGGCGGTCTGGCCCGACTGTGATGACAATAGTGTAAGATTTTTGAGCGCCACCCTGATCAGTCGCTGGCGAGACGTGCAGTTGCCCGCCGTACCATTCGCCCGGCATCAAGGTATTGTCCTTGATGACGGCCTGCTCGAGCACAGCCATATTGCGCTGCCCCGTCTCCACCGTCGTTGGCGACGGCGAGGGAAGGGAAATTTCGGTTCCACGCATAAAATCGTGGGCGTTGCGGATGGCATATTGAGCCGAACGCGATGTACACGGCAAAAGACCGCCCGAAGGCGGTCTCCTGCTGCTGAAGATGGACCTTGAATTACTTTGCCGCTTGCTGCGGTGGAGGTGGTGGCTTGGGGACCGCGGTGAGTAGACGGATTTTCCATTTTCCACCCTCACGAACGTCCACAGCCGTCCAACGGCCAGCAGCTTCCAAAGCGTCACCGCTCGGGCTTTTGCCGGTCAGCTTGTATTCACCCATTGATATTGCGGAGTCCGGCCCCAGCTCCATGACCTGATCGACTGTTGCCTCGTTACGATCAAATCCAGCTTTGAACACCCCATCATAATACTTCGCTATATCCGCCTGTACTCCCGCTGCGGTGAAGAGCACGCCACCACTCGCGTACAGCGCTGCAATACCTGCGCCATCTTTTTTGCCGAAGCTCGCAGCATAGGCCGAGGCTAAACCTTCGATTTCTTTTTTGACGTTTTCATCTGCGGCAGCTGCGGGCAGGGAAAACGCCATTAGGAAACACAATAGGTAAGATATTCGCATTCCCGTATCCTCCCTTTATGGTGCTGAAACAAATCCCGTCCGTAAGTCGGGCACGCTATGCTACGTCAAAGTTCATTCTTCGCCAAAATCTATTCTGGGCTGCGGGCGTATGCCGCACTACGGCCTGGCGAAAGAAACACGCCGAAGCGGGGCTGTAATCATGCGGGATAGTTGAACCGGCCGACTGAGCAAGGCCATCGCGGATGAGATTGGCGGCTCAATGCTTTTTGGGGCTGTTCATCGACCACACCCAAGCATCCGACGGCTTCCAAAGGTGCTCTTGCCCGCAATGGGGACATTGGACTGGAAGCGGCACGTTCGGCAGACTTTCAAAGCGCACGGTTTCAGTGTCCAAGCCCGTGTGTGTCGTCTTCCCGGTCACGGGGCAGTTAATCAAAATCGCTGGCATGCAAGCTGGTTACAGTGCACGCGACTTACGTGCTACCGCTGCACCCGATATTGGCGCGAAAACGCAAATAATCGGCGTGTATCAACAAGCCGTTTTCAGAATTCCCCCCTCGATGAAAACCCCCGCCGAAGCGGGGGACGTTAGTCGATGCTTTGCCTGGCTAACGTGGGTTTTGTCATAACCTGCGTCGGCGCTTTTGAACGCGCTTGTCCAATTTGGTCGGCGGCGAACAAAGCACCGGCGCAACGTCAGAGCTGTGGCCCAAGGCCTCCAGGCTCGTCTCACGGACCGCGATCATCAGTTCGATCGCAGGGAGCATGTCCGGCCCTGCCGTCTCAGCGCGCAGCTGCAGCTCCTTAATCTCGGTGTCCAGCTTTTGGCATCGCTCGCACATGGTGCAACTTTGGAAGTCACCGCTTCGCATTCAGCCCAATCTCGACCAGCCGGCGGATGGCCTCCGAGCGTCGGCTCACTTGCACAGCCCCTTCTTCTTATTTGCCGATATATCGAGCTGACAGCCCGAATTGCATGTTTGAATGCCGGTGCCAACCGCGCGCTTGCATCTGGTGTTCATGCACGCTGCAACGTCGCAAACAGCTGCCGCCCGTGCCTCCGACACCATAACGAAGGCCATACCGCTAAAAAGTGCCATGGACAGCACCGCAATCGCGAAACGTGTGGCATGGTAAGGCTCCAGCAAACATGAGGACTAGAAAGACGTTCAACCATATTGCTGCCGCGGGTGGGCTGGCAATCCGTCGCTGGCTCGATCAGTGTGTAGACGCCTACAAGCGTTGCACGGCTCATTTGCAATAGACAGGAACCAACCTGCCAGTTGAGGGTTTTTACCATGCGCCTGAGGGCGCGGCTTCATAAACTCCCCTTCACGGCGGCCCCGAAACCCCAACCCGGCTCGGGGCCGTTCTTTTAGGAACGGCGCGCCGTGGATTCCGGTTAGAGGAGGGCGTGCCGGTCTGATGCCCCCCTGCCGAGCCGGCACGTTGCGGGCCCGGCCCGTAGGTCACACGGGTCGGGCCTTTTGCTGTCCTAATCCAACGGAACTAATCCCGGCGAATGCAACTTCCGGCCGGGAAAAGGCCCTAATCGGAGCAGCGAATGACTTGGTCGGTCCCTTTCTGCCGACGTCACAACTCAACTCCGGCCCGCGCCACATTTCCAAGCCCCGCGGGTCGGGAATTTTGTTTGCCGTGATCCTTCATCTGCAGGAACAATCTTTCACGCCAGTGATCCGCGTGCAGTCACCACAACTCTGTTGGCACAAAGCCCGTGCTGCTGAGTAGCGCCAGAAGAGTAGCGCTGCCACGACCGCGGAGAGAATTTTCAGCGGGAGACTTGTTTGAGGCTCACCACCAATAGGCATCAAAACATATCCTTAGCCCTGTTCATGGCCGGCGACTTCGGGTTCTTGATCTTGATCCAGTCGCGCGATGGTCCGGCCGATAACGGCTGTCCCGCCTTTTCTAGACCATTCTTCCAGCATCATGTCGCAGGCGGCGCGGAATAGATCCGGCCCGATCTCGCCTTGCTCGAACGGCGCCAGGTGGATGCCGTCAGCACGACGCGCCAAGAGCCGGGCGAGGTTGGTCTTGCGCAAGTGCAGGGGCAGCTTTCGGAGATCGTCGCCATCCAGGGCGAGGATGTCGAAGGCATAGAGCTGGATCTCGTCGTTGTGCTGCCCGCTGTACAGACCATCAAAGTCGGAGATGCCGTCAACGCCAAGGAGCACGGCCTCGCCATCAAGGACGAACTGCTTGGTTCGGATGCGATGGGCAGCCTCGACGATCAGGGGATATCGGCTGGTCCAGTCGTAGCCGTTGAGGGTGTATAGCCGGACCTTGTCGCCATCGCGCGAGACGATGAGCCGGAAGCCGTCCTGCTTGACCTCGTGAATCCAGTCGGAGTGCGAAGGGACCTTGGTCCCGCGAGTGGGGATGCAAGGTTCGAATAAACGTTCGAGCATAACAATTATCGATGACGAAATTTTGGATTGTCTTGAACGGGGGAAAGTCCAGCCGCGGTTCTGGCCTCGACTTCTTTTTCCTTTAAACGCTTCTTCAACTCACGCTTCGTCTGAAAGGGAATGCCAAGCTCGCGGGCCTTGGCCCTTACTCTGAGTGGGTGCTTCCTAAGCGCCACTGCCGCCCGGAGCGCGCTCGCGCCCTCTGCGCGAAGCTTCCTAAGCTTTTGGATGTCCTCCTCAGTCCACGGTTTCGACAAAGGACGCAATTCAGTTCCTTGCAGTATCTTAGACCAATCTAAGTTGGGCACGGTCCCGCCGTACGTGCCGCTCGATAAAGCCCTCAAGATTGGAGGGAAGCTGTACGCCGATGCGATCGCACCGGTACTGTAATTCGCTGGCGACCTCTTCGGAGACGTCGCGGGACCAGCCTTCTGTGGTGTTAAAGCCGATGACCCGAACCGGATCAGTGTACTCGCCCTTCAACAGGTCCATGATGACCGTTTCCAGATCGGTCTTTTGAAGGTCGGTCTCGCGCCAAGCTTGGCCATGACGGCCGAAATCATCGGCCACTAGGTAGACAGTTTCACCGTCGCCGCCGGGAATGATGGAGGGGATCCAATTACCCATTACGCAACTCCGCAACTGCAATAGCCGCAAGATAGCTACGGGCAAGTTGGATTGCGATCGATATCGTTGTTCCAGTGTACAAAAGTGAACTCAATCAAGCATTAAGCTCGGTCGGCTAAGTAGAATTAATCCGCGGATTTTGAGAAGACCTGCGGACCTCCAGGCCCCCGCCGTTTTCCAGGACGGCGGGGTTTTTCTGTTTGCAGGCTATGTCTCCATCACCGTCCGGCTCAAAGCCCCTCGGAGCCGCGGCGGCTCGTCCTGGCTAGACGGATTGCACTTGGGGCAGGGCATGCCGGCGCCACCGCAACTTCCGGCTCGCACAGGCCGCGGCGCGGCTCGGCATCCCGATCGCCGCGGTCAACTTGGGTCGGACGCGCGCAGGACGATCTGCTGACCCTGAAAATCCAAGAACGGTGTGAGTCGGCTCTCTCGTTTCTCCTGTAGGCTGGCTTGGTTGCCCCTTGCTGATCGCTCGGCGACATTTCGGGGAAGAAGGACCTCCAAGCCCGCCCAAAATAGCCCAGTGCCAAAATTGACTTCAGCCAGTGCCAAAATCTAACGACGAGCACAGCAGCCAAGGCCGATTCGACTGCCGAGCACAGCGGATAAGCGATTTGATACGACTAGCCCTGAGCAGAAGCCTTTTGACACCTCACGGGGACTCGTTTTCGTCTGCAATGGACTCACTTTTCGCTGCAATACGCAAATGTTGGCTATTGGTGAATTGCCTCGGAACTGTGCATCAGAGGGAGGGTTACACCTAACCTAATCTGTTCGAATTGGAGAGGTGTCATGAAAGTGCGCATTGCCACTCTTGCAGTAGCAGCTTTGTTGTCTGCATGCATTCCACAAGCTGAGGCCCGGCCGTTCGGCATGCATGGTGGTTTTGGCCACGTTGGTGGCGGTTGGGGCCATGGCGGCTGGGGTCATGGCGGTTGGGGCTGAGGAGGAGTTGGCCTTGGCTTAGCGACCGGAGCGCTAGTCGGTGCTGCGCTAGCGGCTCCTGCTTACGGCTACGGTTACGGCTATCCCTACGCCTATGACTATGGGTACGACTATGGTTACCCGGTCGCGGCCTACGACGATGGCTATTACGGTTACGCGCCCGCTGTTGCCGTGGGTTATGCGGCGCGTCCTTATTGGGGTCATAGGCGATATTATCGGACGGCTTATCGACCCTACGCCTTTGGTCGGGCTTATCGACCCTACGCTTACGGAGCGGGGATCAGCGGTTACCGCACCAGGGTGGGCCACGCCGGCTACAGCCACGTCGGATTCCGCAGCTCGTATGGAATGGCAAGAGGTGGCATGCATCAGGGCAGGCATCGGTGACGCTGGAAGAAAGAAGAAACCCGACCTGCAATTCGCTGCGGGTCGGTCCTCATAACGTGCCGGGTGGCTGGGGCAAGACTCACTCGCCCAGTCACATTGGTGTCATGCGGAACGTGGCAAGGTGCGATTGGTCGATACCGTAGTTTCGCTAGGAGTGCTGGATGGCTGAAGAGAATTGTCTGATCGTGCGGGCCGCTGGCCGACAATTGGATGAGTTGCGCTCGGAGGCCGCTCGCATCGCCAAAGGCAAAAGGATCGACTGGTGGGTTGATCGTTCAGACAAAGGAGCCTGTTTTTGTTTTGAGCATCCTGATGCGAAACAGGCTTTCATTTCATTCTGCACTAATCTCGGAGTGCAGCATATTGACTCTAAGCCATTGCCATAAGATGGCCCGCCGGCAACCCGCCTTGTACCCGAGGGCAACGCGCCCGAGGGCGCGACAAAGTTGGTTTTGCCTGATCAGAAAGAAAACATCCCTCACCCCGCTTCATCTTCGTGCCGAGAAGCAATTGCTAATCTCCCGCTACGAGTAGGGTCCACGGCGCCCGCTTGCAATGCTGCCCGCCGCTCGACGGTGGCGTGGTTGAACAATTCCAAAACCAGTGCAAAGGCGGCCAACTCCTCCTCCTCAATGGCATTATCGTCGTAGCATTCGAGTGCCTCACCGATGATGGCGTCGACCTCGTGCTGCATCGCCAACAGTTCTTGGTTGGATACTGCAGTGCGCACCCTGGATACCATCGCCAGAATACTATTGCGATGACTGGTACTTTCCTCTCTCTCGTCTCGGTTCAAATAGTGACGCAACCAGGCGCCGGCTGAACCAATGCCGGAAAGAAGCAGCAGAGCGAACCAAAAGTAGTCACCATACTTGTCAAGGAAAGTGCGTTCCGTGCCGTCAATGACAGCTGCCGCCCCCCGATGGACAGCTAGCTCTGCGTCCTTGTCCGTGTCCGGCTTGGTGATGCGCGTAGCGCCCGGTACTTGCCGGGCGATTGCTTGACGCACGGCGAATAATTGCCGGAAGAATGCGGCCACCGTGGCTTCAGACAGACTCTTTCTCGCCACGATAAGGTGGCTGACGCTAACCGTTTCCACCTTATCGTCCGGCCAAGCCGGGTTGGCACTGAAAACGCTCGGCGGGATTTCTTCGGACTCGTAACGCGGATGCCTAAGTGCAATTGCTTCCGATGTTGGGATTGAGAGAAATCTAGGCGCACCGCGCGAGCGCGCCGTCGCGGCGATCGCGTCCGATGTGATTTTGCTGTCGAGTGGACCGACCGCCATGAACGCATCGAGTGATGGGTCTCTCGCTAATTCCTCGATTTGGTCCGTTCCAAATTGCGCAATCTCCATCCTATCCGTAGGCACGCCGGAGGCACTCAAGATCAGCCGGAGCAACGCCGGGTTTGCTGATGTCCGACCGATCACCCCAACTTTATGACCGGCTAGATCGGCGATTTCCTTGATTTTAGTCGATTGCCCTTTGCGGCCTTTACCCGCAAGGCCGGAAGGCGACCACAGTTGAACAAAGTTCTTCCGCAAGATAGCGACGGTCTGGGCGTCGGCCGGCATCGCTAGATCGCCGCGACCGACCGCCAAATCGACCTTGCCAGCGCCTAGCAGATTGAGCGCCTCTGCGGCTCCGTCAGTGGTAACCAGCGACAGCCGGACAGATCTGCCATCGCTTACGAAGGCATCCGACATCGCCTCGATGATTTTATGGTCGTCGCTTCGCGGCGGACCCACGGCTATACGGAGATTGGCCGGCCTTAACGCGTAATACAGCCCGCCGGCAGCTGCCCCGAAAACGAGAAAGCCAACGGCCAAGACCAGCAGTAGAAAATTTCTTTGCCTCCGCTGCCGGCGGACTGCGTCACTTGCCTCACTTGCACTGTTAGCCGTGTACATTGGCGCTGCCATTGTGTTTTGAACGCCTAATTACAGGATTAGAACAACTAACCGTCCTCACGGTGGGTTTCATCGCCGCCGAAGCTGGACGGAGTTCGGACCATATTGACAAGTCCTCCAAGCGCCCGCCGATCGGCTTTTGTACACAGCCCGAGGCAGCGGCATCAAGGACGGTGCAATCATGGCTCTCGGCGACAGGGCAATGCGAACAGCGGGAGCACGGCCCTGTCCCACTCACTGGAGGATGCAAGACAAAGGCCGCGCCCGGGCCAAATGAGGGCTTGGCCCATCTAGCAATGGATTGGTGACGGTCGGCGTTCCTGCGAAACCGGGAAAAAGTGGAACAACGACGTTGCGGCGCCGTTCTAAGTATCCCTAATATCTGGAGGATACGATGAAGACCTTGCTTGGCATTTCTATTCTCAGTGTGTCTCTCGCGTGCGGCCCCGCGCTTGCCCAAACTGCGCAGCCCGCTGACCGCAACGCTCCAGCTGCAACGACGACGACCACCTCGTCATCGAAGCTAAATCTGAAGGGCAACTGGCGAGCATCCAAATTGATGGGCCTGGATGTCTACAACGAGAACAATGAGAAGCTCGGTGACGTCAATGAAATCATCTTGGACAAGAACGGCAAAGTCACTGCTGTGGTGATAGGTGTTGGTGGTTTCCTCGGCATGGGCGAGCACGACGTGGCCGTCTCGATGGACAAGCTAAAATTCGTTGAAGAGCCTGCTCGGACGGCAACCACCACGACCACGAAGGAAACGACTGGAACGGCGACCGCGCCGGCCAATTCCACCACCTCGCGGACAACCAATACCAATGATTGGGTGCCGGACCACGCCGTGATGAGCGCGAACAAGGAACAACTTAAGGCAATGCCTCAGTTTAAGTATTCTGATTACAATTGATCGTAACACAAAGCCCGGCCGTGAGGCCGGGCTTCGGATTCTTGCCCGTCGGAATATCGCACCACCCAACGCCAGAGGGTTGTCGCTGCCCGCAGCTAACTTCCCATGTCACAGGCCATCAACCCAGCGGAGGAACGGTTCTTCCAAGGCTGTGTGGTGCTCCAAGATACTTAGCATCGGACTCGACGGGCGACGCGGTGTGGCGTTCCCGGAAGAGCCGAGTTCGGCTTTACGCCACGAAAACTTCCTAGAAGGGCCAAACGAGAAGCACCAGATCGAAGCATGCAGTCCCGACGACCCGTACTGCAAGATTGAGGTTCAAGCGGACCAACGATCCTCTTCTTCCTGAGCCGCTTGCTCATTTAGACGCCGTGCGACGTCCTCGGCTTTTTCCCTGGATGGGGTAGCAGCCACTGGCTCATCCTTCTGGGTGACGATGTTGTTCTCTTTAGTTTCGACTGGGAAGTCATCGGGCTTCAAAGGCTTCTTGCTCGTCATCATAGACTCCTTGGCGGAAATCATAATGACTCGTCTCGGTCCTTTAAAGTTCCCAATGCCGTACCACTAAGGCTTGGTTTCATCAGATTGGGAAAGCCAATGTAGGCAAGAGCAGGCAGGGGGCGGCCCGCGGTAGGATTAATTGTTCCAGCGGTTTACAGGCAATACAACTGATGGATCACAATCGTCTACTAGGAACATTCGTTCAAAGCTGCTGTTAGCTTCGATCGTTCAATGGAGTATCGCCAAATGGCTATGGAAGAACGAGAGACAGGCACTTTGATCGGCAGCGACAAAGTCGAGGGCACTTCGGTTTACGCGGCGGATGGAAGCCAGATGGGTACTATCGAGCGCGTTATGATAGACAAACGGTCCGGCAAGGTCTCTTACGCAGTCTTGAGCTTCGGCGGCTTTCTTGGCATCGGGAACGACCATTACCCGCTTCCGTGGGCGTCGCTCGAGTACGATACCGATCTCGGCGGCTACGTTACCGGGATTACAGAGAAGGAGCTCGAGGGAGCACCTAAATACGGCAACGACAATGATTGGAACTGGGAAGATCAGACACGCAATCGTGCGGTCAATGACTACTACGGTGTCGTGCCATCCATTTAGGGTGAGCTGAATGGTCATACTAGATCCCGGCGCGGGTGCACCCCGCTCGGGCTTTTTTTCTAGGCAGTGTATACCTTGTAACACACTCGGATTGACCCTCGCGATTGCTGACAGCGACGAACGCGATTTAAAGCGAAGCTCAGCGCTGTCTTTGGGCTAGCGCCTCCTCCGTTTCACGAACGAGGTTCCGTATAATAGTAGCCACCGGGAGGATTTCTTTGATACCGCCCGAGGTCTGGCCTGCCGTGAGCAGAGTTTCGTGCCGTCGGCCGGCGCGCGCTCTCACTTGCATTTCCTCCCAAAGACGATTGCCCTCGCGGTGCGCCTCATCGCGCTTTGCGGCCCATTCATCCATGAACGGCGTGCGGAGGGAGCGGAGAACCGTGCCATACCCGGCTAAACCAGGCAGCGGTTTGATATCGTTCAAAACATCCACCTTAACTGCACTCTCCGACTGAGCTGATACGATCGCTTCTTTCCAGGCCTGATCAATTGGAGCCTCTTTTGAAGCAAGAAAGCGCGTTCCAATGTTTACACCGACGGCGCCCAGCATGAAGGCTGCAGCAATCCCGCGTCCATCAAAGATACCGCCAGCAGCAACCACCGGGACGGGCGAAACTGCGTCGACGACCTGAGGGACGAGCGCCATCGTACTTACGACTCCACCGTAACCGCCCGCCTCCCCACCTTGCGCGATTATGACGTCGGCACCGCGTTCGGCTGCCTCGACCGCCTGCCCGACCGTTGTGACCTGAAGCCGACGTCGTGGGCTTGCCTTACCAGATCGCCAGGATCTCCCAACGCGAACGATATGACTGCCGGCCGCGCCGCCAGGGTATGCCGGAATGCTTCGGTGTCTAAGGTGGGCGGGATATGGTTTACCGCGAAATTGCGATTGGTTAGTTTTTTCACGACCTCAACATCGCGTTTGATCACATCAGTAGCCCGAAAAAGAGAACCAATACTGCCCAGCGCTCCCTCATTTGAGGTAGCGGCGGCAAATTCAGCGGAAGACGCGGTGCCGCCCATCGCCGCCAGGATGATTGGAACGTCGATACCGAGAACATCGCACAATCGGGTTTTCAACAATTGGTCCCCCCAGATGACGAATGTCTGAAGTTTGTGCAGCGTCCATCCAGTCTGATCTAGAGATAAGCCCATGTCCAATCTAGCTTCGAGAACGCAGTTATCGCCATCGGAGCAGGCTCCGCTCTTGATTCGTCGCGGCGATTTGTTCGAGGACGTTCTGTTGAAAAGGACCGTGCCAAAGTGTGAGGAGGCTCCCGTCAAACACTCTCGCCAGTACCTCGTTGATCCCCGAAGCCAAACCAGCCGATCGGCAGGGCTACGACACAGAGCACTGCCATCAGAAAAAACGCAGCGGCACCATATGCAGCGTAGAGTGTGCCAGAGAGCACGGTAAGTGCAGCAGTCACAGAACCTGAACTAAACGCATATAGCGCCTGCGCGGTTGCAGCAACGGGCGCTGCGACGACGGTCGCCATGATCCGCATGCAAGCGAGATGAAGCAACGCGAAGGTTAATCCGTGCAATGGCTGCACTAATGAGAGTAGCCAGACGGAGGTTGTCGCTCCGGTTACAGACCAACGAATGGCCCCAGCCGTAGCGGCTAAAACTTCGGCGCCGCGCGGGCCAAACCGAGAAAGCAATGCGGGACCGAGAAAGAAAAAGACGAAGACTTCGGCCGCCACAGCTTCCGACCAAAGAACGCTGATCGTCGAATTGCTTATGCCTGTATCGCTCCATAGAATTACAGCAAATGCGTCGTACACTGCATGACTGCCATAAACCAGGGCGGACACCAAAATCACAATGCGAAAGTGAGATAGCTGGAGCAGTGCCTTCGCTTTCTGCATCGGAAAGGTTAGCCGCCGCTGAGATGTGGCTCGACCAGCCTCACTCGGCAGCAATATTGTCGTGGAGCCCGCAGCCGCTAGGAGAAGAGAAGCGTTCATCCAGATAACGGGAGAGAGATCAGCTGCGCTGATGAGCTGTCCTGCGGAAAGTGTCCCTACCACGAAAGCGGCAGAGGCAGAACCTCGCAACCATCCGTACCCGATCGGTGGGCTGGCTACATTGACTGCCAACGCATCGGCAATTGAGGTTGTCGGGGCAAGAGCTGCCGCCTGAAGCAGTGCTACGAAAAATAACGTCCAGAATGTCTCGGCCGAGATCAACGCAACGGCGGCTGCCGCAGAAACACAGGCACAACCGGCCAGCACAACGCGCAATGATCCAAGCGAGTCGGCCAACGTTCCCAGTAGCGGTCCGGAGACAAGGCGCATCACCATCGCCACTGCCAGAATCACCCCGATTTGCTGAGGTATCAGCCCTCTAGTTTCGAAGAATTTTGGCCAAAACGGAGATGCCACACCGAATGCCGCGTAAAGGGTCCCGTAGAGGACGATGTAGGCTGCGGCTCCGCGGATGCCCAAGCGCTAGTATCTCCAAATTGACTGACCCAACTCATCTCTTCACGTGCGGAGCTGAGCCAACTGTTCCGAGCGGGCAATTTAAAATGCTCCGGGCTCGCTCTGCTGAGACCGCAAGCTTATGATCGATGCGATCGTCTGCAAGTCCCGAGGCCGTCACGCTATGAACCGGCTTCCCGGTGGTTAAAGGGGCGGCCTTAGTGAGCCGGACCCGGCGTCAGACGCCGTTTCTGGGTAGTTAGATCAAGCAAACGCTCACTATGGTCAGCAAATGCTAAGGAGCTGCCGAGCATGACCGCGTCAAAGGGCTTGCCGTTCATTGCGGCGGTTTTATCAGGCTAACGCCGACGGCTACTTGTTGCCCGGCGCTTGTGCATTGGAGTTTTTGGGATCGGGTTTGTTCGCCTCATGGTGACCGATTGCGCATCCCGCAACAGCGCCAATCTTGCCGTGCCCCACCATGTGCCCAGCGACGCCGCCTACAATAGCACCCTTAATACAGCCTTTGGCTTCCGCTGTTGCGGAAGAAGTCAGGGAAAGCGCGGCCACGCAGGCCAAGACAGCAATCCACTTCATTTTAGAAACTCCTGTATCAAGCTACTAGGATCTGCATTCAATCAGCACAATGCTCACGCATAATCAGAGTTCCAGAGCCGTCGGCATACCTTGCGCGTGGCTTCTACACGAGCTCGTCATCAGCCCTTTCCAACGAATGAGAAGCGAGCCAATCACGCTGAGCAAGTGTCTTGACCTGCCTCTATAAACCGGGATCGGACGCGCCTCTTTCCCACATGGGGAATCTCGAATGGTTCCGAATGAACCGACGAGTCGCCCAAGATTTTATGACGCTGCTAGATCTATGCTGCTCTGCACGCGCGGGAACGCTGGTAGATCAGATACATTGATTCTACGTTTTATCAGTGCGTGGAGTTGATCATGCGTCTTCTGTTTGGAGGAATTGCAGTCGCGCTCGTATCTGCTTGCTTCTCGGTGCAGTCTCGTCCTGCGTCCGCACAAAGCTTCGATGATAGATGGTCCATCATTCCAAAAGCACATGCAGAGCCAGCTCCGGAAGAAAACAATCAGAAACAAGCTCCTCCTCAGCAAGCCCCGGCGGCGCCGCAAACGCAGATTGGCGCCGAAAGGCGATCCGTGAAGATCGGAAATTCGTCGTTGCAAGAGCCAGACGCTTCTTGTTGAGCTATTTGGCATCAGACGATCAACAAAAACAAGAATATCTTGAGCTGATCGGAGGAGCAGCTGCAGCCAGCCAGCCAAAAGTCTCTGATCCAAGCTTGCCAAACACTGAGTTATCCAAAACCATCGCAGAGGCCGCCCTCGGAGTCGTCAAAGTGCGTGACCGCCAAACTAACGATAATGGTCGGTTGCCGGGTTTGATCACGGATGCTTATGCGACGGTCGCAATGGCCTACCGCCGAGCAGCCGCCGTCTATGTTCTTGACGAAGAAATGCAGCAGATAGGGACCGCCGCCGTACACCTGGTGACGATCGCGAACTCATATAAGGCAACCCAATCGCCCGAAGTGACGGCGTCCGCTCAGTAAAGCCGGAACCGCAAGCTGCCGAAGCCGGCGGTTAATAGATCACTAACCTAACCTCTAAACGGTCGCTCCATACCTCCGCTGTATCCCCTTACACCGGGGGAATGATCATGCTGCAAGCGGGACAGCCGGATACCGCGCTCGAAAGAGCCATCATAAAAGCCAACCGAGCACTATCTGAAGCGGGACCGGTGTTCTGGGTCACGTTCTATGGCGCTGTCCTGATCACAGCAATTGTTCTTGGCACCTCGCTAATGATCGGTTCTGTCCGTGAGCGGGAGATTGCACGCAGTGAGAAAGAGCTGGAGAGCACGGTCCGACTTCTGTCCAAACAGTTCGACAAGCACCTTGAGGTGTTCGAGGCTGTCCCACAGTCGGTAGCAAAATATCTCGCGTCTCGATCAGACAGCCCGGAAGAGTTCAAGAAGGTGGCGTCTTCGGAGCACCTTCATCAACTCCTGCGAGAGAAAATTAGTGACTCGACCGATTTCGCTGGCGTGAATGTTTTCGATTCAGAGGGCAACTTCGTCAATTCCTCCGAGCGGTGGCCCGTCCCACCCATCAGTCTGGTTGATCGCCGCTTCTTTCAGACGCTCAAAGCAGGATCGAGTAGTGCTTCCCGGTTAGTAGAACTGGTCGAAAGCCGGCTCTCCAAGGGACGTACCATCGTATTGGCCAGAAAAGTGGAGAGCAGAGATGGCACGTTTCTCGGAATGGTCACCCGAAGCATCTCTCCAGGTGTGTTCGAGTCATTCTTCGCGACACTGCTCCTTCCCGAAAGCGGATTGGCGCTGCTCCACCGTGATGGTTCGCTTTTGGCGCACTATCCTCCCGCTGAAGAAGCATTCGCTAAAACGCTATCAGACTCACCTTTGATTCAGCAAACATCGACCGACGGCTACGCGACTATCCCGGTTGTGAGCCCTGATGATGGGCAAGAGCGTCTAACATCGGCCAGAAGCTTGGAGCACTATCCAATTTACGTTGTCGCAGAAAGAGCTGGTTCAGCTGTTTTGGCTCCTTGGAGAGAAGAAACTCGCACGTTTATCGCTGCTGCCTTCCTAGCGGCGTTGATCGTTTGCTGCATGCTGGTCGTGATTGTGAAGTACCTGCGGGAGCAGCATCGACGGCTGGATATCGCAGTCAACAACATGTCTCAGGGACTGCTGCTGTATGATGCTTCAGAGCGTCTAACACTGTGCAATCAGCGCTTTTTGGACATGTTCCGGTTATCACCAGAGCTCGTAAAGCCAGGTTGTACGCTTCGGCAGGTTGTTCAGCTTCGCAAGGATAATGGCACCTTAATAGGCGACGTCGACGAATACTGCGAAAGGATGAGGCAAGGCTTGATCTCTGGAAAGCTCACCCTTTCCGAAACGCCGGACGGTCGTTGGATGCAGGTCCAAAATAAGCGAATTCAGAATGGCGGCTGGGTTACGACAATCGAGGACGTGACAGAACAACACTTGAATGAGGAGAAGACCACTCGATTGGCCCTCTACGACACGCTTACAGACCTGCCGAACAGAGCGCTGTTCCATAGTCATCTTGCTAACCAGCTGGCTAAGTGCACTGAAGACCACCGGGTAGCAGTACTGTTCCTCGATATCGATGAGTTCAAGACCGTTAATGATACTCTTGGCCACAAGATCGGGGATGAGCTCCTAATCTCCGTTGCGAAAAGTCTAAGCAGCGGCGCAGCAGCAAACGAGTTCATTGCGAGGCTTGGAGGCGATGAGTTCGCAATCGTTATCTCCCCCATCGCGAGTAAAACTGACGTTCTAACGATCGTGCAACGATTGCAGGATGCGATCAGGCGCCCGCACTATTGCAGATCTCATACGCTTATGACGGATACCAGCATAGGAATCGCCTTTGCTCCCGATCATGGCACGACTTGTGATGAAATACTGCAAAATGCCGATCTGGCAATGTACGATGCAAAGTCTTCGGGTAAGCGCACTCACCGCATTTTTGAAGCAGAATTGGAGAAGCGCGCCAAGGAGCGACGTGAGCTAGAGATCGAGCTGCGCAGTGCGCTAAAGAACGGCTCTGTGGACGTAAATTACCAGCCGATAGTAGACCTGCAGACGAACCAGATTGTTGGCTGTGAAGCTCTTGCTCGCTGGCGACACGAGGAGCGGGGCTTCATCTCTCCCGCTGAATTCATACCCGTGGCAGAGCAGTCGGGGTTGATTGACGAACTTGGGGAGTATGTTCTTCGAAAGGCTTGCAACGAGGCAGCTACCTGGCCGAAGCACATGAAGCTGGCCGTGAACGTATCTCCTGCACAATTTAAGCCGGGCATTCTGGCATTGAAAGTAGTCGCCGCACTTGCGCAATCGGGTCTGTCAGCTCACCAGTTGGAATTGGAAATCACGGAAGCAGTTTTGATCGACGATGACGAAACTGCGTTGGCGGTACTAAACGAGCTCAAATCCCTAGGCGTGCGAGTGGCCCTCGATGACTTCGGCACCGGCTATTCCTCGCTGAGTTACTTGCGCCGTTTTCCATTCGATAAGATCAAAATTGATCGCTCGTTCGTCAATGATCTTACCGAGGATGACAGTTCATCATCTATCGTTCGAGCCGTCGTCACTATGGCGACGGGACATAAAATGACCACCACCGCTGAGGGCGTTGAGACTGAGCAACAAAGGCAAGTGCTGCGGAACCTAAACTGCTCTGAAATGCAGGGTTATTTATTCAGTCCCGCACGCAGTGAAGTAGACATCAGGAAGATGATAGGTCTGGCTGCAGAATCGGCGTTTGAGTCTGAACAGTCTGCTGCGGCCAGCTAGGATCACCACGCAATTCCGCCGTAATGATTCGCTTTTTCTAGGACCTGACTGCGTCCACGGCATGTGCGGTGAATATTCCGATACTGAAAACTGTTAGCAACGCAACAATAACTTCGACCATAGGTGCTCTCCCAGATGCCTAGCCACTAAGCTGGGTGGCGGCTGCACAGTCAAAACGATTCCGGTGCCTTGGATCTGTTGATTCGGCTCTGATGTTTCTGTGCAACTGTGCATCTTGTTCCTGCCTCTATTGCGTAACGAGTTCCCCATGATCGATTGGCGCCTTCTGGTTTCGTTGGGGATGGCCTTTGCATCGATGACAGCGTGCCTTGCTTATTTGATGACCCCGCCGTGGCAGGTCCAGGCGATAGTATCGCCGCCACCTCCTATGCCGAATAATCAAGAGGCCGTTGTCCTGAACCAAAATGCTCGGCCACTGAGCGCAGACGAACAAGCGGTAGCTAACTTTGAGGCAGCTGCGGATGAGATCCTGAGTAAAGCCGCCAATACTCGAGCTTCAGTTGCAGTTAATGTGGCAGGGCACAACGGACGCATTCCATTGCCGAGACGGCGGCCTTCAGGCGCGCCCTAGCCGACCCGGTACACGATTCCACTAACGTACTTAGCGGGACTGGGCGTACCCCTCGTGAGCAAGACCTCCCGGCGCTCGGGGCCGTTTTTTGCGAGGATGCGCCGGTTCATTCACCCTTTTTTTTGTTTTTCTTCCGCGCTTTTTCCATCGGAGCTTTTTGAGCGTTCTTCGAAGCGATCGGCGCCCTTAGCTAGATCGTGCCCCATCTTGCTCTCGTTTTTCGCTTCTTCCTTAGCAGTCGCCTGGCGCAAGCCTTCGGCGGCCCGCTCCCCCGCGTTTGTTGATTTCCGCTCGTCATTCATTTGATGCTCCTTCCTGATAAAGCTGCTTCTACAGGAATACTTCGTTGTCTATCCCGCTCGGCCCAGTTTCCAATCAGATCGCCTGAGTATTGTTCCAGTTCCGTTGAAGTCTTCAGGACGTGTACCGTCGGGATCAGGAATTAGCGGGCCATGTCGTATCGGGCGCTAACCGCTCATGGAAGTACTCGCGAAGAGATTATGCCGACAACAATTCCAAACGAGGTTCAGAACGGCGCGATCGCGAAAGCTGACGATAAACATCGAGATAATTCGCGGCCATTCGAGCGGCCGTAAAGCGTTTTTCGAACTGGCGCCTTATGCCCGAGCGATCCAGGCTATCGATCCGCCCTAAGGCTGAGATCGCCTCCGCGATTGACCTTACGACGTAGCCGGTGACCCCTTCATCGATAACCTCGGACACTGAGCCATTGTCAAACGCAATGACCGGGGTTCCGCAAGCAATGGCTTCAATCATCACGAGGCCGAATGGTTCGGGCCAGTTTATGGGAAACAGGAGTGCTCGCGCGTTGCCCAGAAACTCCGCCTTCTCGTGTTCGTTGATCTCGCCAACAAATTCGACATTCGGGTGAGCAGCAATCCTTGGTGCGATCACTTCTCGCCAGTAGATCTCGTCAATGGTGTCGATTTTAGCGGCGATCTTCAACTTGATTCCAGTTCGCCCCGCGATCTCGATCGCCCGGTCCGGACCTTTCTCCGGCGAGATGCGCCCGAGAAAGGCAACGTAGTCGGATGCTGGCCGAGCGGTGAATGGCAACAACCGATGCGGCAGGCCATGATGAACAGTCGATAACCAGTTCACTGGGGGCATTGGCTGTCTTTGTGAATTCGAAATCGACACGACAGAAAGTTCGGGGAATGCAGTATAGAACGGGGCCACATCAGGAAGATCGAGACGGCCATGCAAGGTCGTTACGACCCGATCGCTGAAGCGTCTCATGAGAGGGTAGTGCAGATAATCGATATGGAAGTGAAGAACGTCGAATTCATCGACACGCTTATATACTTCATCCAGCATCATGACATGGTAGGGCGTCATGTCCCTAACTGACGGATTCAAACGCAAACCCGTCTTTGAACAAGGTGCGAGATTTGCAGTAGTGATAGAATCGCCGCTGGCGAATAGCGTGACTTCGTGACCCAAGCACACGAGTTCTTCCGTCAAGTATGAGACGATTCGTTCCGTGCCGCCATAGAACTTCGGAGGACAGCTTTCTGCCAGAGGAGATATTTGAGCTATCTTCACAGCGCCCTGCTCCGCCAATACCGCTTTTCACCAACTGAACTTTCCAACAGAAGTTCCGTCAGCTAAAAAAATGTGCGCGCTATGCATCTCCGGAAACGAGGACGACCACGAAGCCTGTCCTTCAAGATAACTTTTCGCTTGCGCAAGCACGGCCGGGCGTCATCACGCGGTTAGCAGAGAAGTGGTCACTTGTCTGATTTTCTCTCGTCGCTCAATTAGCCGGCAACGCTGCCCTCAATACTATTGACGGACTCGCGCACCACAATCCTGTAGAGATTGTTTTCATTTGTGCGAAGCAGCCGCTCTCATTTTATCGATGTAGGAGCGCGTCATGCTCGGCTGCTTCATTGGTTGTCCAAGCAAAGCCAACATGCACCGAGTCAAACTCCAAACCATCGATGATTGTAGGACCGCTATCCGTGCGCCGAAACCGATCATGCCACTGCCCCTTACCAACCTAGAAAGTTTCTATCTCGAAATCTCCAAAAAAAACATCGGCCACCTTTAAGAAGCATGCTGGCTATAGTGCTAGCGTTTTGTCGGATGGGCCAGGGTTTTATTTTTTGTGAACGCAGGAACGCTCAAGAAACCACTCAAGTATAGCAAGTGTGTCAAAGGCGGAGAGGCTGTATCCCCACACGGTGGGATTTCGGATAGCGGGAGCATGCACTCAACTTCCCGATTGGCCGCCATCTCCAGATGAAGTTGCCGCATCGATCGCAATGGTCAATCCGATTGTGTTACAAAGTGTACACTGCCTAGAAGATTTCCTGGGAGTCTCCGGGTGGGACCAGCCTGGGACCTGTGCGCCCATTTAAGCTTGTTTGGGAAAGCACTTCTCCCGCGACTAGGTTCATACTGGAAGCCAATGAGCGAGCGACCTTGGACCGCCGCGCGGGCAAAGCCGCTTGTATACGAAAGTGCGCTCAACCTACCATTAGGCGCTCTGCGGTACGGACGGTAGTCCGAAGACTGTATGACCTCCGGACGTTCCAGGGACCTCGCTGCTTTCTCAGAGCGGCGAGGTTCTTGTTAGGTTTGGGTCATCATACCAACGACTCTACCCGCCTTTGCTGGAGAAAAACTGAAACTGGCCGGGATGAACAGATCGCTGCTGGCCGCGCTCGTGGATAGAGTCAGTTGGTCCGTACAATCTCGAATTTGGCTCTCACGCACTGCTATAAATTCCTTCGTCGCATTAGCTAAGTTGGCAGCGCCTCCGTCTGCGCGGCATTCAAATCCAACAGGATTACAACGTCGTCGTCCTCGCAGACGTGGACACTGATGACCAGGTCGAAATAGTGACGGCGCATCCCAGCGTTCCAGGGCGTACCGCGTAGCATGGTCTTATGTTTCCTTGCCTCTCCATCTCAGGAACAAAAGTTCCCTTCCGGCGTTTATTCGGTTTGGTAGGAGTTGGTAATGGAGAAGCTACGGAATTGGCCGCTAAAAGCCTTTCTAACAGCGTCAAAGCTTACCGCCGTAACCCGTCTCGCCGTCGAAGGCATCAAATTCCTTAGGTCCAGCCGCGAGCTTGCGTGATGGTGAATTTCGACAATCGGAGGAAGCCTCCGTCGAACAGTATCGAGCGTGAGGCCAGGCTCGAAGAGCAACGCAAACAAGCCGAAAAGGCAATGGCGGAGCGCAAGCAAGCCGATGAGGCGTTTCGCTCGAACTACGAGCGGCTGAAGGCTGAGCGCTTGGCCCGTGAAGCCCGCGAGAATCCTGACCGTAATCACAATTGAGTAGAGGTCTATCACGATTGGAACGGCTGTTGATCGCCGACAATTAACGCTCATGAGCGACAATCTACACGCCGTCATTGAGAATGCCGTCCAGCTTGCATGGGATATTCTGGAACGCTCTGGTGAAATTTCTGATCCCCGGGATGCAAGCTGCTATCTGGTAAAGACCGTTGCTACCTTAGCTGCGAAGGGCGAGCACCGAAGACTCGTTCTCGTCAATCGCGCAATCGATGGCTACCGGCAACATAAAGCACCACACTGCCGTTGATGACCTTGAGAGGCGTTCATGGAAGGCCCTCTTGTTCTAATCGTAGACGACGATCCCGCAGTCCGAGACATCGTGACTGAGGTCTTAGCTGATGGAGGGTTCGGAAGCCGGAGCGCTTCATCAGGCGAGGAAGCAATCAGCCTTCTCAATGCCGAGCGTTGCCAAGCACTGGTCGTCGATATTGGATTTGGTCGGGACCACGTGAAGGGATGGGCGGTAGCTCGGCGCGCGCGGGCATTTGATCCGAGTTTGCCGATCATCTACATCACGGGCGGTACGACGGATGAATGGGCTGTAGAAGGTGTTCCGAACAGCGTCTTGCTCACGAAGCCATTTGCCCCTGCTCAATTGACAGCAGCGCTCTCACAGTTGCTTAACAAGTCGGACATGTAAGCCGGCAGTCGAAGGTTTTGCTAATAGTTCATCGTGGACACAATAAGCGGGGGCCTCTTGGGCGAGCGCTCGCCAGCACGGTATGTGCGCAAAATATTCTGCTTTAGAGCAACTTCGATCAGTCTCCTGTCATTGTCTGAAACATGCTCGCAGGACTTCGGATCAGTTGAGTTCCACATGTGCGGACCAGCCTGCTGTAGCGTTGAAATCTGCCAAGCGAGAAGTATGGCGGTGAAGCGGCTATATTGTTCGCCACCATCAGTGAAAGTATCAATGGTGTGAACATGCCGCTTTATCCAGATTCGTGTGAGCTGACGATATCCCTCTCGGAATTGCGGAGCGCCGGCATTCCGCTGCGTGCATTGCCGCCTTTACTTTCTCAAAGCAGCGCGCCTCTATCTGACGAACTCGCTCGCGCGATATGCCATACTCTGCCGCGAGCGTTTCAAGCTTGGGGGGAGATTCGCTCAACTGGCGCGCTGCGAATATGCGTTTCTCGCGCGGATTAAGTGCCTGAATGGCAGATTTCAGGGTTTGGCGCCTTCGGGCCAATTCCTCGTCTTCGGCTATTTGGATGTCGTGAGTAGGTGAAGGGTCAACAAGCCCTTCGAGAGCGTCGCCTGCCTCGGCGCTGTTGCCGGTGTTCAAGTTTAAGGAAAGATCACCGCGCAGGCGGCGGTCCATATCCACAACTTCACGCTCGGGCACATCCAGACGCGAAGCGATCGTCTTCACTTGATCCGGCCGCAGGTCTCCGTCTTCGAGCGCCGAAATAGCGCTCTTGGCACGCCTCAATTTAAAAAAAAGCTTCTTCTGCGTTGAGTTTGCCGAAATCTTCACCATTGACCACGACCGGAGAACGTATTCCTGGATCGTCGCTTTAATCCACCACATTGCATAGGTACAAAGGCGGATCCCTCGCTCTGGATCGAAGCGTCGTACTGCTTGCATCAGGCCGACATCACCCTCGGAAACGATGTCGGCGATGGGCAGCCCATAGCCGCGATATCGCATCGCGATCTTGGCAACGAGACGCAGATGGCTCGTCACCAGACGATAAGCTGCTTCGCGATCGCCGTGATCGCGCCAGCGCCTCGCAAACGCAGTTTCTTCCTCCTGCGTAAGAAGCGGAAATTTACGGATTTGAGTAAGATAGTGTGTCAGGCCGGTGCCGATTGAGGGCAGTCGCTGTGATATCGTTTGATACATTGTTCCCCTCGCGATGAGTCTCTTTAGTCTATCGTCGGCATGTCTCGCGTTAGTCCGTTAGAGCGGCGTGAGCGTACCCCTGACAAGGATACTTACGATCACTGCCATGCTCAGAAGGCATCCGGATAGTGCGATCAGCTTCGCGACATCCAATGGTTCGAACAGCATCGATGCGTCCTCTTATCGTCTTGAGGAGACGTCACAGTGAGGAGTGGGTGTCTCCAGTTTTGTTCCTGCCAGAGCGCCGGCTTGATCGGCGCTTGGGTTCAGTGGGTAGCTGCGATTCTGAATCCAAAACGCGCAAAGCGTCCAAGATGTCATCGAAGCTGACGCCAGCTCTGTGGAAGGACAGAGCCGGATCCCGAAGGTCTTTCACATCGCAAGCATCTGCGGCCCAGGAAGATAGGATCGCCCGCTTCTCGTACGAAGTCAGGTCACAATCCTCGACGACGTCCATGGGATGACCGAATGCATCTGCCGGCTGCAGAAGTGCTATCATGTCCAGATTCGTTGATTGTGCATGAACGTCGCCGTCCGCCACACGCGCGGAGAGGCGGTCGGGAAACTCTTCGCGTAAAAGAGTCTCCACGGAAGCCTGCTCTTCGTTCAATCGACGCTCAATATATCCCCGCTCCAAGTCCGTCAGACGCGTTGCGAGCAGCCTGCGGTAGCGACGAATATTATTATGATGAGCGCGAATGCGTTCAACGTTGTGGCTGGTCATGATCCTACTCCCGGCTCTAGGCGGCGATGGCGCGTTCCGTGGCGCGCAATCGATAGGGCTTCCCGCCGGGAGGATTCCGGGGACCGCCATCCAGTTCGCACAATGCGGCCAGGATCTCGTCGATCGATACCGGCTGCTTCAGGCCGGCGGGGGAGCGCAGGGATGGACAGGACGCTATCGCAGATGCATCCGAGGCCCAGGATGCCAAGATCGCTCGCTTCTCAGCGGTTGTCAGACCGGTATGACGCACGATGTCCTTCGGATGTTCGAAGACAGTGCCGGGATGAAGAAGCGCGTTGAAGTCAAACACGTTGTCGTGGGCGGTCGTCGGCCGCATGGTATATCCTCCTTTTCATTGACGGTGAACGGCGCCGCGCGAAGCCTCGCGCGGCGCCGACCAGAGCGGCTCCTAGGCTGCCTTGGCTTCCAGTTTCTGTACGTTGTCGGCCGAGACGCCGTTGATCGCGATCCGGCGTGGCTTCATGGCTTCCGGGATTTCCCGGACCAACTCGATCTTGAGCAAGCCGTTGTCGAAAGCAGCCCTCTTCACCTGGACATAATCTGCCAGGTTGAATTGCCGCTTGAAATTGCGGGTCGAGATGCCGCGATAAAGCAAATCGCGCTCGGCCTTGTCGGACTTGCTGCCCTCGATCGTGACCACGTTCTGTTCAGCCGTAATCGCGATGTCGCTGGGAGCAAAACCTGCAACCGCCAGCGAAATCTGGTAGCGGTCCTCGGCCAGCCGTTCGATGTTGTAGGGGGGATAGTTGTCCTCGCCGGACCGCTGGGCCATTTCCGCGAGGTCAAACAGGCGGTCGAAGCCAACGGTCGAGCGCCACAGGGGAGAGAAGTCGTAAGTGCGCATAGCCAAATCCTCCTAAGAGCAAGATGGATACGAGCGGCACCGGACACGACCGGTGCCCGTCTCACTGGCCCGGGCCCATGGGGCGCCCGGACGCCACCGTCCGGCGGCACCGAAAAAATTAGCAAAGTCGTTTTTGGTTTCAAGAGGGGTCTCAAAAATTTTTTGAGCCCGACAAAGGTCGAGCGAATGCCGTCGTCCCATCCGCTTCGTTAATAAAATGCTAAGACATTGATCAGAGGCGTGGCGGGCTTTGCGCGTCGAAGGTTTTTTGGGCATGAGCTACGTCCCAGTGCCTGACAGCCTGGTAACGATCGGTGCGGTTGGGAATGCCCGGCATGTCCGGCACGCTACGAATTCGGATACAGGTTGCTGATAATCCAAGTATTTCAAGCACCAACCCATGTCGACGACGAGCTCCTTCGCCAGCAGATGCGCGACTTTGCTGATTGTTTAAGAGGTCCGAGCCGCCGTAGCCCAAAACCTGCGGTCACAGCACATGCGGGTCAGGGGTCGTACGAGAGGACGCCCCTAGGCTGGGAATGGACGGCGCTTGATTTTTTTCTGCTCGCCGGGAACGATCATTGCGCCTCGAAATTTTGGAGGGCACTACGCTGCTTACGTGGGGGGCAACTCTCATGCATCGCGATTTTGAAGTGCTCAAAGATCCAATATTTTGGGCCGCTATGATCGCGGTCATCATTCCGTTGATGGCAGGCGGAGCTGTCTTGGTCTGGTTCGAGTAGAAGCCTCAGTGAATACGCAGCGCCTGAGCTGTGGGCGAAGAGGGGCGCTGGCGCGCCTAGTTCAGTGTGGACGCCCACAACGCCTGAACGGCACGCTGCTCAGGACGGCCCCGGCCTTCGTCGGGGGGCACAGTAGTAGCAAGGCGAGTTTTGCGCGGATACTCATTGGCTCAACCGTCTCATCTGGCTGAAGACCGCCACATGAGACGCGGCTCTCTTGGAACACAAAGTTTGTTTGCGTCGGTGCAGGCCACCTGGCGATTGGCCTCGAGGGACCAATCAAGGCCCGGATTGAACAGTGCGGTTTCAAGATCAGCAGGTCCCTCTGGGGCTGCTCGCGTCGCGGTCTAATCTTTAACTCCCTGAGAAGCAATCAGTCCTTGGCGTCTCCGACTTTGCCTTCGCTCTTGAGGTTTGTGGCCTTCTCTTCGATTTTCTTCGCGGATTCTTCCTTGTCGGCCGGGGTGGCACATTCCGAGCCTGCCTTAAGCTCCCCGCGCACTTGAGCCTCGTCGGCTGCGTTCTGCTGTGATTTGTCCTGCTGGAGCTTGTCAATGCATTGCTCGGCTGAAGCTGGGAAGATGAAATGCAGGGCTAGTGCAACAGAGAGTGCCGATCGATGCATGGAGATACCCCTAGCTAACCAACTACGCTCGGCGACCATTCACCAGAGCGGTCCCGCACAGAACTCCACCAGCTCGGCATAGTTCCGTCCGATGGACGGCCGTTCGAAGTCAGTCGCCCTCACGACTCACGCCACGTTTTATGTTGTTTTGGAATCCGCCAGGATTGTCATGATGGCTTTCTCAATTCGAGCATACCACAGGGTTTGCGCAATAGGAGGAAGCCATCATCGGAGGCCGACTGGGCCTGTTCGCTGTAACCAGTAGCCAGGATGATTGGTTCTTGGTGGTCAGCGCTCGTACCCCGCGTGCTAAATCGAGCCCATTGAGGGCGCCCGTTCAACAAAGCGGTCGACTTGCGATCCAGTACTTGCAGGGCGTCGGAGGCGACGACATGCGCCGCGATATTGGCAAGCACGTGTGGGATTTGTTTGAAGAGGGCGAGAGACGACCGCTCGTGCTCGGTAATAAGGCAATCCAGCGCATGGAACGTCAGATAGACGCAGAGCTGGAGCTATGCTCCGAGCAATTGGACGTCATTTTTGGCACCGCGCCTGATTGGGCTACGACGCGTCTAACAGTACCGCGCAACAGTTTGACTTGGAAGTGGCAGTTTTCCGCGGACTGATACTTAAAAACCAGGAGACTAATTGTTTAAGCGAGCTTACTCGCCCGCACGTCAATTCGGTAAAGCGGTTTTTCGCCGCGCGTCACGACGAGGGACCATTCGCTGCCTCGGGGCGACAATTTCGATTGTGCGTGGCCAACAAGCTCGTGGGCTTCTGTCCAAGCCGCTTTATCGTCCGGCAAATCCTCGCGGTGAACGAACGTGTCGCCGTCCCAGATCGTGAATGAGTATTGCGGCATTCAGTCCCATTAATCTGAAACGGCTGCTGCCTCAAAACAGCTTTTGGTCCGCTGCGGTCATGCGTTACCCGACAGCGCGCAATGCCGTGGCGACACCGTATCCAAGCATTACTAGGCCGACCGCAATAGTCAGGCCGTAGGCGAGACTTTCCAGGCCGAACCACTTTGGCATGTAAGATTTCTCCGACGTTGATTAGTCGGAGGAGGGCCGTGATCGGTTCACATCACCGGAGAGTTACGGAGGCCCGGGGCGTTGTGTGCAAAAGTACACTCAATTGCGGGCGGGGCTCCGAGGGAGCGCTGCTTTACGATTATTTAGAACTTGTCTCGCTGGACGATGATTTTGCAAGATCGTCCAAGAAGCCGAGCGCTATGTCGATCTTGGTAAGCTCGCCCTCCATCCATTCGCGGTCTTTGTCACTCGGGCCCTCTTTCAAATGCTGCTCGAGTTGCAATTTCCGGATTCGGAGATTTTCGAGAGTAGTCATGCTCAAGGATCTCACTGTGCCAGTCCGCCGCGCTCTCGAAAAGTAGCCGCCCGCAATCACTGCGCAACAAAGACCGCTTGTTAAGCTTGATGGTTCAATTCGGCCGATGTGCTGATACTGATCCAAAATGCGGGTCTGGCGTCTCTTGCGTTCACTTGTGCACAGACCTCTCCGCCGTCTTTCATTACAAGGCGCTTATCCGAGGCCGAAGAGTTTGTATTCCGAGGATATTTGTTCGGTGCCTGCGGGCCGCTGGCGATCCCCCGCCGCCCTTATGCTAGCGGCGCAATCCTTTCCGACCCTGTCGGCTTCCCCTGCTGACAGGGCTTTCTTCTGCCGGCAGCCTAGCCCGTTCCCAACGCGGGCGGAGTTTTCTTGATTTGGATCAATTTGCGCTCGGGAGCTCGGCAACGCCACGCGCGAGCCACGCATAGCTTGCACCCCGTCGGTTGAACGTTTGTGTACCACCAGCGCGGCTTGAAAAATTGCCGCGGGATTGAAGCGTGGACTTTGCCCGATCTACAGTTGAGCGGTTCGCACCTTTTAGCTGCTAGTCACCCGCCACTTGGATTAGTATTGGTCTCGGCATCCACGACCCAGGGAATTGGGTGTCACCAGACGGCCCCAGTCATCTCCATTGCCCTGGGGCCGTTCGGCTTGAGGCCGCTGCCTGCTTATTGGCCACGTTGAGTCGGGAGTAGAGGGTCACTCGGAGTCGTCTGGTTTCAGACTTTCCAGCTCAGCCCTTGCAAAGCGCCGTCGTCAGGTGGTGGACCGCATTCGGCGTGAGACCAAACTATCCCAGTAGAACACGACTGACTTCCGCCCGTCCGCGAACCAATATTGCGTGAGAGGCTTGCAGGAGGAACCGCACTCGCCGCCGACGGGCCGGCAAACCCAAGCGCGATGCCATGAGCTAGTATGTCAAAATCAGGAGTCGTTGCACAATCGCGGCCAAGCAAATGAGCACGACCAGCAATTTGAGAAGATTTGCTAGTCGCCGGTCCGGAGCGAATTTGTCTACGGCCCAGAAGCAGATTGCTCCAACAACGACGATAATTAAAATCCCGATCAGCAGTGACAAAATCCCCATGCCCGAGCCCCCTTACCGTTGGCGCCAGCCCGGAGCATCCCGAACCCGCTTTCTTCCGTCAAGGCACACTGTTCTGGTTTAAGCATCAAAGATGAGGTGTCGCCGGGCGCAGGAACCTCTTCGGGCCGTGCACGTTTCTGTTGGCGCAGCTCGATTGAGAAGTGCGAATGGACGATCCACACCAAGTGATGACAGTAATTGCGACCGCCATCAGCGATGCGCGTGACGCAGCCGATGATAGACTAGTGGATCCTGAGGAAGCAAAGCACCTGGCTAAATGTATTTTCCAAGCCCTATCAGACGCGGGCCTTCAGATTGTGCCCACTGAGAAGGACGGTAGCTAAACGCGAGCGCTAACGAGTGATGGACCCGTATTGACTGTGTGAGGATCGGCTCCGACGGTATTCATCCTTATCCAACCGCAACCAATGCGTGACGGCAACGAGACTTTTAGCCGATCCGAGAAAAGCTGTCAGGCCAGGGCGCGATCCCTGTGAAAAATCCGTGTGCATGTGGGTACGAACGTGGGTAGGATTTCCATTTCGCAGAAAAGTATCTTGATTCCAACGTGATGGTGGGGACTCCCTCTCCGCCACCTAGGTCACTAGTTGTGCTCTCGAGCATGCGATTTCGCGAATTGTCAGCGACTCCGGGTGATGGTGCGCGGACCCAGCGGGTTGAATGCAAGATCGAGGACTAGTAGATCGGCGCAGGCAAGCGCCATCACTGCTGGTGCAGGATCCACCTCACTACGGATGTTCTTGAGTAATTCGCCAAGCGGCATAGGGCCTTCGTCAGCGAGCGTCAACAGGATGCGCAGTCGGAGGCCAATCGGAATGGGGTTCCCACGATGGGACCAGACCAATCGAGCGTTAGTGCGGCGCGGCTCCTGGCGCGTCTCTTCGGCTGTTAACACAATATGCTTGAAATCGAGTTCAGCCAATGCGATTTGCGTGAGCTGTTGCTCGGCGGGATTGCAAATGCGTCTCGCCGGAACCACGTCGAGCAGAAAGCTACCATCGTCACGCTGCAGGACGATGGCATCCAACCTGACCTTTTCGGCCGCAACAATCGCTGATGGAACGTAACGAATGGCTCGAACCAGCGGGTCGAGCGTCGCTTGGATAAGTGCGTCGAACAGTGCGGGATGATGTGCCGGAATGGGGATTGCAGTCTTTGCGGATCGGAAAACGTCACAGGTAGTCTTCGCCCGTCTTATCCATGATGATGATGAAAAGTGCGAATTCGGCAGCGGAACTTGCCGCGTTTTCTTGCTGGATTTCGATCGGTCACCAGTGTTGATCATGGCCACTTCTCTCAGATTTCGATGACTAGGTTCGGATCGAACCGCGGATTGTCCCAAGCGAGAATTTTCGGGAACCAGGGCCCGTAGCCTTTGGCGTTGGACACGATCCGCGTCTTACCGATCACGGCGTTGAAGGACTCGTGTGTATGGCCGTAGGACCAAAGTTCGGCGGGCCGCAGTGCGCCGCGTCCATCGTCGGGCGCTGGCGACATTAGTCTCCTGAGATCGCTCCGGTAGGCCGGGTCGAGGGTGGGATCGTTGTCCGAGTTGCCGGGTGCGTCGAAGGTCTTGGGCAGCGGCGCATGATGGGTGACGATAACTAACGGTCCGGGCCGGTCCTTGCGCAGCTCGGTCTCGAGGAAGGCGCACGACCGCCGATGCCTAGCGAGAGCGTGAATAGGCCGGAAGCGCTCGACATAGCGGCCTGTCCGGATCTTCTTGAAGTCATTCATGCGCTCGGCGGCGACCATCATCCCGCGATACGCATCGCCGCGAATCGCGAAGTCGGTCCAGAGAGTGCAGCCCGCGAAGCTCACGTCGCCGATCCGGATGGTCTCGTCCTGCAGCACGTGCACGTTGCTGCCCGCGGCCGCGACCTTGGCTTTCGCGAGCGTGCGGTCGATATCGGTCCCGTAAGCTTCGTGGTTGCCCAGGATGTAGATGACCGGACGGTCCTTCACGCGCTCAAGCAGCCATTTCACGCCGCGTTCGGCACGTGGAATCAGATCGCCGGCAACCACCAATACGTCGCACTTTGGACGCACGTTTTCTGCGGGCAAATCCCATCCGCGTGTAAGCTCTACGTGCAGATCTGACAGGATCCACAAGCGCATGTTGCACCCTCGCTTCGTTTTTCTGCGAAACCGTCCGCAAAGCGGCTCAAATGCAGGGTTGGCCTTAAGCCTCGAATGAGAACAAAGCAAGAACTTGGCGTGGAGTCAAGCTAAAGATAGCTGGATAGCTAGCTATCGAGCGTGATGATAATCCCGACACCAAACGTCGGTGCGCCCCCGGGCGCAGCTCGGCCGCTGTCACTCGAATGTCGTGAGGTGCGCGGTAACCCGCGATCTTCAGTCCAGACTTACCTGGCAGTGAGTCCAGCCTGGATGGCGCGAGTCCAAACTTACGTGGCGTCCAACAGAAGGCGGTGGGCCCGGCAGGACTCGAACCTGCAACCAGACCGTTATGAGCGGCCGGCTCTAACCATTGAGCTACAGGCCCCGCCGCAG
>Ga0081540_1000405_pt1 | contig 42553 bp, 34 predicted proteins | sample TabmetS2T1R1_FD_71024 | JGI IMG/M metagenome (GOLD analysis project Ga0081540, IMG submission 71024) | Tabebuia heterophylla rhizosphere microbial communities from the University of Puerto Rico - S2T1R1 | ecosystem: Host-associated > Plants > Roots > Rhizosphere ...
CCCCCCCCCCGCTCCAGCGGCCCCCGGGCCGGCTCCGCCGCAGACGCGGCCACGTCCGCCGGCGGCGAGACAGCAGCGAACACTGAGCCCGGCCTATCAGTATCGAACATGCATTTGACACTAACACCAGGGTCTGACATTCCGCAGCGAGCCGGATACCCCAGCGGGACCTGGACTCTAAGGAGGTTGTTCTCGTGGTCACTGGTCGTCGCTGGTTTGGTCCGCTGCTGGTGAAGTCTGCGCCAAGCGGACGGCCGCGATGGCCTGCTGGCGGCTGAGCCGGGCGCCCGCCGCGAAACCCTGGTCAAACCGGTCCGCGCCCAGCGCCTGCCGGATTTGCGCCACCGCCTGGGCTTCGCCCTGCTGCTGCAGCGGCCACGCCCGCAGGCCGACACGCTGGCGCAGGCCCTCGGCCGCCCCCGCCAGCAGTGCGGCCCGTTCTCCGTCGCCCTGGACGAACGCCAGCTGGGCGAAGGCGGCTAGGCACAAGGTCACGTTGCGGGTGCTGTGGGTCGCCAGGCTCAGCTCCAGCCCCTCGTCCAGCAGCGTCTGGGCCTCCTCGGGCTGGCCCCGCACGAGGGCCAGGATGCCCAGCTGCACCTGGGACCACGCGCTGAGCCCGGCGTGATCGAACCGATCCGCCAGGGCGCGCGCCTCGCGCAGGTGGCCGAGGGCGGCCTCGTGGCGTCCCAAGGGCGTCTCCAGCAGGCCGAGGGTAAGGGTGGCTACGGTCGTCCAGAACGGCTCGTCCTGCCCGCGGAGCTCCTCCAGGCCGGCCAGCTCTTGCCGCAGGGCGCCGTCCAAGTCGCCGACGATCGCTGCGATCCCCGCCATGGTCAGCTGGGACACCGCGTGCAGGTAGGGGTCGCGGATACTTGGCAGCAGCGATTCGAGGTGCTGGCTGGCTGCGGCCAGCGTCGCCTGGTCCTCGCCCACTACCTCCACGGCCGTCGCCGCCGCCGTCCACAGCAGCTCGGCCTGGGCTTGGGGTTCCCGCGAGTCAACGGCAGGCAGCTGGTCGATCCAGCCGCGAGCCTCGCCCAGGTGGTCCCGCAGCCCCCAGAACAGCCACAGGACGCGGTACAGATGCGGTAGCGGCACGGGGTCGCGGGCCAGATACCAGTCCACCGCGGCGGCCAGATTCGCCGCCTCGGCTTCCAGTTCCCCGGCCGCGTGAGCCTGCCCGAGGCCTCGTAGCGGCCGGTCCGCCCGCTCGGCCAGCGCCCGGTAGTAATCTGCGTGGCGGCGGCCGATCTCGGCGGCGTCGGGCCGCGCCTCCAGCCGCTCGGTGACGAACCGGCGGATGACGTTCAGCATCCGCAGCCGCGGGTCGAGCTCGGATCCGGTGCTGTCGAGCTGGATCAGGCTGCTGCGCTCCAGTGCCTCCGACAGGTCCAGCGCCCGGTCCTCGGCCAGGCCGGCGACCTGGCCCGCGGCGTCGACGGTCCAGCCGTCCACGAAGATCGCCAGCGTCTCCAGCAGCGACCGCTCGTCGTCGTCCAGCAGGTCCACGCTCCACTGCACGGTGTCCCGCAGCGTGCGCTGCCGGCGGGGCAGGTCCACCGGAGCCGTCCCCAGCGCATCGAAGGACGTCGCCAGCCGGTGCAGGAGATCGTCGGGGTCGAGCAGCCTGGTGCGGGCCGCGGCCAGCTCGATGGCCAGCGGCAGGCCCTCCAGGCGCCGGCAGATCTCGGCCACCGCCGCGGCGTTGCCCTCGGTGAGCGCGAAGCCGGGACGGACCGCGCGGGCCCGGTCCACGAACAGCGCCACCGCCGGCGACGTCATCAGTGTCTCCACCGGCACGGCGGGGTCGTCCGCCAGCATCAGCGGCGGCACCGGGTAGTCACGCTCGGCTCTTAGCCCCAGCACGGTCCGGCTGGTGGCCAGGATCGACACGTGCGCGCTGCGGGCCAGCAGCTCCCCGAGGTCGCCGACGCCGTCGAGCACCTGCTCCAGGTTGTCCAGGATGAGCAGCCACCGGCCGCCGGCCAGCTGCTCGACCAGGACTTGCAGGGGTGAGTCCGTCCCCGCCAGGTCGGTCCCCACCGCCCGGGCGATGCCGGCCAGGACCTGCTCGGGCCGGGTGGCCGTTTCCAGCGGGACGAACACGACCTCATCGAAGCGGTCGCGCAGCCGTTCGCCGACGGCCAGGGCCAGCCGGGTCTTGCCGACCCCGCCAGGTCCGATGAGGGTCACCAGCCTCACCTCGGGCTGGCCCAGCAGGCCGGCGACCTCGTCGATGGCTCCTTCTCGCCCCACCATCGAGGTGGTTGCGGCCGGCAGCCAGCGTGAACCAGCCGGTGACCGCGCGGCCGGGCCCGCGGAGCGGGCGGCGAATCGCTCGCTCAGCAGCGTCGCCAGGTCGTCGCGAACCAGCCGGCCCAGCTCGGCTGGCGTGCTGAACCTCTTGAACGAGGCCTCCGGGCCGATCCGGGCCAGCAACTCGGCCAGACGGGGTTCGCGGTCGGGCGCGGGCGTTTTGACGTACAGCAGCCGCGGCAGCCCCGCGGTCCCGGACAGCAGGAACTCGTCCTCGAGGCCGGAGACCTCCAGGCCGGCACTGACTTGGCCGTAGCGCTGCCAGTAGATCCCGACGAACACGTCGCTCTGGGCCAGGTAGGCCTGGTACACCTCGCGCGGCGGATGCGGCCGCGCCCCGGCCTCGAACATCACCGGCGTCAGCCGTAGCGCCGTGATGGCCCTGGCGACCGCCCGCCGCTCGGCGGCCAGCTCACCCAAAGTGGAGCTGACGAACACCCGCAGGCGCTGGTCGGGCGTACGGATCACCACGCTGTCAACCTCCCGAGACAAGGCCGCGCTGGTGCGGCCGCGCGGCGGCGGCTACCGCCTCCCGCTGGCTGAGCCCGGACCCCGCGGAGAACGCCTGGTCGAACCGCTCCGGGCCGAGCGTCCGGCGGAGCTGGGCCACCAGTTCGGCCTCGGTGTGGCGCAGCGTCGGCCACACCCGCAGGCCGGCCCGCCGCCGCAGGCCCTCGGCCGCCCCGGCCAGCCGCGCCGCACGCTCGGGCTCGCCCTCCTCGGACGCCAGCACGGCGTACGCGGCCAGGCACAAGGCCACGCCAGCCGTATTGCGGGCCGCGACGCTCAGCTCCAGTGCCTCAGCCAGGAGCGCCCGGGCCTGACGCAGGTCGTGCCCCTGGATGGCCAGCGTGGCCAGTTGCACCCGTGACCAGGCGGCCAGCCAGGTGCTGCTGCCGAACCGGTCGCCCAGATCGCGCGCCTCGCGTATGTGGCGCAGGGCGTCATCCTCGCGGGCGAGGATCTTCTCCACCGTGCCGAGGGAGCCGACGGCCAGCGCCGTCCAGAACGGCTCGTCCAGGCCGCGCAGTAGCTTCAGGCTCTCCGTCGCCGCCTGCAAGGCGCGGTCGAAATCGCCGGTGATCGGCGCGCACCACGCCATGGCCAGCTGGAATACCGCGCGCAGGAAGGGATCGTCGATCCCGGGCAGTAGCGGTTTCAGGCGGGCGTCCGCGGCCAGTGCTACCTCGTCGTCGCCAACCTCGAGCGAGGCGGCCAGCGCCGTGCCCACCAGTTCCGCGCGGGCCTGGGCCTCCAGTGAGTCCGCGGCGGGCAGGAGTTGCGCGGCCCAGGACTGGCCCTCGCGCATGTGATCCCGCAGGAACCAGAACGGCCACAGGATCCGGAACAGGTGCGGCAGCGGTCGGGGGTCATGGGCCAGGTACCAGCGCACGGCGGCGGCCAGGTTGCCCGCCTCGGCCTGAAGCCGCTCCAGCCACTCGTTCTGGCCGGCGCCGCGCAGCGGCCGGTCCGCCTGCTCCGTCAGCCCTCGGAAGTAGTCCGCGTGCCGACGCGCTATCTCGGGCGCATCGGGACGGGCCGCAAGCCGTTCGGCCACGAACGCGCGGATGGTCTCCAGCATCCGCGACCGGGGGCCGGGCCCGGTACTGTCGAGGTAGATCAGGCTGTGCCGGGCCAGCTCTTCGGACAGCTCCAGCGCCCGGTCCTCATCCAGTCCGGCCGCCTGAGCCGCGGCCTGGATGGTCCAGCCGTCCACGAACACCGCCGCGACCTCCAGTAGCGACCGCTCGGCCTCCTCCAGCAGGCCCACGCTCCATTCCACCGTGGCCCGCAGGGTCCGCTGCCGCTCGGGCAGGTCGGCCGTTCCCGTCCCCAGCGCGTCCAGCGACCGCGCTAGCCGGTCCAGCAGCGCGGCCGGGTTCAGCAGCCGGGTGCGGGCGGAGGCCAGCTCGATGGCCAGCGGCAGGCCCTCCAGGCGGCGGCAGATCTGCGCCACCGCCGCCGCGTTGTCCGCCGTGAGCGCGAAGCCGGGGCGCACCCTGCGGGCCCGGTCGACGAACAGCGCCACCGCGGGCGAGGACTCCAGGTCCGCCAGCGGCACCGTGGCGGGGTCGGCGGGCGGCGGCAGCGGCGGTACCGGGTACTCCCGCTCGGCCCGCAATCCCAGCACGGTGCGGCTGGTGGCCAGGATCGCCACCCCGGGACAGCGGGTCAGCAGCTCGCCCAGGTCACCGGCGGCGTCCACCACCTGCTCCAGGTTGTCCAGGATGAGCAGCCACGGGTCATCGCCCAGGATCTCGGCCAGGGCCTGCAGCGGCGAGTCCACCCCGGCCAGCTCGGCCCCCACCGCCCGGCCGATGGCGGCCGGCACCAGCTCGGATCGGGTAATGGCATCCAATGGGACGAACGCGGTGCCGGCCGCGAAGCGGTCACGCAGCCGCTCGCCCACCGCCACCGCGAGCCGGGTCTTGCCGATTCCGCCCGGCCCGGTCAGCGTCACCAGCCGCACCTCCGGACGGCTGACCAGGCTGGCCACCTCTTCGATGTCCTGCTCCCGTCCGATCAGCGACGTCACGCTGACCGGCAGCGGGCGAGGACCGCGCGAGGGCGCGGGCGACGGTGCCGTGACCGCCGCGGCCGGGCCGGCCGCGGCGAACCGCTCACTCAGCAGCACGGCCAGGTCGTCACGCACCAGCCGGGACAGCTCAGCGGGCGTACCGAAGTGGCGGTATGAGGCCTCCTGCCTGATGCGGGACAGCAGGCTAGCCAGCCGCGGCTGGCGCTCGGGCGCTGGCGCCTTGACGTACAACAGCCGGGGCAACCCGGCCGACAGATCGAACTCATCCTCCAGGCCCGAGATCTGCATGCCCGGCCCGATCTGCCCGTACTGCTGCCAGTACAAGCCGATGAACACATCGCTCTGGGCCAGGTAGGCCTGGTACAGCTCTCGCGGCGGGTGCGGTCGCGCCCCCAGCTCGAACAGCACGGGGGTCAGCCGCAACGCCGAGACGGCGCGCGTGACCGCTCGCCGCTCGGCGGCAAGCTCCCCCAGCGTGGAGCTCACGAAGACCCGCAGTCGCTGATCGGGAGTCCGGATGACCGCGACATCCCTCTCCTCCGACTGCCGAACGCCCCTGGCGCGCCCCACGCGCAAAGTCTGCAACCACCGACACCAATCAGCAACCCCCCGGGGCACCTTAGGGCAGGGCGACGGTGACGGTGGTGGCGCGGGCGGGGGCCAGGACGGTGGCGGGGGTCGCGGAGGCGCGGATCAGGGTGGTGAAGCGGCCGGGGTCGCCGGTGTTGCCGGCGATGCACTCGTAGTGCATCGGGATGACGTAGGAGGGGCCGACCTGCGTGCAGAGCCAGGCGGCCTCGGTCTCGTTCATGTTGCCGACGATCCCGCGGGCCTCGCGCATGTGGTCGCGGCCGTTGATGGGGATCATCAGCACGTCGGGGTGGTGCGTGGACAGCGTGCCGGGGAGCTCGGGATAGACCAGGCAGTCACCGGAGTGGTAGAAGCGGATGCCGCCGATCTCCAGCACGTAGCCCAGGAACCTGACCGGGCCGCCGTCCGGGGCGAACTCGTACACCACGGGCTCGTCGCCGCCGATCCCGTGCAGGGCCCGCACCGGGTGCACGGTCACGTCCCGGTCGTGCAGCTCCTCCCCCGGCACCGCGCCGGCCAGCCGGCCGCGGTCGATTCCGCCCGCGGCCGCGACCTCGACCACGGGCAGCGGGACGATGATCCGCGCGGCGGAATTGACCGCGCAGAACTCACGCAGGAACGGCAGGTCCAAGTGGTCCACGTGCTCATGGGTGCAGAGCACCAGGGTGACGTCGGCGAAGTCCGCCGCGCGGGCAGGCGGCCGGTAGTTGCGATCGTCCCGGTCGGTCAGGAACGGGTCGATGAGCACCCAGCTGTCGCCCGCCGCCAGGCGGAACCCGGCCTGGCCGTACCAGGTGAGGGAGACGGATCGCCCGGCCCGTTCGGTACTCATGTCTTTATCGGTCGTCGCTGAGCACGACGGGCTCGGGCAGGGTGCCGGCGTTGTGCTCGACCAGCCGCCAGCGGCCGTGCCGGCGGCCGAGGACCGACCAGGAGCAGTTCGACAGCGGGCCGAGCACGCCGAACAGGTCCTCTGGCATGCCGAGCAGCCGGGACATGCCCAGCCGTAGTGCGGCGCCGTGGCTGACCACGACGGCCAGGCCCGTGGTCAGGCCTGGCTGGGCCGTCGCTTCCGCGATGCGATGCAGCGCGCCCGCCACCCGTTCGGCGACCACGGCCGACAGCTCCCCGTCCGGCGGGGTCCAGTTGGCGTGCTCGACGGGGTAGCGGGTCCTGATCTCGGTATCGGTCAGGCCTTCCCAGACGCCGCCGGACCGTTCCCGCAGGTCCTTGTCCACGGTGACCTCCAGGCCGGTGAGGCGGGCGAGCGGGGCCGCGGTCTGGGCCGCGCGGCTCAGGTCGGAGGAGACGATCAGATCCGGGCGCAGCGCGGCGAGCAGCCGCGCGGCCCGTTCGGCCTGCGCCTGGCCGACCTCGTCGAGCGGGATGTCGCTTTGTCCCTGGAACCGGCGCTCGGCGTTCCACACCGTCTGGCCATGCCGCCACAGCACCAGCCGGACCGGCCGCGACGGCTCGCTCAGGGCGTCCTCCCGGGGTTTACGCTCAGCTCGGGCAGCTGGATCGCCGGGCAGTCCTTCCAGATCCGCTCGAGCGCGTAGTAGGTGCGCTCATCGGAGTGCTGCACGTGGATCACCACGTCGAGGTAGTCAAGGAGCACCCAGCGGCCCTCCCGTTCGCCCTCGCGGCGGACCAGGCTCGCGCCCGCCTGGCGCATCCGCAGCTCGATCTCGTCGACGATGGCCTTGACCTGGCGGTCGTTCGGCGCCGAGCAGAGCAGGAACGCGTCGGTGATAACGAGCTGATCGCTCACGTCATAGGCGATTATGCCGTCGGCCAGCTTGTCCGCCGCGGCCAGCGCCGCGGTCTCCACAAGCTCGACGGCCCTCGGTGTGGCAGTCACGAGTGCTTGCCGGCCTCCTCGGTAGGGGTCGCTATCTTTATTACCCTCTCATGCCGGGGTGTCATCCACCTTGGCGTACAGGCCGCGCTTGGCGATGTACTGCACCACCCCGTCGGGGACCAGGTACCAGACAGGCTGGCCCGCGCCCACCCGGGCGCGGCACTCGGTCGAGGAGATCGACAGCGCCGGGATCTCCACCAGGCTGACCTTCCCGTCTGGCAGGCCCGCCCCCGACAGCCGGTGTCCTGGCCGGGTACAGCCTACAAAATGCGCCAGGGTGAATAGCTCGTCCGCGTCATGCCAGGTCAGGATCTCGGCGAGCGCGTCGGCGCCGGTGATGAAGAAGAACTCGTCCTCCGGCGCGGCCGCGCCGCGCAGGTCGCGCAGCGTATCGATGGTGTAGGTGGGCCCGCCCCGGTCGATGTCGACGCGGCTGACGCTGAACTTGGGGTTGGACGCGGTGGCGATGACCGTCATCAGGTACCGGTCCTCGGCCGGGGAGACCTGACGGTGGTCCTTCTGGTACGGCTCTCCGGTCGGCACGAAGATGACCTCGTCCAGCGTGAAGTCGTGCGCGACTTCGCTCGCGGCGACCAGGTGACCATGGTGGACGGGGTCGAACGTGCCGCCCATCACTCCGATCCGGCGCATGCCTAGCGGTCCCTCATGCCGTTGTATCGTACCGGCGTCGCATACCGGCCCAACGAGCCGGCGCGGGGGTTACCATACGAGATATGACTTCAGTGCCTGATCGCGCGCGAGTCCGGCTGACCGGCATCTCGTCCCGCGCCTACGAGCATCCCGCCGACCGCTCCGCGCTCGTGGCGCTGCGCAAGCTCAGCGGGTTCGACACGCTGTTGAAGAAGCTGTTCGGCCTGTTCAACGAGCGGGCCTTCCGGCTGACTTACCTCGGGAGCAGCGTCCGGGTCTCCGAGCGCCAGTTCCCGCACATCCACGAGATGGTCAGGGACGGCGCGTACATCCTGGACCTGCCCGAGGTGCCCGAGTGCTACGTCATGCAGACGCCGCTCGTGAACGCGATGGCGCTGGGCCGGGACAAGCCGTTCATCGTGATCAACACCGGCATGGTGGAGCTGCTCGACGCGGAGGAGCTCCGCGCGGTGATCGGGCACGAGCTCGGCCACATCCTGTCCGGGCACGCGGTCTACCGCACCATGCTGGTGATCCTGCTCCGGCTGGCGGCGCGGGCCGCGTTCCTGCCGATCGCCCTCGCCCTCACGGCGATCATCTGGGGCCTGGAGGAGTGGTTCCGCAAGTCCGAGCTGTCCTGTGACCGCGCGGGACTGCTGGCGGGACAGGACCTCGACGCCTCCCGCCGGGTACTGATGAAGCTGGCCGGCGGTGCGCAGCTGTCCGAGCTGAACCCGGACGCGTTCCGCGAGCAGGCGCACGAGTACGACGCAGTGCCCGACTTGCGCGACAGCGTCCTGAAGATCCTCCAGCTGCAGGGCACCACCCATCCGTTCGCGGTGGTCAGGTTCGCCGAGCTCGACTACTGGGCCACCCACGGCGAGTACGAGCGCATCCTCGGCGGTGACTACCCGCGCCGGGACGACGACGCCAGCGCCTCGGTCGGCGACGAGGTGAGGAACGCGGCCAAGTCCTACCAGGAATCGTGGAACCGGTCCCAGGACCCGCTGATCGGGATCTTCCGCGGCGTGGCGGAGAGCGCGGCGCGGGCCGGCGGCGGCCTGTTCGACCGCCTGCAGAACCGTGGTCCGGGCGCCCCCGGCGGCACCAGCGGCAACGACGACAACTAGCGCTCGGGGGTCGTCCCCGGGGCTAGCACTGTTAACACGATCACGAGGTCGTCCCTGTGGACGACCTCGCGTTCGTATTCGGGGCCCAGCTTGCTGGCCAGCCATCTGGTGGAGCGGCCCATCAGGCCGGGGATCTCGGTCGCGTCGTAGTTCACCAGGCCGCGCGCGACGATCGTGCCGTTCTCGTCGCGGAGGTTAACCGGGTCACCGGCGTCGAAGGTGCCCTCGACGCCGGTGATGCCGGCCGGCAGCAGGCTGGCGCGCCTTGTCACGACGGCCTCGACGGCGCCGCGGTCCAGGCGGAGGCTGCCGTGGGCCACGGCGGCGTGCTTGAGCCAGAGCAGCCTGGTCGCCGGGCGGCGGCCGCGGGCGGCGGCGAAGTAGGTGCCGGCCGACCCGCCGCCGAGCGCGGTCGCGGCGCTGGCCGCGTCGGCCACCACGGTGGGGATGCCGGCCGCGGAGGCGATCATCGCTGCCTCCACCTTGGTGGCCATCCCGCCGATACCCTGGGCCCCCTGGGCCCCCTGGCCCGCCTTGAGGCCGCGGCCCAGCCTGATTCCGTCCAGGTCAGCGCGGTCCCTGACCTCGGTGATCCGCTGCGCCTCGCCGCGGCGCGGGTCGCCGTCGTACAGGCCGTCCACGTCCGAGAGCAGGATGAGCGCCCCGGCCCGGGTGACGTGCGCGACCAGCGCCGCGAGCCGGTCGTTGTCGCCGAACCTGATCTCGTCGGTGGCCACCGTGTCGTTCTCGTTGACCACGGGCAGCACGCCGAGCTCGAGCAGCCGGTCCAGGGTGCGCTGGGCGTTGCGGTAGTGCGTCCGGCGCATCAGGTCGTCGGCGGACAGCAGGACCTGGCCGGTGCGGATGCCGTGCCGGGCGAAGGCGGCGGTGTACCTGGCGATCAGCAGGCCCTGGCCGACGCTGGCCGCCGCCTGCTGGGTGGCCAGGTCGCGGGGGCGCTTGGACAGGCCGAGCGGGACCAGCCCGGACACGATCGCCCCGGAGGAAACCAGGACGACCTGACCGCCGTTCTGCCGGCGGGCGGACAGCGCGGCGGCGAGCGCGCCGATCCTCATCCCGTCGATCTCGCCGTCCGGCGTGGTCAGCGACGATGAGCCGACCTTGACCACGACCCGCGCCGCGGTGGCGATGTCGGCGCGCTCGGCGGTCGCGGTGTCCGGGACGGTCACGGGGACAGCCGGGGGTCGGTGCCGCGCGGGCCGTGCCGGCCGGATCCGCGGGCACCGCTGGCGCCGCTGGCCATCGGGGCGGCGGGATCCCAGTCGAACACGACGGCGTCGTCCGGGTCGCCGATCAGGACCTCGGCACCCGGTTCGGCGCCGGCCTCGGCGAGGGCTACCTCGACGCCCAGGCGAGCCAGCCGGTCCGCCAGGTAGCCGACGGCCTCGTCGTTGCTGAAGTCGGTCTGCTGGACCCAGCGCCGCGGCTTCTCGCCCATGATGAGGAAGCTGTCGCCGAGCCTGACCACCTCGAAGCCGGGCTCGTCGGCGGCCTGCACCTGGACCCTGACCCGCCTCCGCTCGGCGGGCTGCTCAGCCGGGCGGGCGGCCCGGTCGGCCGCGACCAGCGCGGCCATCGCGAAGCCCAGCGGGCGCAGCCCCTCGCCGCTGGCGGCGGAGATCTCGAAGACCTGGTAGCCGCGTTTTTCGAGTTCCGGCTGGACCAGGTCGGCCATGTCGCGGGCGGCCGGGACGTCGATCTTGTTCAGCGCGACGAGGCGCGGCCGGGTGAGCAGCGCGGCGCCAGTGGCATCGCCGTAGGCCGCGAGCTCTTCCTCGATGACGTCCAGATCGGTGATCGGGTCGCGGCCCGGCTCCTCGGTCGCGCAGTCGAGCACGTGGACCAGGATGGAGCAGCGTTCCACGTGCCGCAGGAAGTCATGCCCGAGGCCCTTGCCCCGGCTGGCGCCCGGGATCAGGCCGGGCACGTCGGCCACGACGAACTGGACGTCCCCGGCCTCGACCACGCCGAGGTTCGGGATCAAGGTGGTGAACGGGTAGTTCGCGATCTTCGGCCGGGCCGCGGACATCGCCGAGATCAGGCTGGACTTCCCGGCATTCGGGAAGCCGACCAGCCCGACGTCGGCTACCGTCTTCAGCTCGAGGATGAGGTCGCGCTGCTCCCCCGGCTCTCCCTTGAGCGCGAACCCGGGCGCCTTGCGCCGCGGGCTCGCGAGGGCCGCATTACCAAGGCCTCCCCGGCCGCCGGCCGCCGCGACGAACCGGGTGCCGACCCCGATCAGGTCGGCGAGTACCTCACCGTCGGCCGTCTTGACCTCGGTCCCGTTCGGCACCGGGATGACCAGGTCGATGGCGTCGGCGCCGGTGCGGTTCGAGCCCTCTCCCTGTCGGCCGTTGCCGGCCCGGCGAACCGGCCGGCGGTGGAAGTCGAGCAGGGTGGCCGAACTGGCATCCACCTCGAGGATCACGTCACCGCCGCGGCCGCCGTTGCCGCCGTCCGGGCCGCCCAGCGGCTTGAACTTCTCCCGGTGAATCGAGGCGCAGCCGTTTCCGCCGTGGCCGGCCTGCACCTGCAGCGTGGCCTGGTCGGCGAACTCCGCCACTGTCTTTCCTCGTTCTCGCATAGGAAAGGCGGGCCAGGTAACCCGGCCCGCCTTCGTGTTTACGCTGTGCCCGGCGAGCCGCTACTCCTGCGGCTCGGCCGGGACGACACTGACGGCCCGGCGGCCGCGGAACTTGCCGAAACTCACGGTCCCGCCGACCAGCGCGAACAGCGTGTCATCGCCCCCGCGGCCGACGCCGTTGCCGGGGTGGAAGTGCGTGCCGCGCTGACGGACGAGGATCTCGCCCGCGTTCACGACCTGGCCGCCGTAACGCTTGACGCCGAGGCGCTGGGCATTCGAGTCGCGGCCGTTACGGCTGGACGAGGCGCCCTTCTTGTGTGCCATCTCAGGCCTCCTCTGCCTTCGCCGTGGCCTTCGCTGTGGTCTTCGCCCTGGCCTTCGGCTTGGTGTCGCTGCCGATGCCGGTGATCCGGACCTGGGTGTACCGCTGCCGGTGGCCAAGGCGGCGCCGGTAGCCGGTCTTGTTCCGGTACTGGATCATATTGATCTTGGGGCCAGCCGCGTCACCGACGATGTCCGCCGTGACCTGGTAGCGGCCGACCTCGGCGGGGTCGCTGATGACCCGGTCGCCGTCTACCACCAGCAGGGCCGCGAGCGTGATGCTCGAACCGACCTCACCAGGCAGCTTGTCGACGGTGACGACGTCGTCCAGCGCGACCTTCTCCTGCCTGCCGCCGCAGCGCACAATCGCGTACACCCGAGAACTCTCTCTTTCGTTTGCGCTTCCTAGCGTGCCTCGGAACTCCGGTGTCACCACGGCGGGCTCGCTTGAACGTGCACACGGGCGCCCGCGCAGCGGGCTTACTCCCGACCGCCAAGGCTACCAGACCTCAGCGCCAACACGAACCTGGGCCGTTCGGCGGCCTGATCTTTGGTGGCGCGCTCGCGGGCCGAAGCTAGCGGCCGCACAGCCGACCCTTTTGTCCGATTTAACGTGGTAGATCCGGGCTATGCGGTTGATCCGGGGTACCGGGATGCACCAGATCAACCACGAAGCCCCGATCAACCACGCTATTTTCCGGGCTCCCACGACGAAGGCACTGCTGCGTGACGCGTGAGCTCGGTGGTGCCGATGCTATGCCGCACCGCCGTGGGGACCGCCCTGGATCGGAGGTATCTCGGCGGATGGTTCGGGTCTCGATGGCTCCGGTGCACCCGAGGTCACCGGGACCGTGGAGGAATCCGAGGCCGCCGGGACACCCGGGCTGTCCGGTGCCACTGGGGTGGTATCCGGGACGGCCGGGGCTACCGGGGCATCGGCTGGGCTGGATGGGGCATCGGCCGGGGTGGCCGGGGCCGCAGCGGCGGCGGGCTTGCGCCGACGGCGGCGACCGCTCGAGCGCGCGGGCGCGGGCTCGGCGTCCTGGACCTGGCCGTTGGCCTGCTGGGCGGCGTGCGGGTCGGCGCTGTCGGCCGGGACCAGGGCCGCAGCCGGGGCCGGGGCCGCAGCCGCGGCCGGGGCGCCAGTGGCGTCCGCGGGGGGCGCGTCGACGGGGCCGCTGCCCGAGGGCTCGGCGGACGCAGAGGACTCGGCGGAGCGGGCGCGGGCGGCGACCAGGGCCGGGCTGGGTCCGCGGCCGCCGTTGCCGTGACCGCCGTTGCCGTGGCCGCGAGAGTGCGTGTGCTGCGTGGCGTGGCCGTCGGAGTCGGGATCGAAGGTGAGGATGACGCCGCGGCCGTTGCAGCACTCGCACGGCGCGGAGAAGGCCTCGAGCAGGCCGGCGCCGACTCGTTTCCTGGTCATCTGGACCAGGCCGAGCGAGGTCACCTCGGCGACCTGGTGCTTGGTCCGGTCGCGGGACAGGCACTCCAGCAGCCGCCGGAGGACCAGTTCCCTGTTGCTCTCCAGCACCATGTCGATGAAGTCGATGACGACGATGCCGCCCACGTCGCGCAGCCGGAGCTGACGGACGATCTCCTCAGCAGCCTCGAGGTTGTTCCTGGTGACGGTCTCTTCCAGGTTCCCGCCCTGGCCGGTGAACTTGCCCGTGTTGACGTCGACCACGGTCATGGCCTCGGTCTTGTCGATGACCAGCGAACCGCCGCTGGGCAGCCAGACCTTGCGCTCGAGCGCCTTGGCCAGCTGCTCGTCGATGCGGTACTCGGCGAACGCGTCGCGGTCGCCCTGCCAGCGGGTGACCCGGTCGGCCAGGTGCGGGGCGACGTACCTGACGTACTCGTCGACCACGTCCCAGGCATCCTCGCCGGACACCACCAGCTTGCTGAAGTCCTCGTTGAACACGTCCCTGATCACGCGGATGGTCAGGTCGGGCTCGCCGTAGAGCATCGCGGGGGCGCTGGCCGTCTTGGACTTCTTCTCGATCGCCTCCCACTGGGCGGCGAGCCGGGAAACGTCCCGGGACAGCTCCTCCTCGGCGGCCCCCTCGGCCGCGGTGCGCACGATGACGCCCGCGTTCTCCGGCATCACCTTCTTGAGGATCTGCTTGAGGCGGTTGCGTTCGGTGTCGGGCAGCTTGCGGCTGATGCCGGTCATCGACGCGCCGGGCACGTAGACCAGGTAGCGTCCTGGCAGGCTGATCTGGCTGGTCAGCCGGGCCCCCTTGTGACCGACCGGGTCCTTGGTGACCTGCACGATCACCGACTGGCCCGGCTTGAGCGCCGACTCGATGCGCTTGGGCTGGCCCTCGAGGCCGCTGACGTCGAAGTTCACCTCGCCGGCGTAGAGCACCGCGTTGCGGCCCTTGCCGACGTCCACGAAGGCGGCCTCCATCGACGGCAGCACGTTCTGGACCTTGCCCAGGTAGACGTTGCCGACGTAGGACTGGTGGCTGGACCGGTTCACGTAGTGCTCGACCAGCACGCCGTCCTCGAGCACCGCGATCTGGGTGCGGTCGTTGCGCTGGCGGACCACCATGGACCGCTCGACCGACTCGCGCCGGGCGAGGAACTCGGACTCGGTGATGATCGGCGGACGGCGGCGACCGGTCTCCCGGCCCTCGCGGCGCCGCTGCTTCTTGGCCTCGAGCCTGGTGGAACCCTTGACCGAGCGGACGTCGTCGCTCCCGTTCGGCTCGCGCACGTGCACCACCGTGTCCGGCGGGTCGTCCGAGCCGGGAGCGTCGGGGCCGTCCCCGGCCGAACCCCGGCGGCGCTTGCGCCGCCGCCGCCGGCCGCTGCCCCCCGCGTCGCCATCGGCGTCGGCCGACCCGGCGGCGTCGCCGTCGCCGCTGTCGCCGGCCGGAGCCTCGGCCGCGGGCGCGTCCGTCTGGGCGTCCGTCCCGTCCCCGCCACCGCTCTTGGCGGTCCTGCGGCTGCGGCTGCGGGAGGACGACCGCCGGCTCTCGCCCTGGCCGCCGTCGGCGCTGCTACCTGAGCCGGCTGTGCCGGCGGGGCTGCCTGAGCCGGCTGCGCCGGCGGAGGCGTCCTGGCCTGACTCGCTGTCCTGCGGCTCCGGCGCTGCGTCGGTGCCCTCGGCCGCGGCGTCCTGATCGCCAGTCCGGCCGCGGGTGCGGCTCGAACGCCGCCTGCGGCGCCGTCCCGTGCCGCCGCCGTCGTCATCGTCGCCGGCGCCATCGCCGTTGCCGGCCGGGCCCGCAGATCCCGCCCGGTCCGCGGAACCGGCCTGGCCTGCGGTTTCCAGGCGACCCGCGGTTTCCGGCCGAGCCGGAGGCGCGGAGTCAGGCTCGGGACTCGCCGCGGGCGGCTGGAACACCACCTGCGGCGGCTGGAACACCGCCGCGGGCACCGCCGGGGCCGGGTTTACGTCGCCGGCACCAGGGCCGCCTGTCGCGTTGTCATGTGATTCTGTGTCGTGCAGCTCGCTGTCGAGCATCCGGGCAATCTCCAGTCAGGCTCCCGGGCGCGCGGTACCGCGCACCGCACGGGAGCTCCTTGTCAACGTAGGCCCTGGCGGAACCGCGTGAGCGGTCCTGAGCGCGCGCGGTCACCACGCGGGCTCGGCAGCACCGGGCCGTTATCTCTGTCTCTGAATTCAGGGGTACGGCGCCCCGGTACGGCCGTGTCGCGCTCATGACGTGCCCTTACCGGCCAGCAGGGCTCGCGGGCCCTGGGCCAGGCGGGTGGTCATGGACGGCGACGACGGCGCGATGCCGTCCTGTCCGCACAGCGCGGTTACTACATCCTCGGGCCGCACGACAGGTGCCGTATGTAGAACAACCATTCGAAGAATGGCACAATCCTCATTACCTATTGCGGCGGCGTGCTCGCTGACATACATCTCGAGCACGGCCGCGCGGGCGTCAAGCCGTCGGACGCCCTTGTCCGTGAGGCGCTCCACCGGCGCCTCGTCCCGGGCCAGGAAGGCCGCGACGGCCAGCCCCGCCACCGCCGGTTCCACGCCGGGCAAAACTACTTCCCACTCCGAGGCTTCCAGATGACCGAAGGTAGTTCTGGCCCCCGGGGACGCTCCCCCGGAAGCCCCCTCCAGTTCGGTCACGTCGATCACATCAATCCCATCAGGCAGTGCCGCGTTCAGCCGCTGGCACACCTGCGCCTCCGCCTGCCGGGCGGTCAGCGCAAGGCTCAGGTACTCGGCCTCGCTCGCCACGCCGGTCGGCGCACCACCCGGGTAAGAAATCTTCGGGTGCGGCGTGAACCCGGCGGAATAGGCGATCGGCAGCCCCGCCGTGCGCACTCCCCGCTCGAAGGCGCGCGCCACATCCCTGTGGCTGGCAAAACGCATCTTCCCGCGCTTAGCATACCGGACCACCAGATGCTGCACCGCAGGCCTGGTGGGTGCCGGGCCTGCGGTGCTGGCCGACACCGGGCTGGCCGACACCGGGCTGGCCGACACTGGCACGCTACCTCCCGCCGACCACGGGAAGCAGCCGCCTCCCGTCGAGGCGCTCCCCGGTGGGGCCAACCTGGATCTCGGTGCCCATGGCCGGACAGACCCCGCATTCATAACACGGCGTCCAGCGACAATCTTCCACCTCGCCCGCGCCCTCGGGCGCGATGGAATCCTGCCAGTCCTGCCACAGCCAGTCGCGGTCAAGGCCCGCGTCCAGGTGATCCCACGGGAGCACCTCGCTGTAATCACGTTCGCGCGTAGTGTACCATGCAAGATCCACCGGCTCCCCGGCCAGCGCCTCGTCCGCGCAGCGCAGCCAGCGCTCGAACGAGAAGTACTCGCTCCAGCCGTCGAACCGCGCGCCGTCCCGCCACGCCGCCAGGATCACGGCGCCCACCCGGCGGTCGCCGCGGGACATCAGCCCCTCGATCAGGCCGGGCTGCCCGTCGTGGTAGCGGTAACCGATCGACTTGCCGTAGCCGCGGTCCGCCCGCAGCGCGCCGCCGAGGGCGCGCAGCCGTGCGTCCACGACCTCCGCCGGGCACTGCGCCGCCCACTGGAACGGCGTGTGCGGCTTGGGCACGAACCCGCCGATCGACACGGTGCACCTGATATCGCGCCGCCCGGTCACCTCCCGCCCGGCGGCGATGACCTTGCGCGCCAGCTGCGCGATCGCCATCACGTCGGCGTCGGTCTCGGTCGGCAGGCCGCACATGAAGTACAGCTTCACCTGGCGCCAGCCGCTGGCGTAGGCGGTGGTGACGGTCCTGATCAGGTCCTCTTCGGTGACCATCTTGTTGATCACCTTGCGGATCCGCTCCGAACCGCCCTCGGGAGCGAACGTCAGCCCGGACCGGCGCCCGTTCCGGCTCAGCTCGTCGGCCAGCGTGACGTTGAAGGCGTCCACCCGGGTGGAGGGCAGCGACAGCCCGACGTTGGTTCCCTCGTAGCAGTCGGCCAGGTCGACGGCGATCTCGTTGATCTCGCTGTGGTCGGCGCTGGACAGCGAGAGCAGCCCGACCTCGCTGAACCCGCTGGCCGCCACGCCCTGGGCGACCATCGAGCCGATCGTGCCGATGGACCGCTCGCGCACCGGCCGGGTGATCATCCCGGCCTGGCAGAACCGGCAGCCGCGGGTGCAGCCGCGGAAGATCTCCACGCTGTACCGCTCGTGCACGGTCTCCGCGACCGGCACGATGGGCTTGCGCGGATACGGCCACGCGTCCAGGTCCATCACGGTGTGCTTCGAAACTGTGGGCGACACGCCGGGACGATTCGGAGTTATGTTTGAAATCCTGCCGTCGGCGTGATAGGTTACGTCGTAGAAGCGGGGAACGTAGACGATTCCAGATAGCCGCAGCAGCAGACCGTCCCGGCCGCCGGGGCGCCCGGCCCGCTTCCAGTCACGGATCACATCGGTAATGGCCAGCACGGCCTGCTCGCCGTCGCCGAGCACCACCGCGTCCAGGAAATCCGCCACCGGCTCGGGGTTGAACGCCGCGTGGCCCCCGGCTATCACGAGGGGGTGAGACCCGGCCCGTTCGGAAGAAAAAAGCGGGATGCCCGCCAGGTCGAGCACGGTCAGCAGGTTGGTGTACGCCATCTCGGTGGCGAAGCTCAGCCCGAGCACGTCGAAGGCGCCGACAGGCCGGTGGCTGTCCACCGTGAACTGCGGCACGCCGTGCTCGCGCATCAGCGCCTCGAGGTCGGGCCAGACCGTGTAGGTGCGCTCGGCGAGCACCCCGTCGCGCTCGTTCAGCACCTCGTAGAGGATCTGGACGCCCTGGTTAGGCAGGCCGACCTCGTAGGCGTCCGGATAGCACAGGGCCCACCGGACGTCGGCACCGTCCCAGTCCTTGACCACCGAGCCAACCTCGCCGCCGACGTACTGGATCGGCTTGCGCACGCGCGGCAGCAGCGGCTCAAGGTCCGGGTATACCGATTCAGCGGGCATCAAAACAGAGTAGCCGAACGGGCCGGGTTGACCGCGGTCGCGTCGGGACCGAGCCCGGCCGTGTCACGATCGCGGCGCTGTGTTACTCGAACACGGTGCGGCGGCGATGCACCGACTGGAGCAGGCCGATCGCGATCATGTCGGCGAAGATGGCGGAGCCGCCGTAGGAGACGAACGGCAGCGGGAGCCCGGTGATCGGCATGATGCCGATCGTCATGCCGATGTTCACGAACGACTGGAACGCGAACCACATCGCGACGCCGGACGCGACGAGCAGGCCGAACAGGTCGTCCGCCCGGGTGGCGATGCGCAGCGCCCGCAGGATCACCACGCCCAGCAGGAACACGATCACGATCGTGCCGACGAAGCCGAGTTCCTCGCCGGCCACGGTGAAGATGAAGTCGGTCTGCTGGGACGGCACGAAGTTACCCGCCACCAGCTGGCCGTGGAACAGGCCCTGGCCGAACATTCCGCCGGAGCCCACCGCGATCTTGGCCTGGGCCGCGTTGTAACCGGCGCCGGCCAGGTCCTGGGACGGGTGCAGGAACGAGGTGAACCGGGTGAGCTGGTAATCCTTCAGCAGGTCCAGGCCGCCGGCCGCGGCGATGATCACCGCCACTATGCCGGTGAGGGCGGCGATCACGCGCAGCCGCAGGCCGGACAGGACGATCATGGTGGCGGTCACCACCACGAGCACTAGGGCGATGCCCAGGGCCGGCTCGACTACCACCAGGCCTATCAGCGGTGCGGCGCAGGCCAGCGCGATGAACAGCGACCGGACGCGGGGGCCGCCCGACGCGGTGGGGTGACTCTGGCTGAAGATCATCGCGGTGATCAGGATCAGCGCGATCTTGCCGAACTCGTTCGGCTCGACCTGGAAGCCGCCAGGCAGTGAGAACCAGGCCTGCGCGCCGTTGACCACCGAGCCGAGCGGGGTGAGCACGGCCAGCAGGGCGAGCACGGTGCCGCCGTAGAAGAACGGCGCCCAGGTCCGCAGCTGCCTGGTGTCGACCAGGCTGACCCCGATCATGAGGACCAGCCCGATCGCGACGTTGAGCAGCTGCTTCTTCAGGTACGTCCGCGGATCCTGGCTCGCCGCGTCCAGGCCGGGCTCGGTGGCCGACCAGACCAGCAGGGTGCCGATCGCGGTCAGCCCCAGCACCACCACGACCAGGATCCAGTCCATGTGCCGCAGCGGGGAGTTCCTGGCAAAGGCGCGGGCCAGCAGGGAGCGCGGCCGTCGGGCGGCGAACGCGCCCGGGCGCGGCGTGGTCAGACCGCGCGGGCTGTAGCTTGTCGGACGGCCCAGCATCACTTCCCCCCGCCCGACTGGTCGTAACCGGACGGCGGCCTGATCGCCCCGGTCGTGGTGATCTGCGGCAGCTCGGACGGCACCAGGCCGCCGCGTACCGCGGCTTTCTTACCCTCGAGCCCGTAGATCCCATCCCAGATCTGCCGCACCGCGGGTGCGGCCACGTCGGCGCCGTAGCCCGAGTCCGGGACCATGACCAGCACCACGTACTTCGGGTGGTCGCAGGGTGCGAACGAGGCGAACACCGAGGTCGCGTTCTTGCCGAAGAGCTGGGCGGTTCCGGTCTTGCCCGCCACGCACACCTTATCCAGCGGGAAGCCGGCGAAGGCGCCCGCCGCGGTGCCCTGGGTCACCACCCCGGCCAGCGCGCGGCGGATGTACGCCAGCGTCCGGCCGGAGACCGGCAGGTGCCTGATCACCGGCGGGTTGATCTTCTGGACCACCTTGCCGGTGGTCGGTGACACCAGCGCCTTGCCGATCCGCGGGCTGTACAGCGTGCCCCCGTTGGCCAGGGCGACGTAGGAGTTGGCCAGCTGAAGCGGCGTGGTGGTGATGTAGCCCTGGCCGATCGCGGCGATGGCCGCCTGGCCCGGTTCCCACTCCCATCCGTTGACGCAGTTCTGGTACTCGATCTGCTGCACGTAGCTGCCGTGCTGCTTGCCGTACTTGCACCAGTTCTGACCGGTGTGGGCGTTGTCTTTCCACAGGTAGTACAGCCATCGCTGGGTTGGGATGGTGCCGGTCGACTCGGCAGGCAGGTCTACGCCGGTGTCCCTGCCGAAGCCCCAGGCCAGCTCCATCGCCTGCATCTTCTGGGTCGGGGCGGTCGGCGACGGACGCCTGTGGTTGACCTTGTCGCGCTGGTACATCTCGTAGCCCAGGTTGTAGTACACGGTGTCGCAGGACTGGACGAGGGCCTCGTTGAACGTCATGTCGCCTAGGCTCGGCTCGCCGTCGTTGCCGAAGGTGTGCCCGGCGATGGTGACCGAGCCGGGGCAGCCGTACAGGCCGTACAGCGGGTACCCGTTGGCCACCGCGGCGGCGGTCGAGGTGACCTTGAAGGTGGAGCCGGGCGCGTACTGGCCCTGGGTGGTCCAGTTGATGATCGGCTGCCCTCCGGACTTGCCGAACAGCTTGTTGAACTGCCGCTGGGTGATGCCGCCGGTCCATACGCTGGGGTCGTAGTCCGGGTAGCTGGCCATGGCGACCACCCGGCCGGTGGTCGTCATGACCACCGCCGCGCCCTGGTTGGCGGCGTTCCCTGACGCCCGCGACCGCGCGATGGCGCCGTCGAGCGCATTCTGCGCCACCGTCTGGACCTGCGCGTTCAGGCTGGTCACGAGGTCGTCGCCGTTGGCGGGCGCGGTCTGGCTGACGGTGCCGGTGACGTCGCCGGCGGCGTTGACCGATACCACCTGGGTCCCGGCCTTGCCGCGCAGCTGGCTGTCATATTCGGCTTCCAGGCCGGCCTGGCCGACCAGGTCCACGCCGGAGAACCCGGTCACCGGCAGGTGCCGGCTCTTGACCTGCTCCGGGGTGATGGGCTGCAGGTAGCCGAGCACCTGAGCCGGGTTGGCCCCGCCGGGCATCGGGTACTGGACCACCGGCTGGACCTGCGCGGTCACCCCGGGGAACGCCTTATGCTGCTCCATCACCTGCAGCGCTATCCGGGGCGAGACGTTCTGCGCCACCGGGATGGGCTGATAGGGCGAGCCGGCCCAGCACGGTTGCGGGACGCCCTTGGTGCACAGCCGGGTCTTGTCGGACAGCAGCTGGTAGGACATGCCGAGCAGGGGCGCCAGCCGATGCAGCACCGGCGTGGCGCCGCCGGGCTGCTGGGACAGGTTCATCATGTCCACGGAGACGACCAGGGCGGTCTTGTTGGTGACCAGGCGGTTGCCCACGTCGTCCAGGATCTGGCCGCGGACCGCGGGCACGATCACGTTCCTGGTCTGGTTCGCCGCGGCCAGCTTGGTGAAGGCGGTGTTGTTCATCACCTGCAGGTACCAGAGCCTGCCGCCGAGCGAGATCAGCATGGCGGCCGCGACCGCGTAGAGCACGAGCAGCCGGCGCCGCGACGCCAGGTTCATCGGTAACCTCCCGAGCGCCATCTCCGCCTGGACTTTGGCCGCGGCATGCGCAGCCGGGGCGAGCTCGCGTGGCCGAGTCCGCGGCGGCCGGCCAGGCTGCGGCCCCCCAGGCTGCCGCCGGCCAGGCTGCGGCGGCCCAGGTTGCGGCCCGCCAGGCTGCGGCGGCCCAGGTTGCGGCCCGCCAGGTTGCGGCCCGCCAGGCTGCGGCCCGCCAGGTTGCGGCCGGTCCGGCGGCCGCCGAAGGCACGGCGGCTCATTGATGCGCTGCCTGGTGAGCTGCTTCCTAGTGAGCCGCGGCGTGAGAAGGCCCCGAGCGAGGAGACGCTGCGCGAGGAGACGCCGCGCAGCCAGCCCCGGCCCGGTGACTTTGGCCCGCCCGACCGGCGCAGGGCACTGGTGAGCCTGGTCAGCACGTTGCCCTGGGAAAACCGGGGGGCATGCCCGGTCAGGCCGCCGCCCGCCAGGTTGCCCCGGTGCCGGAACGGCGAGGCCAGACCGAGGGATGGGGACCGGCCGAAAACGGCCGACCGGCTCAGCGGGGAAGAGGACGTGCGGCTGAATACCGAGCCGCCGAGCAGAGACCGGCCCATGCTCGAACCACCGAACCCGGAGATGCCCAGCCTGGTAGAGCCGAGCCTGGTAGAGCCGAGCCTGCTAGAGCCGAGCCTGCTAGAGCCGAGCCTGCTGGAGCTGAGCCCGGTAGAGCCGCGCCGCACCGAACCGCCGCGGCCCGCGGATCGCGAGCCGCCGAGCAGCGAGCCGCCGAGGACGCCCTCGCCGCGGCGGCCGCCGAACTTGACCCTGGCCGTGCCCGCGCCGAGACCACGGGCCCCGGCCGGGGCGAACGCTGCGCCCAGGCTGGCCGTGGACCGCTGTCCGGGCCGCCCTAGCTTGAGCTGGGGCTCGCGCCGGGCGATCGGCCGCACGGCACCCGGGCCGCGCAGGCCGCCGATCGAGCCCGGCCCCTTGTCCCGCTCGGAGAGCCGCAGCCGCGGCGCGCTTCCGCCGGCCAGCTGCCTGATCGCGCCCTGGCTCGCGCCCGGGGCCGGCGTCCTGGCCTGGCTGGGCGACCATCCGGCCCGCCGGCTCTCGCCGCGCGCGCCGCCAAGGCGCAACGCCGCCGCGACCGCGTACAACACGAACGGGCACAGCAGCACGTTGTAGGCCACGGCGACGGGGAGCACGTTGGTGATGGCCTGCCAGGTGACCTGCGGGTCGCTGAGCATGACGCCGAGCAGCGCCAGCAGGGCCTCGCCGATGACCGCGCCGGCCGCAACCACCACGATCTCGAACAACGCCGTGTGCCCCTGCTCCGCGTCGCCGGAGGCGTCGTCGGCCAGCAGCCCGCAGAAGTACCCGACCAGGCAGAACACCAGCGCGTTCTGGCCGGTGAAGTGGCTGCCCGGCGGCGCGACGTCGAGGGCGAGGCCGGCCAGGAAACCGGTCAGCACGCCCGCCATCGGGCCGCCGGCCAGCGCCAGCGCCGCCACCACCAGCAGCACCAGGTCGGGACCTGCGTCGCCGGGAAAGGCGATCCGGTTCACGATGGTCAGCTGGAGGACCACCGCGACCGCGACCACGACGACGGAGATGACCGCGCGCACCTCAGTGACCGCCCGGGGGCGATGAGGAGGCGGGCGGCGTCGGGGATGCCGTGGCGGAGGAGGACGGGGACCCGGCGGCCGGCGGACTCGGCGTCGTGGTGACGGTGACCGTGGGGGCCGGCCGCGGCAGGATCGAGATCCTGGCGCCGTGCCGCGGCACCTGCACCACCACGCCGACCACGCCGAGGGAGGTGAAGCTGACCGCAGGCCGGACCATCGCGGTCTGGGTGAGCGCGCCCGCGTTGCTGCTCACCGAGACGATCGTGCCGACGGGCACGCCGGGCACCTGAGGCTTGTTACCCACCGAGGCATAGCTGACGACCTGCTGGCCAGGGTGCAGCACGGCGTTCGCGTCGAACAGGCTCAGCCGCAGCATGGCCGAGCCGGACAGGGACTTGCCCGTCCCGGTCACCGCGCCGATCTCACCGCTGCCCGCCAGCTGCACCCCCACCACCGACGAGGCGTCACTGGCCAGCAGGACGGTCGAGGTATTCGCGCTCACCTGGGTGACCAGGCCGACGAATCCCGAGCCGTTGAGCACGGTCTCGTCGGCCTTGATGCCGTCGTCGCTGCCCACGTCCAGCGTCACCGTATCGGAGAAGCCGCCACCGGCCGCGATGACGTTGGCGGTCACGATCCGGTAGCCGCCCGCGTCGAGCTGCAGCAGCTGGGCGAGTTGCTTCCGCGCCGACTTGTTCAGCTGGGCCGCGCTGAGCTCGGCGCGGAGTTCGGCGTTCTGGCGCTGCAGGGAGGTGATGGTGCCCTGCGCCGACGGACCGCCGGTGATCGAGTCGAAGACGCCGGCCACCGGGTCGGTCACGTCGTGGGTAACCCGCTCGATCGGGCCGAAGATATCCGCGCCCAGGCCCCGGACCGGTGAGGCGCCGCCGTCCTTGAAGTCCAGCGTGATCAGCGTGATCGCGATGATCAGGAGCACGCCAAGAACGAGGCGGGTACGCCGGTTGTCGTGCACAGCCGCTCCTCGTCCGCCCGCCGTGACCGGACGGCGGGTTGTTACGGGGTGGCGCTGGTCTCAGCGCCTGGTGTCGGGCACCAGTACCTGACGCAGGGTCTCGAAGTCCTCGACGCACTTCCCGGTGCCCAGCACCACGGAGTCAAGCGGGTTGTCCGCCACCTGCACGGGCATCCCGGTCTCCTCCCGGATTCGTGACTCTAGTCCGCGCAGCAGGGCACCGCCGCCGGTCAGCGCGATCCCCCGGTCCATGACGTCGCCCGCTAGTTCGGGCGGGCACTTATCCAGGGTGTTCTTGACCGCGTCGACGACCAGGTTGACCGGCTCCTCGATCGCCTTGCGCACCTCGGCCGCGGAGATCACCACCGTCTTCGGCAGGCCGCTGACCAGGTCCCGGCCTCTGATCTCGGCGTGCGGCTCGTCCTCGGCGGGAAACGCGGAGCCGATCGCCATCTTGATCTCTTCGGCGGTGCGCTCGCCCAGCATCAGCGAGTACTCCTTCTTGCCGAAGGTGATGATCGCCTGGTCGAGCTCATCCCCGCCGACCCTGATGGACTGGGAGGTGACGATGCCGCCCAGCGAGATGACCGCCACCTCGGTCGTACCGCCACCGATGTCGACGACCATGTTGCCGGTCGGCTCGTGGATCGGCAGGCCAGCGCCGATCGCGGCCGCCATCGGCTCCTCGATGATGTAGACCCGGCGCGCGCCGGCCTGGTGGCCCGCCTCCTTGACCGCGCTCTGCTCCACGCCGGTGATCCCGCTCGGCACCGCCACCACGAGCCGTGGCTTGGCCAGATGCGTGCGCCGGTGGACCTTCTGGATGAAGTAGCGGAGCATCCGCTCGGTCACGTCGAAGTCGGCGATTACGCCGTCCTTGAGCGGGCGTACCGCGACAATGTTGCCGGGGGTACGCCCGATCATCCGTTTAGCCTCGACACCCACCGCGACTATCTGGCCATTGTTGGTATTGAGCGCAACTACCGACGGCTCGTTCAGCACGATGCCGCGACCTCGTACGTAGACCAGCGTGTTCGCAGTGCCGAGGTCGACCGCCATGTCGCGGCCGAGGAACGTCAGCGCGTTACTCATCGGGAACGGGACCTTCCGCGGGCTGTGGTCTTGAAACTGTCGATAGGGGCCGCCCCGAAAAACGGCGACTCCAGTGGTCGTACGTTGACGAACAGTGACGACGGCTAGGCCGATTCCGGGACGAAATGGCCCAGGACCTGTCTATCTCGCGAGCCCAGCGCGTCGGGTCTTATCAGGACGACAGAGTGCTCTGACAACGACGCTCCTTCACCGGGCACACACAACTCGCCGCGGTCGACGATGCGATTCGCTACTGTCGCCAGCTTACCCATGATCGAGCCCGTCACCCGTCCCGGGGACCGGCGCGCCGCCCGCGACCTTTGATGACCGCGATCACTCCGGCCAGCGCGACGTCCGCGCCCGCGCCGTGCAGCATGAACGCGTCAATCACGCCTTGTTCTGGTACGGGTTAGGAGACGTCGGGGCGGGGGGTGACACGACGGGCTAGCCAGATGCCGGTGACCCAGAGTGCGGCGAAGATCGCGCCGAGGGCGTACATGGCGGGGACTATCACGCCGAACGCGATGACGAGGAGCTGCAGGATGGTGCCGGCCAGCAGGGCCCAGCCCATCCGCGGCCGGCCAACAACGCCGCTGATCAGAATGGCGCAGACGGCCAGGGCGCCGCCGACGCCGCCGGCCAGGCCGGGGTTCGCGTGCTCGAGGACGATGGCGACCGGGATGGCGAGCCCGATGACGATGGCCTCGAAGACCAGCACGATGCCGCAGAGCTGCCTGATGCTCTTGCCTTCGAGGGGGATATCGAGGCCGCTCATGACAGTTCGGCTGCGGTGAACGAGTGGCGGGAGGGCTGGCTGGCCGGCGCCTCGGGCGGCAGCTCGCCGCCGGACGGACCGAGCAGCCTGCGGGCATCGCCCGCGGTGATGACGGACCCGGTGATCAGCACCGCGCCGCCGCCGGGGCCGGTTTCCGCGACCGCCTCGTCGGCCAGCGTGACCGCGGCCTCGATCGCGTCATCGAGGCGGGGAGCGGACCGCACCCGGTCCTCGCCGAAGATCTCGGCGGCCAGTTCGGCGGTCTCCTCGGGATCCATGGCCCGCTCAGAGGAGTTGCGGGTCGTCACGATCTCGTCGAGCAGCGGCTCGAGTTCGGCGAGCATCCCGGCCACGTCCTTGTCTCCGCTGGCCGCGAAGACGCCGGTGACGTGGTCAAAGTTGAACGACTCCTCTACCCCGGCCACGGTGGCGGCCATGCCGGCCGGGTTGTGCGCGGCGTCGATGACGATAGTCGGGCTGCGCCTGATGACTTCGAGCCGGCCGGGCGAGGTGACCTTCGCGAACGCCTCCCGGACCAGGTTGGCGTCGAGCCCAGCCGCCCCGTAGATGTTCTCGTCCGAGACGCCGGCGAACGCCTCCACCGCGGCCAGGGCGCAGGCCGCGTTGCCCGCCTGGTACGACCCGAACAGCGGCAGGAAGATGTCCTCGTAGGTGCCGCGCAGGCCGCGCAGGGCCAACTGCTGGCCACCCACCGCCTGCTCGCGGCTCAGCACGCCGAACTCCACGCCTTCCCGCGCCACCGTCGCGCCCACCTCGACCGACTGCCGAAGCAGCACCTCGGCGGCGGCCACCGGCTGCTGGGCCAGCACGGCCGTCGCGCCCGGCTTGATGATGCCGGCCTTCTCCGCCGCGATCTCCTCCACCGTGTCGCCGAGCAGCCTGGTGTGGTCGATCGAGATCGGGGTGATCACCGCCACCACGCCGTCCGCGACGTTGGTGCAGTCGAGCCTGCCGCCCACCCCGACCTCCAGCACGACCACGTCGACCGGCGTGTCGGCGAAGATCGCGAAGGCCATCCCGGTGAGCACCTCGAAGAAGGACATCGCGGCCGGGTGATGCTCGTCTACCAGCCGGACGTAGGGGAGGATCTCGTCGTAGGCCTCGACGAACCGCTCGGCCGAGACAGGTGCGCCGTCGACGACGATCCGCTCCCTGATCGAGACGAGGTGCGGGCTAGTGAACCGGCCCGTGCGCAGCCCGCGGCCGCGCAGCAGCGCGTCGGTCATCCGGGCGGTCGAAGTCTTCCCGTTGGTGCCGGTGATGTGGATGACGGGGCACGCCCGCTGCGGATCGCCGAGCAGCCCGACGAGCTCGGCCATCCGGTCCAGGGCGAGATCCACGGAGTGCTCGGGCCGACGGGAGATGATCTCCCGCTCGACCTCGCGCATCCGCGCTTCGATATCCATCGCCCCAGCCTACTTCGGGGGCTGAACGGCGTCAGATCGAGGCGAGGCGCTGCTCCAGGCGGGCGATGTCGGCCTGGGCGACCTCGAGGCGCTGACGCGTCTTGTCCACCACCGCGGCGGGCGCTTTGGCGGTGAAGCCGGCGTTGGCCAGCTTCCGCTCCGCCTGCTCGGCCTCGGCCCGGGCGGCCGCGAGGTCCTTCTCCATCCGGCGGCGCTCGGCGGCGACGTCGATGACGCCGGCCACGTCGAGTTCGGCTGTGACGCCCTCGACCTCGACCGACGCCGACGCGGTGAAACCGTCCGAGGGCGGGTTGAGCCGCAGCAGCGACCGGATCCGCTCCTCGTGCCCGGCCAGCGGCGTGGCCTCGATGCCGGACAGCCGGGCCGCCACCCGCTGGCTGGGGCGCAGCCCCTGATCCGAACGGAACCGTCGGATCTCGGTCACCAGCCGCATCATCGAGGAGATTTCCGCCTCGGCCGCCCGGTCCGCGAACGCGAACGTCGGCCAGGCCGCCACCGTGACCGATTCCTCGCCGGTCAGCGCGGTCCACAGCTCCTCGGTGACGAACGGCATGACCGGATGCAGCAGCCGCAGCAGCTGGTCCAGCACGAAGCCGAGCACCTGCCGGGTCGTCTCCGCGGCACCGGAGTCATCCGAGGCCAGCGGCACCTTGGCCAGCTCCAGGTACCAGTCGAAGACCTCGTCCCAGGCGAAGTGGTACAGCACGTCGCAGACCTTGCCGAACTCGAATGCCTCGAACAGCTGGTCCGTCTCGGCGACTACGGCCGACAAGCGAGACAGAATCCAACGATCCGGCACAGAGTAACCGGTGTTACTGGCGGGATCGATGGGGCTGGTGGTCGGTGCTGGTGCTGGTGCTGGCGCGGACGCGGGCACGTGCGCGCCGTTGAGGAGGGCGAAGCGGACGGCGTTCCACAGCTTGTTGCAGAAGTTGCGGGAACCGGCCGCCCACTCCTCGCTGATGGCGATGTCGCCGCCCGGGTTGGCCCCGCGGGCCAGGGTGAACCTGGTCGCGTCGGCGCCGAACCTGTCCACCCAGTCCAGCGGGTCCACCGTGTTCCCGCGCGACTTGGACATCTTCTTGCCGAACTGGTCCCGGACCAGCCCGTGCAGCACCACCACGCGGAACGGCACGGCGTCGTCCGGAGCCGCCTCGCGCATCGCGTACAGGCCGAACATCATCATCCGCACGACCCAGAAGAACAGGATGTCGTACCCGGTGACCAGGACGCTGTTCGGGTAGAAGGTGCGCAGGTCGGCCGTTTCCTCGGGCCAGCCCAGGGTGGAGAACGGCCACAGCGCAGAGGAGAACCAGGTGTCGAGCACGTCGGGGTCCTGGGTCCAGCCCGGCGGCGGCTCCTCGTCCGGGCCGACGCAGACCACCTGACCGTTCGGCCCGTAAAAAACCGGAATGCGGTGGCCCCACCACAACTGGCGGCTGATGCACCAGTCGTGCATGTCGTCCACCCAGCCGAAGTACCTGGCGTTCATCTCCGGCGGGTGCAGCCGGACGCGGCCGTCGCGGACGGCGTCGCCCGCCGCCTTGGCCAGCGGGCCGACGCGGACGAACCACTGCAGCGACTGGCGCGGCTCGACGGTGGTGCCGCACCGGCTGCAATGCCCGACCGCGTGCACGTACGGCCGCTTCTCGGCCACGATCCGGCCCTGCTCGCGCAGCGCCCGCACCACGGCCGGCCGGGCCTCGAACCGGTCCAGGCCCTGGAACGGGCCGTGCGCGGTGATCACGCCGTGCTCATCGAGCACGGTGATGCTGGGCAGGTCGTGCCGGCGCCCGATCTCGAAGTCGTTCGGGTCGTGAGCCGGGGTGACCTTGACCGCGCCGGTGCCGAACGCCGGGTCGACGTGGTCGTCGGCGATGACCGGGATGCGCCGGCCGGTGAGCGGCAGTTCGACGGTCTTCCCGACCAGGCGGGCGTAGCGTGGGTCGTCGGGATGGACCGCGACGGCGGTATCGCCGAGCATGGTCTCCGGCCGGGTGGTGGCGACGACGATGCTCTCGTCACCGTCGCCGTACCGGATCGAGGTGAGCTCGCCGTCGTCGTCGCTGTGGTCGACCTCGATGTCGGATAGCGCGGTGAGGCAGCGCGGGCACCAGTTGATGATCCGTTCGGCCCGGTAGATCAGGCCGTCGTCGAAGAGCTGCTTGAAGATCGTCTGCACCGCGCGGGACAGGCCCTCGTCCATCGTGAACCGCTCGCGGGACCAGTCCACGCTGTCCCCGAGCCGCCGCATCTGGCCGAGGATCTTGCCGCCGGACTCGGCTTTCCACCGCCAGACCCGCTCGACGAAAGCCTCGCGGCCGAGGTCGTGGCGGCTCAGGCCCTCCTTGGCCAGCTCGCGCTCCACCACGTTCTGCGTGGCGATCCCGGCGTGATCCATACCCGGCAGCCACAGCGTGTTGTAACCCTGCATGCGGCGGCGGCGGATCAGCGAGTCGATCAGCGTGTGGTCGAGGGCATGTCCGATGTGCAGCGAGCCGGTGACGTTCGGCGGCGGGATGACGATGGTGTACGCGGGCGCGGCGGAGGCCGCGTCCGCGGTGAAGTAACCTGCCTTCTCCCAGCGCTCGTAGCGCGGCCCTTCGACCTCGGCGGGCGCGTACTGGGAAGGCAGCTCGATGGGACCAGGTCTGCTCACGAGAGGTGAGTCTATTGGGCGCGGGCCTCCACTGCGGCCCGCACCCTGAGGGCGAGCGTGTACCCGTTGGTGACCTTGGCAAGCTGCCCGTGCCTGAAGTACTCCACGATGCCAAAGGTGGTCGTGGTAGCCCACACGCACTCACTGGCCACCGAGTTGTTCGAGGTGGTGTAGCCGCACATCATCTTGCCGCCGTGCGGGCCCGCCTTCACCACCCGCGCGGACTTCAGGTTCTTCTGGACGAGGTTCATCAGGTTCGTCGGGTTGAAGGTGCCGTTGTAGCCGACGAAGACCAGGCCCTTGTAACTGGATGACTGCAGCGACGTCGCCGACCCCGTGTTGTAGATGCCGATCACGGACTTGCCCGGCTTACCCGACTGGGTGGCCGCCATCTTGCTGGTGATCTTCGACGTCGCGCTGGTGATCTGGCCGGATATCTGGTTGACCGCCGGCTTGTTCAGCGGGTACTTGCCGACGCTGGCGGCCTGCCGTAGGACGAATCCCTGGCCGGCCCCGGCGGTAGTCGTGGCACCCGGCGTGGACGTGCCGCTGGCCGTGCTGCTCCCGCCCTCGGCTAGGTGGATGACCAGGAACACGATCGCCGCCACGCCGATCACGGCCGCGGCCAGGTACAGGACCATCCGCACCGTGCCGGGCCGCTGCGGGGACCGCCCTGCGGAGCGCGGGCCCGAGCGGGACCGGGACCCGCTGCCCGATTCGGCGAGGCCGTCGTCGCCGAACCCGGCCGCGGCCGGTGCCTCGAAGCCCGGCTGGCCGTAACCCGGCTGGCCGTAACCCTCTTGCTCGTAACCGCCCTGACCGTACGCGTCCTGACCGTAGGCGTCCTGACCGTAGGCGTCCTGACCGTAGCCGTTCTGGGTGTAGCCGTTCTGGGTGTAGCCGTTCTGGGTGTAGCCGTTCTGGCCATAACCGTTCTGGCCGTAGCCATTTTGGTCATAGCCGTTCTGGTCGTAGCCGTTCTGTGGGTAGGCGTTCTGGCCGAAGCCGTTCTGACCGAAGCCGCCGTCACCGAAGGCGTGCTGCTGGTAGTCGGAGGGTTCGGCGCCCTGCTGCGGGTACACCTCGGTCTGGTAGTCCTGGTCGGAACCCTGACCCCGGCTTTGGCCGCCGAAGCCGCCCGGCGGAGTGCTCCCGAGCCCAGGCGCCGGTGCATAACCCTGCTGGTCGAAGTCCTGGTAACCGAAGTCCTGGCCGTAGCCCTGGCCAGCGGAGTCCTGGCCGACGGGGCCCTGCTGGCCGAAGTCCTGCTGGCCGAAGTCCTGCTGCGCGTGACGCGGCTGGGCCGGCGACCCGTAGCCGGCCTGGCCGGCGTAGCCCGGCTGCTGACCCGGGTCCGGCCACCCCGGACGGGTCGGCTCGTCGTCACCGTAATGGCGGTACGCCCCGGTGCCGCCGTCGCCGTAGCCGACGACTCCGTTCGGACCCGATCCGGGCGAGCCCTGCGGGACTTGCGAGCCCGGGCCGAGCGCGCGCCGGGGGCCGGAGTTGAACGAGCTCCGCGATCCGGTGCCGAGCGGATCCTCCGTGGCCGAGCCGAGCGGACGTTGCGGGCCAGACGCCGGCGAGCCGAACGGGCCCGGCGCCGTCAGCGGGTTCGGGGTGGTCTGCGGCCCCTGAGGCGACGGCGCGGTCAGCGGGTCCGCGCCGTACCCAGGCTGCGGGCCGGTTTCCGGCCCGTAACCCTGTCCCGGGCCGTAACCGGGCTGCTGGCCGTATCCGGGCTGCTGGCCGTAACCGGGCTGCTGGCCGTAAACGGGCTGCTGGCCGTAACCGGGCTGCTGGCCGTAACCGGGCTGCTGGCCGTATCCGGACTGCTGGCCGTAGTCAGATTGCTGGCCGTAACCGGGCTGCTGGCCGTAACCGGATTGGTCGCCGTAACCGGGCTGCTGGCCGTAACCAGCGTCCTGTCCGTAGCTCTGGTCGTATCCTGCCGTCCCCTGGTCGTAATTCTGCGCCTGATCGTAGCCGGGCAGCCCCCTGCGGCCGGTGCGGAGCCTGCCCTCGTCACCGCGTATCGTGCCGTAGCCGCCGGTCGACTCGCCCTGCTGATAGTCCTGCTCGTCGGGGCGGCCGGATTCGTCGGGCTCCGGACGCGAGCCCCAGTTGCCCGTGGGAGCATCCCAACTACTCATCTGCGCTCAATTCCCCGTCGCTATGGAAGACGGCTGCCTTGTCAGCGTCCGAGATCCTGGCGTGAGCGGGAACCCCGCCAGATACGGCAATCACTCAGTGAGGCTACATGCGGATAACGATGATCATGGGCAATACGCCCAAAGTCGGCACCGGTGGACTAGGCCCTTACCGTCTGAATCCGCAGGCCGACCCGTGGTGGTCGAACACCTATACGAATAGTGAACCGGGCCAGCAGGACCGCGGCTGGGTCAGGCCGACTTCTCGCGCGGGGTCCGCCGCGTGACGTCCCTGGGGACGATGGTCGGGTTGACGTTCTCCAGCACGGCCTCGCGCGTGATCACCACGCGCTCCACGTCCTTGCGGCTCGGCACCTCGTACATCACCGACTGCAGGACCTCTTCCATGATGGCGCGCAGGCCGCGCGCGCCCGTGCCGCGCAGGTTCGCCTGGTCGGCGATGGCCTCCAGCGAGTCGGTGGTGAACTCCAGGTCCACGCCGTCCAGCTCGAACAGCCGCCGGTACTGCTTCACCAGGGCGTTGCGCGGCTCGGTGAGGATCTGGATGAGCGCATCCCTGTCCAGGTTGTGCACGCTGGTGATGACCGGGAGGCGGCCGACGAATTCCGGGATCATCCCGAACTTCAGCAGGTCCTCCGGCATTACCTCGCCGAACTGGTCCGAGTTGGCGTTCCTCACCCGCAGGACGGCGTTGAAGCCCATCCCGTTGTGGCCCGAGCGCTGCTCGATGATCTTCTCCAGGCCGGCGAACGCGCCGCCGCAGATGAACAGCACGTTGGTGGTGTCGATCTGGATGAACTCCTGGTGCGGGTGCTTGCGCCCGCCCTGCGGCGGCACCGAGGCGGTGGTGCCCTCGAGGATCTTCAGCAGCGCCTGCTGGACGCCCTCGCCGGAGACGTCCCTGGTGATCGACGGGTTCTCGCTCTTGCGCGCGATCTTGTCGATCTCGTCGATGTAGATGATGCCGGTTTCAGCCTTCTTGACGTCGTAGTCCGCCGCCTGGATCAGCTTGAGCAGGATGTTCTCGACGTCCTCGCCGACGTAGCCGGCCTCGGTCAGGGCGGTCGCGTCGGCGATCGCGAACGGCACGTTGAGCAGCCGGGCCAGCGTCTGGGCGAGCAGCGTCTTGCCCGATCCGGTCGGGCCGAGCAGCAAGATGTTGGACTTGGCCAGCTCGACGCCCTCGTCACCCGGCCGGTCTTCGCCGGACTGAACGCGCTTGTAGTGGTTGTACACGGCCACCGACAGGGCCTTCTTGGCCTTGTCCTGGCCGATCACGTACGCGTCGAGGAACTCGTAGATCTCCCGCGGCTTGGGCAGGCTGTCCCACTTGAACTCGGTGGGCTCGGCGAGCTCTTCCTCGATGATCTCGTTGCAGAGGTCGATGCACTCGTCGCATATGTACACGCCCGGGCCGGCGATGAGCTTCTTGACCTGCTTCTGACTCTTACCGCAGAACGAGCACTTCAGCAGGTCCCCACCGTCACCGATGCGTGCCACCCAGATACTCCTTTACATGGTGCCGTCGTGACGGCCATGGTGGCCGCCCCGAGCGGACATGTCCCGCGAGGCCGTCAAAGCACTTGCATATCGACGGTACCGCCTACTGGGTCCCGATGGACACCATCAAACCCCTTCAACGGCCCGAGAGGGAAGAGCTGAATCCTCCCGGTTAGGAAGACACTACCTCGACGGCACGCTCACTGCCCCTCTTGATCATGGTCAGGACCTCGTCGATGATGCCGTATTCCTTGGCCTCGTCGGCGGTGAGGAACTTGTCCCGCTCGATGTCGCGACGGATCTTCTCCTCGTCCTGGCCGGTGTGCCTGGCCAGGATGACCTCCATGGCCGCGCGCATCCGCAGGATCTCCCTGGCCTGGATCTCCATGTCACTGGACTGGCCGTAGCCGCCCTCGGTAGCCGGCTGGTGGATGAGGATCCTGGAGTTGGGCAGCGCCATCCGCTTGCCCTTGGTCCCCGCGGCCAGCAGCACGGCCGCGGCCGAGGCGGCCTGGCCAATGCAGCAGATCTGGATGTCAGGCTGGATGAACTGCATCGTGTCGTAGATCGCCATCATCGACGTCATCGACCCGCCGGGCGAGTTGATGTACATGGTGATGTCGCGGTCGGGGTCGATGGCCTCCAGCGTCAGCAGCTGGGCCATGACGTCGTTCGCCGAGGCATCGTCGATCTGCACGCCGAGGAAGATGATCCGCTCCTCGAAGAGCTTGTTGTACGGGTTCATCTCCTTGATCCCGTACGAGGTGCGCTCCACGAAGGACGGCAGCACGTACCTGGACTGCGGGCTCCGCAAGCTGTGCTCGCTCACGTTCGGCTCCTTTGGGTTGATCATGACACGACGCCGGCGGTGGGCACCTCGACCGCGCTGCGGATCACCTGGTCGACGAAGCCGTACTCCTTGGCTTCCTCCGCGGTGAACCAGCGGTCGCGGTCGGCATCCCGCTCGATCTGCTCGATGGGCTGCCCGGTGTGGAATGCGGTCCGCTCGAACAGCGTCCGCTTGATGTACAGCATCTGCTCCGCCTGGATCCTGATGTCCGACGCCGTCCCGCCGATCCCTCCGGACGGCTGGTGCATCAGGATCTGCGCGTGCGGGAGGGCATACCGCTTACCGGGTGCACCCGCCGTAAGCAGGAACTGTCCCATCGACGCGGCCATTCCCATCGCGTACGTGGACACGTCATTGGGCACGTACTGCATCATGTCGTAGATAGCCATCCCCGCGTAGACCGAGCCGCCCGGGGAGTTGATGTAGATGCTGATGTCGCGCTTGCTGTCCTCGGAGGCGAGCAGCGCGAGCTCGGCGCAGATGCGGTTGGCGATGTCGTCGTCGACCTGCTGGCCGAGGAAAATGATGCGGTGCCGCAGCAGCCGTTGGAACAACTGGTCCCCGAACGGCAGGACGGGGGGCTCCGCCGCGGCCTCGATCGAGGGCGGTGCCGGGGTCCACAGGGGCTGAGTCACGCTTGTTCACCTGCTCCAGTAACGTCTGGTCTCATTGATTGGACGATAACGCCGCCGCGGAACCCGATCGTCCCGCACAGCCCCCTGTTCGCTACTGGCGCACCTGGTTGCGGCTCGGCCGGGCGCGCCAGGACGCCGGGCGCACCCTGGCGGTGCGCGCCCGGCGTCATCAGCAGGGAGGGTCAGGCCTTGGCGTCCGCGTCCCCGGCCTCGTCGGTCTCGGTCGCGGCCAGGACCTCCTCCTGATCCGCGGCGTCGGCGTCCGCGACGTCTCCGGCGGGCGTCAGGGGGGTGTTGAGCGCGGTGGCGATGTCGACCGGGTTGCCCGACTGGTCGGTCACCTTGACCCGCTCGGCGATCAGGTTCATCGCCTTGCCCCGCAGCACTTCCGCGGCCGCGACGTTGATCTGGTTGTTGTCGGCGAGCTGCTGGGCCAGCCGGTCGGGCGGCACGCCCATCTGCTCGGCCTGCCGGGTCACGTACGCGGTCAGCTCGGCCGGGTCGACGCCGAGTTCCTCGTTCCGGGCCAGCTGGTCGAGGACCAGGCTGATCTTGACCGCGCGCCGGGCGCGCTGCTCGAGATCCGCCTCGAACTGCTCCTCGGTCTGGTTCGTCATCTCCAGGTAGCCGTCCAGGCTGGCCCCGGCCCGGGAGAGCTGACCCTCGATCGACTCCCGGTTGTGCTGGATCTCGTCGGCCACCACGCTCTCCGGCAGCGGGATGTCCGTCTGGTCGAGCAGGGCGTCCAGGGCGAGGTCACGCGCCTGCATCACCTGCCGCATGGCCTTGTCCCGCTCCAGCTGCGTCCTGGTGTCGGCGCGCAGCTCGCCCAGCGTGTCGAACTCGCTGGCCATCTGGGCGAAGTCGTCATCTAGGCCGGGGACGTCCTTGGCCTTGACGCTGTGCACGGTCACCGTCACGTCGGCCTCCTGGCCGGCCAGGTCACCACCGGCCAGCTCGGAGGAGAACGTCTTCGAATCGCCCGCCGACATGCCGATCAGCGCCTCGTCCAGCCCGTCCAGCAGGGACTCGCTGCCGACCGGGTACGACAGGCCGCTGGCCTGCGCGTCCTCGACCGGCTTGCCGTCCACCGAGGCGGATAGGTCGATAGAGACGTGATCCCCGTCGGCGACCGGGCGCTGCACGCCCTTCAGCGAGGCGAACCGGTCCTGCAGCATGGCGAGCCGCTCGGCGACCTCGTCCGGGGTGACCAGGGTGTCATCGACGGTGACGGACAGGCTGGACAGGTCGGGCAGGTCGAACTTGGGTCGGATGTCCACCTCGACGGTGAAGGTCAGCTCCTTGCCGTCGTCCAGGTTGGTGATCTCGACCTCGGGCTGGCCGAGGGTAATGACGTCGCCTTCGGCCACCGCCTTGGCGTACAGGTCGGGAATCGCGTCGTTGACCGCCTGGGTGAGCACCACGTCACGGCCGACGCGCCGGTCGATCACCGGCGGCGGGACCCGGCCCGGCCGGAAGCCCGGGATGCGGACCTGGCGGCCGACCTCGCGGTAGGCCTTGTCGAGGCTGGGCTTCAGCTCATCGAACGGCACCTCGACGCTCAGCCGGACTCGGGTCGGGCTGAGCTCTTCGACGTCAGTCTTCACGTCCGCGTCACTCCGGGATTGTGGATGGTAACTCAGCAGGGATCGCGTGGATCGCTGAGAAGTCTAGGCCGCCAGTCTAGGGGCTACTGGACCCTGACGACGCGTACCGGCGGTGGCTCGTCGTCATGCTCGCGCTTGTCCGGGATGAGCAGGTTCAACACCCAGCTCACCAGCCCGACGATGATCGCGCCCCAGAACGCGGCCCAGAACCCGGTTATGTGGAAGGGCAGCGACAGCTGGCCCGCGATCCAGCTGGTCAGCCACAGCAGCAGCCCGTTCACGACCAGCGCGACCAGGCCGAGCGTGAGCACGTAGAACGCGCAGCCGACGACCTTGATCAGCGGCTTGAGCGTGGCGTTGATGATGCCGAAGATCAGGGCCACCGCGAGCAGCGTGCCGACCTTCTCCCAGCCGCTGGCAGCGGGCAGCGTGATTCCGGACACCACCCAGGTGGCGACGGCCAGGGCGGCAGCGGAGACGAGCACCCGGATCAGGAATCTCATGGTCCAGATATTACGTGAGTTATCGAGTGGTGGCACTCATGCTATCGCCCCGGAAAAGGCGCCGGTAGGCGTGGGGGGTCGTGCCGCGCCAGGAGCGGAAGTGATGGCGCAGCGCGGTCGCGTTGCCGAAGCCGGCCCGGTCGGCGATCGCGTCCACCGTCTCGTCGCTCTCCTCCAGCAGTTGCTGAGCCAGCAGGATGCGCTGCCCGATCAGCCAGCGTTGCGGCGTGGTGCCGGTGTCCTGCACGAACCGGCGGGCGAAGGTCCGCTCGGACATGTTCGCCCGCGTGGCCAGCTGGCGTACTGTCAGCGGCTGGTCCAGGTGCGCGCGCAGCCACTCGAGCAGGTCCCGCAGGGTCCCGTCACAGGAGGGGGCGACCGGCTGGTCGACGTACTGCGCCTGGCCGCCGTCGCGATGCGGCGGCACCACCATGCGCCGGGCGATGCCGTTGGCGATCCGCGAGCCCTGCTCCTTCCTGACCAGGTAGAGGCACGCGTCGATGCCGGCCGCCGTGCCCGCGCTGGTGATCACCGGGTCGTCGTCGACGTAGAGGACGTCGGGATCGACCTTGGCCGCCGGGTAGCGACGGGCGAGTTCCTCCGCGTTCCGCCAGTGCGTGGTGCAGCGGCGGCCGTCCAGCAGCCCGGCCTCGCCCAGGATGAAGGCGCCGGTGCAGATGCTCAGCACCCGGGTGCCCCGCTCCACCGCCCGGCGCAGCGCCTCCAGCAGTTCCTCCGGGAAGGGTCGGGGCGCATCCGGCCCGTCGGCCGACTTGCCCGCATAGATACTGAGCCGGTCGTCGTCGACCGCGGGCAGCGCGATCAGGTCCGCCCCTTCCAGCCGCTCCAGCCCGCAAGCGGGGGCGATGGTGAAGTCGTTGTGCGCGCGCACCGGCGACGGCTCGCCGGCGACCACGGACAACTCGTAGGACGGCAGCCGGTCGTCCGCCCGGTCGACGCCGAACACCTCGCAGATGGTGCCGAACTCGAACGGGAGGAAGCCGTTGACGACCACCACGGCGACGTTGCGCAACACGATCCGAGTATGCCAAACGGACTGGCAGGATGTCATCTAACTATGGCTTTACTGCCACTGGCGGGGGGACCGCCTGGCCGGCCATGCTGAACATATGGCCGCTTACAGCACTTCCGCAGCAGGCCAGCGGACGTCCTGGATCGTTAGGTTCGCTCGCCAGGCCAGCTACGTGTTCAGCGAGATCAACTGGGCCAACAAGCGCATGACGGCGCTGAGGCTCTCCTACGGCGTCGCCGAGTCCGACCGCGCGCCGGACACCTACGCCGAATTCCTGCTCCGGTCGAGGCTCTCGGTCCTGCACGAACCGCCGGCCCGCCGCCGGGGCGCGGGTCACCAGGTCAGGTAATAGTAATAACGCCAGGTTAGCTGGCACTGGCCGGCGCGACGGGCCAGCTCACGCCCGCGATGGCCAGGACCTGCTGCTGCAGTGGCGGGCCGGACCGCGGATACTCACTGAGCCCGGGCACGTCCCGGCCTGCTCCCGACTGGTGGCAAACCGCGGATGAGCGTGGTTGATCCGGGCTCTGCGGTTGATCAGGGGGTCCGGGATGCACCGGATCAACCTGATAACCCGAATCCACCACCCCGGCGCGTAGCGGGGAGGATCCGGCCTTCGCGGAGCATAAACCATTTGCTCCACGCTATGTGCGAAGGCGACTGTCTCAGGGCATCAGCAGGCTCGGATCACGCGAGCCGGTCCGGCATGGCCTGCTTACTGGGTGGCTGCGGCGAGCAGGCGGCGCAGGTAATCGGCCCAGGCGGCGTCGCCCGCTATCCGGATCGCGTCGTCTCCGGCCCGGCCCCACAGCCAGCGCAGCACGTTCCCGGCCGGGCCGTCGACCACCACCCGCGGGTCGTCGCTGGCACCGTCTTCGACCTCCACCGCCTGCGGCGACGGGCGGACCGTCCAGGCCGCCTGGCCCGCGGCGACCGTGATCTCGCCTGGTCCGGCCAGGTGACCGCCCTCTATCTCGGCGAAGTCTTCCGGCCAGGTGGCCGAGCCGTAGGCGAGCATCCGCTTGAGCACCTCGTCGACGCCGTCGGCCGCGAGGTCGTCGGGCACCGGGGTGACGGGCAGGCCGGCCGCCAGTTCGGCGTCGATCCGGTGGATCACCGTCTCCTGCGCCATCCTGCGGATCCAGAAGCCCACCGTCTGGTCGGGGGCGTACCAGGTCGGTGCGGCCTGGCCGGGTCCTCGGGTGCGGAATTCGGCGCGCAGCGCGCCGTAGGCCCGGCCGAGCGCGGCCAGCGGCGCCTCGGCGGCCAGCGACGGCGGCGGCCACTCCTCCGGCTCCTCCCCCGTGCGCATCAGCGTCACCTTGTGCAGGTATACCTCGGCGACGTGGCGCACCAGGTCGGCCGCTGTCCAGCCGGGGCAGCTCGGCACGGTCGCGGTGAGCTCGGCGGCCGACGCCGCGTCGCGCAGGTCGCCGTAATCCGCCGCCAGGCACTGCAGAAACCGGGAATCCTCCATGCCGGTACTCTGCCACGGCTCGCGGCAGCGCCGGGGCCGTCACCTCGCCCGTTCGGGGCCAAAATAGGCCGTGTGCGGCGGATAGCGATGAACGGTGCCGCGGCCGTGCGGTCCTTTCGGCCCTTGAGTGCCGTGGTCGTGCCCGGGCAGCTGTCCGACGCGCTGCGGGCGGTGAGCGAGGCGGCGGCGATGGATTCGGCGCTGGCGGAGGCACCGGACCTGCCGGGTGACGAGACGCTCAGGCTGATCACCGGCGCGGTCCGCTGGCTGTGGTCGGGCTGGCCGGATTCGAACCGGCGACCTCCGCGACCCAAACGCGGCGCGCTAGCCAAGCTGCGCTACAGCCCGTACCTGGCTGAGTGTAGCGGCTGTCCCGGCATGTCGCGTGGGCGGAAATTAAGCCAATCACATCAGAACCACCAGCACCGTATTCCAGGTCAGCTGAAGTTGATCATGACGATCGGTCCGCTGCTGAACGTCGTGGGGGTTTCAGCGCGTCAGGACGCACTGGATCCGAGGGTTCATGCCGTTCTAGCTGGTCCGGCGCGCCGGCGTGGTCGTGGTTCAGATTGCGTTAAGGCAGGATCCCTCGGGCGACGTGGCCCCTAGCCTTGGGCCGTGCGCATCACCATGAGCAGGTACAGATTCGCGCGGGCGGTTCTCGCGGGCGCGGCCGCGGTTGTGCTGGCGGGGTGCGGCTCGGCCGCGGGCACGTCGTCCGCGGCGACGTCAAGCAGCCCGGCCGGAGCCGCCTCGAGCGCGCCCGGGACGACGAGCCCGACCGCGACCACGACGCCGACCGCGAGCCCGGGCTCGGTCGTGGCGGCCGGCTCGATCCCGTTCCCGGTCGCGGTCGGCGATACGTGGGTGTACCAGGTGGTCACCAGCATCAACAACGCGCATGCCCTGGACACCAAGAAAGTCGTCGACGTGACCCCGATGCCAGACGGCCACCGGGTGACGATGTCGGATTCGGCCACCTCCGGGGCCGCGGCCAGCACGCTGCAGCACTATCTCTTCTATGGCAACGGCCAGATCGGGTTTCCCGTCAACGAGACGCACGGCGTTTCCGTGGTATCCGGCAACGGCGTGACCTGGCCGGACGCCGCAGGCGCGGCCTCCGGGCGGCCCTATCACTCGGTCCTGAACATCAAGCTCAGCTCGGGCCAGGTCAAGACGGCGAACGTCACCGTCCAGGGCGGCGGCACCCAGTCCGTCTCGGTACCCGCGGGCACCTACCGGGCCACCGTGGTGACCATGACCATGGTCTCGGAGGCGGGCAGCTTCACTACGACCGCCGTGGTGAAGGTATGGACCGCCGCGGGCACCGGCCCGGTGAAGACCCAGCAGGTCGTCAAGGCAGGGGGTAAGACCCAGCTCATCACGACCTCGGAGCTGGTTTCCTTCACCAGGCAGGCGGGCGGCAGCTGACCCTGGTAGACCTGTGCTATGCCCAGGCTGACCGTGACCGGGACCAACATCGACGCGCCGGACGCCAACGCGCTCGCGGATTTCTACCGGCGCCTGCTCGGCTGGACGACGCGCACGGAAGAGCCCGGATGGGTGATTATCCAGCCGGGGGACGGTGGCGGGACGCTGAGCTTCCAGACCGAGTCGCGTTACGTCCGTCCCGTCTGGCCGGCCGGACCCGGTGACCCGCAGATGATGATGCACCTGGAGATCAAGGTCGACGACCTCGAGGCGAGCGTCGCGCACGCGGTAGCGCAGGGCGCGACGCTGGCCGGATTCCAGCCGCAAGAGGACGTGCGGGTCTGCCTCGATCCCGCGGGACATCCCTTCTGCTTGTACTTGTAGCAGCGCACGGCGTTTCGCGGTGACTTGAGCCACCGGAATCTCTACTGTTAGTTGCCTGGCGGCCAGCGCGACTCCCCACAGCGAGGCAGCTTCATGAGCAAGCATGGATCGGCGCGGGTGGTTTTCGCGGTCGCGGCCATCGCCGCGATCCTGGCGCTGGCCGGGTGCGGCGGCGTGCCGAAGGGCACCAGGCCCGACGTACCCGGCGAGAACGCCGGAGGCACCGGCGCGGCGGCCGCGACCTCCCCGCTATCCAGCACCGCACCACGCGCCACGCGATCCAATACGATGCAGGGCGCGGCGCCGGCGAAGTCGTTCGCGAAGGCCAACTCCATCCCGTTCCCTGTCGCCGTCGGGAACACGTGGATCTACCAGACACGGGTCGGCGGCCAGACCGGTCGCACCACGAACAGGATCGTCGCGGCCGGGCCCGGCTCGGCCGGGTACCGGGTGACGGTGTCCTCGACCACCAACGTCGGCGGATCGGCGAGCACCGCGGTGCCCGTCTACACCTTCTATCCGAACGGGACCGTCGGCTATCCGGTCCTCCCCGTCAGCGGCGTGCCGGTGACGGGTACCGACATCCGC
>Ga0081540_1000406_pt1 | contig 42456 bp, 38 predicted proteins | sample TabmetS2T1R1_FD_71024 | JGI IMG/M metagenome (GOLD analysis project Ga0081540, IMG submission 71024) | Tabebuia heterophylla rhizosphere microbial communities from the University of Puerto Rico - S2T1R1 | ecosystem: Host-associated > Plants > Roots > Rhizosphere ...
GGAAGCGCATTCAGCTCGATATCCGGAGGACGATCTTCCCCGGCGCGTGTGGGAGCTGCCCCGCGAGCATGCGGTGCGCCCTCGCGGCATCGGTGAGTGGGAGCACCTCTCCCACCCTCACCACCAGCTTTCCCCGGAGGAGCCGCTCGGCGATCCACTCCAGCCTCGCGCGCGTGACCTCGACCAGCAGGAACTCCGCCCGGATGTCGAGTCGATCCAGCGAAGCGAGGTCCAGGTCGGAGACCGCGCTCACGAACTGCCCACCAGGGATCAGCCAGCGGACGGAGCTCCGTGCGGAGTCGCCTCCGACGGTGTCGATGACCACGTCGAACCCTCCGCCGGGTGGAGGAGTGCCCAGCGAGGTCATCGTCTCCTCCGCGCCCAGCTCACGCACCACGGCGACGTCATTCGCTCGCACCAGCGCCGTGACCCGGGCGCCGGCGTCGCGGGCCAGCTGAACGGCACACGCGCCCACGTTTCCGGCGCCGCCGAGGATCAGCACGCGGTGTCCGCGCGCAACGTGTGCCCGCTCGAAGAGCATCTGCATGGCGGTCACACCGATGACAGGCACCGCGGCCGCTTGCAGATCGGAGATCGACGTCGGTTTCCGGGCGATCATCGATGCCTGGGCGATCGCCGCCTCCGCATAGGCGCCCTCGAAGCTCGGGTTGGTGACGCCGAAGATGGGGTCTCCCGGCCGAAGGTCGGTCACGCCGCCTCCCACGCTCTCCACGGTCCCGGACAGGTCCGAGCCGAGCGTGATGGGAGGAAGGTGAGGAACGACGCTCTTGCCGGACCGGATCAACGCATCCCACGGGCCGACCCCCGCAGCCTTCACCCGGACCAGAACCTCTCCGGGGCCGGGAACCGGCGTGGGGATGCGCTCGACGCTGATGGCCTCGACCGGCCCGTAGTTGCGGACGACGGCGGCAAGAATGAATTCTGGATCGCTGGCCGGCACGAGCAGAGCGATACCGCACCTTCCAGGGGCGGTCCGGGTCCAGAAAGACCAAGCGTCGATTGGTAAAGGCTCGTCTCGGCTCGCGGTGCGGAAGCCTCGAGCCGGTTACATCTCCTGGCGCCAAGGGGGGTAACCGGTCATGGAAGACCTCACCGCGCTGAGGATGCGCCTGTCTCCCGGCGAGCGGCTGCTGTGGATGGGCCAGCCGCAGCGAGGGCTCAGGCTCTCGTCGTCGGACCTGTTCGTCGTGCCGTTCAGCCTGCTCTGGTGCGGCTTCGCGCTGTTCTGGGAGAAGAACGTCCTCGATTCGAATGCGCCGCTGGTCTTCCGGCTCTGGGGCATTCCGTTCGTGCTGGTCGGGCTCCACTTCGTCGTGGGCCGCTTCTTCTGGGACGCCTGGCGGCGGAGCCGCACCCGGTACGCGGTCACGGATCAGCGGGTGATCATTCTCTCCGGCGGATGGCGCCCGCAGCTGAAGACCGTTCCCCTCCGATCGCTTCCCGAGCTCTCCCTCACCGAGGAGGACCACGGGCGCGGAACCATCGCCTTCGGCTCGGCCACGCTTCCCTTCGGGCGATTCGGCTGGTCGGGCTGGCCAGGGATGAGCGAGCCCATGGTTCCGTCGTTCGAACGGATCGAGAACGTTCATGCGGTCCACGAGCTGATCCGCAACGCGCACCTGCTCGCCGCCTGACAGGGCCCGGGACGCAGCAGGCCTGCCCGAGCCCGGGTGGTACGGTCGCGACATGGCGACCGTCCGACCCTTGCTCAATCAGCTGAATCTCGTCGTCGCGGACATGGATGCGACGGTGGGATTTTACCGACGCCTCGGTCTCACCATCGAGGCGGAGCCGGGGGCGGAGCACGTGAACGTGCTGCTCGAGAACGGGTTCAGGCTCGAGTTCGACACCACGCAGTTCGCGCCGATGTGGGACTCCGGCTGGCGAAGCCCGGGCGACTCCTCTCGCGGCGGGGTTGTCCTCGGATTCCAGGTCCCGACGCGCGAAGCAGTCGACGCGCTCTACGCCGAGATCGGCGGAGGCCATCAGCCGCCCTACGACGGTTTCTGGGGAGCCCGCTACGCGATCGTCGAAGACCCGGACGGGAACCACGTGGGCCTCATGAGCCCGATCGACCCCGCCCGGAAGCGCTGGCCGCCGGAGCCGCCTCCGTCCGGCCCGCCGCGCTGAACCGTCCAGCGCATCGAGGCGTCACGATCCGCCGATCCCCGACGGAGGTCAGGGTGCAGTCGGTTCCAGCGCGTGCGACCACACGGTGAGCACGCAGCTCGCGTTCTCCCCGGCATCGACCGGCGGACCGTCCTTCAGGTACGTGATGTCTCCCAGCGGCCCGATGGCCACGTGGTCGGGCGAGCACTGCTCGGTGGCCGGCCCGAGGGAGAGCGCGCCGCAGGAAGTCCCGTCGGCCGAGTAGATCAGGATCGCCTGGTCACAGGCGCGGGGAGCTCGGGGAATCGCTGCGTATCCGCGCTGGTGAGAGATGAGGTGCACGTCGGCATCGCCCAGGGTGGTGAGCCAGCAGGGCGGCAATTCCTCCGCACCGGAGCGCCGGAACACGCGCAGCCAGGTTCCGTCGATCCGGAGGACGAGCCCTCCATCGACGAGCGGCACGAGCACACGATTCGTTCCGGCGGGGAGCGATGCGGAGACCTCGAAGACCGGCTGTGGATCTCCGGAAGGATTCACCCATCGTCCCTGGGTATGTCCGCGAGCGTCGGTGAGGAGGAGCAGGCTCCAGCCCTCGACGTTGACCCCTACCGTCGCCGTCGCGCTGGTGTCCTGGTCGAACAGTCGTGGAGCCTCGAACCGCTGGAACATGTTCCCGTCGTAGCGAGCGAGGTACACCCCCGAAGGCTGTGGGCAGGTGGATGGGCACAACGTGTCGCCGGGCGGGTTCGGGCAGTCGCAGGGAAACTGGAAGCCGGGGCCGCCGGCCACGACCACGCCTCCCGCGGGGCTGACGACCTGCGGATCTGCGCCCGCCGCCACCGGAGCCCCTGGCATCACGAGATCAGCACCCCGGTTGGGGGCTCCGGTCATCGCGTAGCCGATGAAGTCGAGGACCAGCGGGTGCGGCTCATCGACGTGGTTGACGAAGGCGAAGCCGTACTGGAATGGGCCGACGTATGCGAAGGCCGTGTCGATGGTGCTGATCCAGCCGTACGGAGCACCGAACCGGTGCTCCCACTCGAGGAGGTGGGGGACCCGGTCCGCACCCGGAAGGGGGACCAGCGAGTTCACCTGGAGGTAGTTCTGTGAGCCGTCAGGAAAGGCGACGCCACATGATTCGCGGTCCGGTCCTCCGACCCGGCCCTCGAGCCCATGCATCCAGGGCTGGACCTCTCCCGGTCCGAGGGGCCGGAACAGGTCCGCACAGCTCGGCGCGCCCGAGCCAGCGTTCGACAGGAGCGAACCCGTCGGCCCCATGCACGATGGCGCGCCACCGCCCCCGCCGTCCGGACCGCCCTGCTGTTCCACTCCCGACACCGCGCCCACGCCCGTCCGCGTCCCGCAGCCCGCCAGCAGCGCGAGCCCGAGCGCCCATCCCGCCCATCGCCCCATCACGCCCATCCCCGGACGAAGGCGCCAGCCGCGAGCCCTCCCGCGCTTCCCCTCGCCGGGGCAGGGATAAGTCCTCGGTTCGGGCGCAACAACGTGCGCGGGGCCACCACGATTGACCGCAGTTGAAACCCCGTCTCAGGTCGCGGACGCTCTCGCGCTCCGACGTTTCTAGAGCGTGCTGTTCACCTGACGCCGGACCTCGTCGGCGAGCGGGCGGAGCTGGGAGGAGCTCGGCCCCACCAGCGTGTATCCGACGCCCTGGTTCGACCAGGCGACCCCCTCCAGCCCGTCACGCGCGTGCTGGGACATCGGCGTGTTCCGGTCGACCGTCATCTCGCGGCTGAAGAGCACCAGCCGCTTGCCGTGGTCGTCGTCGTACATGAACAGCACCGCCGGCCCGTGTGCGGTCGCGACGAGCCGGCCCCCCATGAACCGATAGCCCGACGCAGAGAGGTCCGGCACCGAGACCGGGCGGCCAAGGCGCGCCGACGCCCAGCGGATCAACCCCGCCCGATCCGTCTGGTCCATCTCCACCGGGCGCACCCGATCCGGGGCGTAGACCTGGTAGCTGTCGGTCGCCTCGCTGGCCAGGGCGACGATGCCGTGGCTGCCCCGGTCCGTCGCGCCGCGCATCGACCACCCCGCCATCCCTCCGATGCAGAGGAAGACCGCGGCGGCTGCGGCCCAGCGCGTCCACTCCCTGTGCGGACGGCGCTGCGACTCGATCATCCGGACGAGGTTGAGCTCGGGTGGCAGAGGCTCGGCGGCGATGGGCGCGAGCGCGGCCCGGAGAGCGGCTCGGTGCGTCCGGTAGCGCTCCACCCGACGTGCCTCGTCGGGATTGCTCGAGAGGTAGTCCTCGACCTCGGCACGGCGGGCTGCCTCGAGCACCTGGTCGACATAGCCCTGGAGGTCGTCCTCGCTGATTGGCCGGGTCACTTGATTCTCCTGAGAACGGGTTGAGTCGCGGGGGTGTCGACGGCGGTCCCCTCCATGATCTGCGCCAGCTTCTCCCGCGCCCGCGAGAGTCGTGACATGACGGTTCCGATCGGGACCTCGAGGACCCTGGCGGCCTCGGCGTACGAGAGATCCTCCACTCCCACCAGCAACAGGACGCTCCGCTGAGCCTCGTTGAGCTGGTCGAGCGCCCGGAGAAGATCGCGATGCTCGATCCGATCGGGCTGCTGCGCCGGCCGGGACAGGGCGCTCTCGTCAGCGTCCTCGAGGGCGACCTGCCGGACCGGCCTGGCCTTGGCGAGCCGGTGCATCGCGAGGTTGTGGAGGATGCTGAAGAGCCAGGCTCGCGGGTTTCCCTCCTTCCGCCATTGATGCCAGCGGCTGATCGCCCGCTCCAGGCAGTCCTGGACGAGGTCGTCGGCCGCCGAGCGATCCGGGACCAGCGCCCGGGCGTAGCGCCGCAGGGCAGGGATCTGCGGCTCGACGAGGAGGAGCATCTCGCTCATGGCTGAGCTGCCTGTACCTGCAGCGGTGCTCCGGGGTGGTCTGCAGTCCCGGGAGCGACGACGAGGTACCGCCGGACGTCCGGGCTCCCGTCCTTCACGATCTGGCGGATGGGACCAACGGCGTTGACGATCGCCGAGCCGGCGGGATTGGACATGAACGCCGAGAGCGGCTCGAGGGTCCCGCTCCCGTCGGGCTTGCTGGCCAGCGCGAGGAGGTAGGGCTTCTTCGGCTCGAGCCCGCTGACCGCCGCCTGCAGCACCTGGGTCAACCCCTGGTCGAACAGCGCCACGGTCGTGGGTGGCGGAGCCCCCTTCGCTTGACCTCCCCCGCTCGGAACGAGGGCGAGGTGAGTGACCGATCCGGCAGCTGCGAGCGGCTGGAGGCCGGCCTTGCCATCACCGGTGGGCACGGCATCGGGCACGTAGCCGATGGCCTGCGGCGCCTGGCCGATCGGAACGTTGGCGACGACCTTGTTCGAGGCGGTGTCGATCGCCGTCAGCTGGTCCGCATTCTCCAGTCCGACGTAGATCCGCGTTCCATCGCCGGAGGGCCACATGCCGTGGGGAAGGTTTCCGACGGGGATGGTCGCCACCTGGCTGAAGTCGTCGGTCCTGAAGACCTTGACCTCGTTCAGCCCACCGATGCTGACGTAAGCGAACGTCCCACGCGGAGTGCGCGCGAAGTTGACGTGGTTGGTGAGCGGGCCCGTGTCCAGGGTCTTCAGCGCCTGGAAGGGAGGACGGGCCTCGAACACCTGCGTCTTCCCGATGTCCTTCAGCGTGAACCAGACCTGCTTCCCGTCCGGGGAAGCGGCGATGTCGGGGCAGAAGGGGCTCTCCTGCTTCACACGGCCCACGATCTTGTGGTCCGCGACCGAGACGACGACGGTCTCTGGCATGAACGAGGAGCAGACGTAGCCGTAGCGTCCGTCGGGCGAGAAGATCTGCATTCCCGGGCCGTTCGGGACCTTGATCCGCCGCCTTTCCTCGAAGGTCTTCCCGTCGAGGACCGCGACGTAGTCCTCGCCGCGCACGGTGACCCAGACCTCCGAGCCGTTCGGAGTGAAGAAGGCCTCGTGCGGCGAACGGCCGACGTAGGTCACGTGCTTCACCGCATTGGTGGCGGTGTCGATGAAGGTCACCGAGTTGCTCCCGATCGACACGATCGCGAGCGTCCGGTGGTCGGGCGAGAAGCCCAGGCCGTGCACGAGGACCTGGCCGCGGTACAGCGGACTGAAGTTGGTCGGCTGCGGCTCACCCAGCCGGATGACGCCGAGGAGGGTGTTGTCGGCCGGGTCGATGACCGAGACCGTGTTCGAGAACTGCTCTGCGGCGTAGACCCGGTCGCGGTGGCTCACCGGGACATCGGGGGCAGATGCCGGCCCGGGGGCCTGGCCCGCCCGGGCGGTGGTCGTGGTCGCGATCAGCGAGGCGGCCAGCAGCGTTCCGAGCGTGAAGATGCGTCGGGGGATCGATTCCATCGTCGTTCTCCCCGGCTAGCGAGTGACGCGCGCGGGTTGGGTGGGGGCGGGGGTCGAGGGGGGCAGCGGCTCGCCGATCGCCATGCGCATGGCGGCGATCTCCTGCTGCTGGGTGACGATGATCTCCTGCGCGAGGCGCCGGAGCTGCTCGTTGTGGCCGTGGCGGAGCACCGCCACTGCCATGTCGATGGCGCCCTGATGATGCGGGACCATCATGGCGACGAAGTCCCGGTCGACGTCGCCGGTCGGCTTCACTGCCATGCCGTCCATCATCCTGGTCATCGCCGCGTCGTTCTCGGCGAGGAACGGGGCCTCGGCGGAGAGCCCCGGCCCGCTCGCGGGACTCGCGGCCGCCGGGGAGGGATGCCCCTCGTGGGCCGATGCCGAGAGCCCGACCCAGAGGAGCAGCGACGCCGCCGCGATTCCGGCGCTGAATGCAACTCGATGGCGATCGTCTCGGTGCATGGTGGAGCTCCTGCGTGTCATGCCCTTCAGCCGGGTAGACCGGATCCGGGCCCGGCTATTCCGGATGCGCCTGTCGGGTCTCCGAGCGCGAGCGGGTCCGGTCGCTCGCGCCCGGTACTGAACGCTACGGCCACATGGGATGGGAGTTCGGGTCCCCGATCAGCAGCTGGCGCTGGAAGTCGCGATCCTGCTGGGCGTCGACGACGGAACGGAGCGCATCGATCTCTTTCCGCAGCTCGTCGAGCTGCTGGTCGTCCTGGGTCTTCACCGGGGTCGCAGCGAGCGCCAGGTCCACGGTGCTCTTCTGCCCCACGTCCATCGCCTGGGTGCTCTGCGCGGAAGCCAGCGGCGCCACCGCGAGCGCCGCGATCGTGATCCACTTCTTGAAACCGTTCATAGCCATCGACCTTCTCCTGAAAAGCGACCCGTCAGTGGGTCTGCTGCTCCGGTAGAGCCCGACGCCGCTCGATCTATTCCAAGAAGTTCGACTGCTGGATGCGTGCGCGGCTGCTGCAGACGCAAGCGAGTGCGGAGGGCGGAATCGAACCAGGCCTCGGAGTGAGGAGCACGACGTCAGCGGCCCGAGGCGCAGCTCGCCCGGGCGGGATCGAAGAGGACCGCTCGGACTTGGCGGAAGAGCGCGGTCGCTGCCGGTGGATCCCGGGCGCTCCTCCACCGCTTCCAGTCACGCCCGGGGAAAGGCGGCCATCGCTACCTCGTGCATGCGGCCATCGCCCCCGTCTCGGGATGAAGGCCTGGAGTCGTCGTGTGCCCGAGAGCAACGTGGCTCGGGCAGGCCCGAGCTCGGCCGTGGTGAACCCTTCACGGTGGAGGGCGGTCGTTCCACTCGGCGCGGCGCCGTTCCTGCTCCACCTGACGGGCACGGGCCTCGGCCTCCCGACGGGGAAGCTCCTCGAGCCGGGTGCGGTGCATGGAGATCGCCAGTTCGAGCAGGCCGCGGTCACGGTCCGGAAGCTCCGAACCGTGCTCGGACAGGACACGCTGCGCGAACTCGATGGCGTCCTCGGACACCTGGCGCCGGTGGTCGATCCAGGCGCGAATCTCGGAGTCAGATGCCGTGCCCGAGAGAACCTTCCCGTGCAGCTGGTTCCACTCGGCCGCCTCGGCAACTCGGCCCTTCGAGACCACGGGGTCGTCGGTGGGCGCCCAGTCGGTCCAGTACCGGTTGTTGGGAATCTCCGCACGGAGCCGCTCGAGGTTCACCGGGTAGCCCTCGTCGATCATCGAGGCAGACCGGCGTGAAGAGATGGGGGAAGGGCCCTGCGTCGCGGGTGGCGGCTGCGCCGTCGCGCGGGTCAGTGCAGGCGGCGGAGTCGGCGCAGACGGCGAAACCGCGGAAACCATGGACGAGGCAGGTGCGGGCGCCGCTGCCAGCGGCTCGGGGCCCGACGAGCGCGGCCAGGCGACGAGGGTCACCCCGGCAAGGAGGAGCAGCGCAAGCAGGGTCAGCCAGCGGAAGCGCACCGGCGCGGGAGTATGCAGGCCCGGCCTCGTGGCCGGAAACCCAGGCGGGCGGTGCGGCCGCAGGACCAATCGTCGCGCGGGCAGGCTGGAATCGCGCCTGGTTGCGCACGCTCCGCCGACCGAGCCGCGCACCGCGTTACGACCGCGGGCCAACCACCCGAGGTACGACAAGACAACGACAGTGTCACGCGCCGGACCGCGATGCTTTGGGCTTGCACGACGGCGGGAAGAGCCGGACCCTCGAGCGCCCGGGGGCGCTGCCCGCGGGGCGAGCAGAGGGGGAGCACATGATTCCACGGTCCACCCGGGGGATGCTGATCGTCGCGGTCGCGCTGGCTCCGCTGCCCGGGCGCGCGGAGACGTTGCTCGAGACCATCGTCAACGTCCTGGTCGACGGGGGGAACTCGTACGCCTGGGAGAAGGTGGAGATCCCGGGCACCGTCTGCGGGAACGGTTCGCAGTACAAGTTCTTCGTACGGCGAACCAGCTCGCCCAACCTCCTGTTCTTCTTCGAGGGCGGCGGCGCGTGCTGGGACTACGACACCTGCAGCGGGCGCGCGGGCGATCTCGGCGCGGCGAACCCGAACGGTATCGCAGACGACTACATGCAACAGTTCACCGCGAAGTACGTCTCGCCGCTCGTCAATGGCGCCGACCCCGGGTTGCCCTTCCGCGGCAGGACCGATCTCATCACCAGCGGGTGGAACATCGTCTACATGCCTTACTGCACGGGCGACGTTCACGTGGGGCATCGCCTCGTGACGTACGTCGATCCGCGGGGGGTAGAGCCTCCGCTACAGTGGATTCACCACGGCTGGGTGAACACGGCTAGCGCGATCGTCTGGGCCCACCAGGCGTTCCCCTCGATCGACCGCCTGCTGGTCACCGGCTTCAGCGCCGGCGGGACCGCCACGTCTGCTGCGTACTGGTTCGTGCGCGGCACGCTGCAGCCACGGCGGTCATATCTGTTGAACGACTCGGGGCCGGTGTACTTCACACCGGGCGGCTCGGGGCTGTCCCGTCCGCTCCACCAGCAGATCACCGATTCGTGGGGACTGCTCCCGGTCTTCTCACAGCTGCCCGGCTTCGACCCGAACGACTTCGGGAGCATCAATCTCCTGGTGGCGGACCAGTTCCCCGCGGACCGATTCGCGTACACGGGTTACAGCCAGGACTACAACTACTCGCGGTTCTCGTACGAGCGCTTCTTCGCCGGCCTCGACAAGCCCACGGTACTCGCATTCTGGAAGTCCGACGAGGATCGACTGGTGAGCAGCCTCCGGCAGCGCAGCAACTGGAGCTACTTCGTTCCCTGGGAACGGCAGATCAACGACAGCCACTGCAGCACCATCATCACCTTCATCGGCAGCCACGCCTGCCAGCAGATGGAGAAGAAGCATCACTGGTGGGAGTACTTCGAGTGGCCCCCGGGCGAGAGCTACAAGTGCTACAGCGAGTTTGTCGGGATGGACCGCTTCCTCCAGCAGTTCATCGGACAGGACCGGCAGTTCCAGATCCAGGAGCCGCCCAACGGATACAACGCCGAGGACCCCGGGATGAAGATCGTCGCCCCGTTGATCAACGCCGCCCTCGAAGGGTGACCTCCATCCGCCCACTTCCATCCGAGCCGTGCACGGCACATCTCAGAAGGAGCCCAGCGGGCTGTGTCCTCGCTGTCGTCGTCCGCTCCTCCACCGCCGTCGTAGGCGAGCGCGTGAGGCAACGGCGCTCACCATCGACTACCGCAGGCCGCTCTGCTAGCTGCCCTGTCGGAACGGCAGCCGGCTCGCATCTGAGCTGGCGCACGGTGGGGACCCATGCTGGATGAACTCCGCCTGCTCGTGGTCGTGGACAACGAGACCGACGCGCTTTCGAGCGTCGCCGACAGCGTCCCGCAGGTACCGGAGGTCGCGCACCACCTCCCACGCCTGCCGGTCAGCCGCACGCATCACGATCATCCTGGCAAGGTGGTCTTCGACCAGCTCTGCTGCGCCTGCCACGGGCTTTCGGTGCTCGTCACCGGGCGCCGCGCGAGCGAGGAGCGCACGATGCTCTTCGACGTCGGGCCCTACGCCGACCTCTGGCTCGCCAACGCGGCGCGTCTCGGCATCGACCTCGCTGCGATCGAGGTGGTCTTCCTCTCGCACTGGCACGCCGACCACAGCGGCGGCTTGCCCGAGGTGGTCGCGGCCATCGCCGCCGCGCGCCGCACGGCCGGCGTGCGCGCGCCGCTCCTCGTTGATCTGCACCCCGACCGCCCAGACCAGCGCGGAATTCTGTTGCCGAGCGGGACGATGATCCTCTTCCAGCCCGAGCCGACGCTGGCGGCGCTCGTGGCGGCTGGGGGCCACGTGGCCATGCACGCCGAGGCCCACGCGCTCTGCGACGGGTTCTTCTTCGGCAGTGGCCAGATCGACCGTGTGACGGAGTATGAAAAGGGGCTGGTCGGCCACCACTCCTTCCGCGGCGACACCGGCGCGGAAGATCCGCTCATTCTCGACGAGCGATTCGTGGCGGCGCACGTGCGCGGTCGCGGCGTCAGCGTGCTGTCGGCGTGCTCGCACGCGGGCGTCGTCAACGCCGCGCTCGGCGCGCAGCGACAGTTCCCCGGTGTGCCGATCGACGTCGTGCTGGGCGGTTACCACCTGAGCGGCAAGGCGATGGAGGCGCGCATCGAAGCCACCGTGCGAGACCTGAGGGAGCGTGTCCGACCGCGCGTCGTCGCGCCCGGCCACTGCACCGGGTGGCGCGCGAAAGCAGCGCTCGCGCAGGCATTCGCGCCGGAACGGTACGGGCCGAGCGTCGTCGGCTCCACCTACACGTTGCGCGCTGACTGACGACCTCGAGGCCGCCGAGCTCACGCTCTGACGGCTTGAGCGCGAGCACGGCGACAGTGCCCAGGGGCGGAATCGAACCACCGACACGGGGATTTTCAGTCCCCGTCGTGGAGTGGCCAAGCCCGCGGAGTAACAGACGGAAGCGCCGTCGGTGAGGATGGGCTGCATCGCCGGTGCATCAGTCGCGCGGCGGCCCGTCGTCGAAGGTCTCGCAAGAGAGGGGCAACCTAACCGGCTCGCCGAAGTTCTTCCGCTGCTTGGCGACTGAGCTCGGACGATCACGCCCGCGGGCAGCCAATCGTCCCCTCTGTCCTCGGTTGCGTTGCCGCGAATGGCGCGTTCTCTTACTATACCCCCCTACAGTATGGCTCACACCCAACGGAATCGAGAGAAGCTGCTGGCCCGCATCGGGCGGATCCGCGGGCAGTTGAACGCAGCGCAGGAAGCGCTCGAGGAGCGCCGAGAGTGTGCCGAGGTCCTCCAGCTGCTCGCGGCATGCCGCGGAGCGCTCAACTCGCTCGTCACCGAGGTCATCGAGGACCACATCCGCTTTCACGTCGCGGACCCCGCAGATCGACCTGGATCGAAGCGGGCAGAAGCGATCGACGAGCTCGTCGAGACCCTGCGCACTTACATGAGGTAGCCCGGAGAAGTGGTGGAACTGAACGACAAGAGTTGCGAGGCGGTCGAGACCCCGGCCGAGCAGGAGCACGGCCATCTCGAGGTCCTGGATCTGATCCGCATTGGCCTCGTCGCGCTCGCCGCCGCCGGCGCCTGGTTCGGGTGGTGGCCGCGTGCAGCCGGCGCGGACCTGGTCGCGATCGCCGCGATCGTGTTCGGTGGGTGGCCCATCTACCGCGAGGCCATCGATGCCCTTCGTCATCGACGGATGACGATGGAGCTGTCGATGACTCTCGCCATCGGCGCCGCCGCGGGCATCGGTGAGACGTTCACGGCCCTGGTCATCGTCCTCTTCGTGCTCGTCGCCGAGGTGCTCGAGGGCCTCACCGTCGCGCGCGGTCGCCGCGCAATCGGGCACCTGGTGAGCCTGCTCCCGCAGTCGGTGCTGGTGAAGCGCGGCGCGGTGGAGGAGGAGGTTGACACCTCGGAAGTCGTCGTCGGAGACGTCGTCATCGTCAAGCCCGGAGCCCGGATCCCGGTCGACGGAGTGGTGCGGGTCGGCGCATCGTCCGTCGACCAATCCACCATCACGGGTGAGTCGATGCCCGTCGAGAAAGCTCCCGGAGCCACCGTCTTCGCCGGGACCATCAACGCGTCCGGGATGCTCGAGGTAGTCACTGCTGGGGTCGGCCGGAGCACCGCCTTCGGAAAGATCATCGACGCAGTGGAGCGGGCCGAGCGCTCGCGCGCGCGGATCCAGAAGACTGCCGACCGCTTGGCAGGCTATTTGGTCTATTTCGCACTCGGATGCGCTGCGGTCACGTTCGTGCTGACTCGCGATGCCAGAAGCACCATCTCGGTCATCATCGTTGCTGGCGCATGCGGCGTCGCGGCCGGGACGCCCCTGGCGATCCTCGGAGCGATCGGCAAAGCGGCGCGCATCGGCTCCATCGTCAAAGGAGGGCTCTACCTGGAAGCGCTCGGAACCGTCGACACCGTCGTGCTCGACAAGACCGGAACGGTCACCTTCGGCGAGCCCCGTGTCGTCGGCATTCGCGCCGAGCGCGAGAGCGATGAGCTTGCGATTCTGGCCGCAGCAGCGGCTGCAGAAAAGCGGTCGGAGCACCCCGTGGCGAGGGCGATTCTCGCGAAGGCGGCCGACGCGAAGATCGACATACCGGATCCGGACGCTTTCCAGTCATTTGCTGGTCTCGGCGTCGCATCCACGGTCACCGGAGTGGAGATCCTGGTCGGGAGCCTCGCCTTCCTGTCCCAGCGCGGAATTGCACGTCTTCCGACAAACGCCCCGTTCCATGCGGGTGCCGAGGTGTGGGTCACGCGCGGGGGGCGGCTCCTCGGATCGATCGAGGTCGAGGATGTCCTCCGGCCAGAGGCTGCGGCAGCAGTGAGCGCTTTGCGGCGACTCGGGATCAGAACGCTGCTCCTCACCGGTGACACCGCTCGGGTCGGCGACGCCGTTGCAAAGCAACTCGGTGTGGACGAGGTCGAGTCCGAGCTGCTGCCCGAGCAGAAGCTCGAGCGCATTCGCGCGCTCAAGCAGCGGGGGCGCTCGGTGGCGATGGTCGGGGACGGCGTGAACGACGCTCCTGCGCTCGTCGAGGCGAACGTGGGAATCGCCATGGGGACCGGGACCGCTGTTGCGATGGAGAGCGCCGACGTCGTCCTGATCGGAAGCGACCTCGAAAGGCTGGTCGAAACGATCCGCATTGCCCGGCACTGTCGGCGCATCATCTTTCAGAACTTCTATGGCACGCTCAGCGTTGATGGCGTCGGGATCGCGCTTGCGGCCTTCGGCCTGCTGAACCCACTCCTCGCCGCATTCATCCACGTCTCGTCAGAGCTTGCGTTCATCCTCAATTCGACCCGGCTAATCCCGCGGACGAGGCAGGGCACGGCGCGGCCGCCGCCTCAGGCCGTAGCAGTGAGGTTGAGCCCAGAGCGATCTGCCGCGTGAACGAGTTCGAGGGCTCCCAGACGGATCGCGGAGGGCGAGTCACTGGACGGGGGGAGCAGTTGGCGGGCGAGGCCTGTTCCCTTTGGCCAAGCCCCCGGGATGGCTACTGCACGCATGTTCCATTCGGACGGACCATGGGATTGCATCCGGGAATGTCCGTTCAGGCTCAGAGCGCGCTCAGCGCGCCCACGCGTAGGACAGTTTCAGCTGGAACGTGTCAGCCACTAGCCCCTGCCCGAGTCGCGCCCAGTCGACCCTGGGTCGGCCCTCCACCGGGTCCAGCGCCAATCCCCCCTGCTGGGACCGGGTGTACACGACGAACAGCGCCGAGCCCGGGAGGTACTCCCAGCGCAGGACAACGTTCACATTCAGGACGGCGTCAGCGGTGTCGTAGCTCGAATTCAGGTGGCCCGGAGACGCGAGATCGCTCAGGTGGACCACCGGGGTGGCGCCGCTGACAGGAACCTCCCACAGGGTGCGGTAGAGGACCGAGGCGAAGAAGAGCTGTCCGTAAACCTGGAGGGTCAGCTTGGGGTGGAAGGTAAAGGTCGCCTTCAGGGTAACACCGGGGGCGGAGGCATCCTGCAGCCCGATGCGGTAGGTCCGATCGCCTGGCGCTGTGCCCAGCGAGTCAACCCAACGCGGATCGCCGGTGACGCGGCTCCACGTCGGGAGCAACGCCAGCTCGAGGCGCGAGGCAGGGCGGACGGTGATCGACGCGGAGGAGTCCAGGAGAATCCCCTTCCACGAGGAGCGGAGCACCCCGTCCAGCCCAAAGACCCAGGTCGAGGACGGATTCGTGCTCACCGACAGTTCAACACCCCACTGGGGGGGCCGCTCCATCCGGCCCCCGTCCCGGAGCTCCCGGTTGTCGTACGTGGTCGGGTACCGCTGGATCTCGAGCCAGGTGGTCCAGTTGTTGCGCCACACCGTCCTGCTGTTGACCTGGATGCCGCGGGCGGTCCGCACGCCGTCCCAGGACTGGCGCCCGAACAGCTCGAGCCCCCACTCCGTGCTCAGCGCCGGTCCTCCGCTGTGGAAGGTCCGCCAGGCGGTCCGGGTGAAGAGGCGGTGCAGGTTCTGCGAGCGGAGGTAGCCCGCGTCGTTCAGGTCGAGCTGGGGGCTGTAGGTCTCGAACACTGCGTCCAGCAGGAGGTTCCCACCGGCCTTGGCAACCTCCGCGATGCCTCCGACGCCAGCGCTGCCCGGGCCGAGGGTCGTCCCGTCGGGCAGCAGACGCGACGGGCCATGGCTCAGGTAGCTACCCAGGATAGTACCGGTCAACGACCAGGTTCCGGCCGGACTCTGCCACCGGAGGTCGAGTGCGCCGGCGAGTGCATCGTGGAAGCAGCGGCCGTCCTCGCCGCGCGGGTAGCCGTCCGGGCACAGCCCTTGGACGTCGATGCTGTTCGGCTGCTCGGCGCGGAGCACGCTCGTCGCCATGAAGCCGATTCGGGCGCCAGGAGCGAAGGGAACGCGGGCCAGCCCCACGGCGAAGTTGCTCAGCGGGACAAGGCGGGACGGAATCGTCGGACCTCCGGGGCTGGCGATTCCGATCGTCGCCGATTCCGTCAGGCCGTCGAGGAGCGCCAGCTCGACGGGCCCCGCTCGTCCAGTCAGCTTTAAGGCGCCGAGAACTCCCGCCGGTTCGGGGAGCTGTGCCAGCCGGGAGCCCTCGACCACCACCGGGCTGTCCACCGCGGCTCCGATCCGCCGCGAGTAGAACGGCTGCGTTGAAGTTGGCTCACCGTAGGCGTCCAGCAGGAAGAACGAGTCTGCGCCCTCGAGGAAGAAGGGCCGCTTCTCGGGGTAGAACAGCTCGAAGGTCGTGAGATTGAGGATGACCTGGTCCGCGTCCACCTGACCGAAGTCGGGCAGGACCGTCGCGTCGAGCGTAAGCCCTGGGGTCAGGGAATAGCGGACGTCGACACCGGCGCCGGCCGAAAAATCCCATCCCACAGGGAGGCCGAGATTCTCCGGCGCGCTCGTGTGCCGGAGCCGCCCGGTGACGTACGGAGCCACCAGGAGCCCGCCGGAAGACTTCAGGCCCTCGATGCCCTCGAGCCTCCCGTAACGAAGCAGCTCTCCATGCTCCTCGCGTGGGACGAAGGACCACAGGTCCAGCTCGTTCCGTCGGGCGATGTACCGACGGATCTGTAGCCGGAAGTCCTGCACTGGTGCCTCCGGGAAGCGCAGCGCGCTGAAGGGAATCTCGATCCATGCCGTCCAGCCCTGATCGTCGCGGCGGACCGTGGCGTTCCAGAGCGCGTCCCAGTCGAAGTTGAGGGACTCGTCTCCGGTCCGAAGCGCATCGCGCTGGACGCCCGCGGCATTGACCTCGAAGTGGAAGGCCCCAGTATGAGAACCGCGGGTGTCCAGATCGATGATGATTGCGTCCGACCCGCTGTCCCGGTCCCGCCTGGTCAGGTTGGCGATGACGCCTTCGCGTCCAGAGCGGTCGTCAGCGCGGACCAGGAAGTAGAGCGCCCTGTTGTCGTAGGCGATCTTGACCGTGGTCGTTTCGCTCGGACGGGCCCCCTCATCGGGGGTTTGCTGGGTGAAGCTCGAGAGCGGGGGAATGCGGTCCCAGAACGAGTCCATGGTGCCGTCGAGCTTCGGCCGCTGGGTCACCCGGACAGCGCGCGCCGTTGGGACAGATGGCTCGGGTCCACCTGCCGCGACAACGAGGAGCAGCACGCCGAGGAGGGGCATCTCTGGCCTTAGAGGCGAGGACCTCGGCTTGCGCGACCGACCCTTGTCCGTGGCGCGGGCATCACGGGAGGTCCTCCATGACGCCTCGGACGAATGCCGTGGCGGGCGCGGTGCGAAGCCTGTCGAGCGAACCCTCCTGGACGATACGGCCGGACTCGAGCACCGCGATGCGGTCGCCCAGCGAGGCTCCCTCCCGGATGTCGTGCGTCACGTACAGCCCGGGGACGCGTCTCTCCTTGAGCAGCTGGAAGAGCAGCACCATCAACTCGCGCCTGAGTGGAGCGTCGAGGTTCGAGAGCGGCTCGTCGAGAAGGACTGCTCTGGGCTCCAGCACCAGGGCTCGAGCGATAGCTACCCGCTGCCGCTCCCCGCCGGAGAGCTCGCCCGGATACCTACGTGCGCGCGCCTCGAGGCCTACCCGGGAGAGCATGTCGCGGATCCGCCCGGAGCGGTCAGAGCGGGGGAGACCACGCGACGCCAGGCCGAACTCCAGATTTCCGGCGACCGTGAGATGGGGCCAGAGGGCGAGGTCCTGAAAGACCATTCCCACTCCCCGCTCCTCGGGTGGGCGAATGATCCGCCCGTCCAGGGTGACGGTCTCTCCGTTGAGCCGGACCGCTCCGGTCGCGGGAGCAAGGAAGCCGAGCACCAATCTGAGGACGCTGGTCTTCCCCGAACCGGACGGGCCAAGGAGGGCAAGGAGCTCCCCAGGTTCGACTTCCAGCGAGAGATCATCGAGCACGGGGCCCGCTCCGAAACTCAGGGAGACGTGCTCCAGCGCGATCGCCGCGGTCACCGGGCACTCCGGCGAAGGGCGAGGACTCCAAGAGCAAGGACGGCTCCAGTCAACGTGACCTGTGCAACCGCCAAGGCTGCGACCACCGACGGGGGCCCGTTGGCCTCCAAGGTAAAGAGGCGCACCGTCAGCGGCTCTCGCCCCGCCGGGTAGAACAGCACCGCCGTCTCGAGGTCACGGAGGCAGAAGACGAACGCCAGCAGCCACCCTCCGATCACTCCGCGCAGATTCAAGGGGAGGACGACGCGGGCGAGCCGGCGAGAGAACCTTGCCCCGGCCACCGCTGCGGACTCCTCGAAGTGAAGTGGGCTCTGCAGTACGACCGAGGAAACGGCGCGGACTCCCACCACGGTGTAGCGGGCCACATAGCCGACGACGAGGATCGTCAGGCTGGCGTAGACGGCCTGGGTCCAGCTCCGGTTCCAGACGGCGATCAACCCAACACCGAGGATCGGCGCCGGGGTGACAAAGGCGAGCATTGAGAGCGCGTCGAGTGCCGTCGCTCCGCGGCTCCGGCGAGCCGCGGCGTGGCCCAGGACGAGGCCCAAAGTTGCGATGACGGTCGCCGCTACCGCTCCGGAGAGGAGGCTGGTCCAGGGCGCTCGGCCGACCCAGCGGGGAAGCTCCTGGAGGCCGCCGCCGCGGGTGGCCCGGACGAGGAGCACGAGGAGGGGCGCAAGCGAGACCAGCCCGAGCGACCACGCGGCGAGCGTCGCTACGGGTCGCCAAGGGCCGAGAGGGAGCGGGTCTCTCGACATCCCCCGGAGCCCGGCGACTGCGAAGGATCGTGGACCGACGAATCGCCGCTCGAAGAAGAGCAACAGGAGCGACAGCGGCACGAGCGGTAGTGCCAGCGCGAAGGCCTCGCCGGGTGCGTAGTCGATCCCACCGAGCCGGGCGAACACGGCTGCAGGGAAGACGTCCACCCGCAGGAACATCGGAACCGCCAGCTCGGAGATGGTCAGGGCGAACACCACGATGGCAGAGAGCGCGATGGCCGGGCTCGCGGCTGGAGCCAGGATCCGGGACGCCACCCGCGCCGGGGTTCCCACCAGCCGGGCCGCCTCCTCGAGTGAAGCATCGAGCCCCAGGAGCGACAGGGAGACCAGGGAGGTGCAGACCGGCGTGAAGGCAAGCCAGAGGACCCAGAACACTCCGGCGCCGCCAAAGAGGGTCCGCGCGGTCGCCTCAGTCCCCAGGAGCCCGGTTCGTCCGAAGAGGTGAAACCAACCAAGCGCGAGGACGAAAGGGGGCAGGAACAGCGGGAAGAGGTGAAGGAGCCAGAGCATCCGTCGCCCAGGAAGATCGCTCCGGGCGATGAGCACCCCGAGCGGAACGCCCACCACCAGGGCGCCAGCAGTGACCAGAGCCGAGAGACCGGTGGACCGCAGAAAGAGCTCCCAGGGCCGAGGGCCGCGTAGGACAGCGAGAGCGGCGCGCCCCGTGGCAGAAAGCTCGGTGACCAGCGAGAGCAGTGGGAGCAGCGCAGCGAGGACCAGAACCGTCCCCGCGGCCACGAGCACGAGTCCTTGCTCCCGCCGCCGGACGGCTGCCGCGACGTTCAGAGGCCCACCCAGCCCTTCAGCCAGGGCTGCATGCGTTCCATCTCATCAGCGACCCTGGAGTAGTCCACCTGCATCGCCTTGAAGTCTCCCGCTCGCTTCACCCCCGGGGGTGTCTGCACATCCGAGCGAAGCGGGACGTGCGCGGCGGTCCCGGCGAGGCGCCGCTCAACCTCGGGCCGGAGGAGGAAGTCGATGAGCTTCTTGCCGCCCTCCGGGTGGGGGCTTCCCCGCATCAGCGAGACGGTGGTGGGCATGACCAGGGTTCCGATTCCATCCTGGTCCGGGAACACCACCTCGATCGGGGCATGCTCGGAGAGCGCCTCCTGGGCATCGTCGGTGTCGGCGACACCAAAGGCGACTTCGCCGGAAGCGACGAGCCGCTTGACCTCTCCATTGGAGCTGGCGATCCGGGCCTGGTTGTCCTTGAGGGACTTCAGAAAAGCTCGTCCTTGCTCATCACCCCAGGTCGCGAACAGCGCAGCCACGTGCATGGTCGTGGTTCCGAAGAGAGGGTTCGCGATCGCCGTCGCTCCCTTCCAGCGGGGGTCGGCGAGGTCACGGATGGAATAGGGCAATTCCGAGGCAGGAACGCGGTTCTTGTTCACCAGTAGGACCCGCACGCGCGCCGCGAACCCCGTCCAGCTGCCATCGCTCGCACGAAAGCTCGAGGGGATGCCCGAGGCGTTCGGAGACTCATACGGAGCCACCAGCCCTCGCTTGATGAGCACGAATGGCCGGACGGGGTCCCCCGACCAGAAGACGTCGGCCTGGGGGTGGGCAGCCTCGGCGACGAGGCGATTGAGAACGCCCGTGCTCTTTGTCTCCTCGGTGTCGAAGACCGCGCGAACCGTGAGCCCGGACTGCTTCTCGAAATCCCGGAGGATGGGCTCGGAGACCACCTGGTCCACCGAGGTGTACACCACGACCTCGCGACTCCGGCTCGTGCACCCGGCGAGCAGGGAGAGCGCCAGCGTCAGAAGGGTTGCGAGGGTTCGAGCGTTCATGCAGAGCCCGAAGCAGACGAACTACTTTGGGGTGGCTGTCAGATCGTCGAACTGGATGACCGAGTCGGCCTTCGTCCAGACGCCGAACTTGCCCGAGTCGGTGAACGTCTTGTCATGGGCGTCGATGACTTTCTTCCCGTCGTAGAAGACCTGAAAGTGGTCGCCCTGCGCCTCGACCGAGAGCTCGTGCCACTTCCCGGTGGTCACCTTTCCGTTCCAGCCACCGAACTGCCGGCGGTCGCCTTTGACCACGTGGTAGAGCCGGACGTTGTCCTCGAGCGCGTTCGCTCGGGTGACGTAGTAGTTGTCGTCGTCCTTCAGCCGAAAGACTAGACCACACCCCTGGTCTCCCTTCCCAGAGACCGGCTTGCACTTCACCGTGAGCCGAAGATCCTTCATCTCCGGCCCGGTGTACGCGATGGGGAACCGGTAGTCCGTCCGATCGGCGTCCGTCTGGGCGAGGACGTTCTTCCCGCTGGGCGCGTCGGCGACCGCTTGAATGACCCACTTCCCCGGAGGGCCCTTCCCGGTCCGACCGAATGAGAAGCCTTGAGGCGCCTCGCCGGGTTTATCGGATTCAAAATCGAAGTGCATCGCCGAGCCTCCCTGGGCGAGAGCACCCAGCGCCCACCCGAGTGGAATGACCAGACACAGCAGCTGGAATCGTCGATCCATCTTCTTACCTCCAGACATCACGAGCGTGAGGGCAACAGGACGCGAAAGGTGGTTCCGCGTCCGATCTGGCTCTCGACTTCGATGCGACCACCGTTTGCCTCGACCGTGGAGCGCGCGATCGCCAGACCGAGCCCGAGTCCGCCGTCGTTTCTCGAGCGAGCGGGGTCGATGCGGTAGAAGCGCTCGAAGATGCGCCCCTGGTGAGCGCTGGCGATGCCCGGCCCGTCGTCCTCGACCTCGATCACCGCCTCGCCGGAAGCATGCCGCGTGACTGCTACGCGGATGTGCCCCTTTGCCTGGGTGTACTTGATTGCGTTGTCCACCAGGTTCACGACGCCTTGGCGTAGGAGCGCGGGATCACAATTCACCTCGATCGGCCCGTCGGACTCCACGCGCAAAGTCTGGTTCTTCTCTTCCGCGAGCACTCGCAAGTGCTCCGCCGCGCTAACCGCAATCGTGCGGAGATCGACGACCTCGCGGGAAAGCTGGAGCCGCTGTGAATCCATCCTCGTCAGCGTGAGAAGACTCTCCACGAGGGCGGTGAGGCGCTCGACCTCCTCGAGCATGCTACCGATGACGTCACGGTAGACCGCCGGCTCCACGGAAGCGTGCAGCGCGACCTCGCCGACGCTGCGCATGGCCGTCAGCGGAGTCCGTAGCTCGTGCGATGCGTCGGCAGTGAAGCGGCGAAGGCGTTCGAACGAATCCTCCAACCGCGCCAGCGTCTCGTTGAACACCGTCGCCAGCCTGCCGAACTCGTCGTGGGGGTTCTCGACGGGGAGCCGTGCGGCAAGCGAGTCCGCACTGATCCGTCGCGCTTGGTCGGCCATTGCTCCGACCGGTGCGAGGACGCGGCCGGCAAGGAACCATCCGCCTGCAACTGCCAAGGCCATCGCGAATGGAATTCCGAGAGCCAGAATGGCTCCCAGCGTCCAGAGCGTGCGCCGGATTGTACTCTCATCCGCTGCAACCGCGATTCGGTGCGTCGAGTGGGGAGCGACGAGCACTCGATAGGTCTTGTCATCCTTCGGCGAGCGCCAGGACATCAATGCCGGATGACCGGAACCGCCCGCGAGATCGAGACCCGCCTGCGCCCACAGGTCCGTTCGGTAGAGCGGACTCTGCCCTTCGGTCACCTCGAAGAGCTTGACGCCGGAACGGGTCTCCGCCTCGAACAGTTCGGTCGGGCCCTCGCGATAGGTCGCCTCGACGGTCGATAGATCGCGCTTGAGATACGCGTCGAGATCATCGAACAGCCGTACCCGAACGAAGAAGAAGATTCCGGCGGAAAAAGCGCAGACGATGAGCGTCAGGACGGCCGAATGCCAGAGCGTCAGCCGCATCCGCACGCTGCGCGGGCGGAGGTTCATCGCAGCTCTCCGCCGAGCACGAATCCCACTCCTCTGATCGTCCGGATGAGCTTCTTCGGGAACGACTCGTCCACCTTTCGACGCAACCGTGCGAACGTCACGTCGATCACGTTGTCGATCGGCGTGGCGCGCGCGGTCACCTTCCAGACGTCGTGCGCGAGCATCTCGCGCGACACCACTCGGCCCTGGTGGCGCAGCAGGTACTCCAGGATCTCGTACTCCTTTCCCGTGAGCTCGAGGGCCTGGGTCCCACGTGCGACCTTCCGCGTGACAAGATCCATCTCGAGGTCGTCGTGCCGGAGCCTGAGCGCCTGCTCCGCTCGGCCGCGGCGAAGGAGTGCTCGGACACGTGCCAGCAACTCGGGAAACGCGAAGGGCTTCACGAGGTAGTCGTCCGCGCCGGAGTCGAGCCCCTGCACCCGATCCTCGATCGTGTCCTTTGCGGTGAGAATCAGCACCGGTGTTGCGAGGCCCTGCTTGCGAAGCGCTCTGAGGATCTCGAGCCCATCGCGGCGGGGGAGCATGAGATCGAGGACCACGAGGTCGAACGATTCCTCGTTGATGAGGAAGAAGGCGTCTTCGCCCGTCGAGGCAAGGCAAACGTCATAGCGCTCCGCGGCGAGCCCGCTGCCCAGCGCGTTCGCGACCTTGGGTTCGTCCTCGACGACGAGAATGCGCACGCCCACGTCCGCCTCTTGATCGGTAGCCCGCAGGATCTAGCGCGTTCGTCAACCTACAGCACCTGACAGCTTTGTCATGGAGTCGTCAGGTGCGGCGCTGGCTGCCGGGGCCATCCTGGGAACGCGAAGAAGAAGGTCCCGTCCACCCGTGAAGGAGGCGTGAGATGAGAATTGCGATCCGGAACACCGCAGCGGCACTCGCCGTGGCGTTCCTCGCCGTGCCCCTAGGAGCGCTTGCCGACGACGACGATGAAAAGGACGAGGCCAAGGGGCACGAGGAACTCTCTCGTGCCATGAAAGATGCGAAGGTTCCGCTGGACCGCGGGATCGCGACGGCGGCGGGCAAGGAGAGTACGGCGATCTCGGCCAAGTATGAGGTGGAAGACGGGAAGCTGCAGCTCTCTGTCTACACGATGAAGGGAGACAAGTTCTCCGAGGTGATCGTCGATCACAAGACGGGAAAAGTGGCGAAGTCGGAGCCCATCACCTCGGGCGAGGATCTGACGGCAGCCCGCGCGCAGAGGGAGGCGCTAGCGCAGGCGAAGCGGTCGCTGGCCTCGGCAACCACGGCCGCAACCAAGGCGAACCCCGGCTATTACGCGGTAAGCGCTCTCCCCCGTCTCGAGGAGGGACACCCCGTCGCCGCGGTGACCCTGCTCAAGGGGAGTGACTGGAAGACGGTTTCCGAGAGACTCGACAGCGCGCAGTAACGAGCGCACATGCCGAGCGCTGGCTGCCATGCCGCCGGAGGCGATGATGAATCGTGGCTCACTGGGTGTTCTCGCACTGCTGATGGCCGCTGCGCCTTCTCCGACGCCACTGCCCCTGCCGGAGGTAACCGGGCGTATCGGCTTTGATGACCTCGCCTACGTGAGGACACTGGATCGGGTCCTCGTGCCCGCGGGCCGCAGCGGCATGCTCGACTTGGTGGACCCGAGGACGCGTGCGATCGAGGTAATCAAGGGCTTCAGCACCGGCTGGCTCCCCTTCGGCCACGCGGACGGTGTCACCACGGCCGATGGCGGCGAAGGGCTGATCTTCGCCTCCGATCGGAACCGGAAGGCGGTGGCTGTCGTCGATCCGAAGGCGAAGAGCATCCTCAGCCGCGTCGACCTGGCAGGAGCACCAGATTACGTCCGCTGGGTGGGCCCCACGCGGGAGGTCTGGGTCACCGAACCTGACCGGAAGGCGGTCGAGTACTTCCGCTTCGAGCCGGGCACGCCTCCCCGGCTCGTGCTCGGAGGGAGCCTCCGGGTGCCGGACGGGCCGGAGTCCCTCGTGGTGGACGCGCTACGCGGCCGCGCCTACAGCCACACCTGGCGCGACGAGACGCTCGTCCTAGACCTGAAGTCGCACAAGGTGGTGGCGCGCTGGCGGAACGGGTGCGAGGGCGCGCGCGGCATTGCGCTCGATGAGGAGAGGGGATGGCTCTTCGTCGGATGTGAGGAGGGAAAGGCTGTGGTGCTCGACGTGGCGCACGAGAGTGGAAGGACGCTCGCAACGGCGTTGGCAGGAAAGGGAGTGGACATCATCGCTTACGCTCCCGGACTGCGGCACCTGTACGTCCCCGGTGCGGACAGCGAGACGATGACCATCTTCGCAGTCGGCGAGAACGGGAGCCTGACGGCTCTGGCTACGGCCTCGACGGCTCCTGACGCCCACTGTGTCACCGCTGACGCGAGCGGCGGGATCTACGTTTGCGATCCGAAGCAGGGACGGATCCTGTTCTTCAAGGACGAGCTGGCCCGCTGAGGTCAACCGGCTTGGTTCGACCTGCTAAAGGGGAACGACTGGAAAACGTCTCCGAAAGGCTCGACGGCGCGGAATGACGTCAGCGCGGGTTTGAGAACTGGCCGCCCGGTCACCATCGGTTCAGTTGGAGTCGCTGATGCCGTTGTTATATGCGGCGCGACATGCCGCGAAGGGATTCAGCTGCGGTTCCGAGCGAGAAGCGCTGGATGTTGCTCATCCATCAGATACCTCCCCGGCCGGCGTACTTGCGCGTGAAGGTCGGAAGACACCTCCAACGAATCGGAGCCGTCGCCATCAAGAACTCGGTGTACGCACTGCCGCGCAACGACGAGACGCAGGAGGACTTTCAGTGGGTCCTGCGCGAGGTAGTGAAGGGAGGAGGGGACGCGTCGATCGTCGAAGCCCGGTTCATCGACGGCCTCTCCGACCAGCAGGTGCTCGCGCTCTTCCAGACCGCACGCGAGGCGGACTACCGGGATGTTGCGAAGCAGGCGCGGGAGGTCGCGTCTTCATTACCGAAGCGAGGTCCTCCTCTCGAGAACCGACGCGGCGAGGTCGCGAATCAGATCGCGCGCCTGCGGCTGCGTCTCTCCGAACTGGATGCAATCGACTTCTTCGGAGCACCCGGCCGCGAGATCGCCGAGGGGATCGTGGCCGGAATGGAGGCACGTATGAAGCCCACCGCCGAATCCCGTGAGCCGACGAAGCCGACGGCTCTCCGGAAGGAGTACCGGGGCCGAACGTGGGTCACGCGATCTGGCATCAAGGTCGATCGCATGGCGAGCGCATGGCTCATCCGGAAATTCATTGACCCGCAGGCGCGCTTCAAGTTCGTTCCTGCAAAGGGATACGTACCCAAGAGGAACGAGGTCCGCTTCGACATGTTCGAGGCGGAGTTCACGCACGACGGCGACCTCTGCACGTTCGAGGTACTCGTCGAGAGATTCGGTCTTACGGATCCGGCGCTCCGCCCCATTGCGGAGATCGTCCATGACGTCGACGTCAAGGATGCGAAGTACGGCCGCGAGGAGGCGCCCGGTGTAGGTCAGGTGGTTGCCGGGATCGCTGCGGCACACTCGGACGACCAAGCACGACTCGAACGCGGGGGTGCGCTGTTCGAAGACCTCTACGCACTCCACAGCGGAGCGTCCAAGCACTGACTCGCCGTGGTCCAGGGACGGCGGAACTGACGAGCGCAGGCCGGACGCGTGAAGCGAATCATTGACGCGCTGCGGGACCAGTCGATGGTCGCCACGCTCGTGGCGCTCGGCGTCGTGTGGCCCGTCACGGCACTCGCCTATCGCCCCTTCGACTCGACGGACGCGGCTGTTGCCGCCAGGGGAGAGATGGAGCTCGAGCTTGGCCCGCTCGGGTTTCTGAAGGAGGGCTCCGACTCTTCACTGGTCATACCGAGCCTCATCTTCAACTGGGGCTTCGCCGAGCGCATGGAGCTAGTCCTCGAAGGCCGCAACTTCGTTGGGCTCGGCCACATACCTCCAACCGAGCCACGTTTCCGGGTCGCTGAGAGTGCCCTGTCCGTGAAGGCGGTCTTGCGAGAAGGAGCGCTGCAGGACAAGAGCGGGGTGAGCATCGCCACGGAGGTTGGTCTCCTCCTGCCCGAGATCAATGGCGGGCCGGGCTCAGAGGTGGCCCGACCTCACGGTGCACGTCAATGGCACGATCGCTTGGACACACGCCCACACCCTGGGACTGGCGGGCGGCGTCATACTCGAGGTCCATGACGCCTGGGTCGTTCGGCCGGTGGCGGAACTTCTGGTCGAGGGAGAGAAGAACGCTCCAACGCTCATCTCGGGTCTCGCGGGGGCGATTTGGCGCGTCAGCGACAACCTCTCGGTTGACACAGCGGTCCGAGTCTCGCGAGCGGGAGACGTCAACGCGTTCGAGGTCCGCGCAGGACTGAGCTGGGCGTTCAGCGTTGGATTCCCGAAGTGAGTTCCTCCCGGAGGGCGGCCTCCTACCCACGGAACGCCGCAGCAGCCTTCTGGGCCCGCTCGAGTCGGCGCTGGACCTCATCCCACTGGATATTCTGGAAGAACGCGTCGACATACTTCGCTGCAGCCGCGCCGTAGTCGATCGCGTAAGCGTGCTCGTACATGTCCATCACCAGGAGTGGCTGGCTGAAGGCGCCGTTCTGGGTGTGGTTCCCGCTCCAGTGAATTCCGAGTTGCCCGGTCTGAAAGTTGTGATCGAGGACCGCCCAGCCGCTCCCTCCGCCGAGAGAAGCGCCCACCGCGCGAAAGACCTCCTCGAAACGCCCGAAACTACCGAAGGACTGGCCGAGCGCCGACTGCACCGAATTGCCCGCTCGGCCGTCGCCGCCGAGATTGGCGAAGTACAGCTCGTGCAGGACCATCGAGTTGTTGAAGGTCAACTCTCGTTCCTTCAGACCACCTACCAGGAATCCGGGCGTGTCCTTGGTAACGCGGGTGAGTTCCTCCTCGACCTTGTTCAGGTTCTTGACCGCACCCCCGTAGTTGTTCTCGTGATGTGAGCGGAGGAGCTTCTCCGAGAGTCCCTTCAGCTTCGCTGGATCGAAGGGCAGCGGGACGATCGGGTGCTTCCCCGGTACGACTCCGCCCTGCGATACGCCTGCGTCCACGCTTCCACCTGCAGCCATTGCCGTTCCTCCTGATCCGGAGACCGCCAGCACCCCGAGCGCCAGTCCGGAAACCACCTCTCGCCTGCTCACCGCTTTCACCTGCTCCTCCTTCGCCGGAGTTCGGTCCGGCGCGTTGCTCCAGTGACGTGAGGCGCGCCTGGATGCAACGACGCCGAGGCCTCTGTCTCAATCAAGCTATCGGACCGTCATCCTTCTATCGAAGAGGAACTGAGATGCGCCTCACAGCAACGCCATCGAACGTGGTCACTTCTGCGGAGGACTGACGCCCTGTTGAGCGTGGGACGACACCGATGGCCACCAGCGCTGGCTCAGCGTTCTGAAGGTCCTCCAGGGCAGCTCGAAGAGACTTCGTCGCATGAGACATCCCTTCCGAGTCTGCGTATGCATCGCTGTATTCGTGAGTGTCCGTGACTCTCGTAACCTGCGGCTTCTTGTTGCGCTCCTTGAACACCACGCGAAACACGGACTCTCCCTTCCTCACATGGACGATGAGGCGAATGCCCGCCTCGTCCTTTCGGAAGGATCCACTCACCGGTCGACCGAACTCTTCCGCGCCTGTCAACCCCTCGAGGAGGGTGATGTTCGCGGTTGAAGCGGCCTTTGCCAGCCGAAGCTGCTGGGCCTCATGCTCGGAGGTCGAGATCTGCGCATGGGATGGCGCTGAGCCGAGGAGGGCGAGCAGCAGTGGCAGGTATCGCCGCAAGACGTAAAGCTGCCGCGCCAATCGATGCATCACCGGACCAGTCCGCCCCTCAGCAACACCCCAACGACTCCCGTGGTGAGGATGACCAGCGGCTCTGGAACCTTCTTGAACTTGGTGAGTACGAGCAGGGTCCCAGCGAAGATGGCGACCGTCGGGATGTCGAAGACCGCCCGCCGCCCGAGCACGATTGCCGCGCCCGCGATGGCCCCGGTCGCAGCCGACGTCACGCCAGTCACGAAGGCCTTGATCTGCTTGTTCTGCGCGAAGCGCCGGTAGTAGGGCGCCGGGACGATGACCAGGAGGTAGCAAGGCAGGAACACTCCGACCGCGGCCGCTGCGGCCCCGAGAAACCCCGCCACGAGGAACCCGACAAACGCAACAGTGATGACGACCGGCCCCGGCGTGATCATGGCCACGGCGACGGCGTCCACGAATTGGCGCTCGGTGAGCCAATGATACTGATCCACGACTCCGCCGTGCAGGAACGGGATGATGGCCAGACCGCTGCCAAAGACGAACGCGCCCGCCGCGGCGAAATAGAGAAACACCTTGCCGACGGCGCCGAGCGATGCGGTGCCGTGGAGCCCGGTCAGCAACCATGCCGGCGCGAGAGCTCCAACCGTCGTTCTCGTTCCCAAGCGCGGCGGAGCTCTCACGAGAACCGTCAGAACTCCGCAAAGCAAGAAGAGCCAGACGATCTCGGACGCAGTGATGGCCGTCACCACCATCATGACCGCGAAGATGGCCCAGAGAAGCTTGTCCTTCTGCACGGTCATCTTCACCAGCTTCACCGCGCTACGGGCGACGATGGCGATGACCGCCGCGCCGATGCCGTAGAACGCGCCCTGCATCCAGGCGAGCCCGCCGTAACGCACGTAGAGGAGCGACAGGGCCAGCACCATCAGCCACGACGGGAACACGAAGCAGAAGGCGACGAGAGACGCGCCGAGCACGCGCGCCCTGACCCAGCCGAGATACATCGCGAGCTGCGCGGCCAACGGCCCGGGCATGAGTTGGGCGAGTGCCAGGCCCTCCAGGTAGTCCTGCTTCGAGATCCAGCGGCGCTCCTCCACCAGATCCCTCTGCATGTAACCGGCGAGCGCGATCGGGCCGCCGAAGCCGAAGGTTCCGAGCCGGAGGAAATACAGAAGGAACTCCCAGATGGTGCAGGGCACGACCTGGATCTCCCGGGATTCGGTCGACGTCAGCGGAGAGCTCGAAGCTCGGTCGCCCGCCACGGATTCCTCTCGCCCCGCGTTCACCGCGCCCCGAGCTTGGCTTCCGTTTGGTCAAGTGCAGTGCGAAGTCCATGCGCCAAGTCCTGCGCCTTTCCTACGCCCCAGTAGTGCAGGAACAAGACGCGCGGCTGCTCTCCGGTCATGTGCTGGTGTATCGCGACGATGTCGATACCCGAATGGCGGAGTGCCTTGAGGACTGGCTGAAGCTCACTCTCGAGCATCGCGAAGTCACCATCAACGACCGCGATGTTGTCGGTGCCGGCGAAAGCCGCCCAGGTGTTCACTCCCATGGCGTTGCCGGCCTCCATCCCATCCATCCGGGTCGTCCGACCGACGGTGATCTTGTAAACGCCCCCGTCGACCTTGCTGCCCTTGATGCCCAGGATCGAGTCGATCTTCGCTCCGTCGATTGACGTCTTCCCAGGGTCGATCTGCACCTTGGGCGGCGCGGGGGCGGCGCTGCTCGTCTCCTTGACCTTGGCAAAGACCTTGCCGACGGCCGAAGCGAGGGCCTTCTCATCCCCCATCCCGCCGATGTGCATGAACATCACGCGCGGCGACTCCCAGAAGAAGTGATTGTGCAGGGCCGTCACCTCTAGGCCATTGTCGAGCGCGACGCTCATCACCGGATTCACCTGCTCCTCGGTCAGGACAATGTCACCCATGACCGTTGTGTGCTGTGGTGCGCCCTGGAAGGCGGCCCATGCGGTGAGTCCCATCGCTGGTGGAATCTTCACCCCGGCCGCCGTCACCTGGAGGTCGGTCCTCGGCACCGACACCTTGAACACGCCTTCCTTTGTGTCGAGCTGGCCCTTCGCCCCGGTGAGCTGCTCGATGTCCCGTGGATGGAGTGCTGACGGAGGCGGCGGAGCTCCCTGAGCGAACGCGGCGACTGTCAAGAGAAACATGGCTGTCGTCAAAATCCTCTGGACGTCATCACCCAACGTCCGAAGCACGCAGCCACAACGCGGGCCTTCACTGCTACTCGTCGTCGTCATCGTCGTCATCCTTGGCTCTCTCAGACCCTTGCGATGACCTGGTGACCTGGCCTGAGATCGCGTCGACGTCGACACGCACCTGCGAGGTCGCTCCCTTCGGCAACACCGTCACCTCGTACTCGGGCTTTCCGCCTCGAGACTCGAGCCGTACTTGCTGTGCCGAGCCGGGAACAGCCGCGGTCGCCGCCGCAATCGCCTGCTGTGCGTCGATCTTCGCGACGGGGGGTTTCATCGAGCGCTCCTCGGATGCTGCCACCCGCGTTGCGGCTCGGGCTTTCTCGTCGGAGTCCTTGCAAGACGCGAGGGCGAGAAGCGCGGTGACAATCAGAGTCCCGGCTCCAAAGCTCGACGGCGGTGGGTGCAAACTTTCGTGTGCCATCGACCACTCCACGGGTAATGCCGGTGCGGCCATTCCCCGCAATCCCGCTTGGGGAACCCTGTTTGAGCCGGGAGGCCACCCCGGGTCCAGCTGGATCTAGCAACTGAATCCGGAAGGTTCAACTGGCCGACACGGCTAGCATGGGGAGTGGCAAAGGCTTGCCAGAGAGCACCCAAGACGCCCGTTCAATGACTCCGCAGGGCTTGGGACTGGCGCTTGAATCCCTGTGATACAGCTGTTACACGAGGCTCGACGTCACGGCAAATTCGGCTTGGGAGGGACTCCCTCATGAAGTGGGTCACGCGTTCGGGGGTGAAGGTGGACCGAGTTGCCTGCCCCTGGCTGATCCGGAAGTTCGTCGATCCCGACCCGGAGTTCCTGTTCGTCCCCACGGAACAGGTCGCAGCCGTCGCGGAGCGTGAGAAGGCGACTCCGTTCGACACCTCCGGTGCGGACCTGGGGCACCACGGGAAGGAATGTTCCTTCGACGCCTTCTGCCGGAAGTACGGCCTCTTCGAGAAGGATCCAGCGCTGGTGCTCCTCGCGAGAATCGTCAACGGAGCGGATACAGACAACTCCCTCTGGAACCAGCCCGAGAGCTGGGGTCTGAAGGCGATCGCCGAGGGATTCCGGCACCTCGGGCTGCGAGACGATCAGGAGATCAACCGGACTGAGTGGATCGTCTACGACGCGCTGTACGCCTATTGCCAGCAGTGTGTCTCGAAAGGACAGCCCTCGGGTGCGTTCCGCAAGGCGAGCTGAAAGTGGGTTTACGAGAGATCGACACGGTCGTCCTGCCCGAACACCGGGCGTCGGGTGGGTTCGACCACGCCAGCGTCGCCCGGTCGGTCGATCGGCTGTACGTCGCGCACACCGTCAATGACTCTGTCGAGGTCATCGATCTTGAACGTCGTCGCCACGAGAAGACGCTGGACGGATTCCCAGGCGTGGCTGGCGCGATGGTGTTCGAGCAGACCGCCCTCCTCGTCGCCACCTGCAAGCGTTCAAAGGCAGTGGCACTGGCGCCTCTCCATTCTCCGGAGGCCATTACTCGCGTCACGGTGCCACCACGCCCCAACGGCGTCGCCCTGAACTCACAGGCGGGCTTGGCGCTTGCCGCCTGCCTCGGAGAGGGTACGCCTCCGGAGCTGGCGTTCGTCCAGCTGGAGCGGCGCGAGCTGTTGAGCACAGCGCCGCTTCCAGGTCGGCCCCGGTGGACGGTTCATGATCCGGACGAAGGCTGCTTCTACGTCAACATCGATTCGCCTGCGCAGATCCTGGTGATCAGCGCCGTCCCCCCGTTCGAGCTCGTGAGGAGTCTCCCCATCCCAGTTTCAGGCCCCCACGGTCTCGATCACGATCGGGCACGCGGCATTCTCCACTGTGCGTGCGACGGAGGTTCGGTCGTCAGCGTAGAGGCGCGCTCGGGCCGAGTCGTTGCCCGGGTGCCAATTGCCGGAGCCCCGGACGTCGTGTTCTTCAATCCCAAGCGCGAGCGTCTATACGTCGCGGTCCCAGATCCGGGTGTCCTGCAAAGCGTCGATGTCGCCGCCGGCCGCGTCCTCGAGACAATCCCGACGGGGAAGGGAGCCAAGACCTTTGGCTTCGATTCGGAACGCGAGCATATCTACGCCTTGGTTCCCCAGAGACATGCGGCGATTGTCTTCGCCGATCGCTGATGGTCCTGAAGTCGGCGACGGCGCACCTCATCCCTTGAGTGCTGTAACCGCCTTCTGGGCGCGCTCGAGCCTTCAGTGGACCTCGTCCCACTGGATGTTCTGGAAGAAGGCGTCGATGTACTTCGCCCCTCCAGCTCCGTAGTCGATGGCTAGGCGTGCTCGTACATGTCCATCACCAGGAGGGGAACGCTGCAGGCCGCGCTCTGGGTGGGGTTCCCGGTCCAGTGGACGCCGAGCTGTCCAGTCTGGAAATTCCATCCAGGACCACCCAGCCGCTCCCCCCGGCGTGGGACGTCCGAGCCCGTCGGGTTGACGAACAACGCCGGACGCAAGCGAGGGGGCGCTCGCGTCGGGCGTTGCACGTTGCTACGGCCAGAGCGGGTGCGAGTTCGGATCCCCGAGCAGAAGCTCCCGCTGGTCATCTCGCGCTCGCCGCGCGTCCAGCTCGGCGCGGATACCATCGAGCTCCTTGCTGAGGGCCTCGATCTGCTGCTCCTCCGCGGTCTTCGGAGGCGTGGCGGTCAGCGCCTCGTCCACGGAGGTCTGCATTCCCCGGTCCAGCGCCTCGGGGCTCTGGGCGTACGCCAGCGGTGCAAGCGCCAGGGTCCCGATCGTCATCCACTTCTGAAGCGACCTCATGTTCATCGGCGTTCTCCTCAACGGCAGACCCACCATTGGGCCTGTCGTTTCGGTAGATGCCGCGAGGCAACGCATCCGCACCTGACGAGTCCATGACAAGGGTGTCAGGTGCTGCAGGTTCTCGATCGCGGTACGCTGTGAGCCTCCCCCGCGAGAAGGGGTTGGGCATGGTGGTCCTTGTCACATCCGCACAGATCAAGCCCAATGCGGGCGGGGCGTTCGCCCTGCAATTCGAGCAGCAATTGTTGCCCTTGCTTCGCGCGCAGCCCGGCTTCAAGGACGAAATGCTGCTCGTCGTTCCCGGGGGACCGGAGATTTTCTTTATCACCTTCTGGGAATCTCACGCGAACGTAGAGAGCTATGAGCGTAGTGTGTGGCCGGAGTTCATGAAGATGCTGGTGAACATCTTGGAGCGCCCCGTTCAGAGGCGTTTTCAGCTCGCACACTCCACCCTCCACCCCGAAGGGTCCGCCTCTTTTCCGTTGCAGTCACCGATCACGTCCGAGCCATCGGCACCCGGTGCCTAAGCTGCTTCCTGTCATTGGGGCGGGTACACTGCGGTTTGAACATGCCGGGTGGGCGTCCAACAAGACTGACCCGCGAGCGAATGGACCGCATCGTCAGCCTGATCGCCGGAGGCGCACTCCTAGAGACTGCTGCCGCTGCGACTGGCATTAGCCGGGAAACGCTCCACGCCTGGCTTCGCAAGGGAGCCGAGCAGGCTTTTGGACTTGCCCGCGGGTGACGCGGAGTTCGTCAGCCCGGCGGAGGAATTCCGGCGTCGGATGGAGCGCGGGCCGGTCGGGCGCCCGGCCGAGCCAGGCATGGCTGCGTAGTTCCTCCCGCCCGACCGTTGCTCCCGAAGGGGAAGGGAGCCAAGACCCTTCGCTTCGATGAAGAGCCGAGGCCTGATGGTCTCGGCTTCTCGCGCCGACCGCTCAATCCTCGAGAGCTGGCAGCGACTTCGAGACCTCGGCTGCGGACATTGGGTGCGGCACCGGCTCGTCCTGACGGATGCTCCCGTCACGGAACACCGCGACGCGTTTCGCAAATTGCGCGATGTCGTGCTCATGGGTGACCATCACGATCGTGAGACCGCGCGCATTGAGGTCTTGTAGAACCTCCATGATGTCGACCGAGGTTCGACTGTCGAGGGCCCCCGTTGGTTCGTCCGCGAGCAAAATCGAGGGATTGTTCACGAGCGCCCTGGCGATCGCGACGCGCTGCTGCTGTCCACCTGAGAGCTGCGACGGGTGATGTCGGGCTCGGTCCTCGAGCCCCACCAAGGCAAGGGCGGCATGAGAACGCTCGGTACGTTCGGCCTTGCTCAGCGAGCTGTACAACGTCGGGAGCCTAACGTTGTCGAAGGCCGTCGTGCGGGGCAAGAGATTGAATCCCTGGAACACGAAGCCGAGCTTGCTGTTCCGAAGCGCCGCCAGCTCTCTCTTCTCGAGCACCGCGGCATCAAGTCCGTCCAGAAAGTAACGCCCGGAGCTTGGGCGGTCGAGACAGCCGAGGATGTTGAGAAGCGTGGACTTGCCGCTGCCGCTTGCCCCCATGATCGCCACAAACTCACCTGGCTCGATCACCAGGCTGACGCCCCGCAGGGCGTGAACGCGCGTCTCCCCCAGGTCGTAGTACTTGTGGACGTCCTCGACGCGAATGACTGCGGTCGTGCCCTTGGACGTCACCGCGGAATGCCCTGAGCACCTGGCGGGAGCGACTTCGACTCCACGGAGCTCGTGACGACCTGGTCGCCAGGGCTGAGCGAACCGGTGACGACCGATCGGACCTCGGTGAACGTGTGATCGGTGATGCCGACGATGATCTTGACGGGCACGATGGTTCCGGCCGCCGAGAGCTTCCAAACGACGACAGGCTGGTCCTTCGGTGCCTTCTCTTGAGATGGGCCCGCGCCGCTCGGGCGGAATCCGTCGCGCAAGGGGGGTGAGGGCTCCTTGTCGTCGATCCCGTACTTCGCGTAGAGAGCGCGCACCCTCTCTGGCGACATCGGAGGCTTGTACCGAAGCGCCGCGTTGGAGACCTTCAGGACCTTCTCGACAGTCGCAACCGGAATCGTCACGTACGCCGTCATCCCGGGGAAGAGCTTGAGATCCGGATTGTCGAACTCGATGACGGTGTCGTAGGTCACCACGTTCTGGATGGTGGTGGGGTTCATCCGGATCTCGCGCACGGTCCCCTGGAATTGCTCCTGGGGGAACGCATCGACCTTGAACGTCACGTGCTGCCCAGCGCGGATGCGCCCAACGTCCGACTCGTCGACTTTCGCGTAGAGAAGCATCTTCGTGAGGTCCTGCGCGATGGTGAAGATCGTCGGAGCCTGCAGGGAAGCCGCGACCGTCTGCCCGACGTCCACGTTGCGCGCAACGACCACTCCATCGATGGGAGAGCGAATGACGGTGTATTCCAGGTTGGTGCGCGCGACCGCGACCGCAGCGGCCTTCTGACTCACCTGGCCCTTTGCCTGTTTGACCATCGCTTGCGCGGCCGCGACCGCAGCGTCGGCCGTCTCGAAGTTTGCTCGTGCGAGGTCGAGTTCGGCCTGCGAGAGAAATCCTTTCCCGGCGAGGCCGACCGACCGCGCGAGTTCGGCCCTCATCTGGGACTGCGTCGCTCTCGAGCGCTGGAGGTTGGCCTCGGCTGCGAGAACGTTGGCTTTTGCGCTCTCGAGGTCGGCCTCGGCCTGCTTGAGGGTCCCCACAAAGAGTCGGGAGTCGATCGTAGCGAGGATGTCGCCTTTGTGGACGTGTGAGTTGAAGTCGGCATTGAGGCGGGCGATGGTTCCCGACACCTGCGAGCCGACGAGAACGTTGATCACCGCGTTCACGGTGCCGGTCGATTCGACGGTGTCCCGGATGTCGCCTTGCTCGACCGCGGCGGTGAAGTGGCGAAAATCGTCTCCCCGGCGAAGGCTGAACGCCACGACAGCAACAATCGCCGCCGCAGTGACGATGATGACGGCGGGGAGCAGCCAGGATCGGCGGCTCGTCGTGAGGGTACGACGCGCAGGAGCTGCGATGGCATCATTCATACCGGAGGGCCTCGATCGGATCGAGACGCGAAGCCTTGCGGGCTGGGTGGTAGCCAAAGAAGATGCCCACCGCCACCGAGAAGACGACTGCAAGCATCACTGCGCTGGCTGAGACGGCCATGGGCCAGTCGAACGCTCCGCCCAGAAGGTACGAGCCAGCGACGCCGAAGACCACCCCGGCGGTTCCGCCCACGAGGCTGAGCATCACGGACTCGCCCAGGAACTGGAGCTGGATTGCCCCCTCGGTCGCGCCGACCGCAACGCGCACGCCGATCTCGCGGGTGCGCTCGGTCACGGAGACGAGCATCACGTTCATGATCCCGATCCCGCCCACGATGAGCGAGATCGAGGCGATTGCAATGAGCAGGATGGTGAGCGTCCGGCTCGCCTCGAGCTGCGCCTGGATCACGTCCTCTGGGTGCCGGATGTTGAAGTCGTCGGGCACTTCCGGACGGATGTGGTGGCGCTCTCGCAGTAGTGCCGCGACCTGCTCGCCCGCCAGCCTCACCGTGTCCTGCGACACGGCGGAACAGAGAATGTCGTCGAGCCAGGAGATGCCCAGCAGGCGCTTCATGGCCGTCGTGTAGGGCATCACGATCGTGTCGTCCTGGTCCTGTCCCGAGAGCGAGAGTCCCTTCAGCTTGAGCGTCGCGACGACCCTGCATGGCATGCTCTTGACCCGGACGACCTTCCCGATCGGGTCTTCAGCGCCGAACAGCTGGTCTCGGACCGTACGGCCCAGCACGCAGACTGTTGCCGCTCGGTCGGTTTCCTCCTGATTGAAGAGGGCTCCCTGGTCGACGACGAAGTTCTTGATGTCGAAGTACTCCGGGGAAACGCCTCGGAAGGTCGTGAACCAGTTCTGGTTCCGATAGATGATCTGCACCGATGCGTCGACGTTGGGCGACACGCTCCTGATGAGGGGGATCTGCTTGCTGATGGCGACCGCGTCCTCCATCGTGAGGGTGTTGGTCCCGCGAGTGCCCGTCCGCACGCCGTTCACCGCGCGCCCGCCGGCTTCGACCCACACGAAGCTGTCACCGAGATTGCGCAGGGCCTTCTCGACGCGGGCCTGGCCAGCATTGCCAATCGCGACGACGCAGATCACCGCAGCGATCCCGATGGTGATGCCGAGGACGGTCAGGAGACTACGCAGCTTGTTGCGCAGGAGCGACCAGACGGCCGCTCCAAGCATGGCAATCAGATCCATGGGTCTGGCGGAGCCTACGCGTAGATTCCCGCTCTAGAAATCACGCGCGGCGGCGGAGTTCCAGGCCCCGCCGCGAGCTACAAGGGCCGCCTCATCCTTGCGCATGCGCCAGGAGCGTCTTCCCCTGAACGGCTTGCTCGCGCCGGCGCTCGAGCCAGGCGTAGGCGCCGGGAAGAACGAGCAGCGTGAGGAGCGTGGAACTCACGAGCCCGCCGATGACGACCGTCGCCAGCGGCCGCTGCACCTCGGCCCCAGCCCCTGAGGCGAGCGCCATGGGCAGGAAGCCGAGGGAGGCAACCATGCCGGTCGTGAGGACCGGCCGAAGACGCCGCAGCGCCCCGTCGCGCGCTGCGTCGGTGGCGGAGCGCCCCTCTGCCCGGTTCTGACGCATCTGGGCGGTGAGCACGAGCCCGTTGAGGACGGCCACCCCGAACAGCGCGATGAATCCCACGGCGGCCGAGATGGTAAGCGGAAGTCCGCGGAGCGCGAGGGCGAGGATGCCTCCCGTCGCGGCGAGCGGGACGGTGACGAAAATCAGTAGCCCGTCCGCGAGATCGCGAAAGGTGAGCCAGAGAAGGACCAGAATGAGGAACAGTGTCGCCGGCACGACGATGCCCAGCCGGGCGCGCGCCCGGCGGAGGTTCTCGAACTGCCCACCCCACTCGAGGTGATAGCCAGGCGGCAGCTCGACCTCGCGTTGAACGGCGGCTTGGACCTCGTCCGCGAACCCGCCCAGGTCGCGCCCGCGCACGTTCGCCTGGACGATGAGACGGCGTTCGGTCGCCTCGCGCTGGATGACGAGCGGCTCGTCGACCGTGCCGAGGTGGGCCACGTCGGACAGAGGAACGAAGCCGCCCACCGAGGTCCGGACTGGCAGCCGGGAGATGAGGTCGAGGTCGGACCGGTGCGCCGGGTCGAGCCGGACGCGGAGCGCGAACCGGCGGCCTTCCTCGAGCACGGTGCCCACCGTGTGTCCGCCAATGACCTCGACCGCGTCGAGCGCCTCGTCCGCCTGGACGCCCCGCTGCGCGGAGGCCGCTCGGTCGACGCGAATGCGGAGCACCGGCAACCCGGAGACCCGGTCGGCCTTGATGTCCGCCGCCCCCTGCACGCGGCGGAAGACCCGGGCGATGTGGTTCCCCAGGCGCTCGAGGGTCGGCAGGTCCGGCCCGTAGACCTTCACCGCGATGTCCGAGCGTGTGCCGCTCACCAGCTCGTTCATCCGCATCTCGATCGGCTGCGAAAAGCCAAACGCCGCGCCCGGTACGCTGGAGATCAGCGCCTTGGACATGCGCTCGACGAGCTCCTCGTGGTCCTTCGATCCTGGCCACTCGTCGCGGGGCTTGAGGATCACGTACACATCCGACTGCTCGACCCCCATCGGGTCGTTGGCGATCTCCGGCCGGCCCGTCTTCACCACCACCGTGGCGATTTCCGGGAAGCCACGGAGGGTGCGCTCGATTGCTCCGGCCTGACGCACGGACTCTTCGAGTGAGGTGGACGGGAGGCGGTTCGTCTCGATGATGATCGCGCCCTCGTCGAGGCGCGGCACGAACGCCGAGCCGAGGCGCGAGCCGATGGCCAGTGCAGCGACGAGCAGCACGAGCGGGCCACCCACCGTCAGCGCCGGGCGGGCGAGTGTCCAGTCGAGGAGTGGCGAGTAGACCCGTCGGACGGCCTCGACGATGGGACTCGGCCGGTCGGGCCGGTCAGCCCGGAGGAGCAGCGAGGCCACTGCCGGCACGAAGGTGAGGGTGAGGACGAAGGCGCTGGCCAGCGCGAACAGGACGGTCAGCGCCATGGGATGGAACATCTTCCCCTCCACGCCTTCGAGCGCGAGGATCGGGACGTAGACGAGCGCAATGATGAGGCCCCCAAAGACCGTTGCCGAGAGGACCTCATGCGCGGAGGTCACCACCACCGCATCGCGCTCGGCGCCGTCGAGCGGACGCCCGAGCCGGGCACGTTCCTCGGGGAGGCGGTGCACCGCGTTCTCCAAAACCACGATGGCGCCGTCGACGATGAGCCCGAAATCGATGGCTCCGAGCGACATCAAATTTCCGCTGACGCCCGCGGCGCGCATTCCCAGGAATGCCCCCAGCATCGAGAGAGGGATCATCGCCGCGGCGATGATCCCGGCGCGCAGGTTCCGGAGCATCAGGAGCAGGGTCACCAGCACGAGCGCACCACCCTCGAGCAGGTTGTTGCGCACTGTGGCGAGCGTCTGCGAGACCAGGGTGGTCCGGTCGTAGAACGGCTCGATGCGGACCCCCGGTGGGAGCGTCGGGTTGATGCGGTCCACGGCAGCCTGGACGTCCCGCGCGACGCTTCGCGAGTTCTCGCCCTGGAGCATCATTGCCATGCCGGCGACGATCTCCCCGCGCCCGTCACGCGTCGCCGCTCCCTGTCGGAGCATCGGCGCCCAGCTGACCGTCCCCAGTTGGCGCACGTAGACCGGAACTCCTTTCCGGGTGGTCACCACGATGTTCGCCAGGTCGTCGAGGGTCTCGACGCGCGCATCCCCTCGGACGAGCAGACCCTCCGGGCCCCGGTGGATGGCGCCGCCACCGACCGTCCGGTTGTTGCGCCCGAGCGCGTCGAAGAGCTCACCCAGCGAGACGTTTGCGGCCCGGAGGCGCTCCGGGTCGACGGCCAGCTCGTAGGTCTTGAGCTCGCCGCCGAAGGTGTTCACCTCGACGACTCCGGGCACCAGCCGGAGGCGCGGGCTGATGTCCCAGTCGAGGATGGACCGCAGCTCCATGGGACTCTTCCCCGGCCCCTTCACCTCGAACTGGTAGATCTCACCGAGACCGGTGCTTGCCGGACCGAGCTCGGGAATGCCGAACTCGGCCGGGACGACCTCCCGGGCGCGCGCCAGTCGCTCGTTCACCGCCTGTCGTGCCTCGCGCAGCAGGACACCATCCTCGAAGACCACAGTCACTGCCGAGGTGCCGTAGCGCGAAAGCGAGCGGATCTCGGTCGTCCGGGGAAGCCCGGTCATCGCCAGCTCCACCGGCACAGTGACCAGTCGCTCGATGTCCAGCGGCGTCAGCGCCGGCGCGCTGGTGAGCACCTGCACCTGCACGTTCGTCAGATCGGGAACGGCATCGATGGGCAGCGCGCGGAAGGCGCGCACTCCGAGGATGGCGAAGATGCAGGTACCCACGATGACCACGACGCGGTTGGCCACGCTCCAGCGGATGATCCAGTCCAGCATCGGTCAGTCGCTCTCCAGCTCAGCGCGGTCGAGCTCGCCGCGCAGCGCGAATGCACCGCGGACGACCACCTCGACGCCGGCGTCGAGCCCTCCGGCGACGGGAACGAATCCGCTCCGCTCCGGACCGGCGACGAGCAACCGCGGCTCGAACACGCGGTCGCCCACCCGGACGAAGGCGATGCGCTCTGGCCCCCGCGACTGCACCGCCTCGGCTGGTAGCCAGAGCACGTCGTCGGACGGGCGGAGCGTCAGGGTGGCGACTGCGGTCATCCCCGGTCGGAGCGGGGTGCCTCCGTCGAGAATCCGCGCCCGCGCCTCGGCGGTGCGGGTCGCCGGGTCGACGAGGTCACTCACCACCTCGACCACCGCCTCGAACGCGCGGTCTGCCTGGCCGGGGACACGCAGCGTCGCAGGCGTCCCTGCGCCCACGGCCCCGAGGTCCCCCTCCGAAATGCGGAGCGTCGCCCAGAGCTTGTCCGAGTCGACGATGGTGACCAGGTCTTCGGGCCCGGTGAGCACCTGTCCGAGCGCCGCGGAGACCGAGGCAACACGCCCGTCGATCGGGGCTCGGACGATGCTTCGCTCGGGAAGCCGGGTCGCGCCGGACTTGATGGCGGCGACCTCGCGCTCCGACAGACCGAGGAAGCGCAGGTGTTCCTCGGCTTCCCGGTAGCTTGCCTCGGCGGCGGCCGCCTGTGCCTCGGCGCGCCGGAGATCCTGCAGGGCCCCCACCCGTTCCTGGACCAGCAGTCGCTGCCGCTCGAGCGCGTCGCGCGCTTCACGGAACCGGGCGCGCGCCACGAGGAATTCCGAGGAGACCTGATGGATCTCGACCGTCTCCACCTCGACGAGCGGCTGATCACGCTTGACCGTGTCCCCAAGGCGAACGTGGATGCGGGCGACCCTGCCCGCCACGCGCGCGCCGACCCTGGCCACATTCCGGGGGTCGGGCTCGATGCTGGCGGGGACCACGAGCCGGGGAGCGAAGCGGGCGCGGTCCACGGGGGCGGTCTCGATGCCGGCATTCCGGAACCCCTCTGGCGACAGCTCGACGCGGTTCGACCGTCGTTCCGTGCCGGCGTCAGGAACGGACTGAGCCGGACGCTTGCACCCCGGAGCCGCGAGCACGAGGAGCAGCAGAGGGAAGACGTGGCGCCTCACGGGAAGGCTCCAGCCGCGACGTCGAGGGCGATGCGAGCCCGAGCGCGCTGCCACTGCGCGTCGAGGCGAGCTGCGCGAGCGTCCTGGGCCTCGCGACGCGCGGCGAGAAGTGTAGGAAGCGTTCCCTGCCCGAGTTCATACGCACGTCCGGCGAGGCTCTCGGCATCGTTGACAGCGGCCGCGGTCGTCTCGAGCTCGGCATAAGCGGCCTGTGCTCCGGCGAGGCGCGCGTATTCGGCGCGTAGGGTCACGCTCAGCTCTCTCTCGAGGACTTCTTCCTCGGTCCGCGCCGTGTCGTCCTGGGCACGGGCGACCGCCCGGGCGGTCGTGTTGCGCTGGAAGAAGGGGAGCGGCAGCTCGACGCCTCCGCGCACGACCCACTCGGGCGAGTGCTCCCCGACGACCAGCGCCCTCGGGACAGGCGTGGCGAGCCGATCCTGAAGCTCGACCTCGGATTCGCGCAGGGCGCGTTGCGCGGCCGCGCGCAGACGGGACGGGTGGCGCTCGAGCCTGCTCAGGAGCTCCTCGAGCCTCGGGAGGGGCGGCTCTGGCTCCCCGAGCCGTGGTACCCCCACGGAGGATTCCGCGGGAAGACCCAGGCGACCGAGGAGGACTGCTCGCGCGGCGGTCCATTCCCCCTCGGCACGACGCAGCCGACTCGCACCCTGCCCCCGGACGACCGTCGCCAGCGCGACGTCGAGGTCTCCGACTGAGCCCGCTTGGCGTCGGACACGGGCCACGCGGAGAAGCTCATCGTCGACCGCGGCCCGGGCTCGCTCGAGGTCCAGCCGCTCCAGTGCCGCGCGGGCGTCAACCCAGCTCTTCAGGGCCTCGAATTCGGCGCCGAGCGTCGTTTCAGCCAGCTCCTGCTCCGCGGCCACGATGCGAGCGTCGCCGACCGCAGCGTGCTGGCGCGGTGAGCCGGACAGATCGAACGGCCAGGCCAGAGTTATCGCGAGGTCGAACGCGGTGTTTCCGTTTGGGAAGAAGCGTGGCCCGGCCGAGGCGGCCAGGGCCGGGTTCGTCGCGGAGAGGGAGTCGGCGCCCACACGAGCTGCCTGCGCCTCGGCCAGCCGTGCCCGGGCCCACTGGAGGCGGGGGCCGCCGTCCCGGAC
>Ga0081540_1000407_pt1 | contig 42401 bp, 42 predicted proteins | sample TabmetS2T1R1_FD_71024 | JGI IMG/M metagenome (GOLD analysis project Ga0081540, IMG submission 71024) | Tabebuia heterophylla rhizosphere microbial communities from the University of Puerto Rico - S2T1R1 | ecosystem: Host-associated > Plants > Roots > Rhizosphere ...
CCCCGGCCGGCCCTCGCGGTGTGCGATCGCCGGTACACAGGCGAACTGGCCGCCCCCGTGCCCGGCCTGCCGACCGTGCTCTACGGCGGCGCCGACGTGACGGGCGGCGACCTGGCGAGCCGGTGCGCTTCGAAGGGCGACGGCTTCCAGGCCGTGACCACCGCCGCCGACGACGTCGCGCTGCTCGCCCCTACCTCCGGCACCACCGGGAAGCCCAAGGCAACCATGCACTTCCACCGGGACGTGCTGGCCATCAACGATACGTTCGGGCGCCACGTGCTGGCGGCAGGCCCGGACGATGTGTTCACCGGCACCCCCCCGCTGGGATTCACCTTCGGGCTGGGCGGGCTGGTGGTGTTCCCGTTCAGCGTGGGGGCCTGCTCGCTGCTGCTGGAGCGGGTCACACCGGCCGAGCTGGCGGATGCGATCGCCGCGCACGGCGTGACGGCGCTGTTCACCGCCCCCACGATGTACCGGGCGCTGCTGGCGACCGGCAAGACCGAGGCGCTGACGGGCCTGCGGCGGTGCGTGTCGGCCGGTGAGCACCTGCCCGCCGCGGTGTGGGAGGACTTCCACCGCGCCACCGGCGTCAAGATCATCGACGGGATCGGGGCCACCGAGCTGCTGCACATCTTCATCTCCGCCGCCGGCGGCGCCATCCGGCCGGGCGCGACCGGCGTGGCGGTGCCCGGCTACGAGGCGGCCGTGTTCGGCGACGACGGGAAGCCGGCGCCGGACGGAACGGCCGGCCACCTCGCCGTGAAGGGGCCCACCGGCTGTCGCTACCTCGCCGACGAGCGGCAGCGCGACTACGTCGTGGACGGCTGGAACCTCACGGGCGACACCTACGTGCGGGATGCCGACGGCTACTACTGGTACCAGGCACGCACCGACGACATGATCATCACCTCTGGCTACAACATCGCCGGGCCCGAGGTGGAGCAGGCCCTGCTCGGCCATCCGGACGTGCTGGAGGCGGGCGTCGTCGGCGCGCCCGACCCCGAGCGGGGAACGGTCGTCAAGGCGTACGTGGTGCTGCGGGACGGCGTGACCGCCGGCCCGGACAAGGCCGCCGAGCTGCAGGACTTCACCAAGCAGGTGATCGCGCCGTACAAGTACCCGAGGGCGATCGAGTTCCTGGCCGCTCTGCCCCGGACGGAGAGCGGGAAGGTGCAGCGCTACCGGCTGCGGCAGCTCGCCGCCACGCAGCCCTGACGGGTTACCCCGCCAGCCAGCGCTGCGCCGCCTGCTGGCCGTTCTCGTACAGTTTCTGCCGCTGACCGGGCGTGAGGTTGAAGTCGGTGGCCTTGATCCCAGCGTTGTCAACGAAGATCGTGCGGGCCGCCTTGTCCGCCGTGACGTAGTAGCGGCCGGCGTTGTCGAGCACCGTCTCCAGGCACGCGATGGCCTCCGCGGCAATGTTGTCGGTGCCGTGGCCACCACTGATGCTGGTCTGCCGCGCCGACAGCTTGATCCCGATCGTGGGCCAGCGTGACACGGCGCCGTCCGTACGGTCGAACACGTCGACGGGGAAGTTGTCGAGCAGCCCGCCGTCCACCCACGTGACCCGGCCGGCCGCGGCCGTCACGTCGGCCACGCCGGCGCTCACCGCCCTGGCCCGGACCCGGACCGGCTCGAAGAAGAACGGGATGGACATCGACGCCCGCACCGCGTCGATGATCCGCTCGCCGTCGGCGTCGAGCCCGTACTCGTGGTACTCCCACGGCAGCCGGACCAGCTTGCCCCGCGTGATGTCGGACACGTGCACGACGAGCGAGTAGCGCTGCCTGGCGGTCCAGTTGCCGTCGGCGCCGGGATCATCCAGCCGCAGGTCGCCGAAGTGCGTGACCCCGATGTCCTTGAGCACGCCGCCGAGCCAGTCGAGGAGGTAGTCCCCGTCGTACAGGCCCATGTGCAGCAGCAGGTGCTCGGCGTCGGCCAGGCCGCCGAGGGCCGCCCGCACGTGGCTCTTGGCCATGAACCGCTCGAATTGAATCGTCTGCAGGTGGTCCCGCAACCCGCTCATGGGCTTGTTGGCCTTGCCGAGCGCCGCGATGATCGCCGCTGCGATCGCGCCGGCGCTCGTCCCGGCGACCCGTTCAAACCGGTATCCGGCCTGATCGAGGGCAAGGACCGCGCCGGCCAGTCCGATGCCCTTTACCCCGCCGCCTTCCAGCACGAGGTCGGCCCGTTTCTCGGTGATCTCCCCGGGCGCGGCATGTTCGGTCATCACTCCCCGATTCGTAACTAGCGGCCGCTAACACCGATTGAAATACTGGCCAGCTTCCTCTGGTACCACACTGTGGTCACCACGTAGGAATCCAGGATGCCGATCGCCACATACCCGAAGAGAATGGCGCCCGCCATGACTTTGGCGGCCGAACTCGGGCTTGTTGCCGCGGTGGTTGCCGTCAGGCCTGCGGCCACACTGTTGATCAAATGGCTGATGGGTGCGCCCAGCCGCGTGAGCTGTACGAGCCCGGCTCCCAGCAGCAGCTTCGTGAGCCAGTCGCTCACTTCGGCCAGGTTCGAGCTCGGCGTGTACATGCCAGATCCATCACCGCGGTGAATGTCATGGCGAAGCTGGCCGGACGAGACCACACGCGGGACTCCGAAGAGGAAGCCGATAAGACAGCCACTCAAGAAGGCCGCGATTGCCGTGGACATTCCGATGCCCAGGTAGGACCAGTGCTGTCCAGGGGTGCCAAACGCGTAGATCACGATCCAGAGGCTGCCGAACATCGGCACCCCGAGAGCTAGCAAGGCGAGCCAGTTGCCCATCTCAGAGAGCCGCTCCCACCAGGTGCGGCTTGCAGGAGGACTGCCCTCCAAGGTTGTTGCCATAGTTGCTCCCCCAAAGCGGTCGTTTAACGCTACGACGCCGGAACCCAGTGTGGACTCGTTCTCGTCAACGGGCAAGGGAACGCGGGATTCGTGGCGAGGTTATCCGCCAGGAATCGAGATATCGCGCATTTGTGCGTCACGGCAGGCGGCGCCGGCAGGTTCCCCGTGGCCCGGAATATCGTGAAGCACGGCGGGCCGTGGCCCGTGAACTGTTCGAGGCAGGGAGGTAAGCCATGACGGCGCCCGCACCGGATGTCCGGGCCACCTTGGCGGCCAGGCCCGCCCTCCTGCAGGACACCTGCCGGCGGGCGCTGGCCTATCTGGACGGGCTCGGTGAGCGGCGGGTGGCGCCGGCCGCGGAGGCCGTCGCCGCCCTGAGCGGGCTCGACTTCGCGCTGCCCGGGCCGGGCCTGGATCCCACTCACGTGCTCGCGATGCTGGACGAGCTCGGCTCGCCCGCCACGGTCGCGAGCGCCGGCCCGAGATACTTCGGGTTCGTCACCGGCGGGACGCTGCCGGTGGCGCAGGCCGCGGCGTGGCTCGCGGCCGCGTGGGATCAGAACGCGGCCCTGACGGTGATGTCCCCGGCCGCCGCGGTGCTCAACGCCGTGGCGCTGCGCTGGGTGGGTGAGCTGCTGGGCCTGCCGGCCGGCACGGCCGGCGGCTTCGTCACCGGTGCCACGATGGCGAACGCCACCTGCCTGGCCGCGGGCAGGGACGCGGTGCTGGCCAGGCACGGGTGGGACGCCGCCGGCCAGGGCCTCGCCGGGGCGCCGCCGGTCACGGTGGCGGTGGGGGCCGAGGTCCATGCGGCCGTCCGCAAGGCGCTGGGGCTGGTTGGCCTCGGCCGTGACCGGGTGACGGTGCTGCCGGCCGACGGCCAGGGCCGGATCGATCCCTCCGCCCTCCCTGTGCTCGGCGGCCCGGCGCTCGTGTGCCTTCAGGCCGGCAACGTCAACAGCGGCGCCAGCGATCCGTTCGTGCCGCTGATCGCCTGGGCGCGCGAGCACGGTGCCTGGGTGCATGTGGACGGCGCGTTCGGGCTGTGGGCCGCGGCGTCGCCGGCCACCGCGCCGCAGGTGGCGGGGGTCGGCGGGGCCGACTCCTGGGCGACCGACGCCCACAAGTGGCTCAACACGACGTACGACTGCGGGATCGCCCTGGTCGCGGACCGTGGCGCCCTGCGGTCGGCGATGGAGGCGACGGCCGCCTATCTGCCGGGTGAGGGCGACACCGAGCCCATGAACCTCACGCCGCAGTCGTCCCAGCGGGCCAGGGGCGTCGAGGTGTGGGCGGCGCTCGCCTTCCTCGGCCGCGACGGCATGGCCGAGCTGGTGAACAGGACCTGCCGGCTGGCGCGCCGGTTCGCCGGCGGGATGGCGCAGGCCGGCCACGACGTGCTGAACGAGGTCGTGCTCAACCAGGTCGTCGTGGCGTTCGGTGATGCGGCACGCACAGACGCGGTCATCGCCGCGGTCCAGGACGGCGGGACCTGCTGGTGCGGCCCGACGACCTGGCGCGGCCGCAGGGCGATGCGGGTCAGCGTCAGCTGCTGGAACACCACGGAAGACGACATCGACCGGAGCATCGACGCTGTCCGTGCCTGCGCCGAGCGCTAGCGCCCGCCCTGGTCAGCCGCTGGGCGGGCCGGCGAGGCGGCCGTCGCCGCGGCGCAGCCCGGCCGGCAGGTAGGCGGCGCCCGGCCCATGGTCGCGGGCGGTGTCGCCGGGGTTGGAGATCGCGCATCGCTCCAGCGAGAGACAGCCGCAGCCGATGCACGAGTCGAGGCCGTCCCGCAGGGCGGCGAGCGCGGCGATCTGGTCGTCGAGGCGCTGCCGCCACCCACGGGAGAGCCGGGACCAGTCGGCCCGGTTGGGCGTCCGCCCGGCGGGCAGCGACGCCAGGGCATCCGCAATCTCATCCAGGCTGAGCCCGACGTTGCGCGCGGCGCGGATGAACGCCAGGCGCCGGAGCGTGCTGCGCTCAAAGCGGCGCTGCCCGCCCGCGGTCCTGGCCGCCGAGAGCAGGCCAAGCCGTTCGTAGTAGCGGACGGCGGACTCGGCAAAGCCACTGCGGCGGGCGATATCGCCGACCGTCAGCGGGTCGGTGGTGTGCATCCGGATCGGGTCCCTTGACATGAAGTTGACTTCAACTATGAGTATGACATCGACCCTACAGGCCGAGGAGGAACCATGCCCATCGCCATGATCACCGGTGCGTCCCGCGGATTCGGCCGCGCGGTCGCCTACGCGCTGACCCGGCGTGGCTGGTCGCTGATCGTCGACGCCCGGCGAGCGGACGACCTCGCGGAGGCGACGCGGGGGATGGCCGATGTCGTGGCGGTGCCCGGCGACGTGACCGAGCCGGGCCACCGCGCCCGTCTCGCGGAGGCGGCCGGCCGGGCCGGCCGGCTCGACGTGCTGGTGAACAACGCCAGCCGGCTCGGTCCCAGCCCGCAGCCGTCCCTGCGCGACTACCCGCTGGACGAGCTTGCCCGGGTCTACGACACCAACGTCCTCGCGCCGCTGGCCCTCATCCAGCGGCTCACGGCCCCGCTCGCCGCCGCCGGGGGCACGATCGTCAACGTCAGCTCGGACGCGGCGGTCGAGGCCTACCCGGGGTGGGGCGGCTACGGCTCGGCGAAGGCCGCTCTCGACCAGCTGACCGCGGTCCTCGCCACCGAGGAGCCCGCAGTGCGCTGTTACGCGCTGGACCCGGGCGATATGCGCACCGACATGCACCAGCGGGCATTCCCCGGCGAGGACATCTCCGACCGGCCCGAGCCGGACACGGTCGTTCCGGCGCTGCTGCGGCTGCTTGACGAGCGGCCGCCGAGCGGCCGGTACCGCGCGAGCGACCTCGCCGTGCCGGTGGTGGCCCCGTGAGCCTCGCCGCCAGCCGGCCACCGGAGGAACGCGGGCTGGGCAGGGATGGCGTGCGGCTGCTCGTTGCCACCCCGGATGGCCTCGTCCACGCCCGGTTTCGCGACCTGCCCCGCTTCCTGTCGGCAGGCGACCTGATGGTGGTCAACACCTCGGCCACGATCGCCGCCGCCGTGGACGGCCGCCGCGGCGACGGCCGGCAGGTCGTGGTGCACCTGTCCACCCCGCTGGCGGAAGAAGCGCCCGGGAAGGCGCAGGAGACGCTCGCGGACGGAACGTGGCTCGTCGAGCTGCGCGAGCGCTCAGCCGCGACCGGGCGGGTGACCGACGCCGCTCCAGGCCAGACCGTCGCGCTTCCCGCCGGCGCTTCGCTCACCCTCCTGCGGCCCTACCCGCAGCCCACCGCGACCCGGATGTGGGAGGCCTGTGTGGCGGCCGGCGGCGACCTGGGCGCGTTTCTGGCCCGGCACGGTCGGCCGATCCGCTACTCCTACGTCCCGGATCCGTGGCCGCTCGCCGCCTACCAGAGCGTGTTCGCGCGCTCACCCGGCAGCGCCGAGATGCCCAGCGCGGGCCGGCCCTTCACGCCCGGCCTGGTGACCGACCTCATGGTCGCCGGTGTCGTCATCGCACCGATCACCCTGCACGCCGGCGTGGCATCACTCGACGCCGGGGAACCACCGCTGCCCGAGCGGTTCACGGTGCCGGAGCCGACCGCGCAGCTCGTCAACCTGACCCGCGCCGCGGGCCGGCGGGTGGTGGCAGCCGGGACCACCTGCACCCGCGCGCTGGAGAGCGCGGCCGACGCGGAAGGCATGGTGCAGGCCAGCCGCGGCTGGACCGACCTGGTGCTCGGCGCCGACCGCCCCGCGCGGGTGGTGGACGGCCTGATCACCGGATGGCACGACCCGGACGCCTCGCACCTCGCCCTGCTCCGGGCGGTCGCCGGGCAGAAGCTGGTGCGGGCGGCCTACCGGGAGGCCGAGGAGGCGGGCTATCTGTGGCACGAGTTCGGCGACAGCTGCCTGCTCCTGCCGCCGCGCCCCGGCGCCACCCCGGCGATCGACGGTGGTGCCACCTAGGTCGCCTCGAGGATTGACTTCAGCCTGGTCAGGTCCTTGCCGTTGGCCCTGCGCATCGCCCCGGCGATGAAGGGGGCCAGGATCTTCGAGAAGCCGGACGGCTCGCCGCGGTTGCGCAGGGTCATGCGGGTCGCGCCGCCGTCGGCCGGTGCCCACGTGTAGGTCGTTTCCATCGGGAACGGTCCCTGGGCCGTTCGCATGACGAGCCGCTCGCCGGGGATGAACTCCGCGATCTCGTACGTGTACTCGAGCCGCCGCCCGAGGAAGTGGGCCGTGAACCCGACTCTGGCTCCGGCGCGGAGCGGCGGCGGCGTCTTCCACTCGGCCGACTCGATATTGACGTACCAGGCCGGGGCGTTCGACGGGTCGGCGGCGTAGGCGGACACTGCCTGCGCGGGACGCTCGATGACGATGTCTGTCAGCACATTGACGCTGGGCATGGGCTCTCCGCTCTCGTCCGTGGCAGTTCTAGTCCGCCACCGCGCGGCGATCCGGATCGTGCGCTCCACGGCGCAGGCCGGCCACTCCGCTCGTTCCGGCGATTGCGCTGCGAGCCGGTGTCCTACCCCTAGGGTACGTTGCCGCGCATGGACTGGAAGATCGAGCTCGTGGCCATCCCGGTGACCGATGTCGACCGCGCCAAGGCGTTCTACGTGGACCAGGTCGGCTTCCACCCCGACCACGACTACCAGGTGTCCGACGAGCTGCGGTTCGTGCAGCTCACCCCGCCCGGGTCGGCGTGCTCCGTCGTGATGGGCACCGGGGTCACCGAGATGCCGGCCGGCTCGCAGAAGGGCGTGCAGGTCGTCGTCGCGGACGTCGCGGCCGCCCGGCAGAAGCTGATCGCGCGCGGCGTGCAGGCCAGCGACGTCGACCCTCAGCCATGGGGCTCGTTCGTCACGTTCAGCGATCCCGACGGGAACACGTGGTCGCTGCAGCAGCTGCCCCCGCGGCCGTAGCGCCCAGCGGGCTGCCCCGCGCGTATTCCGCCGCGTTGACATCCGTGCACCCGTTCGCCTACCTTCGTTCATCCCAGTTGGCGATCTGTGGTGGTTCGGGAGGGTTGCATGCGCGGGGGGGCCGCGGTGTCGCGTCCTGCCTGGATGGCAGCGCTTTCGGGCGGGAACGGCGGCGGGCGCCGCTCGCCGGTCGAGATCGTCGCGACGGCCGCCTCCTACGTGACCCGGACCCCAGCGGCGGACCTGTCGGGCCTCCGCGCCGGCCCGTTCGGCCGCTGGACCGACGGCGTCACGGCGATGCGCGAGGACTGCGCCGCGTTCGCCAGCCACTGGCACGCGCACAACCACCGGATTCTCACCGAGGCCGGGCCGTTGTGGGTGGTGCTCGGCGACTCCACAGCGCAAGGGCTCGGTGCGCCCAGCCCGGACGGCGGCTACGTCGGCCAGGCGCTCGCCGCGCTGCGCCTGCGGACCGGGCTGCGGTGGCGCGTGCTCAACCTGTCCGTCTCCGGCGCGCTCATCCGCGACGTGCTGAACGAGCAGCTGCCTCGGCTGCCCGCAGCTCCGGGCGCTCCCGACCTGGTGACCTGCGGGATCGGCATCAATGACATCCTGTACACGGCGCCGACGAAGCTGCTGCGTGACCTGCGCGCGCTGGTCGGCGCGATTCCCGACGAGACGGTCGTCCTCGACCTGCCGCTGCCCGCCGGGTTGTGGGGGATCCTCGGCCGCATCAGCGCCCCGTACGTGGCGCGGATCAACCGGACCATCCACCAGGCGGCGCGAGCCCGCGGCCTGCCGGTCGCCGAGGTCTCCGCGCATTTCATGCCACCCTGGGGGGGCAAGTTCGCGTCCGACTACTTTCATCCCAGCCAGGCGGGGTACGGAGACTGGGCCCGGGCGCTGCTGGCTGTCATCCCCCCAGCGGCGGGGCCGGGGCTCTAGAGCAGCGCAAGATCCCCGGTCACCGTGTCGATCCGGCCGCTGTCCGCGGGCCCGAGCGCGCAGCAGGTGACGGTTCCGGGTGTCACCTGAGTGCGCCCGGCATCGTTGACCAGCTCGACGGGCAGCTCGGCGGCCTGGCCCCGGAGCACCACGTCCTGCAGCTGCCCGGCGCTCGTCACCTTGAGTACGACCTTGGGCTGTCCGTCCCGGAGCCAGGCGCGCACGTCATCTCCGCCGAGGTTGGCGAGCACGGCACCCACGGCCGCGTGGGCCACCTGAGCGGCGATCTTCCCGCGTCCCATGCCGAGGTCGGTCCTGACGACCACCGCCAGCTTCGTCGCCACGGCTGCGCCGTCAGCCCTGGTCCATGTGGGCCGTCTTCATCGTTCCTCTCCGGGCTCTCACCGACCGTATCCGCGCCAAGATCGATGGACCACGCGAACGGCGATGGAGCGGCGGCTAGGCTGACGTGGTGGGCGTGGCAGATGGCAACTACCGGGTGGGACCGGAGTCTGGCCGGCTGATTCTCAAGACGGCCCGTACCGGGCTGGGCGCGAAGGCCGGCCACGATCTCACGATCGAGGTGACCCGCTGGCGCGGGAACGTGGTTGTCGACACCGCCAACCCGGCCGGCTCCTCGGTGACGGTCGAGGCCGACGTCGACTCGTTCGAGATCCGGGACGGGACCGGAGGCGTCAAGCCACTGACGGACTCAGACCGCGCCGACATCAAGAACACCATTCGTGGCAAGCTGCTCAAGACCGCCAGGTACCCGACGATCACGTTCGCTTCGAGGCAGGTCAGCGGGACCGGGGAGGCGTTCCGCATCGACGGTGACCTCACCATCGTGGGCACGACGCAGCCGGTCACCGTCGAGGGCCGGCTGGCCGACGGGCACGCGCGCGGATCGGCCGTCGTCGTGCAGTCCCGGTGGGGCATCCGTCCGTACACGGCGTTCCTGGGAGCACTCAAACTGCGCGACGAGGTCGGGGTCGAGTTCGACGTCGGCCTGACGCCGGGCGCCTGATCGGTACCCCTGCGCTTGGCGGCGATGCCGGTGTCGAGATGGGCCGCGCGGCTCCGTCCTACTGGCAGAAGCGCCCGCCGGGCGCGGCAACCGGAAGGACGTGCGTCATGGATTGGAAGCTGGAAGTCGTGGTGGTTCCGGTCACGGACATCGACCGGGCGAAGAGCTTCTACGTGGACACGCTGGGATTTCACCTCGATGCCGACACCCAGCCCACGGAGACGATGCGGGTCGTGCACATGACCCCGCCCGGCTCGGCATGCTCGGTGGTCATCGGGCCCACGCGCGTGCCGGAGGGCACCGACATGGGTTCGAGCGCCAGCATGCAGCTGGTCGTCAGCGACATCGACGCGGCCCGCGCCGAGCTTGCCGGGCGTGGCATCGAGGTGTCGCCTGTCCAGACGCTGGACCCCCGGGACGGCGGGAAGTTCGTCTTCTTCACCGACCCCGACGGCAACAACTGGGCCGTGCAGGAGGTCCGGCAGCGCGTCGGGGCGCCGCTGGGCTGACCCCGGTGAGCACCGGGCGCCGGGTCAGATCCAGAAGGTGTCGTGGCGGAGGAAGAACGCGGCCCGCTCTTCCTCCGTCGCGCCAGCCAGGCCGGGAAGCCCTTCGAAGTAGCCCTCCCGCGGCGCGCCGGGCGCGAAGTGCAGCAGCATTGATGCCGGTTCACCGGACTCGTTGCGGAACGCGTGGATCCCGCCCTGGGGCACGTGCACGAAATCGCCGGGCCGCGTGTCGATCCAGCGGTCGCCGTCGTAGATCCGCACCACCCCGGACAGGACATAGAACGACTCGGAGATGGCCCGGTGGAAGTGCGGGTCCGGGCCGCTCGGCTCCGGCCGCATGGTCCACAGGTACAAGCCGAACTCGCCGTTCGTGGACGCGCCTGTTGCCAGGTAGTGCACCGTGTTGCCGCCCCGGTACACGAGTTCGGGCGTGCCGCCGGCCGGGCGGTAGGTAGCGCTGATCTCGCCGTCGGTCCCCAGGTAGCGCGGTTCCGGATACGTCATGGCGTTGCCTCTCCGTCAGGGCGGGCCGTAGATCCAGGACGCGAACACAACTTCCCGCCCGTCCGGGTCCTCGTAGGTGACGCCGCCGTTGGCCTGCCAGTAATCGATCTGGGCGACGGGGTCGATGCCGGCGGCGGCGAGCCGCGCCGCGATGCGCTCCTGGGCGGCGGCATCGGGCAGGTAGAACACAAGCTGGTCACGTCCCTGTGCCGGGTCCGGCGACGCATCCCTCAACCGGACGATCTCCAGGTGCACCGGGCTGCCGGGCAGGCCGAGGATCGTCCCGTCCAGGCCGTAGCTGTCGTGGAAGGTTTCCAGCACCGGCAGGCCGATGATGTCGCGGTAGAACATGACCGCCTGGTCGTATCGCACGCTCCACCGCACCACCCGCAGCGCACCCACCGGAAGATGCGCCGGCCAGCGCGCGCGGTCCGGCTCTGAGGTGTTCACGGCGCCAAGTCTTCATCAGGCGGGCCCGGCCGCGCCAGGCCCGCCTGATCTGTGCGGGTACTCGTGCGGCCCAGCAGGCAGACTGGCCTGCATGTCCCGTACCGATCCAACGCTCAGCCAGCTTGCGGCCGTGTTGCGGGGGTGCTCACCGGAGGACACCGCCGGTGCCGCCGTGCCCTTCGGCGCCGCGGGCGCCGACCTGGCCGCCGCCGGCCAGCGTGACGAACTGCGGCGGTGGCTGAACAGGTGGGGCTGCCGGCTGCGTTATCCGCAACCCGGCGAGCCCGACTTGTTCTCCAACAGCCTCGCCGGGTGGTGGGGCACCATCGGCTTCCGGTTGCCCGCCGACCCGGTCGCCGAGCTCGGTGACGCGGAGGTCGGCACGCTCGCCGACGGCTACGCCGACCTCGCAGCGCGGCCCGCCGCGCTGCTGGCCCGGGGCGGCGCACCCGCCGGCCACCGCGCCATCGCCCCGACCGCGGCGTCGAAGATCATGTTTGCCCTGCGGCCAGAGACCGTGCCGGCGTGGGATGCGGCCATCGCCCGCGCCACGGTGGGGGGGACGTCACGCGACCACTTCGCCAGCCATCTGGAAGCCGCGCGCGCCTGGGCGCGCGCGGCCCAGGACGAGGCCCGCCGCCGCGGCATCGCGGACATCGCCGCCCACGTCGGGCGGCCCGGCGCCTCGCTGGCCAGAATCCGGGATGAGTGGCTCTATCTCACGATCACCCGCGGCTGCCCGATTCCCGGTTAGCCGCGCCCTGCGGCCGAGCACTGGCGGCACGCGGCACCGCCGCGCCCTGGTGTTTGCCCCGGGTGAGGAACTCTATCGGGCCGTTGAACCAGTGACCGCGCGGGCAGCGGATCTTCGCGCTTTCAAGCGGCCCGTCCGACGAGCGCACGGTGTACCGGCATTCCACCTCTGCAGGCAGCCCGCACCGTACCGCGCCGCTCTTGTCCATATGTGCCGGGCAGTCCAGGAACGCCATGCAAGTTTCCATCAGTAGCCCCCCGTTCGGTGTGCACCGCCCGGTGGGCAGCAGCCGCCCCGCGGCTGGCTGGCCCCGGCGACCGCTCCGGGCGGCACTGGCCTTCGCAGACCTGGAGGACCGAACGGCACAGCTGATACACCCGGGCCGTTGGGCGACGACGCTGATCGGGATGCCCGCTAGCGGACGCAGAACGTGCGCAGTCCCTCCGGCTGCTCGGCCCGGGCCACGATGTCAACCACGACGGCCAGGTCGGGACCCTGGTGCATCCACTCGACGAGGCGGTGAACGCCGTCGGCGGGCCCTTCAAAGACCGCTTCAACCCGGCCGTCGGGAAGGTTGCGCACCCACCCGTTCACGCCGTGCTCAAGGGCGCTTCGCCGGCAGGCGTCGCGGAAGTAGACGCCCTGCACCCGGCCGGAGACGAGTACCCGGTAACGGATCACAAGCAGACGTTACGGCGTGACCGGGTCGCCCCGGGCTGGCCCGTCCGGACACGGGCCGCCGGGGCGAGCGTCAATTTCAGTTGACGACCGGCCCGGTGTCAACTTATATTGACGATATGACGAACGAGGTTCGGCTGGCCGAGGCGGCCAGCGGCGGAGACCCGGCCGAAGGGCTGCGGGCGGCGCGCGCGCTGCGTGAGCTGGCGGAACGGCTGGAGACGCTCCAGGTGGGCAACGCCCGGGCGCACGGCTGGTCGTGGGCGGAGATCGCCTTCTTTCTGGGCGTCAGCAAGCAGGCCGTGCACAAGAAGCACGCGGGCCGGCTCTCACCCGGCTGAGACAAGGCGAGCCCAGCGAGAGGAGACACGGGGTGTTCGAGAGGTTCTCTCAGGACGCGAGGCGCGTGGTGCTGCGCGCCCGACACGAGGCGGTGCGCGCCGGCCAGGACCGGCTCGGCTGCGAGCACCTGCTGCTGGGCCTGCTGGCCGAGCCGGGTCCGGCCGCCGCGGCGATGGCCGAGGCCGGGCTGGAGCTTGCCGCGCTGCGGGCCCGGCTGCTGGCCGGCAAGGCGGAACCGGAATCGCTCGACGCCGACGCGCTCGCGTCGGTCGGCATCGACCTGGACACGGTCCGGCGGGCGACCGACGCGATGTTCGGGCCGGGTGCCCTGGACCGGGCCGGACACGGCCGGGCCCGCCGGCCCGGCCGGCTGCGGGTCACGGCGGACGCGAAGCAGGCGCTGGGGCTCGCGCTGGAGGCGGCGGTGAGACTCCGCCAAAAGGAGATCTCCGGCGGGCACCTCCTGATCGGGATCATCGACCAGGGTGACAGCGCGCTGGGACTGCTGGCCGCCTTCGCCGTGGACACCGCCGGGCTGCGCGCCGACGTCGTTTCCCGGCTGGCGGCGGCCGCCTGACCGGACGCTGCCCCTATGGTTGCCGGTATGGACGGAGATCTGGAAGCGTGCGGGTAACGGCATGGCGGCTGGGGCGGCCGGCTACGACTTCCGTGAGCAGGAGTCACGGTGGCTTCGGGCGTGGCTGGCCCGCCCGCCGGCGAAGTTCGACGTCGGGGGGGCCGACCCGGCCCGGAAGTTCTACAACCTGGTCGAGTTCCCCTACCCGTCCGCCGAGGGCCTGCATGTCGGGCACGTCTACACCTACTGCGGCGCGGACGCGCTCGGCCGGTACATGACCATGAACGGCAGGCAGGTCCTGCAGCCCATAGGCTTCGACTCGTTCGGGATTCACACCGAAAACTTCGCGATAAAGATCAACGAACACCCTCGAACGGTGACCGACCGGGCGACCGCCAACTACCGGCGCCAGCTGCAGCGGGTGGGCGCGAACTGGGCGTGGGACCTGGAACTGCGCACCGACGATCCGTCCTACTACCGCTGGACCCAATGGATCTTCATCAAGTTCTTCAAGGCGGGACTGGCAGAACGGAAACAGGCGCCGGTCATCTGGTGTCCCTCCTGCCTGACCGTGCTGGCCTACGAGCAGGTCGAGGGGAACCGCTGCGAGCGATGCGGCTCCGAGGTGGTCACAAAGGTGATGAAGCAGTGGTTCCTGCGGATCACCGCCTACGCGGACGAGCTGCTGGACACCCTCGGGGAGCTGGACTGGCCCGAGCTGTCCAAACGGCTGCAGCGGGAGTGGATCGGCCGCTCGGCGGGCGCCGATGTGGCGTTCGCGGTCACCGCCGATCCGCGGACCCGGCTGACCGCGTTCACCACCCGCGCCGACACGCTGTTCGGCGTGACGTTCGTCGGGCTGGCGCCCGAGCATCCCTTCGTCGGCACGCTGATCACACAGGCTGGCAACGGTGACGAGGTGGCAGCCTACGCCGAAGAGGTCGGCGCGCGGGTGGGAGCCGACCGGTACACCAGGATCGGCGAGGCGGCCCGGCCGGGGGTGGTCACCGACGTCACGGTCACCCACCCGCTGACCGGCGCGCGGCTCCCGCTGGTGGTGGCCGACTATGTGCTGGCCGACTACGGCACCGGCGTGGTGATGGGCGTGCCCGCGCACGACGAGCGCGACTTCGCCTTCGCCACCGCGCTGGGCCTGCCGGTCGTGCAGGTCATCGAGCCCGATCCCGCGGCGGGCAGCTACGACGGGACCGCGGCCTGGCCGGGTGAGGGCACGCTGGTCGCATCCGCGGACTTCACCGGCCTGGCGTCGGCCGACGCCCGTGCCCGCATCGCCGAACGGCTGCGGGACCAGGGAGTGGGCCGGCCGGTCACCCGTTACCGGCTCCAGGACTGGCTCGTCTCCCGCCAGCGCTACTGGGGATCACCGATCCCGGTCATCTACTGCGGCGCCTGCGGAACCGTCCCGGTCCCCGAGGCCGACCTGCCGGTCGAGCTGCCCGACCTGACCGACTTCCGGCCGTCCGGCACGGGCCTGTCGCCGCTGGCCACCTGCGAGGAATTCGTCAACGTCGCGTGCCCGGCGTGCGGCGGGCCGGGCCGGCGCGAGACCGACGTGTTCGACACGTTCGTGGAGTCATCCTGGTACTTCCTGCGCTATCCCTCCCGCGACTGCTCCAGCGAGCCCTGGGACCCGCAAATCACGCGCCGGCTCCTGCCCGTCGACATGTACGCGGGAGGCCGGGAGCACGCCACCCGCCACCACCTCTACGCCCGGTTCGTCACCCGGGCGCTGCACGACCTGGGCCTGCTGCCCTTCGCCGAGCCGTTCACCCGGCTGCGCCTGCACGGCCTGCTCAGATCCGGCGGCGCGAAGATGAGCAAGAGCCGGGGCAACGTGGTCAACCCCGACGCCTACCTGGACCAGGTGGGCGCCGACAACCTGCGGGCATACCTGCTGTTCTGCGGGCCGTGGGAGGAGGGCGGGGACTTCACCGACCAGGACCTGCAAGGCGTGGTGCGCTTCACCGGGCGGCTCCACGGCATGATCGTGAACTCGCCCGTACCCGACGGCCCCGGTACGGACCTGCGCCGGCTGGACAAGGCGGTCCACAAGGTCGGGACCGACATCGAGCGGCTGAAGTTCAACACCGCGATCGCGGAAATCATGTCGCTGAGCAACTGGCTGCGTGATGAGCGCGACAAGATGACCACCCGGCAGTGGGCGCGGGCCTGCCGCACCGTCGTGCTGCTGCTCGCACCCTTCGAGCCGTTCATGGCCGAGGAGCTGTGGCGGCACCTTGGCGGCGACTACTCGGTGCACGGCCAGCCGTGGCCGGGCTACGACCCGGCCGCGCTCGTCGACGACGAGATCGAACTGCCCGTGCAGGTCAACGGCAAGCTGCGGGGCAAGGTCACGGTGCTGGCCACGGCCGACCAGCAGGCGGCGCTCGCCGCGGCTCTGGCCCTGGCCCCGGTCAGCGACGCGCTGGCCGGGAGCACCCCGAAGCGGGTCGTCTTCGTGCCCGGGCGGACCCTGAACCTCGTCGTCTGAGCGTGCCCCTCAGGAGGGTGTGGCGCCGGACCCTGGGTGCGGGGCCTCCGCCCGCAGCGCCGCCATCCGCTGGTGGAACTCGTCCTCGTCGATGTCACCGCGCGCGAACCGCACGGCCAGGACCTGCTCGGGTGTGGCAGCCGCGGGCCCGGGCTGGCCGTAGGGGGCCGCGGCGGCGGTGGACCCGCGGAAGGGCAGCCGCTGCCCACCTCCGGTGAACGAGCGAACAAGGACGACGATGGCCACCACCAGCAGCGCCCAGAACACCAGCGAACCCAGGCCCATGGCCCAGCCCCACCCCATCTGCGGCCCGTACCAGAACATCTCCATACCTTCTTTCTGCGGGCCGGGCCGTGAGCGCTGTCGGCCCGCGCGTTCAATGAGACCGCACGACCCTGAACGCCAGCTCAATGCCGCCCATCGGCGCGCTGTGCGGGCGGGGCGGGCGATGAGTCCGCGGGCCGGCGGTGGTCTACTCGTCATGTCCGGCGGGATGGCCGCCGTGGCCGAGAGACGGGAGCTGTCATGAGCCCGCAACCACAGATCCGCAGCCGTGCCGCGCAGGACTACGCCGCGATTCCGGTGCGGGTCATGATGGCCGCGCTTCCGGCGGCGGTGGACCAGGGGTTCCCGGAGCTGTTCCGGTGGCTGGGCGAGTGCGCCGTCAGACCCGCTGGGCCTCCGTTCATCCGTTACCTGGTGATCGACATGGCCGGAGAGCTTCAGATCGAGCTGGGGGTTCCGGTGGGAACCAAGATCAGTAACGACGGGCGGGTCCGGTCTGGCGTGCTCCCCGGTGGCCGGTATGTGGTGCTGCGGCACGTCGGGCCCTACGACGGCCTGGTCGCGAGCAACGCGGCGCTGCTGCGGTGGGCGGAGCGGGAGGGTGTCGCGCTGGACAGCTGGGACACCGCCGAGGGCACGGCCTGGCGCAGCCGCGTCGAGCACTATCTCACCGACCCTTCGGCCGAGCCCGACCCGGCCAAATGGGAGGTCGACGTGGCGGTCCTGGCCGCCGAAACCTGAGCCGGCGGCGGATCCCCCGTGGTCAGCCGGGGTGGGCCAGGCCGGTCGGGTTGACCTCGGGCAGCATCCCGGATGCGACCACGGCGCGCACCGACGGCCGCAGGAGGGCGATGACCTCCTCGGCGCCCTGCTCGCCGAGCAGCGACAGCCCGCCGGTCCAGGCCCGCTCGTCGGTGCGTGATTCGATCGTGTCCAGCACGGCACGGCCGGCGTGGGTGAGGCGGGGCTGCGCGCCGGCGGCGAGCAGGCCCCGGCTCCGGAGCGTCTCGGCCGCGGCAGACCACTCGTGCTCAGACCAGCCGCGCACCTGCCGTATCAGCTCGCCGGGGAAGCGGCCGTCCGCGACCTGGAGCAGGTGCGCCTCCAGTCCGCTTATCCCTTCGCTGACCAGAGCCGCGATGTGACCGTCACCGCGATGCTCACGCAGGGTTGTGGCCAGCTGCCAGAGCCTGCCGATCGCATCGCCCGGCGACTTCAGTGCTGCATTGCCGGCAAACAGCGCCCTGCCGGTCGGGTCCGCCGCCGCGGCCACCGGGCCGAGCAGCCCGGCCGCGGCCTCGCACGCCTGCGGGTCCACCCCGGCGTCCCGAAGCGCGGCGGTGCTGACCGCCGCGCGCGCCTGGACGCAGGCCTGCGGCGTAGCGCGCGACCACGCGTCGGGAAGCGCCTTCGCCACCATGGCCGGGTGAAACCCGCCGAACGCCGCGACGACCGGAGCCGCCGGGACGGCGCCGAGCGGCGCGGCCCGGAACGCGAAATAGGTCATCCAGAAACCCTTGAGGCCCAGCGCGATCCCGGCGGGCCGGACGCCGTCGGAGAAGTAGATGACGTCGTGCAGCGTTTCCAGCGTGGCCCACAAACGGCGGGCGGGATGCGCGCGCACGCGCGGAGTCTAACGTCGCGCCGCCGCCGGGATGGCGGCCATCACCTATCTCTGACTATAGTCAGAGAATGGACCCCGCCATGATCGAGCAGGTCCGCCGGTTCAACCGGACCGTCACGGAGCGCATCGGCGCGCTCAACGAGGCGTTCCTGGCCCGCGGCCGCCCGCTCGGGCAGGCACGGCTGCTGTGGGAGATCGGCCCCGAGGGCAGCGATGTCCGGCTGCTCCGATCGCGGCTCGATCTGGACTCGGGCTACCTGAGCCGGCTGCTGCGGTCGCTGGAGAACGACGGGCTGGTCGTCGTCGAACAGAGCCCGGCCGACGGACGGGTCCGCACGGCGCGCCTCACCCGCCGCGGCCTGGCCGAGCGGGCCGAGCTCGACCGGCGTTCCGATGACCTGGCCGCGTCCATCCTGCAATCGCTCAGCGCCCGCCAGCAGACCCGGCTCACCACGGCGATGGCGGAAGTCGAAGGGCTCCTGGTCGCCTCGGCCGTCCAGGTCACCGTGTGTGATCCGCGGCACCCGGACGCCCGTTTCTGCCTGCGCGCCTACTTCAGCGAGCTGTCACACCGTTTCGGCGGCTTCGACCCCACCCGCAGCATCTCCGCCGCCGACGACGAGCTGACCCCGCCCGCGGGCCTGCTCCTGGTCGCCACGCTGCACGGGGAGCCAATCGGGTGCGGTGCGCTCAAGTTCCACGACGGGGCTCCCACCCAGATCAAGCGGATGTGGGTCGCGCCCACGGCCCGCGGGCTCGGGCTCGGCCGACGGCTCCTCACCGACCTGGAGGCTCACGCGGCATCGTACGGGGCGTGCACGGTGCGGCTGGAGACCAACCGGGCCCTCACCGAGGCCATCGGCCTGTACCGGGCGGCCGGCTACCGGGAGGTGGCCCCGTTCAACGACGAGCCGTACGCCCACCACTGGTTCGAGAAGGCCCTTGGCCCTTAGCCGGCCGCGAGGCGCTCCGCCAGCCACTCCACCGGAGCCAGCAGCACGTCCTCGGCCGGGAAGTCCCGCAGCCGGGTCGGCTCGAACGAGGGCACCGTCTCGGTCACCGCGGCGACGATCTCTGCCATCCTGTCGCCCACGGCATCCATGGCGGCCACCAGGTCCTGCGGCTCGCAACGGTCACGCAACTCGACATGCACGACGCAGAGGTGACTGAGCCGGTTGTAGTCCTGCTCGGGCACCATCAGCACGATGCGCCCGTCGGCGCGGCCCCGCAGCAGGCGGGCCGTGCGCAACTCGGCAACGCGCCGCTTGGAGCCCATCAGCGGAGCGCCGTGATCGGCCCGGCTGGCAAGCTCGGCGGCCGAACCGGTCTTGCGCACGACCCTGATGGTGCCGGCCTCCTCGGCGGCACCCACCCGGTAGTAGGTCACGCCGGTGACGCGGGAGATGACACGGGACTGGGCACGCACCACACGCAGCACCGGCAGCGTCAGCCGGTGCAGGTCCACGCCCGCGTCCCGCATCGCCGCCACGACCTCGTTGTCATAAACGTCGGCGTCGTCGCGGGACGTGCCGACGGTCACCGTCTTGGCCTGGTGCTTGACCGAGTCGATCGGCCGCCCCAGCTCATCGATAGCGCGGCCAAGCACCACCCGGGCCAGGTCCAGCGGCTGCCCGGCCTGGAAGGAAAACGCCTCCGGGCCGAGTCCGGGCCTGGCCGGCTGGAGGACGAGGCGCGCCAGCCCCAGCGCGGTTTCGCTGGTCAGTACGCCGCTGAGGTGGCCGCGGTCGGCGTCCTCGAGCACGTCGACGACCGGCAGCAGAACCTCCCTCGGGGGGGCGGCGGACAGTTCCAGCCCGTCGTCCACGGCCGTTTCCAGCCGGGACAGCGCGACCCGCAAGGGCTCGGCGGCCGCGTCGATACGGCGCGCGGCGTGGTAGGCGAACAGGTGGCCCGCGGCCGTCGCGACGATCCACATCATCTCCGGGTGCCCCAGCGGCAGTCCGACGACGAGATCCGTCGGCCAGGTCTGCTCGGTGCCCTCGTCGCAGAGCACGATCGGGGTATTTCCGTGAGCCGCGAGGATCTCGACTTCCTTGACCAGGTCGGATACCTGCCCGGGCGGTGCGCCGGCGACGCAGACGAGGACCAGTGCCTCCGCCGACAGATCGATGTGCTTCTTGTCCTCCACCGCATCCGTCGAGATCGTCTTGTAGCACAGCTCCGACAGCTTGATCCTGATCTCCGCCGCCGCCACCCGGTTGAGGCCCGAGCCGACCACGGCCCAGTACGGGTAGCGCGCCGCCACCTCGGTGGCGATCTTGGCAAGCTGTTCCTCGCGTGACTGCAGGGCAAGGAGCTGGCCGGGGATCCGCTGCAGGCCACCGATCAGGCTCGCCTCGCGCTCGGGTGTCAGCACGCCGAGCTCACGCCCGAGCTCGATGCCCAGCAGGCAGCCGGCCGCCACCTGAGCGTAGAACGCCTTGGTGGAAGCGACGGACATTTCGACGTCGCGCCCGTCGGACGTGTAGAGCACGCCGTGGCTCTTGGTCGTCAGGTCGCTGTCGCGCCGGTTGACGATCGAAAGTATCGCCGCCCCGCGGTCTCGGGCGAGGTCAACGCTCCGGTTCGTGTCCGTGGTGGTGCCGGACTGGCTGATCGCTATGACGCACACGCCGGCCATGTCCGGGCGCAGGCATGACGCCGAAAACTCGCTCGCCGGCATGGCGGTCAGCGCCAGCCGGTCACCGACCGCGGCGCGGATGAACTGCGCCACGCCTTGTGCGGCAACGGCCGCGGTCCCCTGGCCGACCACGACGATCTCCCGCACGCGCCCGTCGGAGATGCGCCCGCGCACGCCGGGGGGGAGCGACGACGACGGCAGGCTGACCTCCACATCCGCGGGGCCCTGGCGGAGCCGCCCCCGCAGCGTCTTGCGGAACGACGAGGGCGCTTCGTGGATCTCCTTGTGCAGGTAGTGCACGGCGGCGTCGAGCGCCAGGTCCCGCGTCGTCACCTCGGCCGTCCGCACCTCGGCAGCCTCAACGGGCCGGGAGACGGCGTCGCCGTCCCACCGGCGGATGGCCGCGAGCGTCCCGGAGCCGCGGCGCGGCAAGGCCAGAACGGTCCCCTGCCGGGTGGCGCCCGGCCACGCGGCGCCGTCCACCCTCAGGTAGCTGGAAGTCGTCGCGACCAGGCCGTAGACCTCGCTCGCGACCACGAAACCGCCGTGGCCGAGCCCGACGTACACGGACTGGCCGCTGCCTTTGACGGCGAGCAGCACCTCATCATCCGTCTCCGCCTGCGCCGCGATGGCCATGGAGCCGGCGAAGTCCCCGAGGCACGCGCACAACGCGGCGCCCGGGCCAGCGCCCTGCGCCAGGCGCTGCGACAGCAGCACCGGGATGACCTTCGCGTCGGTGGTGATGCCGCGCTCATCCGGCTCGTACGACACCTGCTTCGCCAGCGCGCCGTAGTTGTCGATGTCCCCGTTGAGCACCGCGATCGAGAACGGGCCCGCGTCATCGGCACCGGCGACGCGGCTGTCGACCGGGTGGGCGTTGGCCTCGCTGATCCGTCCGACGCTGGCCCAGCGGGTGTGCGCCAGCACCGTCACGGCCGCGGAAGGCAGGGCCAGCACGGCATGGAGGTCGGCGTCATCGTGCAGGGCGCGGCGCAGGGCGGCGCCGTTGTCGCCCAGCTTGCCGACGATCGCGGCGTGCTTGTACACGAAGCACACGCCGCTGGCGGTCACCACCGCCGACCCGCTGCGCAGCAGCGGGTCGGCGCGATCGGCGAGAGAGCCCGCGGCCACCGCGCGGTCCGCCTCGTCCAGCCGGACCCACAGGCTCAGGCCCGCGGAGTCACGGCCACGCACCTCGAGGCGGTCGACCGCCTGCAGCACGGTCTCGACCGCGAGGTAGGAGAGCGCGCAGCGCGGTGTCGGGGTGCCGGGAAGCAGCGCCCTCGCATTGCCGGCGGCCGCGATCCTGTCGTGCAGCACGGTATAGAGCCGGTCGGTGAGCTGGCCGAGCACGCCCTGGACGGTCTCGACGCTGTCGGCGTCCCAGCCGGGGGCGCTCGGCGTGTCGAGCAGCCGGTCGAGTTCGGCCGCCCATTCCATGAGGCCGGCGCAAACGGCGGCCATCGCCTGCCGCGCCGCGCCGTCACGCAGCAGTTCGATGCTGGCGGCCTCCGTGCTGAGGGCCTGGAGCGCCGTCTCGATCTCCTCGAGGAGATCACTGAGCGCCCTCTCGGCCGAGGCCGGCCGCCGGACGAGCGTGGCCGCGGTCGCGGGCGGGTCCGGCAAGACCGGCAGCACCGGCACGTCGCCCCCGTCGCTGGCGATGCCCTGGTAGGCAGGCAGAGCTGCCACGATCCCACACACGTCAGGCACTCCTTCCCTCGCCCGGCAAGCCTAACTGGCTGGCATGCTCGGGGTTCCCCGCCGGGCACGGCGGCGGCCGGGCGCGTTCGTTAGGATCAAATCCGCTGTGCCCTTCCGCAGGGTCGGCCCGGACCCACTCCAACCAGGACAGGAGCGTGGCATGACGACGAAGGCCGCCTTTTCGCCCGAGGAATGGAAGGCGGTGCTCGAGGGCCCGCCGAGCGCCGGGATGATCGTGGTCACGGCCGCGCGTGGCGGGATGTTCCGCGAGACCATCGCGATGTCCAAGGCGTACGCCGAGGCGCGCACCCAGCACGGCGCGAGCGAGCTGATCGACGAGATCGTCGCGGCGAAGCCGCACATAGACCACACGAGGTACCACTCTGCCGAAGAGCTCAGGGACAACGGGCTTGAGAACATCCGCAGCGCGGTGACGGTCCTCGCGGGCAAGGCGACCGGCGAGGAGCTCGATGACTACCGCCGGTTCGTTGTAGCCCTGGCGAACAAGGTCGCGACCGCGCACAGGGAGGGAGGCCAGGACGTGAGCCCCGCCGAGGCGGAGGCCGTCCAGCAGATCACGACAGCCCTCGGCGCACCCGCTCAGTGAGAGCGACGCGGCCCCGCAGCTAGTGGTGGAACGCGCTTCCCGTGGCCGCGTCGTGCACCGGGGCCGGCTGTTTCTCCAGCCGGGGCAGCTGCCGCTTGATGTCGTGGAGGAGAAGGTCGGCCATGTCGTGGGTGAAGCCGCGTTTCACCACGACGCGAAGCGCGGCGAGGTCCTCCCGGTTCTTCGGGAACGTGTACGCCGGCAGCAGCCAGCCGTTCGCCCGGAGCGCGTTCGACACGTCGAAAACGCTGTAGTTGCCGATCGTGTCGCGCAGCTTGAACGCGAAGACCGGCAGCTCGTCACCCCTGGTGAGAAGCTCGAACGGCCCCAGGTCGGCGATCTGGGCGGACAGGTGCGTGGCGACGTCGCGGGCGTACTGCTGCACCCGCCGGTAGCCGTCGAACCCGAGGCGCAGGAAGTTGTAGTACTGCACAGCGACCTGGGCCCCGGGCCGGGAGAAGTTGAGCGCGAACGTCGGCATGTTGTCGCCGAGATAGTTCACCCAGAAGATCAGATCCTCCGGGAGCGCGTCCGCGTCGCGCCATATCGCCCAGCCCACGCCGGGATACACCAGCCCGTATTTGTGGCCCGACGCGTTGATCGAGGCCACGCGCGGAAGCCGGAAATCCCACACGATGTCCGGGTCGATGAACGGGGTCACGAAAGCGCCCGACGCGCCGTCAACGTGCACCGGGACGTCGATACCGGTGCGCGCCTGGAGGGAGTCCAGCGCCGAGCAGATCTCCGCGATCGGCTCGTAGGAGCCGTCGAAGGTCGAGCCGAGGACGGCGACGACCCCGATCGTGTTCTCGTCGCAGGCCTTCACCGCCTCCTCGGCGGAGAGATGGTAGCGGTTCCCCTCCATCGGAACGAGGCGCATCTCCACGTCCCAGTAGTTGGCGAACTTCTCCCAGCAGACCTGGACGTTGATCCCCATCACGATGTTGGGCTTGTCCGCGGGCAGGCCCGCCGCCGCCCGTGCCTTCTGCCAGCGGCGCTTGAGCGCGAGACCGCCGAGCATCGCCGCCTCGCTGGAACCGGTTGTCGAGCACCCGGTCGCCTGGTCCGCGTCGGGCGCGTTCCACAACCGGCTCAGCATGTTCACGCACCGGACTTCCAGCTCGGCCGTGTTCGGGTACTCGTCCTTGTCGATCATGTTCTTGTCCTGGCACAGGGCCATGATCAGTTCCGCCTGCGGCTCCGCCCAGGTGGTGACGAACGTGGCCAGGTTCAGCCGCGCGTTCCCGTCGAGCATCAGCTCGTCGCGGACGATCTGCACCGCGACCTCCGGTGCCATCTCCCCCTCCGGGAGGCTGTGGCGCGGAATGGTCCCGGGCTCCAGCCGGAAGAGCGGGGCGACGGGGTGATGATGGAACGGCCGGCCGGGTGCCTTGGGATGCCTCAGAGCCATCGCCGAGCTCCCCTCTGACGTGGTTGGCTTGTCGTCACCGGGCCTCCCCTGTCCGATGACGTGTTCCCAAAGCATCGGTCGGCGGAGGCCGTGCGCGCCTCACCCGCCAGGAGTGGCTGCACCGGAGTCGGCCCGGCTGCCGGGCCAGGAGGCGGCGACGACGCTCGCCCTCCCGGCGATGACGCGCGATTGCTGATTATTTCCCCGGAATTCGGGTAGCGGCGAATTCACGGTGGGAGTCGGCCGCTGCGCAAAGGCGGGCGGTCAGACGGTCGCAAAAAGTGGCCGAATTTGCGCTGCGCTGGGCGTGGCGGTGCCGCTACCGGGGCACATGGGATGACGTAGGTGACGAGGCGATGAGGAAATTGTTCTACCGGCTGGTGAGCATCGTGCTCAGTCTGGTCAGCGGGATGCTCGCGGGAGCCGTGTTCAAACAGCTGTGGAAGCTCGTCGCGCGCGAGGAGGAGGCCCCGGAGGCAACCGACCCGCGCCGGAGCTGGAAAGAGGTCCTGCCCGCCGCGGCCCTGCAGGGTGCGGTCTTCGCGACCGTCAGGGCCGCTGTGGAGCGTGCCGCGGTGCAAAGCGGCCGCAAGCTGACCGGGTCCACTTCGGAGCGCTGAGCAGGCGAAGGGTGCGTCATGGCGGATGCGCGCGGACAGCCCCCCGTCGGGCAGCCCGAACCGGCCACGCCGGTGCCGGGCAGTCCCGGACACGGCACCACACAGCACCACAACCAGTCCGAACGTGAGGTCCCGAGCGGGCCGACCGAGATGGGCGGCCGCTCGTGGCTGGCGGCGGCCAAGCGGACGCTGCCCGAATTCGTCGACGACCAGCTGACGGACCGCGCCGCCGCGCTGACCTACTACGCGGTGCTGTCGATCTTCCCCGGGCTGCTCGTCGTGGCGTCCCTGCTGGGACTGCTTGGCACCAGGACTAAGACGCTGGTCGACAACCTCACGCAGGCCGTCCCGAGCAACGTCCAGCAGGTTATCAAGCCCGTGACGGCCAACCTGCAGAACGGCCGGTCAGCCGCGGGCATCGCCGCGATCGTGGGCCTGGTCCTCGCGCTATGGTCGGCGTCGGGCTACATCTCGGCCTTCATGCGGGCCGCCAACGTCGTCTATGACGTGCCGGAAGGCAGGCCGTTCTGGAAGACCACGCCGGTACGGGTCGGCGTCACAGTGCTCATCATGGTGCTGCTGGTGGCGTCCGCCCTCATGGTGGTCGTCTCCGGCGGCCTGGCCAGGCACGTGGGTGACGTGCTGGGCATCGGCTCGACGGCCATCACCGTCTGGAACATCGCGAAGTGGCCGGTGCTGCTGATCATCGTCAGCCTGATGATCTCGGTCTTGTACTGGGCCGCGCCCAACGCGAAACGGCGATTCCAGTGGGTCAGCCCGGGCGGGCTCATTGCGATCGTCGTGTGGCTGATCGCATCCGGCCTATTCGTCCTCTACCTGGCGAACTTTGCCCACTACGGCGCGACCTACGGCACCATCGCCGGCCTGATCGTCTTCTTGATCTGGCTGTGGATCTCCAACATCGCGATCCTCTTCGGCGCCGAGTTCAACGCCGAGCTCGAGCGCGGCCGAGCGGCGGCAGGTGGAGGTGTCCAGCTGGGACAGGAGCCGTACGTCGAGCTCCGCGATACGCGGCAGCTGGAGAAACGCCGCAAGAAGGCCGAGGCGGTCGGCCTCGGCACCCGGAACTGAGGCGCCGGGCACGGCAAGCGGGCCGGCCGGTGGTGGGTTGAGCCGGGAGCGGCCGGGCCGATCAGCGGGCGGTTGCGGTGGCTGCCCAGATCATGGTTATCGTGAGCCCCATGGCTCACAGATTGGTCACCGAGCGTCTTGTCCTTCGTCCGTGGAGCGTCGACGATGCCGAGACGGCGCTGAGCGCCTACGGCGATGCTGAGGTCGCGCGCTGGCTCGCTCCGGCGATGGACATGGTCCACGATCTGGCGGCCATGCGCGTGGTGCTGCAGCAGTGGGTCGCCGAGGACGAGCGCATGATCACACCGGCCGGCCGGTGGGCGATCGAGCTTCGCCAGGACGGGCGGGTGATCGGTGGGGCGACCCTGCTGCCGCTGCCCCCGGACGAGGAATTCGAAGTCGGCTGGCAGCTTCGCCGGCAGGAGTGGGGCCACGGATACGCCACCGAGACCGGGCTGGCGCTGGCGCGGTGGGCGTTCGGGCAGGGAATCGAGCAGGTCATCGCGCTCGTGCGGCCGACCAACGCGCGCGCGACGGCGATGGTGCGGCACATGGGCATGGAGTGGGTCGGCGAGACAGAGAAGTACCACGACCTGCGCCTGCAGGAATTCCGCCTGCGCCCGGGGGATCTGGCGCCGGCGGAGTGAACCGGTATCCCGGCCCAGATGCGACCATGGTGCAGTGAGCGATCCTCCGCAGGTCACCGACAACCAGGCTGCGTCCCGGTTCGAGCTCTGGGTCAACGGCAGCCTCGCCGAGCTCCCGTACCGGCGCGTCGGGAACCGGCTCGTGCTGATCCATACCGAGGTGCCCGAGGAGCTCGAGGGCCGCGGCCTCGGCGGCGCCCTCGTGACGGCGGCGGTCGACCGCGCGGTGCGCGAGCGCTTGACGCTCGTGCCGTTGTGCCCGTTCGCCCGCGGCTGGCTGGAGCGCCACCCCGACGTGGCCGGGACGGCGACGATCGACTGGGGGAGAGGCGCTGCCTCCTAGCCCCGGCTGCGCCGGGCTGGGCTGATCGCCACGGACGCCTCGTCGGTGTACACCAGGAAGCTCATGGTCTCCTGGAAGTACAGTTCGACGCTGGTGGCGTCGTGGGACAGGTAGCCGATGGACAGATCCTGGCCCAGTGTCAGCTGGTAGTCACCACCGCGGGCCGACACCAGGAACGCCCCGTCGATGGCGGGAGCCCAGACGATATCCCCGTCGATCACCTGGTCAAGGTGCCGCCGGACGGGGTAGCCGTCGTCCGACGTCTCGTTGACGGCGGTGTAGGCCGCGGCGCTCAGCAGCAGCGAGTAGGGCCCGGCGACCCCGGCCTCCCGTAGTGAGGTGACGGCCTGGCTGACGACATCGGGATAGTCCTCGGCGTCGGCCGGGAGCGTCAGGTGGGGGTTCGATGAGCTTTCCCTGATGCCCCGGATACCCGCCGCGGGGTAGCCCTCGAACATCGCCCGGTCCTCGGCAAAGGCGATGCTGCGGGCCGCGTCCTTCACCGGCTGCCAGTCGGGATCCTGGGCTCCCCGTTCTACGTCGTCGATGTCCTGCCGATTGAGCGTGAACGGCGCGCGCAGCTCGACCAGCGGCATGGATCGGCGCACGCGGGCGGTTACTCCCTCCCCGGCCGCCTCGGCGTCGCCGAGGTGACCGGTGCCCACGGCGGCCAGCGTGAGACCGCCCGGTCCGTCGACGTCCACCACCCGGCGGCCCGCCAGGTTGATCTTGAAGGTCCGGCGGGCCTCCTCCTCGATGCTGGCCCACGCGGATTCGGAGACGGGGGCGAGCTCGCGGTGCAGGTTGTTCATTGCTGGCTGCTCCTTTTGAGGCCACCGATGCCCAGCGAACCGTCGGCCGCCGGTGCGGATGGGGGCGTGGATGGGGAAGAGGTCATCGCCGGGGCAGGCTGGTCCGGCGGGTCCGGCAGGTCGTCGAGAAAGCCGGCCGATGGGACGAAGAAGAGGTTGCCGGTGACGGCGGTGGAGAAGTCGAGTATCCGGTCGTAGTTGCCCGGCGGGTCGCCGATGAACATGCGCTCCAGCATCCGCTCGGTGACGCTGGGCGTGGCGCAGTAGGCGGCGTAGTACGTGCCGAACTCGCCGGCGCCCACCGAGCCGAACGGCATGTTGGCCCGCACGACCTTCCGCTCGGTGCCGTCGGGCTCGGTGATCGTGTTCACGGCCACGTGCGAGTTGGCCGGCTTGAGCTCATCGGGGAACTCGATGTCGTCCAGCTTGGTGCGGCCGATCACCCTCTCCTGCTCCTCGACGGACAGCGCGTTCCACGCGCGCATGTCGTGCACGTACTTCTGGACGATGAGGTAGCTGCCGCCGGCGAAACCGGGGTCCAAGGCGCCGGTGATGACCGCCGCCTCGGCCGTCTGGCCGGTGGGATTCTCCGTCCCGTCGACGAAGCCGAGCAGGTCACGGTCGTCGAAGTAGCGGAACCCGTGCACCTCGTCGCAAACGGTGACCGCGCCGGCGAGCCGCTCCATGACGTGCGTGGCGAACTCGAAGCACAGGCCCATCTGCTCGGCCCGGATGTGGAAGACCAGGTCGCCGGCGGTGGCCACCGCCCGGTGCCGGGACCCGGCCAGGCCACGGAAGGGGTGCAGCTCGGCCGGCCGCGGCCCGGCGAACAGCCGGTCCCAGGCCCGCGATCCCACCCCGGCGACGCAGGCGAGCGTGTCTTCGGGGGCCCGGAACCCGACCGACCGCTGCAGCGCGGCGAGGTCGCCGAGCAGGTCCCTGGCCACCACCTCGCCGCCCTCGTTGACCGCCACCACCAGGAAGATCGCCGCGCGGGTCAGAGGGTTCAGCACGGGCTGCGGCTCGGGCGGCCCGGTGGGCTCCTGGGCGGGAGGCAGATCCGGCTGCTGCGGCGTGCTCATACCGGGGCGACGAGGGCGTCGGTGAGCGCGTCGATGGCAGCGAGGTTCTTCTGGAGGTCGGGGCCGAGCCCGTGCCGGGCGGCGAGCGCCACGGGTGCGTCATAGGAGACCTTGGTCTGCCCCGCGTCGTCCCACACCAGCACCTTGAGCGGCAGGTCGAGCGCGGACAATGGCGAGGCGGCCATCACCGGCGTGCCGGCCGCCGGGCTGCCGAAGATCACCAGCGTGGTGTCGCGCAGCTGAAGTCCCACCTGGCGGGCCTCGGCGCTCTGGTCGATGACCGTGAACAGCTTGACTCCCTTGGCGGCGAGTATGTCCGTCATGCGCGTGGTCGTGTCAGCCACCGACCGGGGGCTGAGCTTGGTGACCACGCCCGGCTCGTCCCTCGCCCTCTCGTCGGCCATGCTGACTCCTTCGGCAACGCGCTGACGCCATTGAGGTACCCGGTGGGCAAGCCATAACAGGCTACGCCCGCCGTCCGGCGCGGGAAGCGCGGGACACGGCGCTGCGGCCATCTGCGGAAGGTGGTATACCTGGCGCCCAGGCGGGAGGTAGCGGGAGCAATGGTGACCTGATGGCCCCCACGAAGGAGCCAGGAATGCTGCCCGGCGCGGCGGGCACGCCGGGCACACCTTCCGCCCAGGCCGCGCAGCCCGGCGCTACCGGCGCCACAAGCGCCACGGGGACCGCGGCCGGGGGGCCGTGGCCGGTGCGGGCCGCTCTGGCCGCGCGGCGCCACTGGCTGGTGGCCATCCTGCTGGCCGCCGGGCTGGTGCTGCGGGTGCTGGCCCTGGCCGCGTACCATCCCGCGCTGATCTACGTCGACACGCTCAAGTACCTGTACGGCGCCTCACCCGGCTCCGAACCGCTCGCGTACACGGCGGTGCTGAGGCTCATCCTGCTGGCCGGCGACCTGGGGACGGTCGCCGCGATCCAGCATCTGCTCGGCCTGGCCATGGCCATCGTGCTGTATGCCGTGCTGCTGCGCCGCGGCGTCGCCCGCTGGCTGGCGGCCCTGGCCGTCGCGCCGGTGCTGCTGGATGCCTACCAGCTGCAGATGGAGCAGACGATCATGGCCGACGTCTGGTTCGAGGCGATGATCGTGGCGGGACTGGCCGTCCTGCTCTGGCGTCCCGTCGTGACCGGGCCCATCGCCGCCGCGGCCGGCCTGATCTTCGGATCGTCGGCGACCGTCAAGCAGCTGGGCCAGCTCCTTGTGCTGCCGGCCGTGCTCTACGTGCTCGTGGCAGCCCGCCGCCGGGCCCTCACCACCGTGCTCCTGGTGGCGGCGTTCGTGCTGCCGATCCTGGTGTACAGCAGCGTCTCCTACGCCCGGACCGGGCACTTCTGGCTGGCCCACAGGCAGCCCAGCATCGGCCGGCTGGCGGCGGCGGCGGACTGCGCCGCGCTCAAGCTGCCCGCGCCCGTGCGCCCGCTGTGCCCCACGCCGGCCGAGCAGGCGCTGGGCCCGGACTGGCTCGAGCATTCGGGCCACTCGCCGCTGTACGCCACCCCCGTCGCTCCCGGAACAAGAGGCAGGCTGATCTCGGCCCTGGGCTCGGCGATACGGCGCCAGCAGCCGGCGCGCGTGGCGGTCTCGATCCTGCAGGACTCGGCACGCCTGTTTGCCGTGACCCGCGAGCCGAGCCGGGGGGTCGTGCCCATCTCGCGCTGGCAGTTCCAGACCAGCTACCCGACCTACCCGCCGTGGGTCAGCCTCGGCCGCGGCAACGTCATCGTCGTGGGCGTGCAGCACAGGGTGTTCGCGCGGTTCAGGTTCCAGACGCTCAACCCGTCCTACGGCGGCAGCGCACAGGTCGACCGGCCCATCGCCGCGTTCCTGCGGTCCTACCAGCTCGGCGGCGGCTACACCCGCGGGCCGCTGCTGGCGCTGTTCTGCCTGACCGGCCTGGCTGGCTCGCTTCTCCTGCTGACCCGCCGCGGAAGGGAGGGCCGCAGCCGTCAGCTCGCCCTGGCCTGCCTGCTGTTTACCAGCACCGCCGTGGTGGTCCTTTTCGCGCCCGACGTGTACGAGTTCTCCTGGCGGTACCAGCTGCCCGCGGTGATCACCCTGGTCCCCGCCGGGGTCCTAGGCATCAGCGCGCTGCTGAGCCTCGGGCACCCGCAGGCCGGCGCCCGCAAGCACCTGCCCGGTCGGCCGCGGGCTCGTCCGCACCCCGGCGGCGATACCGCTGACGAGTGAGCGCCCGAGCCTGCCCCGGCCCGGCGACCGCGCGAAGGTGCGGGCCCAGCGGCGCAGCGTCGAGCCCGCGTACAGGGCACGCTCGGCGGGCGCGAGGGGTGAGCGCGCCTTGAGGGTCCAGATCTTGTTCCGGACCTCGTAGAAGAAACGGTCCCCCGGATCGGAATCCGTCGAGGAGAACGTCGCCGTCTTGTGCGTGACGACGCTGGCCGGGCAGAGCAGGCCCGTGTTGCCGCGCAGCAGCCGGGTGGTGAACTCGAAGTCGTCGTTCCACAGGAAGTAGTCGGCCTGCGGCAGGCCCCGCTGCCGGCACACGTCGGCATCCACCAGGATCGAAACAAACGATGCCGAACGGATGGGCACACAGCCCGCGGCGGCGGCCGCCAGACGTTCCGCCCTGCTGGCGAACGGCTTGACGCGCGGGGTGTTCATGGGGTGCGCGCGCCCATCGGTCCAGAGCACCCGGCTGGCCACCAGCGCGGGAGGCCCGCCCGGCAGTCGCTCGCGGGCCTCGAGCAGCGCTCGCAGGGCGTGTGGCCCGGGCACGGTGTCGTCGTCCATGAGCCAGACGAGATCCGCCGCGCGGGCGAGTGCCAGCGCCACGCCGCCGGCGAACCCGCCCGCGCCGCCGGTGTTGTGCGTGAGCCCGGCCAGCTCCGCGTCCGGATAGCGCGCGCGAACCGCCCCGGCGCTGCCGTCGGTGGAGGCGTTGTCGACCACGATCACCGCGTCCGGCGGACGGCTCTGCGAGTGCACCGCCGCGAGCGCCTCGAGCAGCAACTCCCGCCGGTTGTAGGTGACCACGACCGCGATCACGACCGGCGGGCTTGCCGCCCCGCCACCGTCGGCCCGGGGCACGTCAGGGACGTTCCGGCGGCTTGGCACGGCGCGGTGCCCGGCCGCGTTCGAGCGCCTGCCAGGCCAGGATCCGCAGCCGCCGCACGGCCGGGAAACGGCTGCTGAGCTCGCGCACCGTCCGCTTGAGCCGCGGCGAGGAGGCGACGGCCGCCTCGACCCGCCCGGCCAGCCCTCGCTGCCCGGGCGGGTTTCGCTGCGGCCTGGCCGCCGGGTACGCCTTGTGGTACTGGTTCACCACCAGCGCGGCCGCGGCGGCCACCGCGGCGTCGAGCACCCGTTCGGCCGGCTCGTCCGCAGGGCCGGCAGCGGGCTCCGGGGCCGGCCGCGGCCGCAGCTCGTCCAGATCGCCGATGAGGTCGTACCCGGAGCCGCTCAGGGCGGCTATCAGGTCCTCGGCCTGCCCCTTGGCCCAGCCATCCCGGCTGGCGGGGAGCTCGAGGTGCCCGTCGCGCGGGCGTGCGGCCAGCGCCTGGTGGGCGATCGCCTCCTTGACGTTCCACATGTAGAACCAGTCGGGGACCTCGTCGGGAAGAGCCTGGTTCAGCCGCCGCAGGAACTCGACCTCGGGCATCCCTAGCGAGGCGTTCGGCCGGGCGCGGGTGACGTCGACGCTGCCGGGGTCGACGCCGAGCAGGGACGCGAAGCGCTGCCACAGCAGCCCGCTGGCCGAGCCCCGTGGCGGGGTCATGATGACGTGCACGTGCTCCGCCGGCACGTGACGGGACCAGATGTCCAGGATCGCCAGCGTGTCGTGAACGCGCCAGAACCACCACCGGCGCCGGTCGGCGTCGGTGGACTCACGGTCGATCACGTCGCCGAGCCAGTCCTCCCACCCGCGGGCGCTGCGGTGCTTCACGGTCTCCTGCCACTCCGCGGGCAGCAACGTCGCCATGTCGCGCACGGTGAGGACGACGTGCACCTCGGCCGGCTGCAGCGAGCTCACGGCGCGGTCGGCCTGCTCGGCATCCGCCGCCGAGAAGAGCTCGTGCGAGATGACCGCGACCTTGCCCGCCTGCCGTGCCTGGCGGGCAAGGATCTCCCATTCGCCGGTCCAGGCCCCGGCCGGATCGGTGGCCAGCTTGACAATGCCGCGCAGGTCCTGGCTGGCGCGGAAATGGTCCTGCGGGTGATGACCCGGCAGCACGAGACCCTGTGCCGCCAGCTCCGCGCGGTTGCGCCACATGACCTGCTGCAGGAAGGTCGTGCCCGTCTTGGGCTCGCCGATATGCAGGATTACCGTGGGGCGCGGCCGGGTGCCGGGCGGGTCATTTCCGGCGGCGGCCGGGACCGGATCCGGCGTGGCGCCGGGCTCGGTGGGGACATGCGCTGCCATCCGGTAACCTCGCGGATCGTGGGTGAAGGGCGCCGCCTGGCGGGTTTGACCAGGATACGCGGGGAAGCCTACTGTAGCCCGGGTTACGGGCGTTAAGCGATGCTAAACAGCGGTTCAACTAATGCTTTCCCTTTATACAATTAATGGTATGCGGTCGGTATATTTGCGTGGCTATGCTCCCGTCGGGCCGGCCGGCGGCGCGGGCTCCCGGTTTCTGGCCTCGTCGTGCGCGCGCGCCTGGCAAGCTGGGCCAGGTGAGCCAGCCGGGGCTCATCCCGGGGCGGGCTTCCCCCAACGTGGACGGTGATTTCTGCATATGCACGAGCCCTTCTCGCTGCTGGTCCCGGTGTATGACGGCGACCGCCCCGCCTACCTCAGCCGGGCGCTGCGCAGCGCGGTGAAGGACCAGACCGTGCGCCCGGACCAGGTGATCATCGTCCGTGACGGGCCGGTGGGTGACGAGCTCGCGCGGTGCCTGGACGACTTCATCGCGGCCAGCCCGGTGCCCGTGACGTTCGTCCCGCTGCCGCACAACGTCGGCCTCGGGCCGGCTCTCGACCGGGGGCTCGACGCGAGCTGGTTCGATGTGATCGCCCGCATGGACGCCGACGATGTGGCGATGCCGCACCGCTTCGAGATGGAGATGCCGCTCATGACCGACGCGGACATCGTCGGCGCCGGCCTGCTGGAGTTCGTCGAGGACACCGACGAGATCGTCGGGCAGCGCATCCCGCCCACCGATTCCGCCCAGATTCAGCGGTACGCGCGGATGCACGATCCGTTCAATCATCCGACCGTCGTCTACCGGCGGGGCGCCGTGCTCGCGGCCGGCGGCTACGGAGATCTGCCGCTCATGGAGGATTACGCGCTGTTCGCCCGCATGCTCATGAACGGTGCGAGGGCGGTCAACATCGCGGAACCGCTGGTCTTCTACCGCGTCGGCGCGAAAGCCTTCAAGCGGCGGGGCGGCGCGAGTCTCCTCCGCTCCGAGCTCCGGCTCCAGCGCGAGTTCCTCCGGGAGGGGTTCACCTCACCGCAGGTGTACGTCCGCAACGTGGTGATCCGCGGCGGCTACCGGCTCATCCCGTGGTGGTTCCGCCGGGCCATGTACCGGCCGCTCGTCGCGCTCTACGGCAGGCGCCGGGGGAAGGCGACGCCGGCGCCGGATCTGGCATGGCGGCGTTCGGAGTGGGAGCGGGGCCAGGAATGGGACGACGAGTCATCCTCCGCCGCGGCGCGGCGTGAGTCGGCGAACGCGTGAACACCGACCTCATCGTTGTCGGGTCCGGGTTTTTCGGGCTCACCGTCGCGGAGCGGTGCGCGAGCGATCTGGGCCTGCGCGTGCTCGTCGTCGAGCGCCGGCATCACATCGGCGGGAACGCCTACAGCGAGCCGGAGCCCGAGACCGGGATCGAGATCCACCGGTATGGCGCGCACTTGTTCCACACCTCGAACGCGCGCGTCTGGGAGTACGCCAACAGGTTCACGGGCTTCACCGGCTATCAGCACCGGGTGTTCACGGTCTACAAGGGGCGGGTGTACCCACTGCCGATCAACCTGGCCACGATCTGCGAGTACTTCGGCGCGGCGATGTCGCCGGACGAAGCGCGGGCGCTGGTCCGTGAGCAGGCCGCCGAGGTGGACGGCGACGGTGCCACCAACCTGGAGCAGAAGGCCGTGTCGCTGATCGGGCGGCCTCTGTACGAGGCGTTCATCCGCGGCTACACGTTCAAGCAGTGGCAGACCGATCCGGTGGACCTGCCCGCGGACATCGTCACGCGGCTCCCGGTGCGCTACACGTTCAACAACCGCTACTTCAACGACACCTTCGAGGGGCTGCCGGTGGACGGCTACACCGCCTGGCTGGAGCGCATGGCCGGCCACCCGAACATCGAGGTGCGGCTGGGCACCGATTTCTCCGGCCTGCGGTCGGACGCGGCCGGGAGCGTGCCGGTGGTATACACGGGCGCGCTCGACGCCTACTTCGGCTACGCCGCCGGAGACCTGGGCTGGCGTACGCTCGACTTCGACGTGGAAGTCCTCGCCACCGGCGATTTCCAGGGCACGCCCGTGATGAACTACGCGGACGCGGACGTTCCGTTCACCCGGATCCACGAGTTCCGGCACTTCCACCCCGAACGTGACTGGTACCCCAAGGACAAGACAGTGATCATGCGGGAGTTCTCGCGCTTCGCCGACCGCGGCGACGAGCCGTACTATCCCATCAACACCGCGACGGACCGGGAACGGTTGCTGGCCTACCGGGAGATGGCGCGCCGCGAGCCCGGCGTGGTCTTCGGCGGGCGGCTGGGCACGTACAAGTACCTCGACATGCACATGGCGATCGGATCCGCGCTGAGCACGTATGAGAACCGCCTGCGTCCCTTCTTCGCCGGCCGTGAGCCGCTGACCAGCCTGGGGGGCGACTGTGACTGACGAGAACGGGGCGGGACGCGCCCTGCGCGTGGTGCAGCGGGTCGTGTTCCCGGCCGGCGACCTCGACGTCGTCCCGCTGTACGTCGAGACCAACATGGACCGCGGCTCCGCCGAGCTCGCCGCCGAGATAGCGGCCGAGTCGATGACCGGTTTCAAGCCGGCCGGCGTGCCGGCCGCCACGGCCGCGGTCGGTGAGACACAGTCGATCATCCGCTACGGTGCCGACGTCCCCGCTCATGTGTCCGAGGACGCGGGACCGCGCCGCAGCGCACTGATCAGCGAGGGTCGGCGGGTCTCGTTCGGCACGTACTTCAACGCGTTTCCGGCGAGCTATTGGCGCCGCTGGACGATCGTGGATTCGGTGACCCTCCGCATCCGCGTGGCGGGCGAATCGACGATCGTTCTGTACTGCTCGACCGCCCGGGGCCACAGCCACCCGATCGAGACGATCAGCGTCGAACCCGGCGAGCCGGACACCATCGAGCGCACGCTGCCGCTCACGCCGTTCATCGACGGCGGCTGGTACTGGTTCGACATCGTGGCCGGCCCGCGGGGCACGACGCTGATCAAGGCGGACTGGCTCGTGCCGGTGGAACCGGGCCGGGCAACCACGTCCGGGCGGGTCAGCATCGGCATCACGACGTTCAACAAGCCCGGTGACGTGGTCGACCAGCTGCGCACGCTGGGCGACGCAACGGAGATCCATGACCTGCTCGACGCCGTCTACGTCATCGACCAGGGCACCAGGCGGGCGAGCGGCCATCCGGGCTTCGGGGACGCGGCCAAGAAGCTCGGCGACCGGCTGCGGGTGATCGAGCAGGGAAACCTCGGCGGCTCGGGCGGGTTCGCCCGCTCCATGGACGAGACGCTGCGCGCCGGGAAGAGCGACTACGTGCTGCTCATGGACGACGACGTCACGTTCGATCCCGAGGGCATCCTGCGCGCCGCGACCTTCGCCGACCTGACGCGCCGGCCGACCATCGTCGGCGGCCACATGTTCAGCATGTACGAGCGCAGCGTGCTGCACGCGTTCGCCGAGGCAGTCGCGCCCTACCGATGGTGGTGGGGGACCGCTCCGAACACGAAGGGCCGGCACGATTTCGGGCGCCGGAACCTGCGGAACACCCCGTGGCTGCACCGCCGCGCCGACTCCGACTACAACGGCTGGTGGATGTGCCTCATCCCGGCGCGGATCATCGCCGAGCTCGGCCTCGCGCTGCCGGTCTTCATCAAGTGGGACGACGCCGAATACGGGGTGCGGGCCCGCGAGCACGGCTACCCGACGGTGTCGCTGCCTGGCGTGGCGGCGTGGCAGGCGCCCTGGACCGACAAGAACGACGCGCTGGACTGGCAGGCGTACTACCACCTGCGCAACCGGCTCGTCGCCGCGCTGCTGCACTCACAAGAAGACCACGGCGGCACTCTTCTCCGTGAGTCCCTGGAGCGGCAGCTTCAGGCCCTGCTGTCCATGCAGTACTCGACCGCAGCCCTGCGGCTGCTGGCGATCGAGGACGTGCTGAGCGGCCCGTCGCACCTGCACCGGGAGATCGGGACCAAGCTGGCGCGACTGCGGGAGCTCCGCGCGGGCTACACCGATGGGCAGGAGGCCGCCGACATCGAGAGCTTCCCCCCGCCCCGGAGAAGGGCGCCGGAGGCGCTCAAGCGCAACACGACCCCGACCAACAAGCTCAACCTGCTGACGAAGGCCGCCGCCGGGACGGCGCGCCAGCTGCGGCCGCCACGGAAGGGGGCTAAGCGGCGGCCGCAGATGGCCCTTCCGTACCAGGACGCGTCCTGGTGGGTGCTGGTCAAGCTGGACAGCGCCCTGGTGTCCGCGGCCGACGGCACGAGCGCGGCATGGTACCAGCGCGACCCGGCGCTGTTCCGCTCGCTCGCGTTGCGCAGCATCGCCATGCACGCCCGGCTGTGGCGGCAGTGGGCGCGGGTCGCCGCGGACTACCGCGCCGCGGCGGCCGACTTCACCTCGTCCGCGCGGTGGCGGGAGACCTTCGAGGCGTCCCTCGGCGAGCCTGGCGACTCATCTGGTGAGCCGTGAGCGCGGCACCGACGCCGCAGCGCCACAAGACGGCCGTCCCCCGGGTGCCCGCGGGCACGTCCGGACCGCCGGTCGGCGGCGCGGCCACGTCGGTGGGCCCGGGAGGGTGGGCGGCGACCGCTGCGCGGTACGCACCGGTCGGTGTCGTGGCGGTGGCCATGCTGGTGCTCGGCTTCTGGGGCATCGTCCGCGACAACTCCATGGGCAACGACGAGGTGGCCACCCGCTGGGCCGCCCTGCTGAGCCTGCGCGAGCTCACGCACCTGCTCAGCCACCTCGACGCGGTGCACGGGCTGTACTACCTGCTGATGCACGCCTGGATGGCGCTGGGCACCAGCCCCGCGGTCATGCGCATCCCATCGGTGATCGCGATGACGGTGGCCGCGGTGCTGACCACGATCATCGGCAGGCGGCTCACCGGATCGGGCTGGGTGGGGCTGTTCGCGGGCCTGATCATGGTGCTGACACCGAGCATCAGCTTCTACGCGCAGACCGCGCGCTCCTACGCGATGGTGTTCGCGTGCGTCCTCGGCTCGACGCTGGCCCTGCTGTACGCGCTGGAAGCCGAGGCGCACGCCGGCCGCCAGTCGCTGCGCCGGCGCTGGCTGGTGTACGCCGGGCTGGTGGCGCTGGGCGGCTACCTGAACGAGATGTCGCTGCTGGTGCTCGCGGCGCACGCGACGACGGTCCTGCTGGCCCGGTACGGCTGGCCGACCTTGCGGCGCTGGGCCGCCGCGGGGGCGGGGGGAGCGGCACTCGTCGCGCCCGTGGCGTTCCTCAGCATCAAGCAAGGCGTCGCCATCGGCTGGATCAACCCGCCAAGCGTGACTGACCTGCGGGTCCTTGTCCAGGACTACTTCGGGTACGAGAACGTGGCGGCCGTACTTGTCATCATCTGTGCCGTGGTCGCGCTCCTGCCGCCGTCACGTGCATGGCGACGGGGGCAGGCTGGTGCCGAACCTGAACCTGCGTGGTGGAGGCGTGGGGGGGTCTCGCTGCCTTCGGTGGCGGCGCCGCTGCTGGTGCTCCCGGCAGGGATTCTGCTCCTCGAATCGGTCATCCTGCGCCCGCTGTACGTTGATCGCTACGTCCTTTACGGCGAAGCGGGCGCGGCCCTGCTCGCCGGCGCCGGCATCTACCGGATAGGACGATGGCTGCGGGACGAGACCGGCCAGAAGGCCCTCGTCTGGGCGCCGGGCGTGCTCCTGTGTGTGAGCGTGCTGGTCCTGCAGCTCGCGGCGCAGCACTACGTCCGGACCCCGGGGAGCCGCCGGTACGACTACGGCGGCCCGTCCCGGTACGTGGGAGCGCACGCGCGGCCGGGCGACGGGATCATTTTCCTGGGGAGGTTCTACCGCAAGGCGAGGCTGGCCTACCCGGATGACTTCCGTAACACTACGGATTTCGCGATGGCCCGGTCGCCGCTGCAGGTGGGCAACTTCCAGGGGCGCGACAAACCGTTCGCCGCCGTCCTTCCGCTCATGCTCGACCAGCGGCGGATCTGGGTGTTCGGCGGGCACCCGTCGCAGCGGCGGCGCCCCGGGCTGGGCCGGGAGGAAAGCCTCACGCTGCTGAGCCACTTCACGCTGATCCGTCACCGGCAATTCCACGACATCCTCATCACGCTCTGGCAGCGGCGCTGAGCGCCTCCGGGCGCGTTTGCGCGTCACCCGCCACGGGAGCCCGGCCGGCCGGGCGCCGGATCAGATGGGCGACCGGGGCTGTGATCAGTCAGACTGGTGCGGAGAGCGGCCCGGCGTTCGCATGAGGCTGCTTGACGTCCACCAGACCCGGAAGGGGCCGACCGGCGATGGCCGATGAGAGCGCGAAGCGCATCGCGGATCTGATCAAGCCGCTGCGGGTCAGGCCGGGATCGAAGGTGCACCTGGGCAGGGACTTCGACCCCGGTTACAAGGCGGACTTCGTCAAGAAGAAGGACGGCGCCGGTCTGCTGCAGACGGGCATCGCGCTGCTGGCCGAGTACCAGGGCCGGCTGGCCGCGCAGGACACCTACGGGGTGCTGGTGTGCCTGCAGGCGCTGGACGCCGGCGGCAAGGACGGGACGATCCGCCACGTGATGAGCGGGGTGAACCCGCAGGGCGTCACGGTGAGCGCGTTCAAGGTGCCGTCCGCGGATGAACTCGATCACGACTACCTGTGGCGCTACGCTTGCCGCCTGCCCGCGCGCGGGCAGATCGGGATCTTCAACCGCTCCCATTACGAGGAGGTCCTGGTGGTGCGGGTCCACCCGGAGAACCTGGACCGCGAGAAGGTGCCACAGGCGGCGAAGGGCAAGGGGGTGTGGGAGCGCCGCTACCGGGAGATCAACGACTGGGAGCGGTACCTGACCGGCAACGGCTTCAAGGTCGTGAAGCTGTTCTTGAACCTGTCGAAAGAGGAGCAGCGGACCCGCTTTCTCAAGCGGATCGACGTGCCCGAGAAGAACTGGAAGTTCTCGGCGGCCGATGTCCGGGAGCGGGCGCGATGGGACGATTACCAGCGGGCGTTTTCGGAGATGCTGTCCACCACGAGCACCCGCTGGGCACCCTGGTACGTCATACCGGCGGACCGCAAGTGGTTCGCCCGGGTGTGCGCCGCCGCGGTCATCGTGCACACCCTGATGGAGATCGATCCTCAGTACCCGACGGTGAGCGCGGACCGTCGGCAGCAACTGCTCACCGTCAAGCGCGAGCTTGAAGACGAGGCACCCACGGGTGCCCCCGCCGACCCGTTCGCAGCCAAGGAGGCCGAGGAAGTGGCCGCAGCCAGGAGCAGAGCCGCCCAGGACGGGGCGGCGCAGGGGAATTCCCGGGCAAGCAGGCCCAGTGCCGCGGGCCGGCCAGGATCGGGGGCCTAGCCATGGCGGTGCGGGCCGACACTACCGAACACCCCGCCACGGGAGGCCACGCCTGGTACTCGAGATCTCCCGATGAGGTAACCGCGGCGCTGGGCGTCGATCCGGCCGTGGGGCTGACCGCCGCGCGGGCGGCCGAACTGCTCGCCGCCAACGGCCCGAACGCGCTGCCGGAGGAGAAGCCGAAGCCGGGCTGGCGCCGCTTCCTGGACGAGTACCGCAGCTATATGCAGATCATCCTGCTCGCCGCCACGGTCGTGTCCCTGCTCGTCAAGCAGTGGAGCACGGGCATTTTGCTGTTCTTGCTGACGATCTTGAACGCGGTGATCGGGATGCGGCAGGAAGGCAAGGCCGAGAGCGCGATGAACGCCCTCAAGTCGATGATGAAGGCGACCGCCCGGGTCCGGCGGGATGGGTCCGAGTCCCAGATCCCGGCCGAGCAGGTGGTCGTGGGCGACGTGGCCCTCATCGCCGCCGGGGACGAGGTGCCGGCCGACGGGCGGATCATCGCGGCCAGCGCCCTGCAGATCGACGAGTCGGCGCTGACCGGGGAGAGCGTGCCCGCGGCGAAGGACGCCGAGACGCTCTCCCGCGGCGAACTGGGCCCGGGCGACCAGACGAACATGGCGTTCATGAACACCCCGGTCACGCACGGCAGCGGCACCATGATCGTGACAGGAACGGGCGCGGACACCGAGCTCGGGAAGATCTCGGGGATGCTGGCGGCCACGGCAAGAGAGGAGTCGCCCCTGACCAGAGAGCTCAACCGGCTCACCCTGTGGATCGCGGCGGCGGCCGGACTGACCATGATCGTGATGTTCATACTCGGCCGTCAGCGCGGCCTGGCGTGGGACGCGCTGTTCGTCAGCGCGGTCTCGCTGGCGATCGCGGCCATCCCCGAGGCGTTGCCCACGGTGTCGCAGACGATCCTGTCGATCGGCGGGGTCGACCTGGCCAAGCGCAACGCGATCGTGAAGGACCTGCCGTCGGTCGAGACGCTGGGGTTCACCTCGGCGATCAACTCCGACAAGACCGGCACCCTGACGATGAACCAGATGACCGCCGTCGAGGTGGTGAACCCCACCGATCGGTACACCATCTCGGGCATCGGCTACGGCCTGGACGGCCAGGTCCATCACGCCGCGGGCTCCTCCGACAGCATCGAGGACGCGATCGTGCCCTACCTGCTCGCCAGCGACGCCAGGCTGGCGGACGGCAAGGTCGTCGGCGACCCCACCGAGGGGGCCCTGCTCGTGTTGGGCTACAAGGCCGGGATGGATATCGACGAGACCCGCGAACGGCTGCCCCGGCTGGCCACGCTGCCGTTCGACCCGACCTACAAGCTGATGGCCACCTTCCACTCCGCCACCGACGCCACCGGACGGCCGGTCGTGCGGTGCTTCGTCAAGGGCGCCGCGCCGGCGGTGATGGGGCGCACCGCCACCGCCCTGTCCGCTGGCAGCAGCATCGCGTGGGACGCCGAGCTGGCCGAGCAGCACCGACAGCAGATGGAACGCATGGAGGGAGAGGGCAGGCGGGTCATGGCCGCCGCCACCCGCGACCTCGACCCATCCGGGTTCGACCCGGCCGGTGATCTGCTCGGCTACGTCACCGAACTGCAACTGACCAGCCTGGTCGGGATGGTCGACCCGCCGCGGGACGAGTCCAGGGAGGCGGTCGCCAGCGCGCAGGCGGCGCCCATCCGGGTGCGCATGGTGACCGGGGACG